>ENA-ORSL01000099-ORSL01000099.1-human-gut-metagenome-genome-assembly--contig:-NODE-99-length-100088-cov-7.277978_pt1 | contig 100088 bp, 91 predicted proteins | sample MGYA00242190_ERZ509157 | MGnify/ENA primary metagenome ERZ509157 (study PRJEB26280, sample SAMEA2338664) | human gut metagenome | biome: human gut; feature: human-associated habitat; material: faeces... | reverse complement strand
CCGAACGGCATGCCCGATGGTGTGAGAGGGGCTACAAGTTAGCCCCTACTCGATTGCGCCGCTCAACGGGGAGCACTGCCTATGGGTGCGCGAGGCAATTGAAGAGGGCTTGCACCGCCCACCCACTCCGGCATCCACCATCCGGCGAGACCCACCGCCCAGTGCCGAATGTTTTACCTATTTTTAACGCAAATACGATTTCAGACTTAACATTGCCGCCGTATACTAAAACCGTAAAAAGGAAAATATAGTATACAAAAGCTTCGAAAGGAAAGCTTTGCGAAAAATGGAGGAAACGAAAATGAAAAAGATTTTAGCATTAACACTTTGCGTAGTAATGGCAGCAGCAGCATTCACAGGCTGCGGCAACAAAAGTTCAAACGGGGAAGCAGACGGAGCACCGATTACGGTTATCTCCAGAGAAGATGGATCCGGCACAAGAGGCGCGTTTACCGAACTGATGGGAGTTATGGTAGATGATGTTGACAACACAACAACTTCCGCAGAAATCTCCCAGAGCACATCCGTTGTTTTGACAACCGTTGCAGGAAACAAGAATTCAATCGGCTATGTTTCCCTCGGTTCCCTGAACGACACAGTAAAGGCTGTAAAGGTAGACGGCGTAGACGCTACCGTAGAAAACATCAAAGGCGGAAGCTATGCAGTATCCAGACCGTTCTTAGTTGTTACAAACGACAAGCTTACCGATGTTTCTAAGGATTTCATCAAGTTCATCCTCAGCAAACAGGGTCAGGCCATCATCGCTGAAGAAGGCTACATCACAATCGATGACAACGCAGCTGATTACGAAACTCAGAAGGGAATCAAAGGCAAAATCGTTTTAGCAGGTTCCACTTCCGTATCACCGGTTATGCAGAAACTTGTAGACGCTTACAAGGCAATCTACAACGATGTAACTCTTGAAATCCAGCAGACCGGTTCCGGCGCAGGCATCACAAGCACAATCGAAGGCGCATGCGACATCGGGATGTCCTCAAGAGATCTGAAGCCTGAAGAAACAGCAGAAGGCATTGAAGGGATAACAATCGCTATGGACGGAATCGCAGTTGTGGTAAATAACGAAAACAGCGTAGAAGACCTTACAAGCGAACAAATCAGACAAATCTTCACAGGTGAAGTAACAGATTGGTCGCAGGTGAAATAATAATATAAGGACGGAGGGCACGATATGAGAAAGTATTCCGAATCAATTATGAAAATCGTATTCCTGCTTTCCGCAGCCGTATCCATTCTGGCAGTCCTGCTTATATGCTGGTTCCTTTTCTCCGAGGGTCTTCCGACCATCGGAGAAATTGGCGTATTAAACTTCCTGACGGGGACGGTGTGGAAACCGCTCGAAAAGCATTTTGGAATCCTTCCGATGATTGTCGGAAGCTGCTATGTGACGGCGGGCGCTATTATCATCGGCGTTCCGGTGGGACTGCTTTGCGCGATTTATATGGCAAAGTTTTGCCCGAGAGGAGTCTATAGAATCCTCAAACCTGCCATCGACCTGCTTGCGGGAATCCCGTCGATCATCTACGGATTCTTTGGCTTGATGGTTATTGTTCCGGTTATGCAGCAGCTGACGGGAACCAGCGGCAAGGGTGTACTTACGGCATCCATCATGCTTGGAATCATGATACTGCCGACGATTATCAGCGTTTCGGAAGCGGCAATCCGAGCGGTGCCGGAAAGCTATTATGAAGGAGCACTCGCACTCGGAGCGACTCACGAAAGAAGTGTGTTTTTCACGACAGTTCCGGCCGCTAAATCCGGAATCATGGCAGGAATTATTCTCGGAATCGGCAGAGCTATCGGCGAGACGATGGCGGTTGTAATGGTTGCGGGAAATCAGCCGATCATTCCGGAATCAATCTTATCCGGCGTGCGTACCATGACAATTAATATCGTACTGGAAATGGGATACGCAGCAAAGGGTATGCACAGAGATGCACTGATTGCAACGGCAGTGGTGCTGTTCGTGTTCATACTGATTATCAATATTTGCTTCTCTCTGGTGAAAAGGGGGGATAAAAAATGAAAAGATACAAAAATCATCCGCTTTCCCTGGCTCTCTTTTTGCTGGTGAATCTGGCGGCGGTTATTACAGCGGCGGTCGTGCTTTTTCTGATTGGATATATCCTTTGGCACGGCGTACCGAATTTGAGCCTTCCGGGCATCTTCGCATGGGAGTACAACGGTGAAAACCAGTCGATGACCCCGGCGATTATCAACACTTTGATTATGACAGCACTTACTTTGTTTTTGGCAGTGCCAATCGGCGTATTTGCGGCAATCTACCTCGTGGAATATGCGAAAAAGGGAAGCAAACTTGTAAAGCTGATCCGCGTGACAGCGGAGACCTTGGCGGGAATTCCGTCCATTGTATACGGGCTGTTCGGCTTCATCGTTTTCGTCATCACTTTGGGCTGGAGCTACACGCTGATTGCGGGCGTTATCACATTGGCAATTATGATTCTTCCGTTGATTATCCGAACAACGGAAGAGGCTCTGATGGCAGTTCCGGATTCTTTCAGAGAAGGCAGCTTCGGACTGGGAGCGGGAAAACTCAGAACGGTTTTCCACATTGTGCTTCCGTCAGCGGTTCCGGGAATTGCGGCAGGCATCATCCTTGCAATCGGCAGAATCGTCGGAGAATCGGCGGCACTGATCTTCACATCGGGAACCAACCCGGTCGTGGCAAAAGGACTGTTCACTTCAGCAAGTACGCTTTCGGTACATCTGTATGCTCTGCTAACAGAGGGTCTGTATACAGAGCAGGCATATGCGGTTGCGGCAGTGCTTCTCTTCCTCGTAATCGGAATTAATGCATTGTCGAGTGTCGCAGCGAAAAAACTGACTGCAAAATGATAGGGCTCGGAAAGAAAGGAAAAGAGATATGGACAAAATGACAATACACAATGTGAATCTGTTCTACGGCGATTTCCACGCGCTCAAGAATGTGGACTTAGACATTCCCGAAAAGGAAATTACAGCTTTTATCGGACCTTCGGGCTGCGGCAAGTCGACACTTTTGAAATCGCTGAACCGGATGAACGACCTCGTGGAAGGCTGCAAAATCACGGGAGACATCCGTCTGGACGGAGAAGATATTTACGGAGATATGGATGTGAATCTGCTCAGAAAGCGGGTCGGAATGGTTTTTCAGAAACCGAATCCTTTTCCGATGAGCATTTATGATAACATCGCTTACGGACCACGCACCCACGGCGTTCACAACAAAGTCGCGCTGGACGAAATCGTAGAAAAATCGCTGCGCGGTGCGGCAATCTGGGAGGAAGTCAAAGACAGGCTGAGAACAAGTGCTTTGGGGCTTTCGGGAGGCCAGCAGCAGAGGCTCTGTATAGCGAGAGCGCTGGCGGTGGAACCGGAGGTTCTGCTGATGGATGAGCCAACCTCTGCTCTGGACCCGATTTCAACCTCGAAAATTGAGGATTTGGCGGAAGAACTGAAGGAAAACTATACGATTGTCATGGTAACGCACAATATGCAGCAGGCAAGCCGAATTTCGGATAAAACGGCATTTTTCCTGCTCGGAGAGGTTGTGGAGTTTAACGATACGGAGAAGCTGTTCACTTTGCCGAAGGACAAACGAACAGAAGATTACATCACAGGGAGGTTTGGTTGATATGAGAAACAGATTTGACCGGCAGCTCGAGAAGCTGAATACAGAACTGATTAACATGGGTGCGCTTTGCGAGGACGCAATGACCTGCGCGGTTCATGCAATCTTCGATAAGGACGAGGCTCTCATCGAAAAGACAGAGGAAAGAGAAAGACAGATTGACCAGATGGAAAGAGACGTCGAAAACCTATGCATGCGGCTTCGGCCCCAGCAGCAGCCGGTGGCAAGGGATCTTCGCATCATTTCATCAGCACTGAAAATGATTTCGGATATGGAGCGCATCGGTGATCAGGCGGCGGATATCGCCGAGATTGTAAAATATATGGCGGACAGGGAGATTCCGAACGCGCAGCATTTGAAAAATATGTCAGAATTTGCGATGGGGATGCTAAGTTCAAGCATTAACGCCTTCGTTGAGCAGAACGCAGATAAGGCTCGAAAAGTCATTTTGGACGACGATGTGGTGGACAGCTATTTTGAGCGGGTAAAGGCAGATTTAATCGAAAGTCTTTCGCAGGGCGAAGCAGATAAGGAAGCTGGACAGTTTTTGCTTGACATTCTGATGATTGCGAAATATATTGAAAGAGTGGGAGACCACGCGACGAATATTGCAGAGTGGGTTGTGTACGGATTGACGGGGGCGCACCCAGAGGAGACGAATTAAATGATCTATTTATTGGAAGATGATGACAATATCAGAAATTTTGTGACATATGCGCTGAATAACTCCGGACTTTTAGCGGAGGGATTTGATGTGCCGAGTGCGTTTTGGAAAGCGGTGGAGAAGGAAAAGCCGAGCATGGCGATTCTGGACATCATGCTGCCGGAAGAAGACGGGCTGAGCGTTATGAGAAAGCTCAGAAACCGACCGGATACAAAGGACATGCCGATTATGATGCTGACGGCCAAGAGCACGGAATACGACAAGGTTCTGGGGCTTGACGGCGGCGCGGATGATTATGTAACCAAGCCGTTTGGGACGATGGAGCTGATTGCCAGAGTCAAGGCGCTTCTGCGCCGGGCGGATGTGACGGCAGCAGCGGATACGGAGGACTATCATAACGGGGCATTGTATTTGAATCCCGCCAAACACATTATTCAGGTAAACGGAAAAGATGTGGTTTTGACATTGAAGGAGTTTCAGCTTTTATGCTATTTAGTAAAGAACAAAGGAAATGTTATGACGCGTGATCGGATTTTGCAGGAAATCTGGGGATATGAATTCGACGGCGAAAACCGCACGGTCGATGTACATATCCGGACGCTTCGCACGAAGCTCGGCGAGGCGGGAAGCCTGGTGGAAACGGTACGCGGCATCGGTTACAGAATCGGAGGCAGAAGCGTATGACAAGGAAAATATTTATCGGCGTAGTCAGCGTTTCCCTGATTATCATGCTCATTTGCGCAGGCCTTGTGACGGGCATTTTGTACGATTATATGGGCGAACAGCTCGACGGTCAGCTTGCCGGAGAAGCCGTTCTTGTGGAAGAGGGCTGGCTGACGGGCGGCGAGGACTACCTGACGGGACTCGAGGCAAGAACGGATATTGCAAGCAGAATTACGCTGCTTTCACCTACAGGAGATGTGCTGTATGACAGCGCTGCAGATACACATAAAATGGAAAACCATATGCAGAGGGAAGAAGTCAAAGAAGCTCTGACCGAAGGTGAAGGCTATGCGACGCGTGTATCCTACACGCTGGCGCAGGATATGCGTTATTACGCGAAAAAGACAGCGGACGGAGAGATTATCCGTATGTCCATGAGCCACAATTCCCGTATGCGGCTTTTGCTGGATACAGCGGGAATGATGCTTCTGACGATAGCAATCCTCTTTCTTTTAGGCGCGGCGATTTCTTATCGCGTGGCGAAGGCAATCATTCGTCCGATTAACGAAATCGATCTTGATCATCCGGACATCCGCGAAAGCTATGATGAACTCGGACCGCTTTTGCACCGCATCTCTCAGCAAAACGACAGCATTCGCCGGCAGATGGAAAAGCTTCGCAAAAGAAGGGAAGAGTTCAATATTATTACCGAGAACATGAGCGAGGGACTGATTATCCTTGATAAAGATGCGGAAATTCTCAGCTACAACTCCGGTGCTTTGAAAATGCTTGGTGTGGATGCTTCCACAGCGGAGAAAGTCGAGGGTTCGGTTCTGAAGCTGAACCGCAGCGAGCCGTTTCGCAGCGTTGTGCAGGAGGCACTTTTGGGTGAACACGCGCAAGTCTATATTGAGGGCGATGAATTTACCTGTGAGGTAATCGCAAGTCCTGTAAAGGAAGGGCGTGAAACGACCGGCGCTATCCTTATTCTCATGGATGTGACCGAAAGAGAGCGCGGAGAGCGTATGCGCAGGGAGTTCACTTCCAATGTATCGCACGAACTCAAGACGCCGCTGACTTCGATTTACGGCGTTTCGGATATGCTGGCTTCCGGCATGGTAAAACCGGAGGATGTCAAAGGCTTTGCGGGTACCATCAAGGAAGAATCCGCGCGTCTGATTTCCTTAATCGACGATATTATGCGTCTTTCGCAGCTTGACGAAAATACGGTAATACAGGAGAAAGGCGTAATCGACCTTTGGGAAATCACGCAGGAAGCCGTTATGCGTCTTTCGCGCAAAGCACAGGAAAACGAGGTCGAGCTGAAATGCGTCGGCACGAGCGCGGTTATGAAGGGTGTTGACTACATCGCGGACGAAATTGTATATAATCTCTGCGAAAACGCGATAAAATATAATAAAAAGGGTGGCAGTATGACTGTCACAGTTCGCAGCGAAGCCGACAGATGTGTTTTGACGGTCAAAGACAACGGAATCGGAATTCCGAAGGGAGAGCAGGAACGCATCTTCGAGCGCTTCTACCGTGTAGATAAGAGCCACTCGAAGAAAATCGGCGGCACAGGACTGGGACTGTCGATTGTAAAACACGGCGTTAGCTATTTGGGCGGCACAATCAATGTGGAAAGTGAAGAGGGCATTGGAACGACCATCACGGTTGTGTTCCCGAAAAACATATAAAAGCAAAAGGAACCTGACGGAATTGCAGCGCTGGGTTCCTTTTTTCACTACAGCATATTATATTTCTTCAGTTTCCCGTACAGCGTCTGGCGGGAAATTTTTAATTCCGCGGCGGTTTTGGAAATATTATAGCGGTTACGGACAACTGCGCCCCTTAAAATTTCCTCTTCTAAGATGGAAAGCTGCGCATCCAGTGAAGTTCCCGGCTTGATTAAAGCCTCTACCGCAAGCTGTGTGCTGGTAAAAATCTGCTCCTTCAATACGACGCTTTCCAAAGTTCTCTGATTAAACATATACTCCGGCAGATCGTGAATCGTAATCATGCCGTCCGGCTTTATCGTGCAGCTGTGTTCCAGCACATTCTTCAGTTCACGGACATTCCCGTCCCACGGATAAGCCCGGAAAAATGCCAAAACTTCGCTGTCAAGACCAATGATGCTGTGATTCAGACGCTGATTAAAAATATTGATATAGTGGTCACATAAAAGTGGGATGTCGTCGGTACGCTCGCGCAGGGACGGAATCGCGTAGTTAGTGACATTCAGACGATAGAACAGGTCTTTACGGAAACGGTTTTCCTTCACCATCTTTGCCAGATTTTCGTTTGTCGAAGCGATGATGCGGACATCAACTTCTCGCTCCTCATTTTCACCGATTCTTCGGATACTGTTGTTTTCCAGTGCGCGCAGGAGTTTGCCCTGTAAATCCAACGAAAGCGAATTGACCTCATCCAGATAAAGTGTGCCGCCGTCCGAAACCTCGAAAAGACCGGCTTTGTCAATCGCGCCGGTAAAGCTGCCTTTGCTGGAACCGAACAAAATACTTTCCATCAGATTGTCGGGGATTGCCGCGCAGTTTTGAATTAAAAACGGCAGGCCGCGCCGGGGGCTGTTGGCGTGAATCGTGTGCGCAATCAGCTCTTTGCCGGTACCGGTTTCACCGTAAATCAGTACGCTGGCATCGGTGGCGGCGATTCGCTTCAGAGTTTCAAAACTTTCTTTGAACTTCCTGTTTTGCGTGATAATATCTTCAAAATTGTATTTTGAAAGCAGATGCATTTTCTTTTGACGGTGTGAGTTGTCCGTCAGCTCTACTGAAAGCGTCATGCAGCCCAAAACACCTGTCTCGTTAATCAGCGGATAGGAGGAATTGAGCGACTTTCTCGGTACTCCGTTTACCTCAAAAAGCTGAAGCTCGTTTAGAATCGGCTTTTTCTGGTCGATTGCGCGGAAGGTCGTGAAATCATCGCGCTTAAAGAACGGATACAGTTCGTAAATCGACCGGCCTACAGCTTCTTCATCACGAATCATATTGATTTGGTCGTTATAGTCCTGGTAATACAGAACATTTCCGCGGACATCGCAGATCAGAACGGAGTCGGACTGGTTAAATAATTCCGCAAAAACTTTATCGGTCTGAGCCATCTTATCACCCTCACTTTCGGTACATCCATTCATCTGTTTTTTCAAAAAAACATTTACAAAAATCTTAACACTTAATTTGCAAAAAATCAATACAAATTGTTAAAAAATAATACAAACAGTCTAAAAAACATACAATAGATTGTATGTGTAAAAATGCATAATTACCCGAAAAAGACATCCACGCAAAAAAAAGGAAGCAGTCATTTCAAGGCTTTCGGGTTTTGAAGGGAAAAACAGGAATTTACTTGGCACGATACTTGCTCTATCTACAAGCAAAAGATGCATCAAAATTTATTTCCGGGAGGGACAAAAATCATGGAAAAATTAAAATATGGACTTTTAGGGTTAAATTATGACACAGAGGCCGGAAGAGGATGGCCCGGCGCAAGATACGCTCCCGACAGCATAAGAAGAGCGATGTCGGGAATTATGAACCGAATGGAGGACGGATTCCTTTTCGATGTAAACAACAACAGACTTGTTGACTACAATAAAATTGACTTTAAGGATTTCGGAAATTGTGATAATATTGTTCATTATGAGCACTATCAAGGTCTGAAGGATATGGCGGAAGAAATCAAGAAGGTCATGGCGGAAGGCTACAAGCCGATTTTGCTGGGCGGCGACCATTCTGTAACAAACGCGGGATTTATGGCGCTGCATGATGTGGCAGACGGAAGAATCGGCATCATCGACTTCGACGCACATCTGGACATCAAGGTAGATTCCCCGGTACAGGGAAGATTCTCCGGTTCCAGTGAAATCAGAAGAGCGACGGAAATGGAAAAATACGATGCGCACAACATCGTGGAAATCGGTCCGAGAGGCTACAACTATCCGGAACACTACCACTTCATCAAGGACAGCGGTCTTACCATTTTCACAGCGAGAGATGTATATAAGCTCGGAGCAGAAGAAATCGCAAAGCGTACGATTGAGACAGTAAGAAAGAATACAGACTATGTTTATATGACAGTTGACATTGACGCTTTGGATATGGCATATGCGCTCGGATCCGGAGGACAGGAACCGGCAGGATTGAACCACTTCCAGCTGTCAGACTTAATCAAGGCATTCGCGCCTTATGTCGATGTGGTTGACTTCGTCGAAGTAAATCCGATGACAGATCACAGAGAGCTGACCAGCCATGTATGCGCAAACCTCGTTTTGGACTACATTGCAGCAGCTTATTACGAAAAGTTTGAAAAATAAAAAATAAAAGGCTCACATAAAGGAGAACATAAAAAGAAAGTAGGTTTACAGATGAAGACTGTATTAAAGATTAACAATTTCATAGTTAAGGCAGAGCAAGTCATCATCGCAGCCGGAATATTGATCGTTTCACTTGTTTTGATTGGAAATGTACTCGGAAGACTATTCTTCAGGAAAGGCATCTATGCAACCGAGGAAATCGGACAATACTGCATTTACGCAATCACCTTCATCGGTCTGAGCTATGCGGTAACGACAGGAAAACATATCAATATGCTCGGGCTGTTCGATATGGCACCGAAAAAATTCCGGAAAATTGACGCATTTATCATTTCAGGAGTGACGGCAGCTACCATGGGCGTACTTACGGGAATATCCTTTAAATATGTCTCCACGCTGAAACTCATAGGCAAAGTATCCATCAACCTGCAGGTGCCGACCTATCTGGTGGTTGCGGTAATTGCCTTCGGATTCCTGTTTGCAACGCTGCAGTATATTCTGATATTTATTAAAAATCTGCAAAGCGACGAAATTTATTTAGGGCTCGAAAATCCATATGTGCCTGATTTCAGAAGGGAGGAAAAGAAAAAATGATTGTAGTATTGGTTGGAATCATGTTTGCTTGTCTCCTTTTGGGATTTCCGATGTTTATGTGCATGATTCTGAGTTCGACAGTTGTTATCTTCGCATATCTTGATAGTATGCAGTCGACGACCATCATTCAGCAGCTCATGTCGGGCGTAGATTCCTTCGCTCTTCTGGCAATTCCGCTTTTCATCTTTGCGGCGGACATCATGAGCGCAGGACATACAGCAAGAAGACTGATTGAATTCGTAAAGGCCTTCATCGGACATATTTATGGAGGATTAGGCGTAACGATGGCAGGAACCTGTACGCTGTTCGGCGCAATTTCAGGCTCCACGCAGGCAACGGTAGTAGCAATCGGCAAAACCATGCGTCCGATGATGCTGGAATCCGGCTACAAAGAATCCAATGTTGACGGACTGATTATCTCGGCAGCCAACATTGCGGCTTTAATCCCGCCAAGCGTAACGATGATTATGTACAGCGTAGTAACGGGTGCTTCCGTCGGTGAAATGTTCATTGCGGGCATCGCTCCGGGCATACTGCTCTTCATAGTATTTTCGATTTATCAATATTTGAGCGCGAGAAAGAACAAGCTTCCACGCTCCGAAAAGACAACCTGGGCGCAAAAAGGACAGGCGACGCTCCGTGCGCTGCTTCCGCTGGGATTTCCGGTTATCATTGTAGGAAGCATTTACACAGGAAAGGCAAGTCCGACAGAGGCTGCGGCAATCTCCGTATTATATGCGGCTTTGCTGGAAATGGTTGTTTACCGCACGGTAAAGATTAAGGACCTCGGCAAAATTGCTTTGTCCACAGGTGCGGTTACGGCAACGCTGTTCATCCTGCTTGCAAGCGGACAGATTTTCTCACTCGTGCTTACATATGCGAATGTGCCGCAGATGATTGCAACAGGCGTTTTGGGTGCAAACCCATCCATGACGACGATTCTGCTTTGGGTAACGATTTTCTTCTTCATCGCAGGAATGTTCGTCGACCCGCTGATTGCGGTAGTTGTAGTAACGCCGATTTTCTACGGCCCGGCGATGGCGGCCGGAATCGACCCGATCTGGCTCGGAATCATCATTACGATTCAGTGTATACTCGGAGCGATCTCACCGCCGTTTGGATGCAACATCTTTACAGCCTGCGCTGCATTTGATGTTCCATATATGAGGGTAGTAAAGGGACTGCCGGTATACATGCTCATTATGATAGCATTATCGGTAATACTGATTTTCTTCCCGCAAATTATCACATTCTATCGGTTATTTTAATGCAGAGTCTATAGGACTAGGAGAAAGGATGAAGACATGAAAAAGAAATTATTATTACTTGCAGTATCGTTAATCGCTGTAATGCTTATTTTCGCAGGATGCGGAGGCAATGATGACTCTCAAACAGAGGGGCAGACCGAAGTATGGAAACTGGCGCACCAGGAATCCACAGGAACCGTATTCGACAACTATGCTCACCACTTCGCGGATTTGGTTTCCGAAAAGTCAAACGGTCGCATCACAGTTGAGGTTTACCCGGTAGGGCAGCTTGGAGACACAGGGACACAGGTTGAAATGCTGATGAACGGCGGCGTTCAGTTCGGGATTTTAGCAGCGGGAGATGTCGGCGATATGTTCCCTGCAACTCAGGCATTATCCTTGAACTTTGTATTTTCCGATGATGACGATGTAAACAGCGCGGTTCTCACGCAGGGAGAAGCAACAAAATATTTAAATAATTTGTTCTTAGACAAGAATATTACAACTTATGACTGGCTCAGCCTCGGCAACATGCAGTGGACAAGCAACAAGCCGCTGCATACCCTGAAGGACTTCAAAGGTTTCAAGATGAGAATCATGGCATCCCCGATCATCGCCGCGAACTATGAAGCACTCGGCGCAAGCCCTACACCAATGGCATTTACAGAGACTTATTCCGGTCTTCAGCTTAAGACGGTAGAAGGAACCGAACAGCCTCTGAACGCTATTCAGGAAATGAAGTTCTATGAAGTTCAGGATTATATTACAATGTCCAATCATGCGCAGATGGCATCCTTCATGGCTATGAACTCGGATTTCTACAACGGACTTTCCGACGAGGACAAAGCTCTTCTGGATGAAATCAAGCCGGAAATGGAAAGCTTCGCAAAGGAAAATCTTCAGCAGATGCTGACAGAAAAGTTCGACGCAATTAAGGAAGCAAAACCGGGAATCAAAGTTGAAGAACTGACAGAAGAAGAAAGACAGGCATTCATTGACGCAAGCCTTCCGGTAAGAGACCGCATCGAAGAATTCGGCGGCAAGGAAGCAAAGAAAGTTTTAGACCTCCTGCTTGCAGATGTTGAAAAATACGAGAAAGAAAGGTAAAGAACATGCGCAGACTCAGACAGAATGTGGATGTGCCGCTTAGTGCGGTAACGCATGATATCAATCAGATCAAAAAAGAATATTCATTTTATAAGGGAAGCGCTATTGTAAAAGCATTGAAGAAAAATTTTTTTGATGCATACTATGTGGAAAACAAGAGTGAAGCAGCAAAGTTGTTACATCAGCTGATTCCGGACAACAGCGTCATTGGAGTCGGCGATTCCCATTCCTTCTACGAACTCGATATGGAAAGCGAGTTGAAAACAAGAGGGTGCAAGCTGATTCCCAATGTTGCGGCGTTAAACCTGCATAGCTACAACAGCGATGAGTATGGATATGTAAAGGCACCGACCAGAGAGCAGGCGAGAGATATTTTAGCAGACTATTTGACCAGTGATGTATTTGTTTTAAGCGCCAATGCGATTACGATGGAAGGCGAAATCATAAATGTAGATGGTGTCGGCAACAGAATCGCAGGCAGTTTATACGGTGCGGATCGAATTATTATGGTTGTTGGCATCAATAAAATCGTAAGAGATGAAGAAAGCGGCCGTAAGCGTATTGCCGATATCGCAGCACCCATGAATAAGGTTAAATATGGTGAGAAATGTCCGGGTCTTGTAGCAGGAAGATGTGTAAGCTGCAGAGGAGAGGATCGTTTTTGCAATATTACAACAATCATTCACAAAAAGCCGATAGAATCTGATTTCCATGTCATAATCGTTGGAGAAGAGCTGGGATTTTAAAATAAAGTATTTTTAATACAGAGTCAAACCATCACCGGTAAAACCGCCCGATGCTTTACGCAGAGGGCGGTTTTTGAGTATGACGAGATGGTGGACAGAGCAAGTCTTTACTTTTCTGTATTCAGCGGCCGGATTTTCATCGCAGCTGAAAGCTGCTCAAGATGTGAGAATTTTTTGTAGTCCAGACCGGTCAATTCATGTATTTTATCCAGACGATAACGAATCGTGTTTTTATGCTGACCTAACGATTCGGCAGCGGCAGGCAAATTACAGTCGACATGAAGATAGGTCTGCAGCGTTTCCATCAAGGTACTGGTATTTTCAATATCATAATCCTCAACCGGAGAAAGAATGTCTTTCGCATAACGCTGCATTTCCCGACTGGAAGCGAAAGGATAAAGAATCCGGCGTATCCCGAGCTCGGTGTACTTGATAAATGGTTGTCCGTCGGCATCTGCGATATCGGCGGCATAAAGGCTTTCCTGCAGACTCATTTTATACTCTTCAAGACGCAGATGATATTGACTGACGCCGCAGCTGCTGTAGGAATCTTGCTGAAGCAGCACATCCAGAATATGCTGAAAAAGAACGTCGGTATAGACAGAAGCGATATTTTCCTGCGAATGTGTGTAGAAAAGTCCATATTCACTTAAAAGCAAAAAATTTCCGGGCACATTTAGGCTGCTTGCTGCAAATCTCTTATCATACGTGTCAAAATCTGCATTTGACAGCTGATCGCCAAATTTTATATATAAGTTAAAAAATTGATTAGCGCAGGAAGGAGAAAGCTGTTTGACCTGTGCTGCGATTTCGTTTTCGGAAAGGTCACCGGACAAAATATGCGCCAGCTTTTTCTGAGAAAAGCGCGCATCCTGCAAAAGTTCACAATGGCGGCTCACCTCATATATAATGTTTTCGATGTAAATATCCTGCGCTTCCAGCAAAAAAACAGGAAAGTTTTTTGAATCTGCATAGCGGAGAAGCGACTCATGAATCGGCAGACGAAAGACATTCTTAATGACCAGCCCGCTGACATTTTTGGAAACAAGATGCTTGACGGCATCCAACAGGCTAAAGGGATTATTCTTTGCATATAAAAAGGTTGAAATTACTAACTGATTTTCGCGAAAATTCGTATGCATATATTTGTCTTTTAGTACAGATTCCATTTCATAATCTAAAATTCCGGCACTTGTAACAGTTCGCGACATGCCTCCTGCTCCAGCTATTAGTTTTAAACCATTTTCAAAGGTTTTATAAAAGTCTGAAACTGTATAATTCATAATGTAACCCTCCTATTTACAAACAGTATATCGCATAAAAAATAAAATGTATAGTATTTTTATCTAAAAAAGTAAACTAAAATATGTTTTTTTATACATAAATATAAAGTGGAAGGAAAAGAAAACACATGGCATAATGAAACCATACAAAACAGATGAAAAGGAGAAGCAGGCGATGAAGATAAGAGTATTGAGCAGGGATAATCTGGCAGAAGCATTAGACTTGTCAAGTGTTATTGAAGGCGTAGAGGCTGTTTATCAAGCTAAGGCACAGGGAAAGGCAGTTGCTTGGCCGCTGGTGGAATACAAGTTTGAAAATGGCGGAATCATGGATATTCGTTCCGGCGGAGTTTTCGGCGATGTGGGTATCCACGGTGCAAAGCTGTTGAATAACTTTCCTAAAAATGCGGAAGAAAATTTACCGGTATTTACAGGAATACTGATGGCGTTTGATTCACGAACAGGGCTTCCGATTGGCGTTATGGATGCTTCTTATATCACCAGTCTTAGGACAGGAGCAGCAGCGGCAATCGGGGCAGCCACGCTGGCAAAAGCAGATAGTGAGACCTTGCTTTTAGTCGGTGCCGGAAGGCAGGCGATTTACCTTTTAGGGGCAACACTGCTAAAAATGCCCCGGTTAAGACACGTAATTGTTGCAGACCCGATTGATTATGAAAATGCCGTTCATTTCGCTGAAACTATAGAAAACCGTCTGAAAGAAGAGCTTGGAATTGAAACAGACGCCGTTTTTGAGGCGACGAATGACTTGAAAGCGGCAACAGGGAAGAGCGACGTGATTTTGACGATAACGCGAAGCACTAAACCACTGATTATGCGGGAATGGGTAAAGCCCGGGACGCATCTTTCCTGTATCGGAGCAGACATGGTTGGAAAAGAAGAAATCGATCCGGAAATTTTCCGGACGGCAAGGGCCTTTGCAGATGATACAGCGCAGTGCTGCACGGTTGGCGAAATGGAGATACCTGCAAAAATGGGCATTGTCTCAAAGGACAGCATATGCGGAGAAATCGGACAGGTATTAAACGGACAGGTGCCGGGCAGAACTTCGGAAGAGGACATTACCATATTCGACGCAACCGGTCTTGCTGCTTTGGACCTTGTTACGGCGAAGGTTGCTGTCAAACTTGCAGAAGAAAAGAATATGGGAACCATAGCGGAAATTTAGGAGGAAACATAATGAAAATAGATGATTTTGTATTGGAAAACTGGCTGAATCCGGCTTGTGACAGCGAAAAAAACCGCATTTATCTGGGCGGAAGCTGTGTGTCTCCGATTACAGTAAAAGAGCTGTTTGAACTGACCGGAGAAAGTATGGAAAGCTTTATGAAGGAACTCTCGGAGATGAACCTGGGATACGGGCGTTTTGAGGGGACTCCGCGGACGCGTAAGGCGATTTCCGGGCTTTACAAAGGAGTAAAAGCAGAAGAAGTTATCTTGGTACATGGCGGAACCGGGGCAAACAATACGGTTGTTTTCACACTTTTGGATCCGTCGGACAACATTATTTCCATCATGCCCAACTACCAGCAGTTTCATTCTATTCCAAAGTCCATGGGCGTAGAGGTACGAGACGTCCATTTAAAGGCTGAACAAGGATATAAGCTTGATTTAGCGGAAGTTCGCAATGCCGTGGATGAAAACACGAAAGCAATCATGTTTACCAACCCGAACAATCCAACCGGATCGCTGCTTGAACTTTCTGAGATGGAAGAACTGATTGAAATCGCAAAATCAAAGGATGCGTGGATTGTCTGCGACGAAATGTATCGAGGACTGAAGGAAGAATATATGCCTTCTTTTGCCGATTTGTATGACAAAGCGATTGTTACCTGCAGTTCATCGAAAATTTATTCTATGGCAGGAACTCGAGTTGGCTGGATCATTTGCAAGGATGAAAAAATGCGTCAGCAGATTTTTAACCGCCGTTCATATGACTCGATTTGTGGGGGCGTATTTGATGAGTGGATTTTTGCGATTGCGCTGGAACATGTGGACAAAATTTTTGAACGCAGCAGAGAAATCGTCAACACAAATAAAGCTGTCATTGACAAATGGCTGGATGGACATAAATATCTGCGTCAATATGCGGAGGCCTATGGAACCACTTATCTGATTCATTACGATTTGGAAACGGATGCGGAAACCTTCTGCAACGGACTTCTGGATGAGAAAGGGGTACTTGTCTGCCACGGAGACTGTTTCTATATGCCGCATACTTTCAGAATGACTCTTTCACACGGGGAAGACCTTGAAAAAGGCTTAGCTTTGATAGACGAATATCTGGAAGAAGTTGCGGAAAGAGAACGAACGCAAAAATAAGAAGACTTAGAAAAAAGGGGGCTGCATGCACAACTGATTGATTCAATCGACAGTGCGGTATCCCCTTTTTTGCGACAGTTTGCGACGGTGCGGCGGACATAGCGCTTCTTCGCAGCGAAAGTCCGCAGACGACTTGGCCCGCACCTTGAAAAAGTGAGGCATTTATGCTATATTTGAATAACAGAAAATCAACAGGAGATACGGAAATTTCAATGAAAAGAAGCAGCAGAATTTTAAATGCGGGCTATGCGAACATCTTCGCAGCCTATTGGATGTTTTACGGAGTGGCAAATGCCTTTGCGTCGGCATATTTGCTGCCGAAGGGATACACAAACGCCGAAATCGGCATCATTTTGGCAGTCGGAAGCATACTTGCGATATTTTTGCAGCCGATTATGGCCGACATCGCCGATCGCTCGAAGAAGCTGTCGCTGCTCGGCGTCACGCAGCTCAGTGCAGGGCTTTTGATTGTACTGGAGGCGACGCTGTTTGCGATGGCACACAAATCGCTTGCGCTTTGGGTCGTTTTCGTAATGATTATCGCATGGCTGACGGCCCTGCAGCCGCTGTTCAACTCGCTGGCTTTTCATCTGGAAGAAAGCGGCGTACACATTCATTTCGGCGTGTGCCGCGGAATGGGCTCCTTGGGATTTGCCCTGCTGACAGCGGTTCTGGGAACCTTCGTCGAGATGTGGGGAGCAAACATCCTCCCGGCAGTCGGCGAGCTGACACTGGCCGGACTTTTGGTTACGATTATTATTGTGAAGCGTGAGTTTGAGAGCTGCGTAAAGATGAAAGCGCAGGCACGGTCTGTGGGCGTCGACACCGGTGCGGCCGGGGATGCAGAGGTGCCTCTGCCCCTGCCGCTGGATTCTGTGGACAAACAGGAGGAAATCAACCTCTGGAGATTTATCCATGATAATAAACTATTTTTGATTTTAAATATCGGCGTCATTGGACTGTATTTCAGTAATGCGGTTTTAAATAATTTCATGCTGCAGATTGTTAATGCGGTCGGCGGCACGAGTGAAGACATGGGCAGGGTGCTTGCGGTTATGGCATTTATGGAAATGCCGGCGCTGTTCTTCTTCGACAAGGTGAAGGTGCGCTTCTCCTGCCAGACGCTGCTGAAAGTTGCGGCAGTCGGATTCACCCTTCGCGTTGGTCTGATTTTTCTCGCAAAATCCATGACCGTGATTTATCTGGCTCACATTTTCCAGACGCTCGGTTTCGCGCTTTTCCTTCCGGCGATGGTCGTGTTTATCGGCGATGTTATGCGCCGCGGAGAAGCGGTCAAAGGCCAGGCTTTTTTCACAGCGATGACAACCGTGGCTGCAATGATTTCATCGGTTCTGGGCGGTATTATGCTGGATGTGCGCGACGCACACTTCATGCTGCTCGTATCCACGCTCGTGACCGCGGCCGGCGCACTGGTGATTATCATAGTTGTCGGAAAAATCAGAAAACAGGCGTGACGAGCGGTTGAGGCGCGCCGCGCATGGCGTCTGTGGTTTGTGGTGCGCTGTCTGTGTTCGTGGTGTGCGTACTGCCGGCTTGCCGGGGGCTTAGGTGTCGTGTTGAAATTTGTCGAATGTTGAGCTGCCGGTGTTTGGGTGGGCGTCGAATTCCCAAAAGAGCGTAATAGAAAACAAGAACACCTCATAGATATAGAAATATATTGAAGAGGTGTTTTTTATGGGAAAAAATTTTGGCAGGAAGGCAGTCATGGCAGGCTGCATAGGCATGGCGGCGGTTGCGCTGCTGGTTACGGTTTTGACATTACAAGGAATCTTGGCACTCGGTTCGGGGCAAGAGCGGACGCAGGATGATGCCGTGGGCGAAGAGGAAAAGGCAATCCGGACGGCGGCAGACGGCAATTGGGGGCTTTCCTTCCAAAACAAAGGCTCTGCACCGACGGCGAATGCCACAAGCGAATATTTAAAAAAATACAATGCATATTACATAGGGAATGAGAAGAGCAAGGAAAAGACGATTTACCTGACATTTGATGCGGGTTACGAGAACGGCTATACCGCAGTGCTTCTGGATGTGTTAAAAGAAGAAAAAGTTCCTGCGGCTTTCTTTGTTGTGGGAAATTTCATCGAGGAAAATCCGGAACTTGTCAAACGCATGACCGCAGAAGGGCACATCGTAGGCAACCATACCATGCATCATCCGGACATGTCGGCAATCGCGGACGAGGCGGGATTTCGCAAAGAGATGAGCGAGCTTGAGGACGCATACCGGGCGGCGACCGGGGAAAAGATGCTGAAGTTTTACCGCCCTCCGCAAGGAAAATACAGTGAGAAGAATCTTGAAATGGCAAATGCCATGGGCTACACGACGGTGTTTTGGAGTCTTGCCTATGTAGACTGGCTTCAGGACAGCCAGCCTTCGCGTGAGGATGCGCTGAACCTGCTGAACAAACGAATTCATCCGGGTGCAATCGTGCTTCTTCACAGCACTTCAAAGACGAATGCCGAGATTTTGCAGGAGCTTCTGCAGGGCTGGAAGGCGCAGGGGTACACCTTCCATTCCATCTCGGAACTCGGTGTGGGAAAAGTTTAGCGAATCAAATTTCAAAATCCGACGGATGCCTTGACTTTAGTGGGATTCGGGAATAGAATGAAAGAGGTAAATAAATAATACCTTGCACATAAAAGGAGAAAAAAGATGAAGACGAAAAGAATATTGCTTATGACACTTGCGTTGTGTCTGATTATCATCATGATTCCGACTGCTTCTTTTGCGGGAATGGATCAAGAAAAAGATGTCGTTGCAATGATAGGAAATGTGGAGTACACAGACCTTCAGGAGGCAATTAACGATGTAAAAAACGGCGGCACGATTAAACTTGTGGACGATGTTTACGGAGGTGGATTTGATACCGAAAAATCCGGAATGAAATTCACGCTGGATCTTAATGACAACAAAATCATAAACGGAAACGAATATTGGATTACACTCGGAATAAGCGACTGCAATGTTACAATCAAGAACGGAAGCATCGTGAATGAGGTTGGGGCCGATCCGGAAACGGATGAATACTTGAATATATGTGAAGCCCTCTATGTGAACGGCAAAGTAACGCTTAAAAATGTCAATCTGAGTACAAACGGGGCCGGAGGAGTTGCAATTGAAGTTGCATCCAAAGGGGTTCTGAATATGACAGGCTGCAAGGTCGAAGCTTTGGGCGGAGATTCAGACGAAAACGGTGCATTTGCAGAAGCTGTTTTTGTGCAGGAAGGCGGATACATCAAAGCATCAAAATGCGAATTTTATGCACTCAATGCACAGAGGGCTGTGGAAACCTGCTCAAAGACAATTCTGAACAACTGTAAGGCAAAGGCACTTTCTTATTCGGTAATGGCCTTTGAAGGGGGAAATCTCCAAATAGCAAAGGGAACATACAAGGCATCCGTTTCCATAGAAAAAGGTGCAAAAGGAACGATTAACGGAGGCTATTTCAAGGATGAGGAAATTGCTCTCACCGTATTCGGAAACGCTGTGATTAAAGACGGAAAATTCTATGGCGTTGAAAATGCGGTTTATGTAAACGGCGGCAAAGTTACCGTTCACAAGGGCTATTTCAGTGCATCAAACGGTAAAGCATGGGCAAGCAAGAAGAATCCAACCAAGCTTGATAAGGTTTTCAAGATAGCGAAGAATGCAAAAGTTGCACAGAAGAATTGGAAGAGCGGCAAAAAGAGCACAATAAAGGTAACTTCCAAATAAATAAAACCGGTTGATAAGTAGAATCCGGCAAGGAGAAAGCGATGAAAAAGAAAAAATTATTGATTGTTGTCGATTACCAAAACGATTTCACAGTCGGCTCGCTCGGATGCCCGCAGGCTGCGGCAATCGAAGACACTGTGGCTGCGAAAATTGAAGAATACCGCGCCATGGGTGAGAACGCGCAAATCATCTTCACCATGGACACGCATGATAAAGATTATCTGCACACGCAGGAAGGCAGAAATCTGCCGATTGAACACTGTATCAAAGGCTTCGACGGATGGCAGCTTTACGGCAAAGTCGCAGTACTGAAGTCGGATTCTGATTTGGTCTTTTCAAAACCGACCTTCGGCTCGCTGGAGCTTGCGGACTACCTGCGTGACAAGGGTGACGAATATGAAAGCGTCGAGCTTGCAGGAGTCGTAACGAACATCTGTGTTATTTCCAACATGGTGCTCGCAAAAGCTGCCATGCCGGAGGTTCCGATTTATGTCGATGCCGCATGCGTGGCAAGCAACGACGACGCGCTGGGTGAAGCGGCACTCGCCGTCATGGAGACCATGCATGTGAAAGTGAAACGATAGAGAAAAATCCGCATGCAGCATAGCTGTTTCGAGCAGCTTCAAACGAAACAAATTGGCTTTTTCCGGGTCTAACCGGCAAAAGCCAATTTGTTTTAAAACATTATAATGGCGCGAACCGGGCAGGCCTGCGCGCAGTAGCCGCAGGTGATGCACTTGGACCGGTCAATTTCCGCCAACCCGTTTTTATTGTAGGCGATGGCTGCCGAGTGGCAGACCGCAAGACAAGTGCCGCAGCCCTCGCAGTCTTCCTGATTGACCCTGACGCGCTTTGCCGAGACATCAGGCACATAATCCTGCGGCATTGACCCGTCAAGAAAGCTCACGATATCGTCAATGTCGCGGCGGCACCCGAAGCCGAGCATAACCGAGTCAATACTGTCAAGCCCAAAGACATAGTCCAGTGCTTTCCGATAGTGTGCCGCCAGATTCCCGCCGCCAAGGGCCTTCATACTGTAGATGCCCTTGCCTGCGCCGCGGGCCGCGGCGATAGCCGCGGCCATGTCGGCACAGGAGGCCGCGGAGCGGCCGCGGCGGATGCCCATGCCGGCATAGTTGATGAGCGGAAATATGACATCACATGCCGGCACCCCAGTCAGTTCCTCCACCACATCAACATGGTGGGTGGAGACGCCGATGGCCCGCACAAGGCCTTCGGCCTTGGCGGCCATCAGGGCGCGCCATGCGCCTTGGCGCATGGCGAACTGACCCGTTCTGACTTCATGCAGAAGGAAGATGTCAATGTACGGTACACCGAGAGCCGCACATTCCTCAAGGATTGCAGAGTACGCACCGTCGTAGTCCGAGGCTAAAGTCTTTGATGAAATCACCGGACGCGCAAATGCACTGCACGCTTCCATCGAGCGGCCTTCGAGCATCTCCAAAGCCCGGCGTATATAGGGGTAGGTTCTGTAGTACTGCGCGGTATCGATGAAATTGATGCCTTTTGAAAGGGCGTAGCAAATCAGCTCCGCGCCCTCGTCGACGGGAAGTGCAAGCTGACCGGGTCCCATCGGCAGAACGCCGCAGCCGACCGGGCTGACCCGTATGCCCGTTTTTCCAAGTTGAATTCTATCTGAAATATTCTTCTTCATATTCACACCGAAAGCCTTTCTTTTTTTATTATAATAAGGTATAATGTTGTTTGTCAACAAATTGACAACGGGCGGCACGGAATTTGCGGACGGTCACCGTGCGATCAGATGCCGTGCGGCCGAATTATTTCAAAATGTGTTTTCAAGAAAGGGGACAACGATTTTGAGCAACGAACATATGGAACATTTGCAGAATCAGATGGGCTTTGAGGCCTTTCGCCATGCATACAGGGCGGCAATCAAGGAAGTCCGCACGAAGATTGAGATTTTGAGTGAAGACTTTGCGGTGCGGCACGATTACAACCCGATTCACCACATGGAGCGCCGGCTTAAGGTGCCGGAGAGCATCGAGGAAAAGCTTGAGCGCCTGAAGAAAGAGGTGTCCATCGAATCTGCAAGAGAAAATATTTTTGACATTGCGGGGATAAGAGTTGTCTGTAATTTCATCGATGATGTTTATGCGATTGCTGACATGCTGACATCACAGAACGATGTGACGCTGATTACCGAAAAGGACTACATAAAAAATCCTAAACCGAACGGATACCGCAGCCTGCACCTTGTGATTTCGGTGCCGGTCTATCTTTTGGACGGTGAGGAAGAGGTTCCGGTGGAAATCCAGCTCCGCACGGTTGCCATGGATTTTTGGGCGAGCCTGGAACACAATCTGCGCTATAAGAAAGATAAAAATATTCCTTCAAAGATTGACATTGAATTGAAGGCATGTGCCGAGGTCAGCGCAACGCTCGACCGCAGGATGCAGAAAATCTTTGATGAGCTGAACAGGCTGGAATAAAAACGCTTGCAATCCGCATATATATATGTTATCATATATGTGCGCGATTCAATAAGGTAAGACTAGAAGAGTGGGTGAAAGCCCACTCTTTCAATTTTGTTTGGAGGCTGATGAATGGCTAAGAAGAAGATTACAGAGATCATAGAAGAAATCAGCGCGGAATTTCTTGCACAGAACGGGCTGGAGCTTTATAACTCCGAGTTTGTGAAAGAAGGGCGCGACTGGTTTTTGAGAGTATACATCGACAAGATGCAGGAAGCACAGGAGGCCGCAAAAGCAGAAATTGCAGCGGCTTCGGAGCGCGCGGCAGAAGCGGCGGAAAGCGGCGGGGAAGCCGCCGACGAGGCACCGCTGCCGGCAATCTATGTTTCGACCGACGACTGCGAGAAGGTCAGCCGGTTCCTCAGTGCGGAACTCGACAGAATCGACCCGATTGAACAGAATTACTATCTGGAAGTTTCCTCACCGGGAATGGACAGAGCACTGCTTAGAGATAAGGACTTTGTGCGTTTTGCGGGCGAGATCGTAGATGTCAGCCTGTATAAGGCAGTCGACGGGCGCAAGGCATACCAGGGCAGGCTCGTCGGCATCGAAGACGGAAAAATCATCCTTACGGATGAACAGGATAACAGAATTGAATTTCCAAGAGAGCAGGTTGCAAAGACGAAACTTGCCGTAATATTCTAAGGAGGTAATATAGGAAATGAATAAGGAATTTATACGGGCTATCGAGGATTTGGAGAAAGAAAAGCACATATCCAAAGAGATTCTGCTTGAAGCCATCGAATCCGCACTCGTGTCCGCATACAAGAAAAACTACGGAACATCACAGAATGTGCGCGTTGACATCAACGAAGAAACCGGAGACATTAACGTTTATATGAGAATGGATGTTGTGTCAGATGAAGATTTTGAAGATGACCTGACTCAGATTACTTTGGAAGAGGCAATGGAAATCGACCCGAGATACGAAGTCGGCGATGTGGTGGAATATCAGGTTACTCCGAGGGATTTCGGCAGAATTGCGGCGCAGACTGCTAAGCAGGTTGTCGTTCAGAGAATCAGAGAAGCAGAGCGCGGAATGGTTTTTGACAACTTCATCACGCGTCAGGGCGAAATCGTGACGGGAACCGTACAGAGAGTAAGCAACGAAACGCTGTTCATAAATGTCGGAAACACGGAAGGGATCCTTTCCCCGAACGAACAGGTACCGGGCGAACATTACAATATCAATGACAGACTCAAAGTTTACATCATGGATGTAAGAAAAAGCAACAAAGGACCTCAGGTTTTCCTTTCCAGATCGCATCCTGGTCTTGTGAAGAGGCTCTTCGAACTGGAAGTTCCGGAAATTGAGGACGGAACAGTGGAAATCAAGGGAATCGCAAGAGAAGCAGGCTCCAGAACCAAGATGGCGGTTTACACGCAGTTCGAAAATGTGGATCCGGTTGGAGCATGTGTAGGTACGAGAGGAAACCGCGTACAGGCGATTGTGGATGAACTCCACGGAGAAAAAATCGACATCATTACATGGAGCGAAGATCCGGAAGTACTGATTGCAAATGTGCTCAGCCCATCAAAGGTTGAAAAAGTAATCATCCCGAATCCGGAAGAAAAATCGGCAATTGTCGTAGTTCCGGATTATCAGCTTTCACTGGCAATCGGTAAGGAAGGTCAAAACGTAAGACTGGCGGCAAGAGTGAGCGGATGGAAGATTGACATCAAGAGCCACAGCCAGTACGAGGCTTCCGAACCGGAAGAAGCAGGCTTTATCGAGGTTGATGAAGAACCGGAATTTATTGAAGTCAGCGAAGAACCGGAACTCACTGAAATGGAGGATTAATTTGAAAGAAAGAAAGGTTCCCATGAGAACATGCGTGGGATGCACGGAATCAAAAGACAAAAATGATTTGATCAGAATCGCGATATACGAAGGAGAGATAACGGTCGATCCGACAGGCAGATCCAAGGGACGCGGCATTTACATCTGTAAAAACAGCCCGGGGTGCTTTGACAAAGCCGTAAAGAGAAAGGCGTTTGAGCGTGCGCTCAAAAGACCGGTAACAGACGATGAGAAAGAAAGGCTGAAAGGCGAGCTTGAGGCGGCAAAGTGAGAAGCAAGGTTGAAAGCTACTTGGGCTTTGCGGCCAGAGCCAGGAGCCTTTCCACCGGATACAACACCTGTATCTTCATGATGGAAAAGCGAAAACTGAAACTTTTGATTCTGACCGAAGACCTTTCGGAAAATTCAAAGGAAAAAATGCTTCGGGCAGCAAAGCAGTACGAGGTACCGTGCCGCACATACGGAAAAATGGATGATTTGTCCCACATCACCGGGACGGAAGGCAAGGGAATATTCGGCCTTGCCGATAAGAATTTAGCAGATGCAATTGTAAGTGAGATTGATAGACAATCGTTAGAAGAGGAGGTGTTCTAATGGCAAAAGAAAATAATGCACAGGAAACCACAATTATCAAGGCAGCCCCGAAAAAGGCTGACGGCCAAAAAGACGAACAACCGAGAGGAACCGTAAAAGCGGCGAGCATGGCACAGGTAAGAACGCTTGGCGCAAACAAACACCCACAGACAAGACAGGCACAGCCGGACAGACCGCAGGCACGTCCGCCGATCGGAAAACCGGTTGCAAATAAAGAACTTGAGAACAGAAGCCGTCCGCCGATCGGAAAGCCGATGGCAAAACCGATGGGCAAGCCGATGGCAAAAGCGGATGTACCGCAGACAGAAGTGCCGAAGACAGAAACTCCGGCGGCAGAAGCACCGAAGGCAGAAACTCCGAAAGTTGAAGTTCCGAAGACGGAAGCACCGAAGACAGAAACTCCGGCGGCAGCACCGAAGACAGAAACTCCGGCGGCAGCGCCGAAAGCAGAGGCACCAAAGGCAGAAACTCCGGCGGCAGCACCGAAAGCAGAAGCACAGAAGCCGACACGCGAAAAACGTGCACCGAGAGCCGAATCCGGAAGGGAAAACTCCGGAAGGGACAACAGCGGAAGAAACAGTGACAGAAAATCGGAAGGAAGAAACTTCAGAGACAGAAATGACCGCGATGGCAGACCGTCCGAAGGCGGAAGAAGTCCGCGCGATAGAAACGACAGAAATGACCGCGGCGGCCAAGGCGGCGCAGGCAGAAACGACCGCGGCGGCAGAGGCGGCGACCGTCCGGCACTTTCCAAGATGGAAACGAAGCCGAACCAGAAGAATACGGAAAAACGCGATCATCAGGAAAAGGAAAGAAATAAATTTGCGAAGCTCGAAAACGGCGGCAGCCAGGGCAAGAAGAACAAAGAAAGAATGCAGCAGCGTTCTCTTGAAAAACAGGCAAAACCGAAGAAACACAACAAACCAAAGCCTGTAGTTGAGGAGGAGGAAGACATTTTGGAGGAACTGCAGGCAGGAACAGTAGCCGTAACGGCACCAATCACGGTAGCAGGATTCTGCGAGCAGGTCGGCGTATCCACATCCACGGTAATCATGGCACTTATGAAAATGGGTATCATGGCAAACATCAACCAGAATATCGACGAAGACACCATTATGATTTTGGCGGATGACCTCGGAGTCAGTGTTGTTGTAAGCAAAGTGGAAGAAGAAGAGGAAGAAGAAGGTCTGGAGCTTTTTGAAGATAAGGAAGAAGATCTGAAGCCGCGTGCACCGATTATCACGGTTATGGGCCATGTTGACCATGGTAAGACATCCTTGCTTGATGCCATCAGAAAGACAAATGTAACCGCCTCCGAATCAGGCGGAATCACGCAGCACATCGGTGCATCCGAAGTCATGATCAACGGACAGAAAATCGTGTTCCTCGATACGCCGGGTCACGAAGCCTTCACGGCAATGCGTGCCCGCGGAGCACATATTACAGATATTGCAGTACTCGTTGTTGCAGCAGACGACGGCGTTATGCCGCAGACCATCGAGTCCATCAGCCATGCGAAGGCGGCAGGCGTTCCGGTTATCGTAGCAATCAACAAGATCGATAAGCCGGGTGCAAACCCTGACAGAGTAAAACAGGAACTTACGGAGCACGGAATCCTTGTGGAAGACTGGGGCGGCGATGTTATTTCCGTACCGGTATCCGCAAAGACCGGCGAAGGCATTGTAAACCTTCTCGAAATGATTCTGCTTCAGGCAGAAGTGCTTGAACTCAGAGCAAATCCGAACAGACTTGCGATGGGTTCGGTTATCGAAGCAAGACTGGATAAGAACAAAGGTCCGGTTGCGACCCTTCTTGTAACAAACGGAACGCTCAAGACAGGAATGAGCGTGGTAGCGGGAACCTGCGCCGGAAGAATCAGACTTATGACGGACTTCAAGGGCAAAGAAATTAAGAAAGCAGGCCCTGCGACAGCGGTTGAAATTCTCGGCCTTTCCGATGTACCGGAAGCCGGCGATGAATTCAATGCGGTTAAGCAGGATAAGATCGCGAAAGAAATCGCAGACAACCGTAAGCAGAAACTCAGAGAAGAAATTCTCGCAAGAAACGCAAGCACGACGCTGGAACAGCTCTTCAGCCAGATTCAGGAAGGCGAGGTCAAGGACCTCAACCTCATCATCAAGGGCGATGTACAGGGCTCTATCGGTGCAATCGTTGCGTCTCTTGAGAAACTCAATAATGAAAATGTAAGAGTCAGAATCATTCATACCGGCGTTGGTACGGTTACGGAGTCCGACGTAATGCTTGCCGGAACGACAGGCTCCATCATCATCGGTTTCAACGTAAGACCGACGACTGCGGTTCAGACTTTTGCGGACAGAGAAAACATCCAGATCAGACTTTACAGAGTCATCTACGACATCTTAAACGATGTGGAAGACGCGATGAAGGGTATGCTTGATCCTGAATTTAAGGAAGAAGTTCTGGGTAAAGTAGAAGTAAGAGAAACATTCAAAGTTCCGAATGTCGGCATTATCGCAGGTGCTTATGTTCAGGAAGGCAAGGTTATCCGAAATGCGGAAGTTCGTCTTGTGCGTGACGGCATCGTCATCCACGAAGGAACGATTTCCTCACTCAAGAGATACAAGGACGACGCAAAGGAAGTCAACCAGGGCTATGAATGCGGTATCGGAATTGAAAACTACAACGACATCAAGGAAGGCGACATCATCGAATGCTTCCACATGGTTGAGGTAGAAAGGAAATAAAAATGGGCAAAGGCTACAGACAGGGCAGGCTCGGAGAGGAAATCCGCAGAATCATCAGTGAGCTTTTGATCAGCGGAATTAAAGACCCGAGAGTTGCAGAGCATATGATCAGCATTTCCGGCGTTTCGGTGACGAGCGACGGAAGCTACGCGACCTGTTATGTGTCAGTGTTGAATTTCAGCAAGGACGAGGAAGAAAAAAAGACCGAAGAAAACGACATTCTGGCGGGTCTTAACAGCGCAAAGGGTGTGATGAAGAAAGAAATTTCGCGTCAGGTGAAGGTTCGTCACATCCCGGAGCTGATTTTCAAAATCGACCACTCCATGGATTACGGCAGACACATAGAGGAGATTTTAGGCACCATCGATTTTGACAGTTATCAAAAAGATGAGGAAGAAGCAGAAGATGCAGATGGAAAAGGCGAATTTTAAGATTCGCCTTTTGGCATAGTGCAGAAACAAAGACGAAAACAGAGGAAACAGAAGATGAACAACACTTACAGGGAAATCGCGCAGGTTCTCGAAGGAGCGCAGACGATTCTGCTCTATCCGCATGTCAGCGCAGACGGGGATGCACTCGGTTCGTGTGCGGCGCTTTGCAGAGCTCTTCGCATGAAAGGAAAGGAGGCTTTCATTCTCGTAGAGGAAGAACTGCCGCTGAATCTTGCTTTTTTGGATAAGGGATATTGTACGGAAGATCCGAATGTCATTGAAAATGTTGACATTTCATTCTGCGTGGACTGCGGGGATGCAACACGCTTTCCGGGACGCACGGAGAAATTTGCGGCAGGAAAGACAAGCGTGTGCATCGACCACCATCACACTACAACGGAATTTTGCGACTACAATTATGTGGACCCGGATGCGGCGGCGACGGGCGAGCTTGTGTTTGACCTGCTGAAGGAAATGGAAATTCCGCAGGACATCGAAATCGGCGAGGCAATTTTTGCAGCAATCACCACAGACACGGGAAACTTCCAGTATTCAAACACTACCAGAAGGTGTTTTGAAATCATGACGGAGCTTTTTGACTGGGGCGTAGACACGAACAAGGTCAGCGTTGAACTTTATGAGAACATCAGGCTGGAGCGAAAGATTATCGAGACGATGGCATTTTCGACCCTCAATCTTCTGGCAGACGGAAAAGCCGCAGTAGCATATGTGACACAGGAAATGCTGGAAAAGAGCGGCGCCCTTTCGGAGGAAACCGAGAATGTGATTCGCGAGCTTAGGAGCATCGCAGGCGTGGAATATGCAGCCTTTTTGAAAGAAAAAGGGCCGGAAACGGTGCGCCTCAGCCTCAGAGCAAAGACCCAAGGCGATGTTTCGGCAATTGCCGAAAAATTCGGCGGCGGCGGACATATAAAAGCCGCTGGTGCAACGCTTAACATGACGATAGAAGATGCTGTAAACGCTGTGTGTGCGGAACTCGAAAGAGCCGCAGGTGCAGAGCACGACAGGATGGAGCAAGGCGAATCGGAGACGAAATGAAAGACGGAATTTTAAATATAAACAAGCCGCAGGGCGTGACATCGCATGATGTGGTAAGAGACATCCGAAGACTGCTTGGCATAAAGAAAATCGGACATACCGGAACGCTTGACCCGATGGCAACGGGTGTTCTTCCGGTTTGCATCGGCAAGGCGACCCGAATCACCGAGTACACGGATCTGGACTTCAAAAAGTATCGCTGCACGCTGAGGCTCGGGCTGGTGACGGACACGCAGGACATCTGGGGAGAAATCCTCGAAGAAAATTCGACAGCCGGAATTACGCCGGATGATGTGCGGGAGGCTTTTTCGGGCTTTCACGGAAAAATCAGTCAGAAGCCGCCGATGTACAGTGCAGTCAGAGTAGGCGGAAGACGGCTTTACGACTATGCCAGAGCGGGAGAAACCGTGGAGGTGAAGGAGCGCGAGGTCTATATCCGCGGACTGGAAATAGAGCAGATGGATTTTGCGCATGACAGCGATGTGAAGAAGGTGACTTTCACCGTGGAATGCTCCAAAGGCACCTATATCCGGACGATTTGCGAGGATGCAGGCCGGCATCTCGGATGCGGCGCGGTGATGGAGAGCCTGTGCCGGATTGCAAGCGGAGCATTTAAAATCGAGGATGCCATTGATCTTTACGAGCTCGTGGATACATATTCGAGCAGACGCTTTGAGGGCGAAAAGTATTTCGTGGAGCCCGCCGGAGAGGAGGCACTTTGCGAGATTGAGAAGCTGGTGCTGCCGACGGATTATCCGCTGACGCATTTTGGAAGCGCGGTCATGGATGAGGCGATGGGAAAGAAGTTCATTGACGGATGGCACATTTCCTTCAGAGACTGCGAAGTGACGGAAAGATCGGAATTTGAGCAGAAAGAACCGGAATTTGAAATCCGTCCGGAATACAGAGGGGCATATAAGATGTACCGCCGCACCGCTTGCGGCAATGATTTTCTGGGCGTGGCATTTTACAGCCCGAAATACAAGAAACTTGTGGCAGACAAGGTTTTCTGCCGAAATGACGAAGAGGTTTAAGACAGAGGTTACGACGATGAAAAAGTTTGAGACAATAGAAGACATCGCGCAGATTGAGCCGTCCTGTGTGGCTCTTGGAAACTTTGACGGAGTGCATGTCGGGCACAGGCAGCTGATCGGGTCTGCTGTGGAGAAGGCGAGGGAAAAGGGGCTTGCAAGTGCGGTTTTCACTTTTTCGAACCACCCCAAAAGCTTGATACCGGGAGCTAAACCGGTGAAAAACATTGTATATCAGGAAGAAAAAGAAGCACTCATTGAAGCACTCGGCGTGGATTATTACTTCAACTTCGCATTCACGAAGGAAATCATGACAATGCCGCCGGAGACTTTCGTGAAAACTTTTTTGGCAGACAAAATGAACGCGAAAGAGATTTTTTGCGGGTTCAATTATCACTTCGGCTATAAAGGCGAAGGCGACACGAAGCTGCTCCGGATTTTGGGCGCAAAATATGGTTTTCATGTGAATGAGGTCAAGGCTGTTTCCGTCGACGGGGATGTTGTAAGTTCCACGCTGATACGAAACATGATAATGGCAGGCGAAATGGAAGAATGCTCGAAGTATCTTGGCAGGAATTATGACATCGGCGGAGAAGTTGTCGTGGGAAACCGGCTCGGAAGAACGATCGGATTTCCTACCTCGAACATTATGATTGACGAAAGCATGGTAACGCCGCCGAACGGCGTATATATCACCTACTGCATTTACAACGGGGTGAAATATCCGAGCATCACAAATGTCGGAATCAAGCCAACCATAGGCTCCTTTAAGAAAAACATGGAAACGCACATTTTCAATTTTGATAAGGAACTTTACGGGAAGCAGATTAAAGTGGAATTCATAAAAAAGACCCGCGATGAGGTCAAGTTCCGAAACATTGAAGAACTTTCCGCACAGATTGCAAAGGACTGCAATGAGGCGAAGATCTATCACGGGCTGTAAATTTTAAAATATATACAGATGCTATTCTGCATCGTTTTCCAGTTTCGGACCCGGATCCGGGCTCCATTCGGAAAGCACGATGCTGACAACGACAAGGAGGCCGCCGAGCCAGCCGACGATGCCGAGCGTTTCGTGAAGAATCATAACGGATGCCGCAGCGCCGACAACCGGCTCTACGGTCAATATGAGTGCCACACGGTTTGCAGCGACATGCTTTTGGGCGGTTGTCTGAAGGATGAAGCAAAGTGCTGAGCATACAAGCCCAAGGAGAATAAGCGTGCCCAGTTCAAGCCCTGTAAGTACTTGAGGAACAGCCTCACCGGCAACGAAGATTCCGGCGAATCCGAGTACGGATATGGTTGCAAGCTCAATTATGGTAAGCGCATAGACATCGTGTGATTTTGCGAATTTTTCAATTGTTACGATCTGTCCGGCACTGAAGAAAGCAGCTCCGAGGCAGATGGCATCGCCGATGTTAAAGCCAAGGGAGGCACTGCCGCCCATCGAAATCAGGTAAACACCGACAACACAGATTACAACGCAGAGCGCAGACTTGCGAGTCAGCCTAATGCGGTAAATTACAAAATTAAGAAGCGGTACGCAGATTGCACCGAGCGTGGAGAAGAAAGCAGTTCTCGAAGCCGTCGTATATTTGATGCCAAGCGTGGCGCATACGTAACACGCAAACATCAGAATACCGATTAAGATGCCTGCTTTGAGCAGTTCTTTGTCAACGTTCTTAAGATGCTTGAAAAAAACGGCTGTGAGTGCCAATGCGGCAATGCCGAAGCGTATTGCCTGCACATAGAAGGTAGGAAGCCCATCGACATAGCGAAGACCCAGAAATCCGAAGCCCCAGCAGATGGCTACCACAAGCAGGCCGATGACCGAGAAGATTTCTTCTTTGCTTTTTTTCTTGTGATTGAGATGCATTTTATCATTCCTTTCGCGGTGCCGCAGAACCTATAAATACGACACTGATACTAATTTAACATAAATATTGGAAAAAATCAAATGGAAGGGGTTACATAAATGAAATTATTTGACAACAGGGTACAGGAAACCAAATATAAAGTTCTCAGAGAGGTTGCGGTTCAAGCATGGGAAGGTCACGAGATCTTCGCCGAATTCAATCGCATCGCGGGAAATGTCATTCCAAAGGATCAGCCTCCCCAGACTTGCTGTATATATAAAGACCGCGCAGTCGTTGCAGAAAGAATAAGACAGGCAGCGGGCGGAAGTCCGAACGAACCGGGCATTGTACATGTCATCGATATTGCCTGTGATGAATGCCCCGAGGCCGGATACGTTGTCACGGATCTTTGCCGCGGCTGTCTTGCCCATCACTGTGTGGAAGAGTGCAAGCGGAATGCAATCGTAATAGACGAACATCAACATGCAAAAATTGACAAAAGCAAGTGCGTGGAATGCGGAAAATGTGCCAAAGCATGCAAGTACAGTGCAATCCACAATTTCCAGCGTCCGTGCGAAAACGCATGCAAGGTAGGTGCAATTTCAATGGCACCGGGCGGCGAGGCGTGCATTGATTATGATGCGTGCATTGACTGTGGTGCCTGCGTGTACCACTGCCCATTCGGCGCACCTGTGGACAAGTCAAGTATTGTAACTGTTATCAAAGAACTGAAAGCCGCAGCGGAAGCCGAGGCTGCAGGCGGGGAAAACAAACTCATCGCAATTGTTGCACCGGCAATTGCCAGCCAGTTCCAATATGTACCGCTCGGCAAGGTGATTACGGGAATAAAGAAGCTCGGCTTTGCAAAGGTACTGGAAGTTGCGGTGGGTGCCGATATGGTTGCCTACAAAGAAGGACTGGAACTCGTAGAAAAGGGATTTCTGACATCTTCCTGCTGTCCGGCTTTTGTAAAATACATAGAAACAAAGCATCCGGCAATGATTCCGCACATCTCGCACAATCTGTCACCGATGGCGGAGCTTGGGCGTTCGATTAAGGAACATGAGCCGGATGTCAAAATCGTCTTCATCGGTCCCTGCATTGCAAAGAAAGCCGAAATCAAAAAAGAAACGGTGTCCCCGTATGTCGATTATGTAATCACTTTCGAGGAGCTGCAGGCTTTGTTTGACAGCCGTGACATTCTCCTTCGGGATCAGGAAATCACAGAATGGAATCAGGCTTCATACTACGGAAGAATGTTCGCAACCTCCGGCGGAGTTGCCGCAGCGGTTGCAGAGATTCTGAAAGAAATGAAGGTCGATGATTTTGAACTCAATGCAATCTCCTGCGACGGAATCGACAAATGCAAGACCGCGCTTCTCAAGGCAAGCAAGGGCGTTCTGCCGAACAACTTCATCGAGGGAATGGTCTGCATGAGAGGCTGCGTGGGCGGCATGGGCAACCCGACTTGGCGCGAGGACATTTCGGAAGAAATCGAAGAACACGCAGAAGAAGCGGAAATCACGGAAATTCTGACGCATCTGGAGCTGTAAAAGCAGTGCACCTCTTGCGACACGGCGACCGGAGTTTCGGCATATTGGTTCGAAACTCGGTGTACAGGGCAAAGTACATTAAAACAGGCTTTTGGGCCCCAAAAATGTAAGACCGGTTCAACATTTTCTCGGCATGATTCGATTTGCATTTTATTCCACTGACCGCACAAGACACGAACTGCCCGCTCTGAGAGACACTCTTCGTGTAAATGCTATTTCTGGAAGTCCGCGTGAAATTTCCCATTGCTGAAATTGGAAGAAAAAGGATAATTATGCATAAAGTCATATCTTTTTGCCCAAACGGCCCTCAAAAATAGAAACCGGGAGCCCCAGACGGGCCTCCCGGCACATAAAAAACGCATAATCCCGCACCACAGGATTATGCGTAAAAAACACTTAAAAATTAAATTGTTGAAATTCCAACGTTTTCGTGATGGTGTGTGTTTTGACGATTTGAACAGGACTCTTCATCTTGCCAGGCCGTCCGTCAAAATCTCAGGGTATCTTCTATCTTTTCGGCTCAAACGGCAAAAAAATAGAAAAAACCGGCATTTTATACACAGGCAACTAGCACAGGCAACCAGCACACCCCAGCCGGCACACCCCAGCCGCCACACGCTAGCAGCAGCCGCCGCGGCTGCCCGGTTTTGGCAGGCTCCACCTGTAGTGCGAAGCGAGCAGGCGGATCAGAACGATGAGAACCGCGCCCGAGAGCATTGCGACATAGCCGTTGGTGTAAGGCATGAGGATGCAAAACAGCAGGGCGCCTGCGATAGAGGCGGTCGCGTAGATGTGGCGTACGAATATATATGGCATATCGCCTGCCATTACATCGCGGAGAAGGCCGCCGCCGACTCCAGTAATGACACCGACGAAGACGGCGAGGAATACGGTCGGGTTCTCGGAAACCTCAAATGCGCGCATGGCACCGGAAACGGTGAAAATACCAAGACCGATCGAGTCGGCAAGCAGCATAACACGGCTGCTGCGCTCGAGAAGGTCTCGAACCTGTGGAATGAACACGATGAGACATGTGAGAAATGCCGTCAGTGCGTAAATCGGATTCTGAAACATTGCCGGAGGGAACGCACCGAGGATGATGTCTCGGATGATACCGCCGCCGACTGCCACGGTGAGTGCAAGTACGAACGCGCCAAAAATATCCATGTTTTTTCTGATTCCTGTCATTGCGCCGGAAACCGCAAACGCGGCGGCACCGATAAGCTCCAATACCAAAATGAAAATATCCATATATCCACCTTTGTCATTTTTTGTTGTTATGTGAATTGTATCGCCGAAACACCGCAAAGTCAACGCAAAAATCAAATTGAAAATGCGGCACGGAAGTGATATAATGTAAGAAATATGAGCGAAAGCAAAACGGCGCAGAAGCGCGGCAGCGGGGAGAAACGACATGAACAACGTCAACAGCAAAACGATAGAAACAGAACGCCTAGTGATCAGACCGTCGAGATGGGACGACACGGATACTTTTTACGAGTGGGAGCTTTTGCCTGAGGTTACGAAGTTTTTCAGCATTCGTGACAACCAGAGCAAGGAGGATGTCGTCCGCAAATATGTGGCAGACAGCGACGATCCGAAGGCACGGCAGTTTACCATCTGCCTCAAGGCGGGCACGCCGGGCATCCCGGAGGCCGGTGGCAGGATGATTGGCAGAATCGTGCTTGCAGACATCGAGGACGAATGGAAGGCCGAAATCTGGAGAATTTACATAGCGGACACGGCACTTAGAGGCAGGGGCCTCGGAAAAGAAGCCATGCTTGCCATGATGAAATACTGCTTCGAGGAACTCAATCTGAAGAGACTTTATCTCGACCATTACACGGGAAACCCGGCTTCCTTCTTGTATCAAAGCCTTGGGTTCAAGTATGAAGGCGTGCTCCGAGACAACTGCCGCAAGAATGGCAGACTCTACGACGTGCACCTCATGTCAATGCTGGCATCCGAATATGCAGAACTTTACGCAAATAAGTAATTGTGGTAAGTAACAAAAAAAATAAAAAAAATAATGAAAAAAAACAAAAAAAGGGGTTGACATCCTTTTTTTTCTGTGCTAAACTGCGTATATCGGTTAAGGAAAGGAGAAAAACGATGAACTACATGGCACTCATTATCAGCATTATACTTATTAGCATTATTTTACTGGTCCTCGTCATTATGAGCATCAGAATGAATAGTGATATTTGCATTGCGGGTAATGAAGCAAGTTCAATCGAATTTGCCGGAGCAGATATTTAGCTCAGGCATGAATCCGAAACTTAAGTTGAAACAGAACTTTAACCTGCAGGCATTGGTCGGCAGGTTTTTTAATTTTCAAAGGAGGAATTGAAATGAACATGAAAAAATTTATGAAGAAATTCGCGGCTGTATCAATGGCAGTCGTAATGACAGTGGCTTTTGCAGGATGCGGAAATGATTCCGGAACAAGCACCGGAGACGGCACAGCGAAATTCGTAATCGGCGGCATCGGGCCGACAACGGGCGGTGCGGCAGTTTACGGCCAGGCAGTTAAGAACGCAGCTGAAATGGCAGCAGAAGAAATCAACGCTGCAGGCGGCATCAATGGCTATCAGATCGAATTCAAGTGGCAGGATGACGAACATGACACAGAAAAAGCAGTAAACGCATATAACGCATTAAAAGACGATGGCATGCAGATGTTAATGGGTACGGTTACTTCCGCACCATGCACAGCAGTCGTTGCTCTTACAGAAGAAGATAATATGTTCCAGCTTACACCGTCAGGGTCGGCTGTTGAATCCATCAAAGGCGACAACGCGTTCAGAGTTTGCTTCTCCGACCCTAACCAAGGAGTAGGTTCTGCGGACTATTTCGCAGAAAACTTCCCGGACGCTAAGGTTGGCGTAGTTTACAACTCATCCGACGTATACTCCAACGGCATCTTCAAGACATTCAAGAAAGAAGCCGCGGCTAAGGGTGTAAACATTGTTGCAACAGAAGCTTTCACAAAGGATTCCGCACAGGACTTCACGGTACAGATCCAGAAGATGAAAGAAGCAGGCGCAGATCTTGTATTCCTTCCGTTCTATGCACAGGAAGCATCCTTGTTCCTGACTCAGGCAGACAAAGCGGGACTTGATGTACAGTTCTTCGGATGTGATGGTCTTGACGGCGTAATCGACCAGCTCGGATCCAACGCACAATTAGCAGAAGGCGTAATGCTTTTGACACCTTATGCAGCTGACTCCGATAACCCGGAATCAAAGAAATTCACGGAAGCTTACAAAGCAAAATATAACGGAGAAGTTCCGAACCAGTTCGCAGCAGACGCTTACGACGCAATGTACATCATCAAGGCAGCAGCAGAAAAGGCAGGCGTAACCCCTGATATGAGCGTTTCCGACATCTGCGACGCTATGAAGACAGCTATGACAGAAATCGAATTCACAGGTGCAACCGGCACAATGACATGGTCTGCAGACGGTGAACCGACCAAGACACCGATGGCTATGGTAATCAAGGATGGCGCATACAAGGCTATGTAATTTTTTACAGATTTTGAAAATGTAAAATAGAAAGATGATAAAGGGGACGGCAATGCCGTCCCCGATTCCAAATTTTGAACGAGGTAATTTTTATGAACTTTTTATCGTATTTGATCAGCGGCATCAGCCTGGGAAGCGTATATGCACTGATCGCACTCGGGTATACAATGGTATACGGAATTGCAAAAATGTTAAACTTCGCTCATGGTGATGTAATCATGATCGGGGGTTTTGTAATTTTCACAGCTGTTTCCTCCGCGCATACTTCGCCTGCGGTTGCAATTATCGCAGCGATTATCGTATGTACGGTACTGGGCGTAGCGATTGAAAAAATCGCATACAAGCCTTTGAGAAACGCATCGCCTCTGGCTGTTTTAATCACGGCAATCGGCGTCAGCTATTTCCTTCAGAATGTCGCACTTTTGATTTTCGGTTCTGCCGCAAGGAATTTCCCGGATGTGCTCAAGGTAGGTGACTGGCATGTTGCACAGGGACTTACAATCACAGGCGAGACGATTATCACAATTGCTGCTACGCTCATCATCATGATCGCACTGACCACTTTCATCAACCACACGAGAATCGGTGCTGCCATGCAGGCAGTTTCAGAGGACCGCGGAGCAGCTCAGCTCATGGGCGTAAATGTTAACAGCACCATCAGCATTACTTTTGCCATCGGCTCTGCGCTTGCAGCCGTTGCAAGCCTTTTGCTCTGCTCTTCCTATCCGCTTATCGGACCTTACACCGGAGCAATGCCGGGAATCAAAGCTTTCGTAGCTGCGGTATTCGGCGGAATCGGCTCCATTCCGGGCGCTATGATCGGCGGAATCCTGCTCGGCGTTATCGAGAACCTGAGCAAAGCGTACATCTCCACGCAGCTTTCGGATGCAATCGTATTCGGCGTGCTGATTATCGTTCTGTTAGTAAAGCCGACAGGCATTTTAGGCAAAGCAATGCGTGAGAAAGTGTAGGTGGACGGGATGAAGAAAATGACAACGACTTTAAATAAGACAACAAAGCAGAATGCAATCACCTATGCAATCATTTTTGCCTGTTTCGTATTCTGCATCATATACAGCGGACTGCCTTCGGGTTCCAGCCTAATTAAGGGTCTGTTCGTTCCGATTTGTGCTTATGTAATCATGGCAGTTTCCCTGAACCTTACCGTAGGCATCCTCGGCGAACTCAGCCTTGGACACGCGGGCTTCATGTGTCTGGGCGCTTTCGTGGGAAGCACTTTCAGTATGCTGACACAGGAAAGCCTGACCTCTGTATGGGTGCGCTTTCCACTGGCGATTTTGCTGGGCGGCGCGGTAGCTGCAGTCGCAGGCATTTTGATCGGCATTCCGGTTTTAAGACTGAAGGGCGACTATCTGGCAATCGTTACATTAGCGTTTGGCGAAATCATCAAAAATATCGCAAACAATATTTATCTTGTAAAAGACGTCAACGGTGTACATTTTGCACTGGGCGTAGACGCTTACAACAATATGGAACTCGATGACATGACGGCTGAAAACATCATCAACGGCGCCATGGGTATCACAGGTGCGCCGAGAGACTCCAATTACATCGTTGGATTCGTTCTGGTGCTGATTACATTAATCGTAATCCTGAATTTGGTACAGTCAAGAGCCGGCAGGGCCATCATGGCAATCAGAGACAACCGCATCGCGGCAGAGTCCATCGGTATCAACATAACAAAATACAAGCTCATCGCGTTCTCAATTTCCGCAATGTTTGCGGGCATGGCGGGCGTGCTTTACGGACACAATCTTTCCAGCCTGGTTGCGGTAAAATTCGACTATAACCTTTCCATTTTGGTACTGGTCTTCGTCGTACTGGGCGGTATCGGAAGCATGAGAGGCTCAATTATCGCAGCAATCATACTGACCGCGCTTCCGGAACTTCTCAGAGGCTCGTTCAGCGACTACAGAATGCTGATTTACGCAATCCTTTTGATCGTAATGATGCTGGTAAACAACAACGAAAACATGGCTATGTATAAAGAAAGATTCAAATCATATCTGCATATCGGCAAAGGTAGCAAAGGCGGCAAAGGCGGAACGAAAGCCGGTGCTGAGGAAAGTCAGGAGGTGAGCGCATGACAGCTATGCTTGAAACGAAAAACTTGGGAATCTCTTTCGGCGGATTGAAGGCGGTTGACGAGCTCACGATGACGATCCAAAAGGGACAGTTATACGGATTAATCGGGCCAAACGGCGCAGGAAAAACGACCGCGTTCAACCTGCTCACCGGTGTATACAAACCGACCGAGGGAAACTTTTTCCTCAACGGCGAAAAGCTGACAGGCAGCAGCACAATCGAAATTAACAAAAAAGGAATTGCCAGAACCTTCCAGAATATCCGTCTGTTTAAACAGCTCTCGGTACTTGACAATGTCAAGCTGGGGCTTCATAATGATTATAAATACTCAACGATAGGCGGAATCTTCCGTCTTCCGTCCTACTACAAAACCGAAAAGGCGATGAATGAAAAGGCGGAGGAACTTTTGGAAGTTTTCGGACTGGCGGATGAAAAGGACTATATTTCGGCCAATCTGCCTTACGGCAAACAGAGAAAACTCGAGATTGCAAGAGCGCTTGCGACATCTCCGAAGCTGCTTCTGCTGGACGAACCGGCTGCCGGCATGAACCCGAACGAAACACAGGAACTGATGGACACCATTGAGTTTGTAAGAGAAAACTTCGATATGACCGTACTGCTGATTGAACATGACATGAGACTGGTTGCGGGAATTTGCGAAGAACTTACGGTTCTGAACTTCGGAACGGTTCTGGCACAGGGCAAGACGAAGGATGTTTTAAACAATCCGGAAGTTATCAAGGCATATTTGGGTGAATAAGGAGGGCGCGCATATGGCAATGTTAGAAATAAGAGATTTGGAAGTCAATTATGGCGCCATCAACGCTATCAAAAAGATTTCATTCGATGTCAACGAGGGCGAAGTTATCGCTCTGATTGGCGCAAACGGTGCCGGTAAGACGACAACGCTGCACACGATTACAGGCCTTCTCAAGGCGAAATCCGGCAGTGTGAAGTTTGAGGGCAGGGAATTAACGAAGATGCCGCCGCATAAAATCGTAGAGATGGGTATGGCGCATGTGCCGGAAGGCAGAAGAATTTTTCAGCAGCTTTCGGTATATAAAAATCTGGATTTGGGTGCATATACGCGCAAAGACAAGCAGGAATACGCGAAGAATCTGGAAATGGTTTATGAGAAATTTCCGAGGCTTGAAGAAAGAAAAAGTCAGATCGCGGGTACTTTGTCAGGCGGCGAGCAGCAGATGCTTGCAATGGGCAGGGCACTGATGTCCAGCCCGAAGATCATTCTGATGGATGAACCTTCGATGGGTCTGTCGCCTCTTTTTGTGGGTGAGGTTTTCAAAATCATCCAGGAGATTAAGAAGAGCGGAACGACCGTTTTGCTGGTTGAGCAGAACGCGAAGAAGGCGCTGGAAGTTGCGGATCGGGCTTACGTACTGGAAACAGGGAAAATCGTTCTCAGCGGGGATGCAAAGGATTTGATGAATGACGAAGCAGTAAAGAAAGCTTACTTAGGCGAGTAAAAGTTAGGAGAATGATATGGAGAAATATGTAATTACAATCGCCCGTGAATACGGAAGCGGCGGAAGAGGAATCGCACATCGTCTGGCAGAGGCTCTTGGCATAAGATATTATGACAAGGAGCTGATTCGCATGGCGTCTGAAGACAGCGGAATCAGCGAGGCACTGTTCAATCTTACCGACGAAAAACTTGAGGATAAATTCCTGCGTAAACACGGAATCTCCAAAGGGGCGCTGGTTTCCCAGCCGCATCCTGAAAACAAACTGACGAAAGAAGAACTTTTTAAGTTCCAGTCCGAGATTATCCGCAGAGTGGCGGATCAGGACGAGTCTTGCATTATCATCGGAAGATGTGAGCAGTACATTCTGCGCGATCACCCGAACCTTGTGCGCGTGTTCATTCATGCGAACAAGGACTACTGCATCGAAAAGCTGATGCAGCGGTACGGAATTGATAAGTCGGAAGCAACGGCACTGCGCGATAAGACGGACAAAAACCGTGCCGATTACCACAAGCACTACACCGGAACGGAGTGGACGGATGTCCGCAATTACGACTTGTCGCTGGACACTTCCAAGCTGTCGCAGGAGGAATGCATCCGCATTATCGAAAATTACATAAAGAGCAGATAAATCCGGAAGGATTACATAAAAATTATCTGAAAAGCCCCGAAAGGAAATCCCGCCTTTCGGGGCTTTTTTGGGTGCACTCGGCGGCGCACCGCTTGGGATTTTTTTATTTGAACCATTTTTTCCTCTTGAAGAGCAGGATTTCGATGAGCACCACAACGGCGGAAAAAACCGCCACGCAGCCGTAGGCATACGGGTGCGAAAGTTCAGGCATATTGCGGAAGTTCATTCCGTACCATCCGGTAATCAGCGTCAGCGGCATGAAAATCGTCGTGATAATCGTCAGAAGCTGCATAATCTGATTCTGACGGATGTCGATGCGGGACTGCCGCAGCTCGCGAAGCTGGATCGAATATTCCTTGAGACTTGCAACCAGTGCACCGAGCCTCTTTATCTTGTTTTCGTAAATTTCCGGCAGCGGCTTGGCCTTCATGTGCTGCTCCGCCGCCCACTGCTGAATCGTGTCACTTGCGTCGGAGAGGCGGTCGTAGTACATGCCGAGCCTCGAAAGATTCTTTCGCATTGCAAGGATTGTTTTTTCAAAATCCACATCGTCATCTTCTTTTTCGCCGGTTATGATATCCTCGAGGTCTTCAAGTTCGTCCTCGTAACTCTGAAGGAAAAGCATATCGTCTTTAATCATGTACTCCATGAGATCATAGAGAAGCAAAATCGGTGAATCGCTCGCATGCGGCTCTGCGGTTTCAAGCGCGGCAAGGAGCGTTGAAACATAGTCCGTATCGTCGATAAAGAGAAGACGGCCTTCCGTGATACAGTAGCCGAAAATCTGCTTTTCCAGTGAAACTTCGGGCTTTTTCGGGACAGCAAAAGTACCCGCAAGGGCGTCGCCGGTCACCTCTGCCTTGCAGAACGGGTGACGGATGCTGTTGTACGAAAAGCATCTTTTGTAAATCCCGGGATAGGCAATTTGGAATTGTTTAACAGTTAAAATTTCGTATTTCATAAGTGAGCCTTTCTTTATACGAAAATTATATCACAGAGCGGAAAAAAAGCAAAAATTTTTTCAAAAAAGTATTGACAATTGAATAGCTATTCAACTATAATAAAGACAACAGTTGAATAATTGCTCAACTCTATGAGAATAATAAAAATGATACAAAACAGGAGGAACATAAAATGAAAAAGACATATTTACTTGAAGGACTTGATTGTGCAAACTGTGCAGCAGAGGTTGAAAGAAACGTAGCAAAGCTCGACGGCGTAAACAGCGCTTCCGTAAACTTCCTTACTTTGAAGATGGTTCTGGATGTGGAAGAAGAAGGCTTTGATGAAACCTATAAGAAGATTGCAAAGACAGTAAAGAAAACAGAACCTGACGTAGTAATCAAGGAGCTCTAGAAATTTTCGGAAGGGAGTGGCGTGAGATGAAGAAGACGATAGTCAGACTTGCGATCGGAGCGGTTTTGTTCGTGATTGCGATTATGGTTCCGGCGGAGCCATATCTTTTGAAGCTTGCGGTATATCTGACAGCGTATCTGGAAATCGGATACAAGGTTTTATGGAAAGCGATTCGCAACATCAGCCGAGGCAAAGTGTTCGACGAGAACTTCCTGATGGCGGTTGCTTCGGTCGGGGCCTTCGCAACGGGCGAACTTCCGGAAGCAGTTGCGGTTATGCTTTTCTATCAGGTCGGGGAACTTTTTGAGGATTATGCGGTCGGCAAATCCAGAAAATCCATTACGGAGCTTATGAATATCCGCCCGGATTATGCGAACTTAAAGCTTGAAGGCGGCGACACGAAAAAGGTTGATCCCGAAGAGGTCAAAATCGGTGATGTCATCGTGATTAAGCCGGGAGAAAAGGTTCCTTTGGACGGAAAAGTTTTGAGCGGCACTTCGATGCTGGATACTGCGGCACTGACCGGAGAATCGGTTCCGCGCAATGTAGAGGCGGGAAGTGAGATCCTCAGCGGCTGCATCAACGAAAGCGGACTTTTGGAAGTTGAGGTAACCAAGGAATTCGGCGAATCCACGGTTAGCAAGATTTTGGAACTGGTAGAGAATGCGACCAGCCAGAAGGCAAAGATGGAAAACTTCATCACAAGATTTGCGGCTGTTTACACACCGGCAGTTGTAGGAGCGGCTGTGGTTCTGGCACTCGTTCCACCGCTTTTGATCGGCGGAGGAATTGTCGGCAGTGCGCCGGGCTTCACCGGGGCTTTGTTTAAGGACTGGGTTTACAGAGCACTGAACTTCCTCGTAGTATCTTGTCCGTGCGCTTTGGTAATTTCGGTTCCTCTGAGCTTCTTCGGCGGAATCGGCGGCGCATCGAAAATCGGCCTGCTCGTAAAAGGCAGCAACTATCTGGAAGCCGCAGGGCATACTGAATGCGTGGTCATGGATAAAACCGGAACCCTGACCAAAGGTGTTTTCAAGGTGGAAGAGGTTCACACCTGCGGAGAACTTTCAGAAGACAAACTGCTGCGTTATGCGGCTTATGCAGAGGCAAACTCCAGCCATCCGATTTCGGTATCCTTGAGAGAGGATTTTGAGGAGAAAAGCGGGGAAAAAGTCGATAAATCGCAAATTGGCGATGTGAAGGAAATCGCAGGTCACGGCGTGCAGGCTGTGATTGAAGGGCATACGGTTCTGGCGGGAAATGCCAAGCTGATGAAGCGTGAGCAGATTACTTATGAAGAGGCGTCCGCTGCGGGAACCGTGGTCCATATCGCGGTAGACGGAAAATATGAAGGCTATATCACGATTGCAGATCAGATTAAGGACGACGCGGCAGAGGCAATCCGCGGCTTGAAAGCAAGGGGAATCAAGACGGTTATGCTGACAGGGGACAGCAGAGCGGTTGCGGAAAACGTCGGCGCGAAACTCGGAATCGATGAAATTCATGCAGAACTTCTGCCGGAAAATAAGGTAGAAGAAGTCGAAAAACTGCTTGCGTCGAAATCGCCGAAAGGAAAGCTTATGTTCGTCGGCGACGGCATCAACGATGCTCCGGTTCTTGCCAGAGCGGATGTCGGGGCTGCGATGGGCGGCCTTGGCTCGGATGCAGCCATTGAAGCGGCGGATGTTGTCATCATGACGGACGAACCATCGAAGCTCCTGAGCCTGATGGATATCGCAAGAAAAACGCTTGGCATCGCAAAACAGAATGTGGTATTTGCACTTGCGGTTAAATTAATCGTATTGGTACTCAGTGCAATCGGTCTTGTAGACATGTGGGCCGCGGTATTCGCAGATGTCGGTGTATCGGTAATTGCCATCCTCAACGCGATGCGCGCGCTGAAGGTTGAATAGTGGGCGGCACTCCTTGACAGTTCGACGATCATAAAAAAAAGAAAAGTTGGCTTTTTTCAGAATAAGCTTCCGAAAGAGCCAACTTTTGTATTAGTTATGTGCATCGTGGCAGCAGGAGCAGGTACAGTCCGCTGCGTGATTTTTGTGCGTGATATGCACGAAAGCAATATCCAGAATATCCATGACATGCTGGTCGTCGAGAGAGTAAAAAATGTTTTTGCCCTCCCGGCGGCTTTTTACGAGATCATCATCCTTGAGCAGCTTTAGCTGGTGGGAAACCGCCGACTTTGTCATGTCAACGGCCTCCGCGATGTCGTTGACGCAGACCTCGCTGTCAGCTATCGTGCAGAGGATTTTCATCCTTGTTTCATCGCCGAGGACTTTAAAAAATGCCGCGGCGCTTCCTATTAACTCTTTTGAAATGTGGTTCATCATTGCAATCTACCGGCTTTCCTTATTTTCCTCTTTCGTAATACAGCTTCATTTCGCCGTCAGGCACCATGCTTCCGCCCGTTGCCCATAAGATGTGGGAGGCATTCTGCATTTTGTCCGTAAGCCCCTTCGTTTCGAGGTATTCCGCAGCGGCGGATACGAGCGCAGGACCTGTGAACGAAGCACAGGAAGACGGCTCAATGTAGATTTTTTCCCTGTCGGCAAGCCGCGTCAGGAACGGATAAAGTTTTTCGTCATCAATCGTGTAACAGCCGTCAAGGAGCGTCTGCATAAAGGAAGACACAAGATATGAGGCTCTGCCAACCGCAAGACCGTCCGCATCGGTAATTCCGTCAATTCCGATGTCACGGCACGAAATCCCGTCGTGAAGTCCCGTGATGAGACCAAGGGTCATGCAAGGCGCATGTGTCGGCTCTGCAAAAAATACATGCACATTATCGCCGTAAATCTGCTTAAGGCCAAATGTAACGCCGCCCGGAGCCCCGCCGACCCCACACGGAATATACACAAAAAGCGGGTGTTCATCATCAACGGTGATTCCGGCTTCCTCAAACTGCGCGCCGATTCTGAGAGCGGAAACCGCATAACCAAGGAAAAGGTCAACCGAACCTTCGTCATCAACAAAGTGGCATGTCGGGTCATCTGCCGCTTCCCGGCGTCCCTGTGCAACCGCTGCCTGATAATCGTCCGGATATTCGATGACGGTAACGCCTTTGGAGCGGAGAAGGTCTTTCTTCCACTGTCGCGCGTCGGCGGACATGTGAACTGTAACCTTGAAGCCGAGCTTGGCACTGATAATGCCGATCGACAGGCCAAGGTTGCCGGTAGAGCCGACCGCAACCGAATATTTTGAAAAGAGTTCGCGGAATCTGTCCTCTGCCAGCATGCTGTAATCGTCCGTCTCTTTCAGCATGTCTGCCTTCATCGCGACTTCTTCGGCAAATTTCAAGACTTCATAAATGCCGCCTCTTGCCTTAATCGAGCCGGAAACCGGCAGGTGGCTGTCGCGTTTCAGGAAGAGCCTGCCGGAAATCGGCCCGCTCATGTGCTCGAGAGCAGGTTTCATGCGGGCGATTTCCACCAAATCCGATTCAATGATTCCGCCGGATTTGGCGGTTTCCGGGAAAGCCTTGGCGAGGTAAGGCGCAAAGCGTGCAAGCCTTGCTGCCGCATCTTCGACGTCCCTCATGCCGAGCACCGGCTGCTGTGCTTCCGGCTGCTGTGTTTCCAGCTGCTGTGTTTCCGGCTGCTGCGAGATGCCTTCGCCGGAAACGCACCGGGCAGTGCTCCCTTCCGCTGCAACGTCGCTGCCGGGTGCGTCTTTGCCGGTGCCCTTTGTGCAGCCGCCTTTGCCGCTGTCCGGATTGATCCAGAAGATTTCCTTATAATCCGCCATCTGAGTGACCGGCGGAAAATCCGCCATGAGCTTGTTCATATCCATTTTAGTGTTCATAATGTGACCTCCGAAGGTATATGGAATTTTAAATTTTGTGTTTTGGAAAAATTTACATTTTTGAAATAATTAAGCAATTCCCACCATCCGTCCTCAAAAAGGCATCTTTTCGTGAAAATGCTAGCGTTTGCGCCGCCGTGCAACCATTCGGCCAGTCACGCGGCCCCTTGCTCCGTGCGGCTAGAATCTGTCGCTATAGTTTATGAGGCTGCGAAGATGGCCGCCTTTGACCTTGGGCTTCTGTTTCGGTTTCCGCACGGCCGGAGCCACCGGAGATGCCGGAGTTTCGGGCGCAGAAGCGGTGCCACCTGCGGCCGAGTTGTCAGCTGCTGAGTTGTCTGGTGCATCCGCTCCGCCACCGGTCGAACCAACGCCGGCTGCGGGCAGCATAAAGTCTTCGTAATAATAGATTTTGGCCTGCAGGCCGGCTTCCGAAGTCGTGACCAAAGCAAAAGTTCCGCCGGAGCCGTCGCGCGGCTGCGAAAGGCTGCCGGGATTCAGCAGGTACACACCTCCGGTTTCAACGAAAACGCTTCTGTGGGTGTGACCGAAGAATGCGCCGATACAGCCGGATTCAAGAGCTTTGTAGTAAAGCTTCTGCATGCTGAATCCGACATCCTCCATGTGACCGTGGGTAATAAGGATGTCGCCGCACTCGGTTTCAAGCAGGGAGCAGGCTTCAAAGTCGAAGCAGCCGTCGCAGTTGCCCTTGACTGCCAGAACCGGGATGCAAAGGCGGGCACGGATTTCCTGTGCGTCGGCGTAGTAGTCACCGCAGTGCACAATCATGTCAACGGGCGGGGTGCGGTGCGAGCCGGGCTGTGGCGCTGGGCGGCTGCCGAAGAGGCAGTCGGAAAGCCCGCTTGAAAATCCGCCGGAGAGTCCACCGGAGCGGGCTGCCGGGCCGCCTGCGGAAGCAAGTTTGTTGTATACGTCGTAAACGCGCTCATTTTTTCCGTGAGTGTCGCTTATTACTAAAATTCTCATTTTACAATTCCTTTATTTGTTGTATAATATAATTAAGTATAACATATACGGAGAAAAAAATGAACGAGAAAAAGATTAAGTTAAAAAACAAATATCTTCAACAAACGCTCATGCTGCTTTTGGTCGGGGTCATTCTGATTATTGCGTATTACGTGGTGAACCACATGCCGGTAATCAAAGAAGGCTTTGCGAAGCTCAACGACATTCTGATGCCTTTTTACATAGGAATCGTTATGGCGTATCTGCTTTGTCCGATCTACAATGCTACAGTAAGGCTGGTATACAAACTCAACAAAGGCAGATTCAAGAAACCGGCGAGGGACTTTAAATTTGCGAGATTTTTCGGAACCCTGGCGGCACTGGCACTGCTCATCGTTGTGGTTGCGGGACTGATGATGCTTGTAATCCCGGATCTTTGGGACAGCATTATGGGATTGGCAATGGGAGCACCCGAAATTGCGGAAAGAGCCCAGGACTGGATCAGTGCGAACGTGGACCAGAACCCGGAATTTGCGGCGCTTTTGCAGGGAAAACTGGAAAACATGTCCGACACGATCATCTTGTGGGCGCAGGACAGAGTGCTGCCGGGAGCCGAAGCCATTTTGACGGGTGTCGTCGGAACGCTCGGAACGGTGCTCGACATATTCGTGGCACTGATTATCTGCGTATACATATTGAACAGCAAAGAACTTTTTGCGGCGCAGACGCGTAAACTGATACTTGCGACATTCAAACAGGAAAGAGCCGAAAAATTCTTCGAGCTGGGAAGGCTGAGCAATCAGACCTTCGGCGGCTTTATCAACGGGAAAATCATAGACTCGGCGATTATCGGCATCCTTTGCTTCGTCGTGCTTACGATATTTGAAATACCAATGACGATGCTCATAAGCGTTGTCGTGGGAGTGACGAACATCATCCCGTTTTTCGGGCCTTTTATCGGAGCGATTCCTTCCATTATCATTTTGCTCATAGTGGAACCAATTGCGGCACTGAAGTTCGGAATTATCATCCTCATCATTCAGCAGATCGACGGAAATATCATCGGGCCGAAGATTCTCGGAAAAACCACCAAGCTCGCAAGCTTTTGGGTAATGTTTGCGATTATCGTGGGCGGCGGACTCTTTGGTTTCCCGGGAATGATTCTGGGTGTGCCGGTTTTCGCTATCCTGTATACATACCTGAGCAGAGGTATCAACGCAAAGCTCGAAAGCAAAATGCTGGATACATGCACGATTGCGTACGAGGATTTCAGCAAATACAATGTCGACAAGGAGGAAATTTTTTGTGAAGACAGAATTAACAAAGACGGGGACAGCAGACGGGGCGAAAAGCTCAGAAAAATGTTCGACCCTCCAAATACAGGAGAACATAAGAGCGGCACTGGAAGGACTGACGGAGCCAAAGACGGCAGCGCCGGAGACAGCGGCACCGGATGCGGCGAAGATGCCGGCATCGAATAAAATCGAAATCGAAGAAAATGCCGACATGAAGAACTACACCTCGTTTAAGGCAGGCGGACGCGCGGCGGCACTGATAAAAGTCAGCTCTGCGGATGCGTTGAAAGAGGTTCTGAAGGCTTTGGCAAAGAAGGAAATTCCGCACCTGTTCCTCGGGAACGGCTCGAACATTCTTTTCAGGGACGAAGGCTATGCGGGTGCGGTTATCAAAATGCAGGATTTTGCGGATGTTGCCGTGAATGAAGACCGAGTGGTCTGCCAAACGGGAATCTACATGTCATCCCTCGCAAAAATTTTGATGAACGAAGGCCTTGCGGGATTTGAATTTGCAAGCGGAATCCCCGGAACGCTCGGCGGAGGGCTTTTTATGAATGCCGGTGCATACGGCGGAGAACTCAAAGATATCGTTATGAGCGTGCGCGCGATTTCGCCGGACGGTGAGGAAGAGCGGGTTTTCAGCAGAGAAGAAATGCAGTTCGGATACCGCAGCAGCATTCTTCAGCAAAACGGATTCATCGCAGTCGAGGCGGAGCTTAAGCTTGAAAAAGGCCTGCCACATGAAATCGGCGGGAAAATGCGCGAACTTGCGGCAAAACGAAATACGAAACAGCCGGTGCAGTATCCTTCCGCGGGGAGCACCTTTAAGCGCCCGGAGGGATTTTTTGCGGGAAAACTTATCGAAGATGCGGGCCTGAAAGGTGTCAGCGTCGGCGGGGCACAGGTTTCGACGCTTCACAGCGGCTTTATTATCAACAAAGGCGGCGCGACGGCGACGGATATTCTTTTGCTCATTGACCTTGTAAGGAACACGGTATATGACAAATTCGGCGTGATGCTGGAACCGGAAATTCGGATCATCTGACGCCCGGACGGCACAGCAAAACCAATGCCGGGCCGGTGCGGACATGGATGCGCCGGACGGCACGAAGGCATGAAGAAACGGAGATTTTATGGATAGATTTGACGAAATAATAGCAAAATACAGGATGGTTTACGACCACCATACGCATACGACTTACTCGCACGGCAAAGGAAGTATTGCAGACAATGTGCGCGTTGCTTCGGCAAAGGGCCTAAAGTCGATTGCGATTACCGATCACGGCCCGGGGCACATGACTTACGGGCTTGACAGGGCAAAAATCCCACAGATGCGTGCGGAGATTGCGGCTCTCAAGAAAGAATTTCCGGACATGGAGATTTTGCTCGGCGTGGAAGCCAACACGATGCGTATTGAGCCGTACATCGACGTTCCGGCTTCGGAGCGCGGAGATTACAACATTTTGCTCGCGGGCTACCACTACGGAATCCGGCACGCGGGAATGATTGCAAATTACGCATATAAGCATGCGGGATTTTTCAGGGGAGAGGACTCTTCGCTGAAGGTCGCAAACACGGCGATGATCCTGGACTGCCTGTATTTCAATGAAGAGGCAGGCAATCACATTGATGTGCTCACACACCCCGGCGACAAGGGGCCGTTTGACATTGAGGATATCGCAAAAGCCTGCGCGGACACGGGCACACTTATCGAAATCAACGACAAGCACGCACACCTTACGGTGGAGGAGATTAAAATTGCCGCAAAATTTGATGTCAGCTTTATCATCGGAAGCGACGCCCATGTGCCGGAAAAAGTCGGCTCGTTCGAAGGACCGCTCAGACGCGCACTCGAGGCAGGCATGGATCCTGGGCGAATCGTGAATATTTCTCTTGCCAACGAAGGACAAAAAGAGATATAATAGATTGTTAAACAAAACGCAAAGAAAGGAGCAGAGATATGGATAGTGTCCCCGATGGGAAGAACAACGTTTTAAAATTGCATAGCCCTATCGCTGCTCAGTCTGTAATTCTCCTCTAAGCATTGGGATGCGGCGGCGGCAGGGCGCACGAGAGAGGAGATGATTCCAGTGGATCAGAACACATTGAGAAACCCTGACGACATCTTGAAGGAATCCATGGAGCGAATCTATCAGCTCCTTGAAGAAAAAAAATACTTCATGGTGAAGGATGAACTTTTGAAGTTCAACGATGCGGATATCGCTGAAATGTTCGAAGAACTTTTGGAGGATCCGGATGACATCGAAAAAATCATCGTCGTCTACAGACTCCTGCCGAAAGATGTTTCGGTTGAGGTTTTTTCCTACCTTCCGTCCGACGACCAGCTCAAAATCGTTGACGGCATAACAGATAAGGAATTAAGCTATATCGTAGGCGAACTTGACTTCGACGACAAAATCGATATTTTGGAGGAACTTCCGGCCAATTTGGTCGATAAGATTCTCGAAAAAACGCCAAAGAACGAGCGGCAGCTCATCAATAATTTTTTGAACTACCCGGACACTTGCGCGGGAAGCCTTATGACGCCTGAATACATCAGCCTTCAGAAGGACATGACCGTGGGAGAGGCTTTGGCGCACATTAAGAAAGAGGGAATGGATGCCGAGACGATTTACACCTGCTATGTCAAGGACGCAGGCAGAAAACTCATCGGTATCGTTTCGCTGAGCACGCTTGTCATAACCGATGACAGCGTCAAAATCAAGGACATCATGCACACCGACTATGTGTGGCTGAATGTATACGACGACCAGGAAGAGGTTGCCGAAGAGTTCAAAAAATACGACTTTTTGGCGATGCCCGTTGTTGACAAAGAGCACCGCTTGGTCGGCATCATCACCGTCGATGATATCCTCGACGTAATGGAAGAGGAAGCGACGGAGGACATCGAAAGAATGAACGGCGTCATCAATTTTGATGACCCGGACAAGGACTATCTGGATATTTCCGTGTGGAAGCATGCCCTCAGCAGGCTCCCGTGGCTGCTCATCCTCATGGTCGCATATATTTTTACGGGAATGATCATCACGAATTTTGAGGCAAAACTTTCGGAAATTATCTGTCTGGTTGCCTACATGCCGATGCTGATGGGCACGGGCGGAAATACCGGCTCCCAGGCGGCGACACTGATCATCCGCGGTCTTGCAACCGGCGAGGTTGACACCTCCGACACCCTCAGGATTCTGTGGAAAGAAATCCGAATCGGCGTTGTCATCGGAGCGATTCTGAGTGCCTTTAACTTCCTGAGAATCTGCCTTTTGGACGGCTACGAAATTTCGATTGCGCTCACGGTCTGCAGTGCAATGCTGTTAATCGTAATTTTCGCCAAAGTCCTCGGCAGTATGGTTCCGCTTCTTGTAAAAAAAGCGAAACTCGACCCGGCGCTCATTGCAAATCCAGCAATCTCGTCAATCTCCGACGCGGTGGCTCTCAGCATTTACTTCGCGATGGCAAGCCTGTTCCTCGGCCTCTAGGTCTGTGGACCGGTACCCGGCGGGCCTTGGCTGTTTGGTGCCCCTTGACCTTCGGCACAAGACGCGTGCCAATCGCATGGCCGGCATGTACTGTTTTGCATACATGAGAGTATATATATGTGTTTTTTGAAAAACGCAAAAATGTAAACGCCCGTTTACAAAATCACCAAATGCAGAAAACATATATGCAAGATATGGTGTATACATTGAAAGATTGTCCGAAATGCGGGTGAATGCTCCAGGCGGACAATTTTTTTGCATATTAATAAAAATTAACCGGAAAAACAAAGGAGAGTACAGCAATGAATACGATAATGCCAACACAAAAAACGAAGAAACTTGCACTCATGGGCTTTGGCAATGCGGGCAGAGCATTCGCGAAGCTCCTGATCGAGAAGCGCAAGCAGATAGAAGAAAAATACGGATACAATGTCATCGTAACAGCAATTGCGACGGGATCGCGCGGGAACCTCGTGAATTCGACAGGCATCGATCTGGCTGCGGCACTTCATGATGTTGAGACGGAGGGGGCTTTTTCGTCGCATATGCCGCTTTCACAAATGAGCACCATGGAAATCGCATCCAATGCGGACTACGATGTACTCGTTGAAATGACGCCGCTGAATATTTTTACGGGTGAGCCGGCTATCACGCATATCGAGACGGCTTTTGCACGCGGCAGGGATGTAATCACCGCCAACAAAGGGCCGATAGCATGGAAATTTGCGAAACTGCGCGATATGGCCACACGAAAAGGATGCAGGTTTTTCTATGAAACGACGGTTATGGATGGTACGCCGGTGTTCAATTTGGTTGAAAAAACGCTCAAGCTCGCGGAGGTTACCGAAGTTTCGGGCATCCTCAACAGTACGACCAACTATGTTCTCGAAGAAATGGCGGCGGGAAAATCTTACGACGAAATTATAAAAAACGGGCAGGCGATGGGCTTTATTGAGGCAGACCCTGCCATGGACATAGAAGGCTATGATGCAGCCGCAAAAATCACCGCACTGCTCAACGTTCTCATGGACGCGGGCATAACGCCGGATAAGGTGGAGCGCAAAGGCATCGAGGACATCACTTTGGCGGATATCGAGGCGGCACGCAGCAGAGGCTGTGTAATCAAGCTTTTGTGCAGAGGAAGCCGTGGGCAGGATGGGACGGTTAAGGCGAGCGTGCAGCCACAGGAAATACCGCTGACGGATATGCTGGCATCGGTGAACAGCACCACATCGGTGGTGTCCATAACAACGGATTTAATGAAAAAGATTTCCATCGTGGAACATGAGCCGGAAATCGAGCAGACCGCATACGGAATATTCGCAGACCTGCTCCGCGTACTGAGTGAGTAAGCACGCGTCTGCTCGCATCGAAATTGCCGAGCTCGCTTCCGGGCGAAATATAATGAGAGGATTTTAAAATGGCAAGTATGATTACGGAAAAAACGGTCCAAAATATAATTGGAAGGCGAAATAAGGAAATACATAAGGGCGATTGCGGTCGAATCATGATCGCCGCCGGCTCCGAGGGAATGGCCGGGGCCGCGATACTCGCGGCCCGGTCGGCGCTGCGCGCCGGCTCCGGACTCGTCCGGACGGCCATCCCTAAGTGCCTGTTTCCTATCCTTCAGGTCGGCGTTCCGGAAGCCACCTGCATGGAGAGAAGACTTCCAATACAGAACCTTGCGGATTTTGATGCGGTCTGCGCAGGTCCGGGACTTGGAGAAGGAAAGGAAAGCATCGACTTTGTGAAAGAACTTTTAATTTCATACGAAAAAACGCTGATTGTCGATGCTGACGGTCTGAATATAATCGCACACTGCGGCCTTTTCGATCTGCTCAGACGCCGTGCGGACCTTTACCCGGAACAGACGATACTTACGCCGCATATGGGAGAAGCACGACGCCTGCTCGAAACAGAGGCTCCGGCTTGCACGGCGGCACCGGCCGCCCCGGAAATTTCAGCGGCTTCCGATGCCGGCCCTGCAGCCTCAGCGGCGGCACGCGGACGCATCGCGGCCGCTTTGGTTCGGAAAACACGTGCGATAATCGTGCTGAAAGGGGCAGGCACTCTAGTAGCCGCCGAGGGCAGACAGACATATACTAATACTACAGGGAATCCCGGCATGGCGACCGCAGGCTCCGGTGATGTGCTTTCAGGAATCATCACCGGTTTGGCGGGGCAGCGCAGCCAGGTTGGCACGGGCACTGCACTCGATTTTGCCCCCGGCAATCCAGCCGGTGCAGTGCCCGACGGAACCTCAGTGCCCGGCACTGAGGCTACTGCGGGCCAAGCCGCAAAGCCCGCACGCATAGGAGCTTTCGAGGCAGCCTTGGCCGGCGTATATATCCACGGACTTGCCGGAGATTTGGCGGCCCGCGAGCTTGGCGAATACGGCGTGACAGCCGGGGATCTGGCGCTTTATACAGCGTATGCAATGAAAAAGATTTTGAGCGAAGTATAAACACGAAAGAGAATTAAGGGTATCCAAAATTAATTTTGGATACCCGAACTGAAAGGAAGGAATTTTGCCGGGGAAAAAACGCGCAAAATTCCCACAAAAGGAGTGTTGGACTTTGATAGTAAAAAAAGGAGATCTTTATTTTGCTGATTTAAGTCCCGTTGTAGGCTCAGAACAAGGGGGAGTAAGACCTGTACTCGTGGTACAGAACGATGTAGGAAACCGATACAGCCCGACAATCATCGTAGCGGCTGTTACTTCGCAGACAGGAAAATCCAAACTGCCGACGCATGTTGAGTTGGCAGCCACACAGGGGGGACTCAGCAAAAATTCGGTGGTTTTGCTGGAACAGCTAAGAACCATCGACAAACAAAGGCTAAAAGAACGAATCGGCACGCTCAGCGAAGCACAAATTCCTTCGGTTGACGAGGCATTAAGTGTAAGTTTAGGCATTGCCAATTTGAACGAAAACCATTAAAATGTTAGTGTAAGATTTTTTCGAGAAGCGTGCGGCGGCCCCAGAAGCCCGGATCAGGGCGGCCACCCAAAGCGGTCCGCTGCTGCACCTTCCCGAAATTCAAATAAATTTATATCATACATACCGGGAGGAAAAAAATGAATTTTAAGAAGTACGAGGACATTGCGTCCCGGATTCGAATCGACATTGTGAAGGCAGTACATAAAGCAGGCTCGGGACATCCGGGCGGCTCGCTTTCGGCAGCGGACATCGTGACCGCTTTATACTTTAAAGTAATGAATATCGACCCGAAAAATCCTAAAATGGAAGGCAGAGACAAGTTTATTCTCTCAAAAGGCCACGCGGGTCCGGTGCAGTATGCGGCGTTAGCGGAAAGAGGCTACTACGATGTCGAAGAGATGATGAGCCTGCGTAAGCTCGGCAGCCCGTTTCAGGGGCATCCGAACAGAGACAAAGTTCCGGGAATCGAAATGTCCACAGGCTCGCTCGGTCAGGGCTTCGCGGTTTCCGTGGGAATGGCGATGGCAGGCAAAATGGACGAAAAAGCCGGCAAAAAATCGGGCAGAGTGTATGTGCTCCTTGGAGACGGCGAGCTTCAGGAAGGACTCGTGTGGGAAGCCGCAATGGCGGCGGCTCACTACAAGCTGGACAACCTTTGCGCGATCGTAGACTGGAACGGACTGCAGATTGACGGCAAAAATGAAGATGTTATGACGGTAACGCCGATTGACGAGAAATTCAAGGCGTTCGGTTTTCATGTTTTGATGATAGACGGACACGACTTCGGACAGATTTTCGAAGCGTTTGACAAGGCGGCGGATTGCAAGGGCAAGCCGACCGTGATTATCGCAAAAACCAACAAGGGCAGAGGGGTTTCCTTCATGCAGGATAACCCGGGCTGGCATGGCAAAGCGCCGAAAGAAGACGAAGCAAAACAGGCAGTAGCAGAACTCGGAGGTGAATGGTAATGGCACTCAGAACAGCAATCGAAGCGGCAGCGGAAAAAATGGCAACGCGCCAGGCATACGGCAAAACTTTGGTAGAGCTCGGTGCGGAAAAGCCGAACCTCGTGGTTATGGACGCAGACCTTTCAAAATCCACGATGACAGCGGATTTTGCGAAGACATACCCGGACAGATTTTTCAACATGGGAATCGCGGAACAGAACCTCTATGCGGCGGCATGCGGGCTGGCTCTCTCGGGAAAAATCGTATGCGCCAGCACGTTTGCGATGTTCGCGGCGGGAAGAGCTTTTGAAATTATCAGAAACTCCATCGGATATACACACGCGAATGTGAAGATTTGCGCGACACACGCAGGAATTACAGTAGGCGAAGATGGCGCGAGCCATCAGACTTTCGAGGACATCGCGCTGATGAGAACGATTCCGGGAATGACGGTAATCAACCCGTCCGACGGCGCGAGCGCGGCGGAGCTTATCCGGCAGGCGACGGCATTTGAGGGTCCGGCATATGTGAGACTCGGACGCGCGGCGATTCCGACTTTCTATACAGAAGAAAGCGCAAAAGAAATCCGCATCGGAAAGGCGGCAACTCTCAGAGAGGGCGTAAAAGCTGACGGCGGACACGCGGACATCACAATCATCGCGACCGGAATCATGGTGAGCGAGGCAATGCAGGCGGCAGAGGAGCTTGCGGCAGAGCACGGCATCGAAGCTCGCGTAATTGATATGCACACGATTAAGCCGCTTGACGCGGAAGCAGTCGTAAAAGCGGCGGAAGAGACCGGTGCAATCGTGACGGCAGAGGAACACTCGGTAATCGGCGGACTCGGATCGGCGGTTGCGGAAGTGGTGACGACACACTGCCCGGTTAAGATGTACATGGTGGGACAGCAGGACACTTTCGGCGAATCCGGAAAACCGGATGAACTCAAGAAAAAATACGGCATGACGAAGGACGACATCGTCAAGGGCGTTTTGACACTCAGAAAATAACGGCCACCCAAAGGGGATATGAGACTATGGAAGAATTGTTTGAAAATTTCAGCTTTGAGATGCTTTACACAGGGCTGACGCGATGGATTTTTGTCGTGCTCGCCTTGTACATTTTGGTGCGCTCAATTCTCTCTCTGATACGGGCAAAAAACCCGGCGGAGGTCTGGGCGTATGTGAATGCGAAGACATACAGGCAGGACCGGTACGGTTCGTGGGAGCTTGCATCGGAGATCAATGAGCCGGTTACGCACTGGGAAAATGTCATCGGAAGGGCGACAAGCTGCGACATTACGGCAGAAGACCCGGCACTTTCCAGGAACCACGGCATCCTGATGCGCGACACGGTGGATCCGGAGGGGGTCTGGAGCTACCGCGACCTCGGCTCCAAGAACGGTACATATATCAACGATATTCAGGTGAGCCGAGTCGGCGAGACAGGGCCGGAAATCAAGCTCGAATACGGCGATGTGATCCGAGCGGGCTTTACGGAGTTTACGCTTCTTCCGATCAGCCTCGAAGAAAAAAACAACAACCTCGCCATGCGAAAATCCGACACGAAAGTCATGAGCGCGGGGCCGGGACTCGCAGCCCTTACGCTTTTTCAGATTTTGACGGTTTTTCAGCTTTGGTTTACGGTCGGAACCGAACACCTCGGCTCGATACTGCTTGCATTTGGCGGGCTTTGCGCATGTATGTGGATCTACATGGCACTGCTGCGGACCCTCGGCAGGAATGCGGTTGAGATGGAGACCATCGCGTTTTTCCTGTCAACGCTGAATCTGGCGGTCGTGGCGACTTCCGCACCGGACAAGCTGATGAAGCAGTTTATCGCGATCGCAATCGGGGTTTTTCTTATGTTTGTGATGTGCGTGATTCTGCGTAATCTCGAACGCTCAAAAGCACTTCGCTATGTAATGTTCGGCGGAGCGGTTCTCCTTTTGATTGCAAATCTGACAATCGGGACTTTCGGTTTCGGCGCAAAAAACTGGATTCAGGTCGGCTCGATGACTTTCCAGCCGTCCGAACTGGTGAAGGTTGCGTTTATATGGATTGGTGCGGCGACGCTCGACGAACTTTTTCAGAAAAAAAACCTTTGGATTTTTATGGGGTTTTCAGCATTTTGTTTCGGGTGCCTCGGTCTGATGGGGGATTTCGGAACTGCCATCATCTTTTTCGTTACTTTCTTGATAATTTCCTTCCTGCGAAGCGGTGATTTTTCGAAGCTCATACTGATGGTGGGCGCGGCCGCTGCAGGCGGGTTTATGATATTGCAGTTCAAACCGTATATTGCCGCGCGTTTTCAGACGGGGGGACATATCTGGGATCCGGCGGTTGTTGACGCTGCCGGCTATCAGCAGAGTCGGACGCTTTCGGCTGCGGCGAGCGGTGGTCTGGTGGGCACAGGTGCCGGCAACGGCTGGCTTGATACTCTGCCTGCAGCAGACACGGATATGGTTTTCGGGATTTTGATCGAAGAATGGGGACTCATCATTGCCGTGCTTGCGGTGCTTTCGATTGTGACCCTTTCGATTTTTGCGGTGCGATCCATCATGGCGGGCCGCTCGACTTACTACACGATTGGTGCGTGCGGGGCGATGAGCATGTTTATTTTCCAGACCATGCTCAACATCTTCGGCTGTACGGACATCTTGCCTTTCACGGGCGTAACCTTCCCGTTCGTTTCAAACGGCGGGACGAGCATGATTGTGTCGTGGGCACTTCTTGCATTTCTAAAGTCGGCTGACACTCGCGAAAATGCGAGTCTTGCGGTGAAAGGGGGAAGGCGCGGATGAAAAAACTCGAAAGACGGGCATTTCTTTGTCTGGCACTTGTTGCAGTGCTCCTTGCCGGCCTTGTGTTCTTCATCGTGCGTATTGAGACAAACGGTGCAGACTGGGCGACGTTCTATGCCAACACGCACATCTATGCAAACGGAAAACTCAGCGTGGGCAGCGTGTACGACCGCAACGGCAAGCTTCTTCTGAAAAATACTTCAAAGGGCATGAGATACAATTCGGACGAACTGATTCGCAGAGCGAATCTTCATTCTTCCGGCGATCCTGCGGCAAACATTGCCACGGGTGCAAATGTGGCTTTTAAGAGCCGCATGGTCGGATATAATTTTGTGACCGGCACGGGCGGCCTGCTCAAGATGGGCGGCTCAAAGGTTTACCTGACCGTGGATGCGAAGGTAAATCGCAGCGCGTACGAGGCACTTTCGGGCAGGAACGGTTTGGTCGGCGTTTACAATTACAAGACCGGGGAGATTGTCTGCATGGTCAGCACACCGAGCTACGACCCGGGCGAAAACGGCCGGAACACGCTTTCAAACCCGTTGCCGGGCACCTACATGAACAAGCTGATTTCGGGCACACTGACGCCGGGCTCGACGTTTAAGCTGGTGACCACGGCGGCCGCCATCGAGCAGATCGACGGCATCAACAAGTGGACTTACAAATGTACCGGAAGCCTTGCAGTGGGCGGAGACAAAATCACCTGCCCGAAGGTTCACGGCACGATGGACATATACGGCGCTCTGGCAAACTCCTGCAACTGTGCGTACGCAACGCTTGCAATGGAGCTTGGAGGCGATGTTCTGGCTGAGTACGCGGATTCGCTGCAGCTCACCAAATCCTATGATATTGACGGGATAAAGTCGGCCGCGGGCACGTTTAATTTTGATTCTGCGGATGTGAACATCGGCTGGGCAGGAATCGGCCAGTTTGAGGATCAGCTGAACCCGTTTTCGATGATGGTGTACATGGGCGCAATCGCGGGCGAGGGCAAGGCCGCGCTGCCTGTGCTGCTTTCGGATGAATCGCTCATCAAAAAGGGCGCAGAGCTTATCGGAAGCGATTCCGCGGCGGGCGCGGCGGCCGGAAGCGTGCGTCTTCTCAGTTCGGAGACCGCACGCACGCTGTCCGATATGATGCGAAACAATGTAAAAGTCACATACGGCGACGGCAATTATCCGGGACTTTCACTCCACGCAAAATCCGGAACCGCCGAAGTCGGAACCGGCAAAGCCCCGCACAGCTGGTTCTGCGGCTTTGCCGGCGACTATGCCTTCATCGTCTGCGTCGAAAACGGCGGCTACGGTTCCTCCGTCGCCGGCCCGGTCGCAAACAATGTCCTCCAATACATGAAGTCGGAGGGCTGCAAATTCTAAACACCTACAAAGGCCGCGGCCGCTTTCTCACACGGGCACCGCGGCTTTCTGCTGCCACCGGCACTCACCGTCCGCCCGCCGACCCGCTCTTGCACTTGGTGCCGCCCGCCGGCCCTCACACTTGGAGCAGTTCGATTGGTGTTCGCTTGTGCGGCTATGATAAATTGGAAAAAAATGGATAATCATGCATAAAGTCATATCTTTTTTGCCCGCACCTCCTCAAAAATAGAATTCGGGAGCCACAAGCGGGGCTCCCGACCCATAAAAAAGCATAACCCCGCGTCGCGAGATTATGCTTGAAATTCTACTCGAAAACTCAATTGTTGATATTTCAACGTTTTCAAGAAGGCACGATATTTCGACGGGCTGAGATAGCACTTTTTATCCGTCGAAACCGCGAGGATTTTCTATCTTTTCGACTCAAACGGCAAAAAGATAGGAAGAATCGGCAGTTTTATGCACAGCAGGCCCATCGCACGTCCGGAAGGCCGGGAGGCCGGCCGGCCAACCTGCACCGCCGCCGCACCGCCACACCCGCGCCATGCCGTCCAGATCCGGAGCCCTAGTTCTTCAAGCTCTGCATCGGTGCCGGAATGCGGCCGCCGCGGCGAATCATCTTGGCAGAGGATTCGCTGTGCAGCTTCATTACCGGGCCGCGGCCGAGCAGACCGCCGAAGTCAAGTTCTTCACCCTCGGCGAGACCGATGGCCGGGATGAGGCGGACTGCCGTTGTTTTGGAGTTGACCATGCCGATTGCCGCCTCATCGGCAATGATGGCAGCAAGTGTTTCCGGCTCAGTCTCGCCCGGAACAACGATCATATCAAGACCAACGGAGCAGACCGCAGTCATCGCTTCCAGTTTTTCGATTGCGAGACAGCCGGTTCTGGCTGCTGCAATCATACCGGCATCTTCCGTAACCGGAATGAAAGCTCCGGAAAGTCCGCCGACGGACGAAGATGCCATGACGCCGCCCTTCTTGACTGCGTCGTTGAGCATTGCCAGAGCGGCGGTTGTGCCGTGAGTTCCGCACTGTTCAAGCCCAATTTCCTCAAGAATATAGGCAACGGAGTCGCCGACTGCAGGAGTCGGTGCAAGCGACAAATCTATTATGCCGAAAGGAACGCCGAGCATGCGGGATGCCTCGGTTCCGACAAGCTGTCCCATACGGGTGATTTTGAAAGCGGTTTTTTTGATGAGCTCGGCAACCTCATTGAGAGGCGCATCAGCAGGAAGTTTTGTAAGTGCCGAACGAACAACGCCCGGGCCCGAAACACCGACGTTGAGGACAACATCCGGTTCGCCCACACCGTGAAAAGCACCTGCCATGAACGGGTTGTCTTCCGGCGCATTGCAAAATACCACAAGCTTTGCAGCACCGATGCACTGCCGATCGCTTGTCAAAGCCGCAGCTTCTTTAATTACGCCGCCCATCATGCGAACGGCATCCATATTGATTCCGGCCTTCGTCGAGCCGATGTTTACCGACGAGCAGACAAAATCCGTCTCTGCAAGCGCGCGCGGAATGGATTCAATGAGTTCACGATCGCCCGCACTGAAACCCTTCTGGACGAGCGCACTGTAGCCGCCGATAAAGTTTACGCCGACCGCCTTGGCAGCACGGTCAAGTGTTTTTGCGTATTTTACCGGATCGCCGCCGCTTACCGCAACGAGCATCGCAATTGGAGTAACGCTGATTCGCTTGTTTACGATGGGAATACCGTATTTTTTCGCGATTAACTCACCTGTAGCCACAAGATCTTTGGCATGTGAGTAAATTTTATTGTATATTTTTTCGCAGGAACGGTCGATGTCGCTGTCCGCACAGTCGAGAAGTGAGATTCCCATCGTGATTGTTCGGATGTCGAGATTTTCCTCCTGAATCATGGTTATGGTTTCCATGATGTCATTAAAATTTAACATATAAAAAGCCTCCGTATTCTAAATTCTGTGCATGGAATTGAAAATATCCTCATGCATAACGTGTACTACCATGTCGGGAACGGATTCTTTCAGGCTCTTTTGAAGTGCCTCGATTTCGCAGGTCATTTTGCTGATGTCGATGACCATTACCATGCAGAAATATCCGTCGAGGATGGACTGAGTAACTTCAAGCACATTGGCGCTCTTGTCCGCGCACGCCGCAGCAACGCGGGCGAGAATGCCGACCATATCTTTACCTATAACTGTTACAACTGCTTTCATTTTATATCTCCTTTTTATTTTTCGGCACGGATTCCGCGAAGGAAAGCCGCACCTTGTATTCATTGTTCTTGAGCGTCGGGTCAACAGCGTACCGGAATCGCAGCTGAGGGTATTTTGCCTCGAAATACACACGATTGCAGGCTTTGTGACCGAACATGTTATTATAGCATTTTTCGTTCGAAAAGAAAAGGCCTTCCGACATGCCGGATGCGGGCGGGGGCAAACTCCCCAAGAAGGTGTCGACTCCCGATGTGTCCGGAGCTCCAAGCGCGTCTGCAAGTGCGGTCTCCAGGCGCTCGCGGGCAATGCGGCCTTCCACAAGCTGACGGAACGCCGGGTGAAAGGCGGTCTCATTCGACATAATATCGCTGGATTTCAGACCCACGCGAATGATGTTGATACCGGCATCGTCGAGAATTTCGTATATCGCCTTTGAACGAAGCAGGGCCTCCTCCTCTGAAAGCGGGGTGTAGAGACCTGCGAGCATCCGGTCATGCAGCACCGTGTCACGAAGCACAACCGTAGGATAGATGCGCGCAATGGCAGGTGCGATGCGGACCGTCTGGCGGGCGGAAAAAATACATTTTTCCATCGTGTCGCCCGGAAGACCCACCATCAGCTGGATGCCGAGTGTGAAGCCGTAATACTGAATCATTCGCGCGCTTTCATAGACGACCGCGGCATTGTGACCGCGACCGGAAAGGGTTAGGACCTCCTCGTCAAACGACTGCACGCCGAGCTCAATGACATCCGCACCGTAAGCCTTCAGATTATCCAAAATTTCTTCATTGATATAGTCGGGACGCGTGGATAGATGAATTTTATCGATCCTGCCCGCGTCCTTGTATTCCTTCGCAAGCGAAAGAAAGGCGCACTGCTCTTCAAGCGGAATGCCTGTAAAGGAACCGCCGAAAAAAGCAAGCTCAGTCGTTTCGAGATTCATTTTTTCCAATGTGCTGAGGTGCTCTTCAATCGTGCGCCTTGCGCCGCTGACCGTAACATCACCGTTCCTTGCGGTAATACGCTTTTGATTGCAGAAAACGCAGTCATTCGGGCAGCCGCGATGCGAAATGAACACCGGAATAATCGCATGCTTTTTCATAGTGGTGAATCCTTGCTTGTAAAAATTACATCTATTATACACGAAAACCCCAAAAGGGGCAAGCGCAGAAGAGAAAGTGCCTTTTTTGCTTTTTCCGGTATTTCCTGTGGCATTAAGTGAGCATTTATGTTAAAATGATGTAAAAAGGCAAACTCAGAAAGGTGGAACCTGCTTATGCACGGAATCGGAAACGACTGGGACGGTATGCTTGCCGCGGAATTTGAAAAGGAATACTACGGGAAGCTGCTGGCTTTTTTGGCGGAAGAATATGAAACGCACCGCATCTATCCGCCGCAGCCGGATGTTTTCAATGCGCTCCGCTATTCTTCCTATGCAGACACGAAAGTGGTGATTTTCGGGCAGGATCCGTATCATCAGGAAGGGCAGGCGCACGGACTTTGCTTTTCGGTCAACCGCGGAGTGAAAATCCCACCGTCACTTCTCAATATCTATAAAGAACTCAAAGAGGATATAGGGATGGAGATTCCGAGTCACGGATGCCTTTCTTCTTGGGCGTTGCAGGGAGTGCTGCTTCTCAATACGGTGCTGACAGTGAGGGACAGCATGCCGAATTCCCACAAGGGCAGGGGATGGGAGACCTTTACCGACGTAATTATACGCAGACTCAACGAAAGAGAAAAACCCATCGTCTTCATACTTTGGGGTGCCAATGCAAAAACAAAGGAAAAGCTGATTACCGCAAAGCACCACTTGATTCTGACCGGAACGCATCCGAGTCCGCTGTCGGCACATACGGGTTTTTTCGGCGGCGCATACTTCAGCCGCGCAAACCGCTTCCTTGAGTTGGAAAATCAGGAGCCTATTAACTGGGCCTCTGTTTCAGATAATTAAACTACATTACATATTGACTGGGAGGAAAAAAACATGGTTGGTATTATTATCGGCGTAATCGTTGCAATTCTCGTGATTTATGTTATCGCAGGATACAACGGTTTCATTAAACTCAAAAACAAATGCGAAGAAGGCTTCGCAACGATGGACGTATATCTCAAGAAAAGATATGACCTCATCCCGAACCTTGTTGAAACGGTAAAGGGTTACGCGACTCACGAGAAAGATACGCTCGAAAAAGTCATCGCAGCAAGAAACATGGCACAGGGCGCTGCAACCATCGAAGACAAGATTGCAGGCGAAAATATGCTGCAGGGCACTTTGAAAACTCTCTTTGCGGTTGCGGAAGGCTATCCTGACCTCAAAGCGAACACGAACTTCCTTGACCTTCAGAACCAGCTCAAACAGCTTGAAGACGACATTGCAAACTCGAGAAAATATTACAATGCGGTTGTTAAGCAGTTCAATACGAAGTGCGAAATGTTCCCGTCGAACATCATCGCGTCTATATTCCATTTCGAAAGAAAGCCTATGTTTGAAGTGGAAAGCGCAGAGGAGAGACAGAATGTTCAGGTTAAATTCTAATTTTTTGAATAGACTTGCGAAGAAAATACCGGTACTGGTATTTTCTTTGGCTTTGGTGATAATGAGCACCGCGTCCGCTTTCGCATACACGACGGAGGCATTCGATGTTGATGTTGTGGTTGCGGAAAACAACAGCTACGAGGTGAGCGAAACAGTCAAGGTCAATTTTGATAAGCAGCAGCACGGAATTTATGTATACATACCGGAGTCCGGCATAGAAGGAATCGACCTTCCGGACTTCAAAATTCCGAATCAGCGCGACCCCGAAATCGATAACGTATGGGTGAAAGACTGGAACTATGAGGTTTACAGCGAAAACGGAAACAAAGTCTTCCAAATCGGAGATGCGGATGAGACCGTTACCGGACGCCAGACTTTTGAATTCGGATACCGCATGACAATAATCGACGACCGAGACACGACGAAGGACTTCATGTACCTGGACCTGCTTCCGACAGGCTGGGAAACGGCAATCAAGAGCACCACGATTCATGTGACGATGCCAAAGGTCGTGGACTCTTCCAAGATTCAGGTCTATGCCGACACCTACGGCTCAAATGACATGGTTTCGAATGTCAGCTGGGACTGCGACGAGACCGGACAGAACATTACCATTACAGGAAAAAACCTTGCAAAAGGGCAGGGCATCACGATTTTTGCGGAACTTCCGGAAGGCTACTGGCAGGATCAGCTCAATTACGACAGCGTCCTTACCCTGATTCCGATTATCTGCATCGTGCTTGCGGCTGTGCTCCTTGCACTGTGGATGATCTTCGGCAGAGATAAAGGGATCGTTCCGACGGTTGAATTTTATCCGCCGGCAGGACTTACCCCTGCGGAAGTCGGTCTGATTGCGGATGGAAAGCTCGACAAGGGCGACCTGGTATCGCTGATTATCTATTTTGCAGATAAGGGTTATCTCACTATCGAGCAGACCGGCAAGAAAAAATTTGCTTTCCGCAAGGCAAACGATATTGACAGCTCCGAGAAAAAATTCGCAAAGATTTTGTATGACGGAATCTTCGAAAACCGTGATTACGTGGAGATGGACGATCTCGGCGAAAGTTTCGGCGAAGCTTACATGGCATCCTACGCGGCACTTTCGACAATGTACCGCAAGTCAAAGAACCGTCAGACGACGCTTTCTTCGACCGTATGCCGCATCATTGCACTGGTGATTTCCGTGGCAATGCCGGCGGTTATCGGTACTTTTGCGGGACTTTATAACGGGGATTTTTATTCGTTGATTGTGGGCGGTGCATTCGGAACTCCGGTGATACTCGTAATGCTTGCCATGATTCTTTCAACGAAGGACAAAGAGTATGTCTTCAGCAAAGCAAAGAAAATAAGACGCTTTATCATCTTCGGGGTAATCAACCTCGCGATGGTGCTCGTCTGCGCGTTTATGATTTATCTTGATACAACAAGCATTGCCTGCGCTGCGATTTTTGCGGTATGCATGGCAGCGTGCGAACTTTCGGCGTGCATGATGGGTAAGCGTACAGACTACAGCGTTGAGCTCATGGGCAAAATCCTCGGCCTCAGAAACTTCATCGAAACGGCCGAGGCTGACAGAATCAACGCGCTCGTCGAGCAGGATCCAAGCTATTACTACAACATTCTTCCGTATGCGTACGTGCTCGGCGTTACCGACAAGTGGGCAAAGAATTTTGAGAAAATCAATATTCAGCCGCCTTCATGGTACTACGGCAATACCGCAGACGGAATGTTCATGGATGCATGGTTCTACTCGTCCATGATGCGAAACTGCAGCACTGCAGTTGCCAAGAACATCCAAATCAGCACCGACTCGATTGACTCGGGCGGCGGCGGTTTCAGTTCGGGCGGCGGCGGTGTTTTCATCCAGCAACATCGCGCCGAGGTTGCCGTGGCCGAGACCGACCTTGCGCTGATCGGCAACAGAGCCGGGGATGCAGAACGCCTGCAGACCTTCGCCGATGCGCTTGGCGGCTTCGGCGGCGGTGGCGGCGGGGCTTGGTAAAGCCCGCGAGCATCCGGCTGCGGCCGACAAAACTCCAAATCGCTTGACGAAAAATGACAAAAAAACAAACGGGCGGGTAACCTCGATAAAGCCGAGGTTTCCGTGCCCGTTTTACATGTACACGCTATACCGAAGCAAACTTAATCGGCATAGCTACCTGCGTTATGTATGCGTCTTTGTTGGATCCGTGTGTAGGAGGACCTTCCATGTAGATATTGCGGAAGAAACCTTGCGGCGTCAGGTCGTGGCTCTGGGCATACTCCGAAAGCTGCTTATGGATTTTCGGAAAGCTTTCATAAGGTCCGCGGTAATAAATACAAATCGCCGCAACCGACGGAAACTGACGAATATCGGGACCCGTGCATGTTGGAGTCACGGGAATAATAAAGGTACCGCTTTCTTTGATAGGTTCTCCGGAGCAGCCACTCTCTCCATTCGCTGTATTTTGATCGCCGTGCCCGGTTAGGCACGCAGGCTGAATCGGAATCTGCGTACACATTTTATTGATACTGTCAACCGGATAATGCTTTAGTGCGTCGACATAAGTCTGTCTAAGCTGAGTCGCCTTTTCTGCAACATCCGCACTCTCAAAATCCCTGCAAAATGCCGTAAACCCCGGAAGGGTCGTCGAAACGACTTCAAACTTGCTTGCGCTCGCCTGACGGAACCTGAGCTGAGCGATATAGCGGTCAAGCTGGTCCCGCAAAAGTATCATGTGATCGATTTGATCGTCCAAATGTTCGTTATCTTCAATGTAGCTGCGGATTTCCGGAAGCGAAAGCCCGAGATTCTGCAAAGCGCGAATCAGGCGAATGTGAACAACATTGTCTGCCGAGTAGTAGCGAAAACCCTTTCCCTCGTTGCGCACAGTCGGCGTAACCAAACCGAGATCTTCATAATTTATCAAAATTCTTCGCGTCAACCCGAGTGCGTCGGCAACCTCGCCGATTTTAAAAAATTTAGCATCATCTTCTGCATCAGGCAGAATCTTTTGTTTAATGTTTGAATTTTTTTCCATAACATTCCCTTTCTACACACATGTAAGTACACATCAATGTACACGACACATTAATCATACAAAACTCAATTGAATTTGTCAAGGGGTGGTGAGAGCGAAACCTGCAGCAGGATTGCGGAATTTAGAACGCAAACTCGCTTTTTTTGTCGGCCATTGTCGGCAGAACAGCCATACAATCCCCAAAATTCGACTTATTTTTATAAACTTTTCATAAATTACTTGACATGAACATGGATGTACGATGTATGCTGTTTACATAAGTATTGAGCATATTTATCAAAAGTTGACTTTTCGGCGCACTATTTGCGCCTTCGTTCCGCAAATATTGAAGTGCCGAGACGCTTGTGATAGACTTGCGAAAAGAAACACATGCAAATAACCAAAACAGAAATAAGGAGGTTATATTCAAATGAAGAAAAAACTATTCACAATAGCGATTGCGCTGTGCATGGTCTTTACGATGATACCCAGGGGGGTATTTCAGATTGAGACCGCATGGGCAGCTAGCGGAGATACGCCAGCCAGCGTAAAAGTTGGCGGTGTAGAGATGGTGGGTACCGATGTGACCTACTATAAGAATGACGGTAAGACAGGAAGTGCCGATGACTATAATGCAATGTATGATAAAACGGCCAATACATTGACATTAAAAGGGTTTACTTATAATGGAACTGCGATAGGCATTGAAGCAGATGGTGCTTTGAATATAGTCGTTGTCGGGAAAAATAATACTATTAACTCGACTGCGCATGGTATTTGGACACAAGACGATCTTACTATTTCAGGAACCAGCAAAAATAGAGATAAATTAACGGTGACGAGCAGTGAGGCGGATGCTATCTTTGCCTATGATAGCTATTGGGCATATGCGGAGTCAATTACCATTAGTAATGTGGACATAGAGGCTTTGAGCAACGCAAGTGTTGGCATTTGTGCATCGAGTACGGTTGAAATTACGGATTCCCATGTAGTCAGTACCGGAGCGAAATTCGGAATTCAAGGAGGATTTTTTAACAGAGACCAGGAGAACGGATCGGGCAATACGGGTGCGATAACGATTGTCAGAAGTTATATTAAGGCAAAAGCCACGTCAACAACGATAGGCGAAGCAAAAGCGTTAGAAGAAGTAGTAACCGTGAATGGGGAATCTTATGATAATAGTAAAAAAGAAAAAGTTGTTATAATAGGAGAAAGCCATGAGCACTACCTCTGCGGCACGGAGTGTAAGGCGATAGGCGACCACCAGATGGAGGAGTCGAAGATAACCTTTAATAAGAAAATCTGGATGGATGGCGAAACTCTGAAGATTGATGACGCTGCATGGACAAAAGATACTACGAGTAATGTGGAGCGGTATAAACTCCCAGAAGGCAGTTATTATCTTGACGACAATATCGAACTCGATGCTTCCATTCTTACAGAGGGAAGCGTGAACCTCTGTCTCAATGGCAATACGATTACAGGAGCAGCACAAGGTCAGGTCATTACCGTTGGAGAGAATTCAGAATTCTCCCTGAGCGACTGCCGAGCTGATGATAAGCAGGGCAGCATCACCCATAAGACGAGTGTTCTCGGCAAGGGCGTGTATAATACAGGAGAATTTTTCTTGTATGGTGGCAATATTACCGGCAACGATAGCGATAGCAGTAAAACTAATTTCAATGGCGGTGGTGTGACGAACCATAATGGTGCTACCTTTATAATGTATGGAGGTAGTATCACCGAAAATAAAGCCACAAATGGTGCCGGTGTATATAATGCAGCGCAGGGTACATATCCAACTAAAGATACTGTTTTTAAAATGTATGGCGGAACTATTTCTGGAAACCAAGCTAGCTATATGGGCGGTGGTGTGCTTAACCAAGGAGATTTTACTATGAAAGGCGGCATCATCGGCGGCACAGAGGATAGTGAGAAAAATACCGCAAGAATAGGCGGAGGTGTACATGTTTCTTCGCAATGGGCCAGCACAGCAGGTATTTTTGCCATGAAAGGCGGTAAAATCGTCGGAAACGCTGCGGACGAGAACGGTGGTGGTGTCTTTGTTGAAGTGAAGACAGATGGGACACTTATAGGTACATTTAATGTTTCCGGCAATGCGGTCATCGCGAGAAATAAGGCAAATAGCAAGGACGACAATGTTTATCTTGGAATGTCTACAGGCGGTACAAAGACCGCAAGCATCGAAATTGGCGGTACACTGACTGGCAGCCAGAAAATCGGCGTGAAGACGGCAAAGACCCCAACGGGAGGCGATGACACGGTTACCATTGCCACGGAAGCAAAGAGTGGCGATGAGAACTATTTTGTAAGCGATGACAGCAATTATGTTGTTGCTTATGACAATGGAAAACTTGTGCTCAAGACAAATCTAACTCCACCTGCGACCGAGCATAAGCACTATCTCTGTGGCAAGACTCACACGGAGGTAGGCGACCACACTTCGGATGAAGAGACCAAATTTACGGCATGGACAAGAACAGACAGCCTGCCGGATACTGCAGGTAACTATTACCTGACCGAGGATGTAACACTGACAAGTGCTGTTGAGTACAGAGGCGGAATAGGCAAGGACTATTGCGGCTGGGACGTGCCGGATGGCGTAGTTCTTTGTCTGAACGGCAAAAACATAACCATGAAGAATCCTGACGGGATGACTGACGAAGTTGATGTCATTAAGGTATCCGGTCACTTCACATTGACAGACTGCAAGACTGGCGACGCACAAGGCAAAATTACGCACGCCACAGATGCATCCAGCACTAAATGCGAAGGCAAAGGTGTGAAAGTACTCGGCGGCACATTTGATATGTTCGGCGGCATTATCAGTGGCAACACAACAAACTATGACATCGGCGGCGGGGGTGTTAGCGTCGAAGGAGTTTCTGATACAACAAAGGCAAGCATATTTAAACTGTATGGCGGAAAAATTAGCGGAAATACTGCAAAGAGCGGCGGTGGCGTGCATGTTAGGAGAATTGTTTGGTATGGTCCATCTGAATTCCATATGTATGGTGGCAGTATTACAAATAACAATGCTGACAGTACCGCCGCAAGTTACGGTGTAGGAGGCGGCGTATATGTAAGCTGGACATCTAAATTCATTATGGATGGCGGTACTATCAGTGAAAATACAGCCACACAGTTTGGCGGCGGTGTATATGCTTCGGCATTAGCAAGGAAAAATGCTTATGATAGCGGCGGAGCAGCCGAACTCAAATTTTCCGGCACTGCCACGATTACAGGCAATAAGGCAGGAAACGAGAACAGCAATGTATGTCTGGATAGTGACACATCAGACAGTAACTATGAAACGGTCAGCGTAAAGATTGCCATTACCGAACCCCTGACCGGCACCATCGGTGTGACAACGAAAGACTTGCCTACCGCCGGCAGACCTGTCACCATCGCAACCGGTGCAGCTGCAGGTAAAAACTACCGCACAAACATTACGAGTGACAAAAATGGCTATGAAATCGGACATGCTTCCAACCCTACAGAGTTAATTTTGAAGGTGACGGACGATCCGGATCCTGCTCCTGTAACGGCACCTACCATTTCGGAACAACCGAAAAACCTTGAAATTACATACGGCAAAACCGGAAACTTTACAGTTAAGGCGATGGCCGCAACCGATACGGCATATAAGCCTTTACAATATCAGTGGTACAAGAATACAACAAACAGCAATACAGGCGGAACTAAAATTGAAGGAACAACATCAGCGACTTACAGCGTTCCAACCGATACACCAGTTGGCAACTACTATTATTACTGCGTAGTAACGGCAACCCGTACGGACAATCAAGAATCGGCAACAGCAACAAGCGAAATTGCTAAGCTTACGGTTTCCAAAGCACCTGTTACAGTCACAGTGAACAACCAAAACGCATACATCAATGGAACGCTTCCGGCTAACAGCTACAAGGCAGACGGACTGGTAAACGGCGATAAATTTGATGAGACAAATGTACAATACGAGTACAAGAATGCGGAAGGCAAAACCGTGACACCGAATTTGGAACAAACGGGAACTTACGCGATTAAGATTTCAGGCCTTACACTTGCGAATGCAGATAATTATGATGTCACTTATAAGCCGGGTACTTTGACCGTCATCCCAAAAACATCCGGCGGCAGCGGTGGCTCCTCTACGAGAACCGAAGTTATCACAACCGGAACTATAGACAGCAAAGTAACAAGCTCGCCGACAGAAGTCAAGAATGAAACAAAGACTGACGCGAACGGCAACAGTGTGACAACTGCAACAGTTACGGTTTCCTCTGCGAACCAGAGGGAAATCTTAAGGCAGGCGAAGGCAAACAAGTCCGGCGAAATCATCATCAAAGTTTCGCAGAACGAAGTCAAGGACGGTGCTAAGCTCGAGCTGAACCTCGATAAATCTTTCATTCAGTCCATCATCAACGATACCGATGCGAATCTGACGGTGCAGACGCCAAGCGGCGAAAAGACTTTCACGCAGGACGAACTGAAGAAACTTGCGGCAGAAGCGACAGGAAACACGGTAACGATTGACCCGACGAGCGCAGGCACAACCGAGCCGACCGACCCAACCGAACCGACCGACCCGGCGGCAGACAAGAACGCAAAACTCATCAAGGGCATCGAAAACACAACCATCGTTCTTAAGTCCAAACTGACAAAGAACGGAAATGTGCTTCTGACCTGGACGAAGTCGAAGGGCTACAAGGTAGACTATTTCGAATTCTACCGCTCTGTAAAGAGATACAGTGGATACGGCACGAAGGCATTCTTCACGACGGCAGACGGCAGCTGGTCGAAGTACCTGAACAATAAAGAACTCAAAGCAGGAAACACTTACTACTATAAAGTTCGCGGCGTTCGCGTAATCGACGGACAGAAGTACTATACACAGTGGTCCCACAAAGCTTGGAGAACCATTAAATAGAATACAAAATGTTGAAAAATAATGAGGCAGTTAAATGTGAACTGCCTCATTTTTTTCTTGTGATTGTTTCCGCAATGGCATATAATTTAGTATATGGCAACATATACTAAAACTATCGGCGTTTTTCCAAAAAATGAAAGTGGGTGATTATGTGATTAACAAAGCATATTTTGGAGAAAGCAAAAACATTGAATTCAAGCGCGAGATTCCAAGCAATCACGAAAAACTTTTAAAAGATATTATCGCTTTTTCGAACAGTACGGGAGGACAGGTAATCCTTGGCATTGAAGACGAAACCGGTATCGTCTGCGGCATAGGAGAGCAGAGTCCGTTTAAACTGTCAGACTCGATATCGAACATGATTTCGGATGCCTGCACACCGCAAATAGAGCCCGATATTTCAATACAAACGGTAGAGGATAAAACGATTCTTGCGATTGATATTGCGCCGGGAAAATTCAGACCGTATTACCTTGCGAATAGAGGAAAAGAAAGCAGCACCTATATCAGAATCAATGGGACGAGCAGACCGGCAGATGCGAGGAAGCTACAGGAATTGGAGTTGGAAGGTCAAAACATATCTTATGACACGCTTCAGGAAATCGGCTGCGAATATGATGAGGAAAAGGCACTAAAGCTATGCAGAAAAATGAAGCAGACCGCGATGGATTCTTGTGAAACAGAGGAGGAACGACTTACGGTAAAAGAATTGACATTGGAAAAATTGCATGACTTTGGTGTGCTTTGCAGGGTTGGCAGAAACCCATATCCGACACATGCTTTTAATCTTTTGACGGATAACACGAACAAGGCTGCTAAGATACAATGCGCTTTGTTTAAAGGAACAAGCAGGGACATCTTCATTGACCGAAAAGAGTTTAGGGGACCAATATATGAACAGATTGATGAAGCGTACCACTTCGTTTTGAGGCACATTGATATGGGTGCGGAAATCGAAGGTATATACCGAAGGGATATGTACGAACTTCCGATATCAGCAATCAGAGAAACCATCGCAAATGCTGTTTTGCACAGAAGCTATCTCGATAAATCCTGCATACAGGTCTGCATTTATGACGATAGAATGGAGGTCTCTTCTCCGGGAATGCTTTATGGAGGGTTAGACATAGAGACTGCGAAGAGGGGAAAGTCAACATGCAGAAATGAAGCAATCGCAGAAGCGTTTCATTATATGCATATTGTCGAAGCTTGGGGAACCGGTTTGCCGAGGATTATAAACAGATGTCGGGAATACGGTTTGCCGGCTCCACTGTTTGAAGAATTCGGCGACGGGTTTAAGGCGATTCTTTTTAGAAGAGAAAGGAAACTTGTTAATCAAGTGAAAGAATCTGATTATAAGCATGACACTCAAGCTGACACTCAACATGACACTCAACATGACACTCAAGTTGGCATCCAACATGACACTCAAGACACTTCAAAAGATGTCTTGAGCCGAATTGCTGAATTGATAAGACAAGACAATAAAATTACTACAAAGGACATTGCACAGGAATTAGGTGTGAGTGTGTCCACCGTTAAGCGACGGATCAAATCCATACCGAATATTTCTTATATCGGAAGTGGTTTCAGCGGACACTGGGAGATTCGTGATTAAAAGAATTAAATACTGAGGCAGTTCCATGCGAACTGCCTCAGTTAGTACATTTGATTATTCTGTTTTCGCGAACTTAATCGGCAAAGCAATCTGCGTAACATAAGCATCTTTATTGGCACCGTGCGTCGGCGGACCTTCCATATAAATATTGCGGAAGTAGCCGTGCGGTGTCAAGCCGTTTTCGGCAGCGTAATCCAAAAGGCGCTTGTGCACCTGTGGGAAGTTCTCGTAAGCACCACGGTAATAGATGCAGATTGCAGATGTCTGCGGGAATTTACGGATGCACGAACCGACGCTGTCCGATGCGACCGGAATGATGTACAGACCGTCAGAATCGGAGTCCGCAGATACCTGAATGCACATTTTATGCTCGTTATCCAAACGATATTGGTGCAAGGTATCAATATAAGCCTGACGAAGTTCTGCGGTTTTCTGTGCCAAATCTGCATCGTGGAATTCATGGGAAAATCCTGTGAAGGCCGGAAGCGTTACATTGCAGACCTCCATTTCCTCAATACTTGTGTGCGTCTGACGAAGCTGAAGCTGAGCGATATACTGGTCAAGCTGGCTCCGGAGACGAACGAGACGATCGATTTGCTCGTTCAGATGCGTTGTATCATCAAAATAGTTTCGAATTTCAGTGAGTGACAAGCCTAAATTCTGAAGCGTGCGAATCAGGCGGATGTGTACGATGTTGTCGGCACTATAGTAACGGAAGCCGCGGTTGCCGTCCTTGAATGCAGGCTTCACTAAGCCTAGATCTTCGTAATTTATAAGCATTCGGCGTGTAATCCCCAAAGCTCTGGTTACTTCGCCCATTTGAAAAAGATTCTTATTTTCGTTATGCATATAGTACCTACCTTTTTACATCTCAAAAAATTTTTAAATTTTTTTAAGATTTTTTCATAAAACACTTGACTTGCACATCGGTGTGCGGGATATAATCATTATATATAATTGCTATTCGTATGTCAAGATTCAGATGGCATGCAATCAGCAAAGAAACTCACAAAACAGAGGGGGAAAACAAAAATGAACAAAAAGAAAAGCCTGGTTTTGCTTTTAGCACTGTCTCTGGTAATTTCCATGATTCCGCTGCAGGCATCCGCAGCTGTAAAAAGCGCAGGAACTCCGGCGGAAGTGCAGAGTCTGACTTCAAGCGAAAATTTAGAGCATAATTTTGTGAATGTGACGGCAAACGGAACTTCCTTGTATGTGGAAGCGGAAACTCCGATTCAGGCGTCGGAGTTCAATGTATCCGTCAGAAAAGTGCAGTCCGGTGGCTCGAGCGCATGGTATACCCGCGTTTACCCGACAAATGCCGGCGACTATTATCGCTTTGAATTCAGTCTGCCGAACTATGTATCGAGAGCAGGCGGAGCGCTCAACGGTGACTATGTGCTGATTATCACGATGAAGAGAGGCACCGGCACAAGCGATGTTTTCTATAAAAACTGTGCTTTCCGCGTGTCAAACGGACAGTTCTCGATTTTGCAGTACGATAAAATCATGAAAGAAAACGCAAGACTGGATAAGAAGGCAAACAAGAAAAAGGTTTCCAATTTTAAGAAAACCAATATGAGCGATGTGAAATCCATTTGTTTCCGTGACCCGGTGACGAAAAAGGTAGCTTCCGTGACAACGAAGAAAGTGAAATACTTTAAGACTGTTTCAAATCAGGTTGTAAAGGGAGCAAGTACGGACTACGAAAAGCTTTTGAAGATTTATGAGTACATAGCAGAGAATTTCTACTATGATGACATTGCATTTTCCAGCGGAACGAAACAGTATGTCGATCCGTACCGCAATCTCTACAATATGAGAAACAAGAAGAAGAGTGCAAACAGCCAGGGTGGCAAGGTTGCAACGACCTGCGTGGGCTACTCAGCTGCAGTATGTGCGCTTGCCAGAGCACAGGGCATTCCGACCAGAATCGTAAACGGACACCACATCAGTCTGAACAACAGTGGTTTTAACACATGGTCGACCGAAAAGAATATTACCGAACTTGACCACTGGTGGAATGAGTGCTATGTGGACGGACGCTGGATTACCGTCGATGCAACGCCGGGCAACAGCAACAAGTGGAACAGAAACACCAACAAGTGGACTTACACAGGTTTGACGAACTATATCTATTTCGACCCGACACCGGAGCAGCTTGCAACATCGCATGTATTGCTTGGGATTAAGGGTGCATAAAGATAGTAATGAAGAAACTGTCGCGCAGCTGACTAAAATCGACTGTGCGGCAGTTTTTTTTAGTGTGCTCTTTTCAGCCTCGATGCGCGAAGATGCACGAAAGGCTGGTCTTGCGGAAGGTCTTGCAGAAGGCCGCAGCGAGGGTGCCGCACAGGAAAAACGCGAAATTGCGAAAAGCATGAAGGCGAAAAATATCCCCACTGCTGACATCGCAGAGATAACAAGCGGCTCAAGAGAGCCGCTTTTTGTGCGCCCTGCCATGCGCCCGCGGCAACTCTTTGTGCCTTGCCCCTGCTGCGGCTGCTTTGTGCTTTGCGGCCATACGCCCGCCTTGCTTTCGCCGCTTTACTCCCTGCCGCAATTGGGAAAAAATAGATAATCATGCATAAAGTAATATTTTTTTGCCCAAACCGCATCAAAAATAGAAGCCGGGAGCCCCGCGGAGGGCTCCCGACCTATAAAAAAAGCATAATCCCGCGCTGCAAGATTATGCGTAAAAATCGTCTTGAAATGAAATCGTTGAAATTTCAACGATTTCATGCAAATGAGAATTTTGACGATTTGAAACAGTCTTTTCGTCGCCCGAAAAATATCCGGTAAAAGAGGGGGAATCTTCTATATTTTCGGCCCAAATGGCAAAAAGATAGAAGAAACCGGCATTTTATGCACGGCGGCCTCAACAGGCGACCCGACGCGCCCGCGCCGCAGTGCACATTTCTATTTCAGATTCTCCGGGTTCAGGCATTTCAGCTCGTCAACCACAAAAAGGCCGTCTTTGCGAATCAGGATATCGTCGAACCAGATTTCGCCGCCGCCGTATTCCGGACGCTGAATCATGACTAAATCCCAGTGCACAGCGGACTTATTGCCGTTCGGGGCATCCTCGTAGCACATGCCCGGCGTAAGATGGAAGCTTCCGCAGATTTTTTCGTCGAAAAGAGTGTCCTTCATAGGAGTCAATACATACGGATTGACACCGATGGCGAATTCGCCGAAGTAGCGGGCACCCTCGTCAGTGTCGAGAAGGGCGTTGATTTTTTCGTCGTTGTTGGCAGTCGCCTTGACGATTTTGCCCTTTTTGATTTCAAACCGGATGTTTTCGTAGGTGTAGCCCTGCTCTTCGCTCGGAGTATTGTAGGAAATCACACCGTTCATCGACTCGAGGACAGGGGCTGTGTAGACCTCGCCGTCCGGGATGTTGCGAAGACCATCGCATTTGACTGCCGGAATGTCCTTGATGGAGAACTTAAGGTCGGTGCCCGGACCCACGAGATGAACCTTGTCCGTGCGGTTCATAAGCTCGACGAGGGTGTCCATCGCGCGGCTCATTTTTTTGTAGTCGAGCGTGCATACATTGAAGAAAAATTCCTCAAATGCTTCCTGCGACATGTTCGCAAGCTGTGCCATCGAAGGGTTCGGATAGCGCAGAATCACCCATTTGGTGCGGTTTACGCGGTAGTCGAGCGTCGGGCGTGTCATCTTGTAGTAAAGATTGAGTTTTTCGGAAGGCACATCGCTGAGCTCTGCGGTGTTTTCATTTCCGCGAATGGCAATGTACGCGTCCATTCCTTTCATCTGATAAAGCTGGCAATCGTTGAGGAACTCCAGCTGCTCCTCGTCGCAGCCCAGCAGCATTTCGCGCATCAGGCAGCTGTCCCGGGAAGTCACATAAGGCTTTGCGCCGAGCTTGTAGCAGTCCTTGATAAGCTGGCAGACAAGCGGCCGGGTGGCTTCGCCCTCGTAATCGATTAAAACCCTGTCGCCTTTTTGGAGGTCGCAGGAGTAACTTGTAAGCATATCCGAAAGTTTGATAATTCTTTGATCCATGATTTCTCTCTCCTTGTTTTTTTCTGACTTTATTATACCCCAAAAATCGCCAAAAAACCATGCTGTCTTGACACACAAAGCACTCAAATGTTATCATACACTTATAGGAAAAAGTGGATAAAAATGAAACAGACAAAAATCTAAATTAAGGAGGAAGAAATGAAGAAAAAATTATTAACGCTCGGCATGGCGCTCTGCCTTGTATTTACGATGATTCCGTTTAGTGCGGAAGCGGCTTTCGGCTACGGCGGGGAGCCGGACGATGTACCTCCTACGGTTACATTTGAGCCAAACGCGAGGGGAAGCGAGTTTTATACACTTAACTATGATTCGCAGTACGGCTGGATTCTTGAAATCTTTGCCGGCTCAGACACGGAAGTCTGCGATGTAATCACGAACTATAACGGTCAGGAAGGACTTTGGGATTTTGACCAGTCTGACTTTGAACATGTGAGAGCTGACGGCATACCGGGAGGAGCAGCCGTTACGGTAACCTTTATGGGCAGATATCCGGTGGCATACTCGCCGCGTCTTGATTCGAAGGTCATGAAACTTTCCTATAAAACGACGACTTATAACGGAAAGGCGAAAAAACCTGCGCTCAAAATCGGGAAACTCAAACAGGCAGACCTCGTAAAGAAGGGTCTTATAACCGTTAAATATTCCTACAACACGAAGCCGGGAATCGCGAAGATGACGATTAAGGCGGGGAAGAAAGCAAAAGGCAAATACGAAGGCCAAACGACGATGTATTTCCGCATCGCCCCGAAAAAAATGGCATTGACATCCCTGACTTCCCAGAAAAAGGGAGAACTCATCCTCAAATGGAAGGGGCAAAAATATGCAAGCGGATATAACATCCTCATTAGCGAATCCGAGAACTTTGAGGCGGAGAAGACGCACAATTTTACAATTCACGCGGATAAATTCAATTCCATGGCATTCAAGGAAGCAACGAGCGGCGTGAAATATTATGTAAAGATTCGTTCCTACACGGACTCCAAATACGGTCGCTCCTACGGTGCATGGGGCAAGGCACTCAGCGCAGCGGCAAAATAATTTTGAAAAATCATTCAGGACTTGTAGGGATAAAATAGGTAATAAACGATGGAAAAGAACATTAAAATAACCGTGGCAAATCCCGCGGGCAACAAAACAATTTTCGTGCACGACAAATTTGAAAGAGCGGACTATGCGAAGGTTGCCGAGCAGCTTCTAGCGATGGAAGAGTACGCAGCAGAGCAGGTGGCCTTCATTTTGGATGCACCTGAATGCGGACGTGCCGAGGGCAGGATGGAAATGTGCGGGCTGGAGTTCTGCGGAAACGCAACCCGAACTTTCGGGCTGATGGTTGCAAAGCAGCTCGGGATTTCCGGCAGCGGCAAAGTGTTCGTCGATGTCAGCGGCGTCGATGAAATCCTCACCGTTGAGGTTAATACCGATACGAATTACACAAAGGTGAAGATGCCTGCGTATATCGACATTAAACGATTCGACATTTCGGGCATTTTCGACACTGCAGGAGGCTCTGAGAGTTCCGGTGCAGCGGGCGGCATGCCGGAAGCATCGACGGCGGCAGGTGCACCGGACAACACCGCGTCGGATGCCGCCCTCAAAGAGGTTAAGGCAGTTGATTTCGGCGGGATTCTCCACTTGATTATACCGGACATTTCGGCAAACCTCGAAAATTTTGAACGCGTAAAGAAGTTTGTATATGATAGATTCAATCCGCCGGCAATGGGCGCGATGTTCTATGACACGAAGAACGAAACGCTGGCTCCGGTTGTTTACGTGAAGGATGTGGACAGCACCTACTTCGAAGGCTCATGCGCCAGCGGCACCGCATCGTGCGCCATCGCGTTCGGCTCCGAAAAACCGGACGGTGACTATACCTTCACATTCCCGCAGCCTGCGGGCACAATTGACGCGTCGGTTGAAGTCCGGGGCGGCAAGGTTCAAACCACATACATAGAAGGCCCGGTCGAAATCGCCGAGCCGGTGGGGGTTATGATAGAAATCTAAACAGCAATCGTGAGCTGGTGAAGCGATTTGCCTTTCTGGAAAAACATGGACTTGTAGGCTTTCTTGCATTTTGCGAATTTTGCGAAAGTTTTCACGGTCTCGCATTCGTTGCAGTAAACTTTCCAGCAGCCGCAGCACTTGCAGTTCTTGCCGCTGTTCAGAATGTAACCTGCGACATCGTCAGGCGGGTAGCCCAAAAACAGTCCGATTTCATGCGGGAATTCCTTGCTTTCGCCGCAGCTTGCGAAGCGCATTTTCAGATGTGCAAGCGCAGCATCAACGGAAGTGTCGGCATAACCGTTTCTTCGCAAAATTTTACAGGCATTTGGATGATTCAAATCGGTCCGGAGCTTTTTCTCTCTGTACACATAGATGAGAGCACTCCGGACTTTTTTTCTCAGTATGGTTATGCTGACACCCTTCGGTTCAAGCGTGGCGGCCAGCCCCTCCAGATGCTTCTCAAGTTCGTCCTCCGAACAGAATGTATAATTAAAAAGATTGGCCGTCTTAAGCGATGCCAATGTCGGTGAGCAATGTTCAATCAGATAACGTTCCATTTGGGGTTCCTCCGTAAATGTGGGAGTCTGTAACGGGCGGGCACGCTCAGTGCCCGCCTCAGACCAAATAGTGATGACTATTAAAATTGTTTAAGTGGCATAAAATGAGTTTACGCCGGCTTGGTTAGCGCAGGCTAACTCGCTGGCTTAAATCCAGCTAACCGAAGAAAGCAAGAGTGAAGGCTTTTTATCTATTCGGTTAGCATGTGCTAACTATACTATAAAAATTGCTGTCTGTCAATAGGATTTTAAAACTTTTTTTGGCTTGAATTGCAGACGGTTTTATGGTATACTTTTCAAGGTGTCGGCGGAATCCCGGGCGGCACGGCAGTTTTATAGAATACGGAAGCGTATCGAAGTGGTCATAACGAGCCGCACTCGAAATGCGGTTGTCCGCAAGGGCACGTGGGTTCGAATCCCACCGCTTCCGCCAACGGAACCCTTGAAAACCCAGTGTTTTCAAGGGTTTTTTCTATTCGGTGAAAATTCTTTCGTTTCTATTTTTTGTGTTTCTGTCAATTTTTCGAGCCGATTTTATGCTCTTTTTCGCCCGTGAATATTAGAATGAAAAATCTTCAAACACCGCGTGAAATAAGGCTTTTTAAGGCCTGCATACTTTTTGCGGCGTTAGAAAGATTTCCGTCAGACAAAAAATTGCCAAATTTCAAAACACCCGGTTGCGGGCAACCACACCAAAAGTCATGTGTGGATTTTAGCGGTCGGGGTTCAAACCGGCAGAAAGAAAAATGTACTGTGCGTCCTCTTTGTTTCTTGCCGTAATGTAAGCGCATCTTACTAAATCGACGGTTTTATGATACCGTACTTTTTTATTTTTCTGCCGAAGAAGTCCTCGTTGGAGAACTGCAAAAAGTTTTAGAACTGCTAAACAGAATCATATTTTCTGCTGCTTCCGAAATCAGGGCATACTATATTATGTATTTGCAAGATTGGGGAGAAAAGTTAAAGATTATTTTTCAAAATTGTTCCCCAATGCTTATTGACTGTTGGGGAGCATTCTGATATAATGTTTAAAAGATTTGTTCCCCAAAAGGAGGTGCTGCAATGGCAGTACAATATAGTGAAATACAGGAATTGCTCAGAAGTCGAGCCGACCTCAATACCAGACTGAACTTAATGCCTTATGACGGCACACCCGAAATCAAAGAGCGCGGCGATGGGAAATACCTTTATGTGAGAAAGCGCGTAGCAGGAAAACAGACATCTACTTATGTAGGTGCATATACCGAAGAACTGTATAATCTGCTTTTGCGCAATGCCAGAGAAGCCCGTGAAATCAGAAAGTCACTTCGCAGCATTGAAAAGCAGCTTGCCGCAGCCGGTTATTCCGAGGATGCCCTTTCCGCCGATGTTATAAACAACATTGCCTTTGCGCGTGCCAATATGAAAATGAATATCTATGATCAGGCTGTTTTGGAGGGTGTTGCAACTTCTTTTCCTCAGACGGAAGAGATCATAGAGAACGGAAAAGTATCCGGTATGACAGCTACCGACGTGCAGAAAATTTTGAATTTGAAACACGCATGGGAGTTTATTTTGGACCGTGATGTAGTTGCCAGCCGTTCCGACTATTATATGCTCAGTCATATTGCAAGGCTTGTCAATGAAGGCTTTTTTGCGGAAGGCGGTCGAATCCGCGGTGTTCCGGTTACCATAGGCGGTTCGTCTTATGTTCCGCCCCTGCCGAATGAATCGGATGTGAAAGACAGAATTCTAGAGCTCATCGAGGAAGAGGACGATGCCGTTAGTATTGCCATCAGGCTTTGTCTTTACTGCATGAAGACCCAGATATTCTTGGATGGCAATAAACGCGCTTCTGTTATCTTTGCAAACCATTATCTTATTGCTCACGGCGGAGGTTTTTTGGTCATTCCCGAAAGCGAAGTGCCGGAGTTCAAGAAACTGCTCGTGAAGTATTATGAAGGCGAAGACTCCTCTGTTATTGCGGGCTTTATGAAAGAACGCTGTTGGAAAACCATAGGGCACTAAGCACCAATATTGGGGAGCAAATTTAGATGTGAATTGCGAATTTGTTCCCCAAAGTTATATCTGTGGTAAGAACGAAAACATGCCTCAATTGCTTACGGAGGTTTATATGAGAATAACGAAAATCGAAATTACAAATTACAAGTCGATAAAAGAACCGGTTGAAATAAACTATTATAACGGATTGCCGACCGTGCTGATCGGCAAGAACGGAAGCGGAAAAACCAATATTTTGGAAGCACTGAGTGCCGTTGCGGAAGCAAACGGCAATTACTTCGGGATGCGTAAAGAACTGCCGCTGAAATATAAAGTGCATATCCGCCTTGAAAAGGAGGATGCCGAGAGGCTTTTCCCCGGTAAAAGCATTGACGAAAAATGCGAATTTGCTGCCTGCTCCGGAGAAGACTGCAAGATAAACCGAATCGAGTCGGAACGTCTAATTCCGCTTTTAAGAATGGAAATCGACGAAATCTCCGAACTTGCAGGCGAATTGAAAGACGCTCTCGATACATATACAAAGCAGCTGAACAAAATTGCGTACAGTGAACGCAATGAACAACCATTGCGAGGATATCGGATTACTGACTTTCACGATTCAACAACCAACTATGACGCTATCAAATTCCAAGTGGAATTTGTTTTGGAACAAACCGAAAAACTGATAAAATCAATCATACAAAACTTTTGCATTGAGGAGTGTTCTTTCAAATTCGGATATATTCCTGATTATTATCCGTTAGGCGATTTAGGAAGGCTTTGTTTCAAGCTTCGTTATGTTAAACCCGATTTAGCGCCTTTTGAAGAAAAATTCATTACAGTCAATGAAACGGCGATAAAGCGGGAAATCACAAAAATCAACAAGGCGACAAAAGCATCCTGCGAGAAAATCACTGCCTTGCTGCATGAACTGGACGAACGGGCAAAACGATTGAAAGCCGCCTTAACTGACGATCAAATAATTCCCGATAACAGCGGTGTGTTTTATAAATTTATCCGCGAAGTCCGAAACTGCGTCGGCGCAAAATGCGCTTTTTTACGGAATGAAAGCAGCGAAGTCATTTTCAAAACAGAGAAACAGGAGCGCGAGTATTTCCGGAGCGATAGATCCCGCGTGATTCTGCAAACATATCTAAACCGAGTTTATACCGGTTCCGATAAAGATGAAATTCAAAAGCAGATCAGCGAAAATAAGGATTTTTCGCTGTCCGAAGCCGCATTGAATGAATTTGAAAAATACCTCAATGAACACATTCCCGAATTTGAAAACGGCATGTACGAGCGTATTGCGGTTGAACAGTCCGACGGTAAACTCCCGTCGATACTGCTGCACGAAAAAAGCGGTGAAATTGTTGATCTGAATTCGACAAGCGCCGGCAGACGGTGGTATTTCACTTACTATTTTATGAAGAATACGCTTGAAAACGGCGATCTGTTTATTATCGACGAACCTGCAGCTATGCTCCACCCCCTTGCGCAAAAAGAGGTTTTGAAAGAGCTGCTCCAGCTTGAAAGCCGAGGCATCAGGGTAATTTATTCAACGCACAGCCCATATCTTATTCCAAGCGATTGGAAAAGCGTGCACTTTGTTGCGATGACGGACAGCGGAACAACCGTCACGCAGGAAAACAAATACGATGCTCTGAAGCAAGTCACCGGCGGAGATATATTTGACGTGCAGGCGCTTTTAGAACGATATCAAAAATGCGATAAAGAAGCCGTAGCTCATCAATGCTACCAAGTTATTCTTGATAGTTTTGAAAACATTGACGAAGCCGCAGAGAAATTAAATCTCGGTGTGTCTGCCATTGAATCTTGGAGAAAAAACATTAATAGTAAGAAATTCAGATGCCCAAAGCTTGAAAATATCATTTTAATAGCCGAAAAAACAGGACGGAATATAACCGACTTATTCTAACTTTGCCGGGGGGGTACATCTGTACCCTGCCATTCCTTTCAGCGGTTCGCTATAATATGGGCAGAATCATTGAAAGGAGGTACTCAAAATGTCAAAGCATAAGACCATAGACGTATGGAACAGGATTTTCGGTGCGAAGCAGGAGGCGTATGATTATACCGGACGGCTGATGAAAAAATCCGCCTGCGGGAATCCGAACAGTGCTTATCACCCGACGCTTGACCACATCCGCCCGCTTTCCGCCGGCGGCTGCGATGTCCTCGAAAACATCATCATTTGCCATCGTGATACCAACGAGGAAAAAGCAGATCACTTCCCGCACTGGAAAGCGAACGGAACACACTACCACGCCCGCAGAGTCAAAGGCTCCCGTGTGGAATACGAGATTATTGAAGATTAAGGAGGCAAATCTATGAGTAAGCATTTCTTCGACTATGACGACGGTGATTTTGCGTGTGCCGTTTCCGACAATATGGCAATCGACTCCGATGGCAATATGATGATGCGCATGGGCGACAATATGGCTATGGACATGGACAGCGGAGAGCTTCACATTATTTCGTCATGGGAAGATGAAGATGAGGACGATTGAAAATTCGCTATAAATGAACATCGCAGCCACGTCTCGTATATTTGATTGTATGCACATCGATGCTGTCGGTGTACTTGACTTGAAGGATTACAAGATCTTTTTTCGCAAAAACCACCTGAACAACCCCTTGCCATTCTTCGCAAAAACACAGTATATTACAAAAAACCTCACGCACAGCTTTATATGATCCGTGCGTGAGGTTTTCAGTTTTCATACGGTATTCTGAAATAATCCAGGTATTTCTTGAATCCATCCTGCGCCGACAGGCAGGTGTCGGTCAGGTATCCTTTTTCCCGGTCCCACTCCTGCAGTCCGCGATAATAGAACATTTTTATGCTGTCCTCAATAATAAACGGCACGATATTGTGTTTCAGGCATTCCTTGAACATAATCAGCCGACCGACACGCCCGTTGCCGTCCTGGAAGGGGTGGATGCGCTCAAACCGCACATGAAAGTCAAGGATATCTTCAAGCATCACCGTTTCCTTGCTGTTATACGCATCGAGCAGCTTTTTCATTTCCGCCGACACTTCCTCGGGTAAGGTTGTTTCCCGCCCGCCGACCTCATTCGGCAGCTTCTTGTAATCACCGACGGCGAACCAGTCTTTTCTTGCGTCACTTGTTCCGGTTTTCAGGATAAAATGCAGGTGCTTAATAAATTTCTCACTGAGCTGCGATTTTGCGCTTTTGATGACCTCATCAATACAGCGGAAGTGATTGGCGGTTTCGATGATATCGTCCACCCTCACGCCTTCCTCGGTAATGCCGACGGTGTTGGTTTCAAAAATAAAACGCGTCTGATCATGGGTCAGGCGGATTCCCTCCATATGATTGGAATTATAGGTCAGTTCCACCTGCACCTTATGATAAATTCCGCCGTGGATCCGGCTGCGCTTTTCTTCTTTGAGAATATCTGCCAAAGTCTGCGGTGTGGGCTTGCTTTTATTGCTCCGTTCGGGTTTCTCGGCATTTTCGGGAATATTCCAGGTCTTGCCCGTCAGAAAAGCGCCTGAGACGCGCCCTGCCGCACAGTAGTTGCGAACGCTGCGCTCGGAGGTGTTCCAAAGCGCGGCTATCTCTTTTACGGATAAATACTTCATTCTTCTTCCTCGTCAGACCGTTCTTTGTCGCTCTCTGTAAGTATATCCTCATCTATTATACCAAAGGCTTTTATATCTTCATCTAACAATTTCAAGGCTTCCTCATTTGGGAGATCAAGGATTATCTTTCTAACCATTCATAAACACCATCTTTCCAATGTGTCTTATTTATCCGTAAATCAGTATACCACATTATCGGCAAAAAAACAATCGGTAAAAATCTGTTTTTCTCATATTTTTGCCGATAGTGGAAATTTTGATTCTGTACCGGCATTTGTCTACACGACTTTTGGTGCGGTTCGGCATAACCGGTGCTTTTCACGCACTGCCAAAAGCGTGATTTTGGGGCGAAAAATCGCACGGTTCTATCAAAAATTCTAATAGACTTTCCCGAAAATCCGTTAGAACTCGGCGAAATCGGAGGAGACTCTCGGACTCGGATTTTCACTTTGTTTTCGATTCAAAGAGGTGCGAAAAGCCTTGAAAACACGGCATTTTCGGGGTTCTTTCATCTGCCGTTATCTTCCGTCAAATTCCGCCAAGTTCGGTTTTTACCACTTGACTCGAAATGCGGTTGTCCGCAAGGGCACGTGGGTTCGAATCCCACCGCTTCCGCCAATGAGTAAAAAGACCGCGCAGCGGTCTTTTTGCGTGCCTACAGAGACGAAATGTCAAAAAATGGATAATTGTGCATAAAGTAATATCTTTTTAGCCGAAACGCCTCAAAAATAGAAACCGGCAGCCTGCAAATGCCCCCAAAACAGCAAAAAAGCCTCAGAACAGGCTGTTGCCGAAGCCCCGTCGGCCGGGTGCCGCCCGGCAAGCCGTCGAACCATATAAAAAGAAAAATTTCAATGATTCTGAGAATCATTGGAATTTCAATGTTATAGACTGTTCGCATCCGCAAAACCGAAAAAAAGAAGATGTGCATGCGGCGAATGCGACCCCCTGGCTCATCCGGGGGCGGAAGCTCGATTTTCTATCTTTTTGGTCCGCCGCCCTAAAAGATAGAAAAATCGAGCATTTTATGCACGGGCGCTGGGACCGGGCATGGGCATGTGCTGAACGAAGACGGTGAAAGGTTTTTTTGTACGGTTGACAGCATGCGGCGGCACAAGTAAAATATTCGGTAAGAAGTTGAATGATAAATGAAAGTATCAGTGAGGGTTTACAGCAAAACCTGCGACTAAATATATGAAAAGGGATAGGAGGCACGAATGGATAACGGGGCAGCAAGCTACCGCCGTTTTATTGACGGGGACCAGGAGGCTTTTGGAGAAATCGTGGATCTTTACAGGGAAAATTTGATTTTCTTTATCCACAGATATGTAAATGATTTGGATACGGCAGAGGACTTGGCAGAGGATGCGTTTGTCGAGCTCATCGTTCATCCGGAGCGCTTCGAGGGAAAAAGCTCACTTAAGACTTTTTTGTTTGCGATTGCACGCAACAAAGCGGTCGATTGGCTTAGGAAGCACAAGAGGATGAAGCCGGTGCCGCTTGATGAGATAGGGGAAATCGCCGATTTACGGACACTTGAGCAGGCGGTGGCGGCAGAAGACCGAAAACGAAGGCTCAGCGAGGCACTGGAACAGATCAAAGACGAGTACCGAATTGCGATTCACCTTGTCTATCTGGAGGAAATGTCGTACGACGATGCCGGAAAAATCATGGGGAGAAGCCGGAAACAGATTGAGAATCTGGTGTATCGGGGCAAGAAAGCGCTCCGAGACATACTCGGCGAAAAGGAGGAGTTTTAATTGAAGACGAGAGAGGAGTTCATAAAGAGCGTTTTTGCAAAGGCCGAGAAGCAGAAGGCAGAAGAGACAGCCGCCGGCATAGGAGCAAAATCTGCGCCTGCTTCCCGCAGGAAGCGTTTTAAGATTGCAGGGAGAATCGCAGCAGCGGCGGCATGCGTGATGATTGCAGTCGGCTCAAGCGGCGTGCTCGACGAAATCATTGCCGGAACCTTTGAGCCTTCGGGCGAATTCATTGCAGCGCCGGTGGTTGACGCACCTTATGATGCCAATGCCGGCGATGTTTCAGAGAATGACATGAATGCCGCGGAAAACAATAATGTGAATGCATCCGGCGATGTGAAGGAAACCGGCGAGAAGGCCGGAAACGAAGCGGGAGATCTCACTGCAGAGGCTCCGGCGACACACGAACTCTGTGACGACGATTGGGGAGCTGTGCCGAGCAAGAGCATCACACACAGCGGTGCATATGATTCATACATTTATGGGGGCGAGCAAATGCAGAACGTTTCGGTAGAAATTTTCAAACAGGCTGCAAGCAGCAAGAAAAACTCGATGGTTTCGCCGATTTCCGTAATCATGGCGATGGGAATGGTCGAAAACGGAGCCGCGGGCGATACGAAGACTCAGATGGAAAAGACCTTCGGCATGAAGACAGACGACATGAACGTGTGGATCAAGGAGTGGTCGGCGGCGCAGGAGAGCAAGAGCGATAACCGCGAAACCAAGATTAATATCGCAAACGCTTTTTGGTACAACGAAGCAGCGGGATTCAAACCGGACGCCGCTTACAAGAAACTCCTAAAAAAGTCGTTTGATGCGGAAATAAAGGGCGGAAACTTCGACGATGCAACTGTCAATCAAATCAATAAATGGGTTGACAAACAGACCGACGGCATGATTAAGAAGCTCGTAGACCGCTTGAACCCAAGCGATATGACGGTTCTTGCGAATGCAGTGGCTTTTCAGGATAAATGGGCGGAGCCGTACGAGAAATTTCAGGTAAAGAAGGAAAACTTCACGCTCGAAAACGGCAAAAAGAAGAAAATGAACATGATGTATTCGATCGAGGATACGTATTTAAGTGACAAGCTGGCAACGGGGTTTACCAAGCCGTACCAATCAGGCTATCGGTTTGTGGCAATTCTGCCGAACGAAGGCATCAGCGTGAAAGAGTATCTTGCGCAGATGGATGGGGACAGCTTTGCCGCGTTCCTGAACTCCGGTGAAGAGGCGACTGTGCATGCGGTGATGCCGTCCTTTAAGAGTGAATATTCCACGGATGCGATGGTGAACATCCTTAAGAAAATGGGAATCAAAGATGTTTTCAGCTCTGCGGACGCAGACCTCAGCAAAATGGGCACGGCAAACGGCGAGAACCTGTTTGTCGGCGATATTATACACAAAACCTTTATCGAAGTGGACCGCGAAGGCACGAAAGCCGCAGCGGTAACGGGCGTGTTCGTAAAAGCAACCTCCATGCCGGTTCCGCTTAACGAATACACGGTACGCCTCGACAGACCGTATATTTATGCGATAATTGACGAAAATACACAAATTCCTGTTTTCATGGGCACCATGGTTGGTGTATAATACCCGTATGGGAAAGAGTATTTTTGCGGAGAAAAGTGATTATGAAGTGTATGGAAGCTTTCTTGAAGGGGATGAGGACGCACTTGAGGTTTTGGTTGAACGTTTCGGCAACAGCCTCACCCTCTACATAGACGGCTATATTCATGATGTCCACGAAGCGGAGGATCTTATGATAGATCTCTTTGCGTATTTAATTGCAAAAAGACCGCGAATCCGTGAGGGCGGCGTCAAGGCCTACCTATACAAAGCGGCAAGGAATCTTGCGATTCGCTGCGCGCAGAAGCGGCGGCGGAATCATGCGTTCAGTTTTGAAGAACTGCAGAGTGAGCCGGAAAGCGATATTCTGGTGGAGGCGGTCGTGCAGACGGAAGAACGAAGCAAAATTCTTCACCTGTGCATGGGCAGACTCAGCCCGGACTACCGCGAGGCTTTGTATCTTGTGTATTTCGAGGGCATGAAGCATGCGGAGGCAGCAGCGGTCATGCGAAAGAGCGAGAAACAGATTGCTGACCTTGTTTACCGCGGGCGAAAATCCCTGCGCGGGCATCTGGAAAGGGAGGGCGTAACTTCGTGGCAAGTATGATTGAATTCTGGGATTATCTCCTACAGTTCGTTGTTTCGGCTATTGGCTGCGTGATGGCATCGGTTTTGTATGCAAAGATGCGCAGACAGCCGTATTTTTTGCTTGCCTGCTTTTTCGGAACCTACAGCCTGGGGACACTGTACTGGACGCTGCACGTGCTGCTTCTCGGTACTACGCCGCAGGTTTTTTATGTGTCGGAACTCGGGTGGATTGCAAGCTATGTCTTTCTGCTTACAATCGAACTGACTCTGCCTTCCGACGAGGAAAAAATTTTCCGCACGAAACTCTGCTGGCTCTGCCCGGTTTTCTGCGTGCCTCAGTTTATCCTGTACATCACACACGGTGATGTATTTTTTAATATTCTCATGTGCTTAGCAACGGCTGCAGCCGCATGGCTCGCAATTCGCGGGCTGGTGTTCTGCAGACGGAAGGAAAAAACGGAAGGCGGCAGCAGCACACGCGGCATGCGATTTTTTCACATCACGGTGCTCTGCTTCGTTGTGCTCGAATATGCGCTGTGGACAAGTTCGTGTTTCTGGGTGAGCGACACGCTTTCAAACCCTTATTTCTGGTTTGACTTTTTGCTCTCCGGGGCAATCTTTGCGATGCTTCCGGCGACGAGAAAGGCGGTGGGGAAATGACAAATATAGAAAATATTTACGTCTGCATAACGGCGCCGCTTTTTATCGCGATGCTCTGCACCGACAAAAAATACAGGGCGGTGTTTTGTTTCTGTTTCGCAGGCATGACGATGTGCATGCTTTCGGCGTATCTGAACACGTTCTTCTGCGCCTTCTATGGGGTTGACAACATGAATGCGACCACGCAGATTGCGCCTGTGATTGAAGAGGTTATGAAGCTCCTTCCGCTGCTGTTTTTCATGGTGATTTTCGAGCCTAAGATTGAAAAGTTCAGACTTGCGGCGATTATAACGGCGGTAAGCTTTGCGACATTCGAAAATATCTGCTATCTGACGGGAAACGGTGCGGAGCAGATTGGATTTCTGCTTATTCGCGGTTTCGGCGCGGGTGCGATGCATGTGGTCTGCGGAGGTGCCTACTCCGAAGGGCTTCTTCTCGTGTGGGAAAACCGCATGCTCCGGTCGGTCTGCCTTCCGGGCATTCTGTTCGTTGCAATCGTCTATCATGCCATTTACAATCTTCTTGTCAGCGTCGGCGGGACGCTGCAGGTTATCGCGTATTTCATACCGGTAACCACTCTTTTGTTGGTTTTGTTCCTCAAAAAAAACATCTTTAAGTCTGCGTAGTTTTTCCTTTTTTCGTCCCTATATAGATAAGAGGGAGGAATTCAGCATGTACGAGACAAAAAAACGAGTCAGCGAGGCGAAACTGCGCGCGGCTCATATGATTGAAAAGAAAGAAAAACGGGCAATCCGATGCCTGTCCGCATTGTGCGTGATTTTTTCGTGCCTGCTCGTGGGTGCGATTGCGGAACTTTCGGGCGGTACAGGCAAGGAAGCTTTGGTACAGGGCATGAACGGTGCGACGCTGCTGTCGGAAAGCGCCGGCGGCTATGTTTTCGTTGCGGTCGTTTCATTTATCGCAGCGGTGTGCCTTACTTTGCTTTGCATAAAAATTCGTGAGAAGAGCATTCACATCGAGCATGGAAAGAAGGAGGACTAAGGAATGAAAATGAGACTGCACAGGCGGGTTTTGGCGATTTTGCTGACATTGTGCGTGGCATTCACGATGATGCCGCTTGCCGGAATTGAAGGAATGACGGCGTATGCGGAGGAAGGCAAGGGTGCGGAAAAGGAATATCTGGACGTTCCTGCCAAGTTTGACAAGGAAATCGACATCAGCAAAGTGACCGGAGACATCGTCATAAATGACAGTAAAACCTATCGAATTTACAGTTCTGAGAAGAAAACGGTCAATCATAAAATTAAGATTCAGAAACCTACTTTAAAAAATATCGAGCCGCATGTTTTCATTGATGGTATTTCCATTGCCATGGATGCGGGAAGCAAATGCCCGGCAATTGAGATTAACAATAAAGCATCGGCATATCTGTATTTTTACGGAGGAAACTCTGGCCTTAGGGGCGCAGATTATCGTGCGGCAATTCAGAAAAACCGCAGCGAGGGCGACCTGCATATTCTGGTTGCAGGGGGCACGAAATTGTTCTGCACCGGAGGGCAGTATGCGGCCGGTATCGGCGGTTCGGCAGACCGTAACACGAACTGGTATAACATTGATATGTATGGGCACGGCGTGCGCCTTTACTTTGGCTCAAGCGAGAAGAATACCAAGTGGAACGGAGAAATTCGTGCGACCGGCGGCAAGAACGGCGCGGGCATCGGTGCCGGTCGGTACGGAACCGGGGAATATATCCACTTCATGTCCGGTAAGATCACCGCAAAAGGCGGTGCCTATGGCGCGGGCATCGGCGGCGGCAGAAGAGGAAACGGAAACTACATCAGCGTTTACGGCGGCGAGATCGATGCGCAGGGCGGTGACTTTGCGGCAGGCATCGGCAGCGGCTTCACGCAGAGTGCGAAGAGTATACGAATTTATGGCGGAACGGTTACCGCTAAGGCCGGCAGCGGCGGTGCGGGAATCGGCAGCGGCGCTGTGAATACGGAAGATGAAGCGAAAAATCTCAGCGTTTCCAAAATCGAAATTTCAGGCGGGACTGTTAAGGCTGAAGGCCGTACCAGCGGCGCGGGAATCGGCGGCGGACAGTTTGTCAGGGCAGACGACATTAAAATTACCGGAGGAACCGTGGAGGCCAAAAGCACTTACGGCGGTGCGGGAATCGGCGGCGGCTCGGATGCCATCGGACACAATATCACAATTTCCGGCGGCGATGTCTATGCCAAATCCTACGGCGGCGCAGGCATCGGCGGCGGCATCGAAGCGATGGGTGATCAGATCTATCTCAGCGGCGGACATATCAAAGCTGAATGTGGCAAAAATCTCGGAAACTCGCCGGTAGCCTTCGGAAGTGGTGCAAACATACGCGATACAAACGGCATGTTCAACGGTAAAGCGGCCCCTGTGGAAGATGTCTATATCGTTCTTTCACATCAAAATCAGGTAGATATGAAGATCACCGCAGAATGTCTGTCCTTTGATGGTATCCGAGGCTATCAGACCTTTACGGACAGCATCACGAATAACTCCTACGGCATGCCCGGAGAGACTCAAATAAAATTTAGCAGCTTATCCCTTCCGAATGCGCAGAAGTACGGTGAAATCACGATTGCAGCAGAGCTTACCTTTAAAGAGAAAGAAACTCCGCATAAATGTTTAGCTGCAGAGTCTACCAAAAATATGGGGAAATATCATCTGACTGTCTGCAAAACCTGTGACGCGCGCTTGAACTACAACGAGACCGCGGAAAGCAGCAGGCACGATAATCTTGAATGGGATACGACCAAGCATGAAAAGTTTTGCGAAAGCTGCCGGGAGGCAATTGAAAAGGATGAAATGCCTCCGACGATAACCGGTATTGAAGCAGACAGGGCTTTTTATATACCCCACACGCAGGATGGCTCTTATGGTTTCAAAACCTTCTATGTAACCGATGAAGCATGGGGGAGCTATGTGGCTTCCGGTATAAAATCGGTGAAGATGGACTGGGAAGACAAAGAAATACCAATGGTAAACGGAGGTTATCAGCTTCCTGCATACAGCGGCTCCTTCGGAACTCTAACGAATCCGTTTACCTTTACGGTTACGGCAGAGGACTATGCCGGAAATAAAACCATACTAAAGAATATATCGGTGTGGCAGAAGTTTCTTTTGACGATTGTAGACGGGGAAGGGAAAACAATCTACAGTCGTGAATTTAATGACGGAAGCAAACCTTTCATTGAGCTCGGACTGCCGGAGAAGGCAACCGCGTCGATTACGAGAGTTGACTATGAACTTGAAAAATATGACTATAAGTATGATGCGGCCAGGAACGCCTACGGTTTTCGAGTAAACCCGATAAAAAGGAATTATACTTTTAGACTTGAATATACAACGGAAGTATCTATCAGCGGCGGAAATCGAAGCTGGAATACATACGCGGCGAATAACAGCGAAACAGTCTATTGGCCGAAGGATGACAGCGTACAGTTTACCGTGAGTGCGACGAACGCAAACGAATCTGCAAAATACTTTGTTTCAGAGCAGCTCTTGACGGAAGAAGATTTGAGAAGCAAGGACGGCAATGATGAAATCCAATGGACGCCGGCCGGCGAAAACGGAGAAATTAACATAGAAGAAACCTTCCATGAATTTTACATCTACGCGAAGGCAACGAACACAGAGGGTACAATTTATGTTTCTACCGCCAAAATTGTTTTGGACAAGGTTGCTCCGGTTGCCAAAGTCGGTACGGAAACCCTGAGTGAAGGAGAATATTACTGGAACGGGCTGCAATTCAGCGTCGAGGATGAAAGTCCGGTAACCGTAACAGACAACGGCGTCATTTTAACCCCGAAGAATGGTGTTTATACGATTGCGGCGGATGAACCGGAAACATATTCAAACAAAAAAGAATTTAATGATCCGGCGCACAGAATTGTTCTTACAGACAGCTGCGGCAATACGACAACCTATGACAATGTAAAAGTATTGCTTAATTATCTGGAAACAACCATGGCACTGGTAAAAACAGAGCCGGAGAAAAATGGGATTGATATTTCAGAACTGTCTATTCGTGACACCATGTGGATTATAACTACAGAGTCATCGCGAGAAGCAAGCAAACAGGCGCATTACTGGAAATACAACAAAATTGAAGCACCGGTAGAATGGGATTTGGAAAACATTGCTTATGATAAGACTTCTAAAAGAGAGCAGCACTTTCAAATTTATGGAGACGTCGACATTTCAGGACTGCGCCCGCGAATTTCGCTCCATGAAGGCGGCGAAACATTGCTGAAAACCTCCCTGAGTTTCTCGGTTGCTGCGGCGGAAAAATATGAAATTACTTTGGAAGCGGCAGAAAACGGAAGTATATCGCTTGCAAACATTGTCAAAGACCGTTCCGAGAAATACAAGACATACGAAGGTGAAGAGGTTAAGTTCAATGTGACGGCGGAAGACGGATATACAGTTAAAAGCGTTAATGTAAAAAACTCTTCCGGCAGTGATATTACGGTAACAAAAGAAGACGATGAATACAGCTACACGCAGCCAAAGAATGGCAGCACGATTACCGCTACGTTTGCTAAGGTTGAAAAGTATAAAATTATCCATCCGGCAGATGCGGCAGGATTCGAAAACGGCACGGAGCTGGACGAAATAATAAAGGCACTTCCGGAAAGCGTCGAAGTTAAGCTGAACGGAGATAAAAACAACATTGTGCAGGCCCCTGTAACTTGGAATCAGTCAACAGCGAAGTATGACTCCAGCAGCCGCAAGGCACAGTCGTTTACCGTGAAGGGTACGGTGGATTTGAGCGGAATCGGTGTGGAGGAATCGGAAGCAAGTACGCAGATTAAGGTATCCGTAGACAAAGAATCGACAGGCTCCGACGGAAGCAGCAGCTCCGGCGGCGGTGGCAGCAGTGGAGGTTCAAGTGGCGGAACAACACCGACGACTCCAACCGACCCAAGCAATCCAAATAATCCGACCGACCCAAGCGACCCGGATAATCCATCAGATAACCCGTCAGACGATGATACAAATCTGTCATCCGTTAAGGGCAGAGTTTCCAAAATGCTCCTGTATGCACGTTCTTCAAGGACGCCGAACAAGAACATCAAGGTTGTTTTGAAGATGGATAAAAGGACGGCGGTTTCGATTGAAACCCTGAAAAAACTTGGTTACACGGTGAAGTATAAATTCTACAGAAGCACGAAGAAATCTTCTGCATACAAAGCAAAGATTACCAAAAAGACCGGAAACTATATCAACACAAGCGGGAAGAAAGGCGTGCGCTACTACTACAAGGCGCGAATCTTAGTCTATGACAAGAACGGCAAATTAGTTGCACAGACAGAACTGAAACAGTGCAAATACGCCTGCCGCGTGAGATAGGAGGAAAAGATGAAGAAGAAAAAAAGATTATTTGCGATTTTGCTGGCAGTGTGCGTGACCTTTACGATGATGCCGCTTACCGGAAGTGGGGGGGTGGCGCATGCTGAGGACGAAATCGCCGCAACCATGCAGCCGACCAGAACGACCATGCTCGACTTGACAAGTACGGACGAAAAATATATAGCGACGGACGGAAAGGAAAATACTGTTAATTTTACCACTACTTCCGTAACCGACAGTGCCGAAGGCTGGTCATGGAACCATGAGACGAAAACCTTGACCCTTTCCGGCGCGAGAATAGTGGTGACGGAGCCGACCTTCGTACCAAGCTCTTACTCGACCCTTAAGAACGGATATTATTACGGAGTGCGCCTTCCGGGAGCTGTTACCGTTGTTTTGACAGCGGAAACCGAAAATATCATACAGGCAGGAGATGTTGCGGGAGAAACCCCCGAAGGCATCGTTATTGGCTCTGTAGGCATGGGCGATGCGAATGATTTGCAAAAATCCGTCACAATATGCGGAAGCGGCAAGCTGACCGTAAAAGGTGGAAAACCCGCAAAGGGTGGAAATACAGCAGGAAGAATAAGCGAAGGGATTTATTCCGGGAAGGTTATCGTCAAAGATTCAGCTGAGTTGGAAGTATATGGTGATATGACTGAGAACACAGGTGCTGCTGCATACAGCCGAGGGATTGGCTGTTCACAAATGACGATTACCGACAATGCACAGGTTACGGCAAGAGGCGGTGATGTCAAGGCAGTGAGATCCAGAGAAAGCAGCGGAATATCTGCATCACAATCTTTGATAATTAACGGAAGAGCAAGTTTAAAAGCTTATGGCGGGAACGTAACAAAGAATTCAGGTGGAAGCCAAGAATGGAGCACCAGCATGGGAATCTGTGCAGCTAGTTTTGAAGCTTCGGAAAACGCAAGCGTGGAGGCTTACGGTGGGAAAACCTATGGCGACATGGCAGGTTCCAGCATGGGAGTGTACATTCATAAAATTCACCAAGAACATTCTGAAGCCAAACTCTCTGATAATGCTTTTTTATATGCAGAGGGAGGGCAGGCAGGTGGAAGCAGTTTCGGAATATACGGAGACAGATATGGACAACAGCAAAGTCATTTAACGATTGAAGGTAATGCTTACATGAAAGCTGTCGGCAAAGAAAGCGGAGGCGAAGGCACAGACCGCTCCAACGGAATCGCAACATATGGGATGACAATCAACGGCGGCACCGTCATCGCAAGTGCAGAAGCGGAGAATGAAGGGTCAAAAAGCAGCATTGCCGCAATCTCTTTATTAACGCAACCCCCGCTCCCAACCTATAAGGAAGATTTAACTCCGACTGTCACAGCAGGGGAATCCGAAGGCTTTGCGGAATCTGCCGATGCGACAAGTGCGGAAACCTATGCAAAACGCTGGGTTAAGATTCAGGCAACTGAGTCTGTGTATGCCATTGAAGCGATACCTTCCAAAGTGGATTTCGGGGCAGTAAAGACAGGCTACACGCAGCCTGCTGCAAAGACAGTGACCTTAAAAAACACAGGAAATGAAACTGTCAGTGTTACAGGAATACAGTCAGCAGAGAACAGTAACTACATTATAAAAGGACTTCCTGCTAAGATTGAGCCGCGTGAAACAGCAGATTTCACTGTGCAGCCAAAGGGAACCCTTGCAGAAGGAACCTATAACGAAACAGTAATAATTCAGGGGAGCAATGATACAAAGTCCGAATTGCAGCTTAAGTTCAGTGTTATAAAAAACAGTTCGGGCGGAGGTTACATACCACCGGTTCAGAAACCTGACATTCAGGCAGGAGAGGGTGTAAAAGCTACTCTCAGCGCGGATGGAACGAAGCTCACAATCACCGCGGCAGCCGGCTATGAAATTCAGGATATTTTGCTGAACGGTGCGTCCAAAGGCTCTGTGACGCAGCTAAGCGGATTAAAGACCGGCGACAAAGTCGAAATCAAGACGGCGAAGAAGGCGGAGCCGGCTGTACCAGGTAAGCCAACTGACCCGACAAACCCTTCGACAGACGAATCCATAAAAAATATCAAAGAGGGGGTTAAAAATACAACTATCACATTGAAATCCAAGCTGACAAAGAAGAACAAGATTCTGCTGACATGGAAGAAGGCAAAGGGATATAAGGTTGACCGTTTCGAGATCTACCGTTCCGTAAAGAAAAACAGCGGTTACGGTAAAAAGTCATTCTTTGTGACCAAGAACGGAGACGTTTTAAGTTATTTGAACACGAAAAATCTCAAGGCTGGCAAAACCTACTATTACAAGCTGCGCGGCGTCCGCGTGATTGACGGCGAAAAGCACTATACGCGCTGGTCGAACAAAGCATGGCGGACCGTGTTGCACTAGTCAATATATTTTGGATACGCACAAATAGAAATTGTACTTTTTTAAATTTTTTTCTGGACCTGCATATATGTTTCTCTAAACTGCTTCGGTGTTAAGTAGTTCAGAGAGTATGCAGGTCTTTCTTCGTTAAAGAATTTAATGTACTCATCAATCTCGTTTCTGTTTTCACTTATGCCGAATACTTCTCCTGCCTTGAGACTTTGACAGTCCCGATTCATAAATTTTGCGGCTAACCTCTAAGCGTTCTTCTTTGGCGTACTTCACTGGTAACCTCCTTTTTTAGTTTACCACTACACTGCTCAGGCAATCGGGCGCATACGCCCCGGTGTCTGAATTTTTTTGCATCTATTCAGAACCTTCGAGCAAACTGTAAAAATATGTATTGACAATATCTGCCATTAGATGTAAAATACTTACAAAGAATGACGTCATTCTCCTATACTTATACGAGAAGAATCTAAAATGAATATGAATATACAGGCACAGCCACAAGTGCAAACGCAAGAGCAGGAGCAGGAAGTAAAACGAACCTACAAAGACTCTGTCTTTGTCACAATTTTTCACGACAAGTCGAAAC
>ENA-ORSL01000088-ORSL01000088.1-human-gut-metagenome-genome-assembly--contig:-NODE-88-length-105011-cov-6.914383_pt1 | contig 105011 bp, 76 predicted proteins | sample MGYA00242190_ERZ509157 | MGnify/ENA primary metagenome ERZ509157 (study PRJEB26280, sample SAMEA2338664) | human gut metagenome | biome: human gut; feature: human-associated habitat; material: faeces... | reverse complement strand
GAAAGTACTTGGCTGGAAGCGGCCTGGGAGGATAGATAGCTGCCGGTTAGAAAAAAGACATGTCATGTGACATGTCTTTTTTCTTTTGCCGTCAGCTATCTTATGAGCAGCAGCGGGCCTGGCTGCCCAGCCACCGCATTTGAAGGAGCTATGCGACGAGCAGACGAGCAAATGCGTTTGTGGCGAGGCGTATCGACGAGCTGATGTAATCAGCTTGTCGATTGAGAAGCGACACCCGATTTGTCACGAGCTTTGCGACGTGAGAAATCGAAAAGGTGGAGCTTTCTCCGAAAATGCGACCGAATAGGGAGTATTTTTGGAGGGATAGATTCTACAATTATGGAATCAAGTCGGTGGCGGGAGCTTCTTAATGAAGTATTGCTGGTCGCGAGAGATATATCGTTTCAGTCAGCAGCAATTTCTTAACGCAAATTTCGCATGGAACCAGGACGAAGTGCCGCAAAACTCGCGCGAAGCTAAAAAATTCTTCAATATAAGTTAAGTTTAGCGCTCAAACAATTGCGACACTTCTATGGTTCCAAATGTTCATTTGCTAAAATTGCTCTTCCTTGCACGATATTACCCCTCGCTCAGTTTACTATAATAATCATTTAAATATCCAGTCACCTTCCATTTTTACAAATTATTAACATCTCTCAGACAACGTTAAAACTACATCTGTCGACGTTTACAAGCTTTTATGCTATAATATAGAGCAGTATTTGAGTAATAGAGATTAACGGATTTCCCGTATTAAAGGAGTAACTAAAATGCGTATTGTAATAGCTGGTGCAGGCAAGCTTGGCTTTAGTATTGCACAGCTTTTAGCTGAAGATCAGTTTGATGTAGTAGTTGTAGAAATCGACCCCAAGCGCAAGGACGTCATCCAAAATACTTTGGACGTACTGGCGATTGAAGGCAACTCCTGCAGCCCTACTACTTTTGCTGATCCTGATATCAGTGCTTCCGATGTGCTTATCGCCTGCACAGATAGTGATGAAGTAAATATGGTGACCTGCCTGATGGCCAAGAATCATGGTATTAAGCATACCGTTGCCCGTATCCGCAACGTGGATTATGCTATCCATTCGCCGGAAATGCTCAAAAATGATATGAAAATTGACCTCGTAATCAACCCTGAGCGTATTACCGCAGGTGAAATCGACCATATCCTGATGACCCCATCTGCCTTGAACGTAGATGATTTTGCTGACGGCAAGGTGCGTATGTTCGAAGCCAAGGTGAAGGAGGATTCGCCTATAGTTAATATCCCGCTGAAGGATTTGAATATTCCTAAGGATATCCTGATGGCTATGGTTTTCAGACGTCATCAGATGATAATTCCTCATGGTAATGATTACGTAATTCCCGGCGATAACGTTTACTTCGTAGGCAAGCACGAAGCAATTCGCGAGTTTGAAAATTCCTTCTCCAATACTTATGAAAAGCTGGAGAAGGTTCTCATCATCGGTGCAGGCCGCACAGGTCGCTTTTTGGCTCCCATGTTGGAAAAGCAGGGCATTCAGGTAAAGGTTATCGAAAAGGATAAGGACCGTTGCCAGCTTTTAGCTGCTAAGCTGAAGCGAGGTTTGGTTTTGTGCGGTGACGGTACCGATATTGACCTTCTGATTGAAGAGGGCGTTTCGGAAGCAGACGTTGTTATCTGCCTGACCGAAGATGATAAGCTGAACCTTTTGTTGGCACAACTGGCCAAGCATCTGGGCGCACGTAAGACCATCGTGCGTGTTGCACGTAACGAATATATTGAGCTGATGGAAAAAGTTGGCGTAGACATCGTACTGTCTTCGCGTCTTTTGAGTGCAGGCGAAGTGCTGCGTTTCGTCCGCAAGGGTGGTATCGTATCCGTATCCCTGCTGGAGGGCGCACAGGCCGAGGCTCTGGAAATCATCGTCGGCGAAAACAGCGATGTAGATGGTGTGGCAGTGCGTGATATGAACCTGCCGCCGGAATGCTTGCTGTGTGCTATTGTGCGTGGTAATGAAGCCTATATTCCTAATGGTAATACTGTCTTGCATGCCAATGACCGCGTAATTCTCTTTATCAAAAGTGAATTTTCCAAGACTACAGTACCGTTATTTGAAGGCCGGGGCGCTTAACTATGGATTCAAGGCTTGTTAACCGTTTATTAGCCAAGCTGACAATAGCATTTTCCAGTGTATTGCTGGTGCCGCTGATTGCTGCATTAATTGCAGATAGGGACCATATATGGATTTTTATATTTACGCTGATTACAACGAGCACTATCGCTTCGCTTTTTAACCTCTTTGGCAGCAGAAGACCGCGTCAGCGCCTGCGTGTGCGTGAAGCCATTGCGGTCGTAGGCTGCGGTTGGCTGTTGGTCTGCCTGATGGGTGCGCTGCCGTATTTGTTTTTAAATCCGGCGGATCCGATTGCGGCGGTTTTTGAAAGTGTTTCCGGTTTTTCTACTACCGGTGTTACTACCGCACTTTCTTTTAACGATTTTCCGCCTAGCATCCGTGTCTGGCGCTGCTTAACGCACTGGACCGGCGGCATCGGCGTTATCATGCTGTTTATTATCATCATGCCGCAGATGAATAGCGGTACAAGCTACCTGTTCAACGCAGAGCTTCCTGGTGGTACGGCTGAACGTACTTTGCCGAAAATCAAGGAATCTGCCATGATGATTCTCTTAATCTATGTTATTTTAACAGCATTGGAGGTTGCCTTACTGCTGCTTGCTGGTTTGCCGATATTTCAGGCGCTGAATCTGGCGTTGGCAACTATGGCGACAGGCGGCTTTTCCTATTATCACGATAGCCTGATTTCCTTTAGGTCTGTTTATGTTGAGATTATTGCTATTGTTTTTATGCTGATTGCCAGCATGAACTTTTCTTTGTATTATAAAATCTGGCGTGGCGATTGGGCGTCCGTGCGTCAGGACAGCGAACACAGATATTATCTGCTGATACTCACAACAGCGGCTGCACTTATCTGTGGCAATCTGTATTTTTCCGGTTATATGGATTTTAACGGCGCTCTTCGTCACAGTATTTTCCAGGCTGTGTCTATCGGCAGTACGACGGGCTATGCGTCGGACGACTATAACAACTGGCCCAGCTTCAGCCGCAGCGTTCTGCTGATGCTGATGTTCATCGGAGGCTGCAGCGGTTCAACCGCAGGTGGCATTAAGATTACGCGTCTGGTTATCCTGCTGAAGGCAGGCTGGGCGGAACTGTTGCGTACTCTGCACCCGCGCATCGTTTATTCCATCAGAATGGGTGAGCGCGAAATCAACCCGATTATCGTTGGCAATATTACGCGTTTCTTCTTCCTGTATATTTTGGTGTTTATTGTGCTGACTATCCTGATTTCCCTGTCGGGGATACCGATAATGGAATCAATGGGCTTGATTGCTGCCTGTATGAGCAGTGTAGGTCCGGCCTTCGGCATTGTAGGCCCGACATCTACCTATAATTGCCTTTCCGATTGGGCACGTTTCATCAGCATTTGGGCGATGATTTTGGGACGTCTGGAAATTTTTACGCTGCTGGTTATCATGCGCCCGGATTTTTGGCGCGATAAGCAGAACTGGTAACGGCAGGAGGTATAGAAGATGAATGCAAAGGTTATAATATATCTCCTGGGAAGAATTTCTACCGGTCTGGCGATTGCTCAGCTGTTGCCGCTTTTGATGTCTGTTGTTTACGGCGAATATGCTACCTCCAGAACCTTTATCTTTTCCATAGCGGTAGCTGTTATTTTGGCCGGAATCTTTGATTACTATGGTGACGGTAGAGGAGCACGCAATTTATCTGTGCGCGAGGGTATCGGCACGGTATTCTTTTCGTGGCTTTTGGCTGCTGCCCTGGGTGCGTTGCCATATTGCTTTGACGGCATTTTGAATCCCACCGCTGCTTACTTTGAAAGTATGTCCGGACTGACCACTACCGGCGCAACAGCAATTGCAAATCTTGATATAGTATCGCGCAGCTTGCTTTTGTGGCGTACGCTGACGCACTGGATTGGCGGTATCGGCATCATCGTGCTGTTCGTTGCGCTCCTGCCGCAGATTGCCGGCGGTGCTGTGTATCTTTTTAATGCGGAGGTCAGCGGCTTTTCCAACAGCCGTATTCTGCCGCGTATCCGTACAACTGCAGTAGCGTTGTTCTATATCTATCTGCTGTTTACGATTATTCTTACCGGTATGCTGGCAATTTTGGGCATGAGCACCTATGATGCTGTCAACCATGCCTGCTCTGCGATTGCTACCGGCGGTTTTTCTACCTATAATGATAGCATTGCGCATTTTCACAGTGCGGGTATTGAGATTGTTACCGGTCTGTTCATGATTTTGGCGGCAGGTAACTTCGCCTTATACTATCAGGTTACGCAAATCGGCCTGAAGGTTTTGTGGCATGATCTGGAATTCAAAAGCTACATTGTGTTGCTGACTATTTTCACTGTTTTAATCAGCATCAACATCATTATGGTGAATGGCTACAGTGTGGCAGACGGTGTGCGTGAAGCCTTCTTCCAGGTGGCTTCCTTCGGCAGTACTACGGGTTATGTTTCGGCGGACTACGACCAGTGGCCGTCTTTCTCTAAGCTGATTTTGGCTGTAACCTTCCTGACAGGCGGCTGCGCGGGTTCTACTGCCGGCGGTATTAAGGTCTGCCGTTTTATCGTACTGCTGAAAACTGTTATGGCGGAGCTGCGTCGCACTATGCATCCGCAGATGCTGCTCAACGTTTACTACGCTAAAAGACGCCTGCCGACAGAAACGATTATCAACGTCAGCCGTTTCTTTTTCGTTTATGTTCTGGTTATCGCTGTTTTGACTATGCTGCTCTGCTTAAGCGGTGTGGACGTAGATGAGGCCGTTTTCGGCGTGGCCTCATGTATTTCCAGTGTCGGTCCTGCATTTGGCAGTATCGGCGCTACAGGTAACTATGCCGGTGTTACCGGTATGGGACAGCTGACGCTGGCGTTGGCTATGCTTTTAGGACGCTTGGAGCTGTTTACTGTGCTGGCCTTGCTTCGCGGTGAATACTGGCGCAGCAGCAAGAGATGGTAAAGTGAATATTGTGGGATGAATAAAGCAAATCCGACGTGCTGTAGAAGCGGTGCGTCGGATTTTTTCGCCTATCCCCCGTCTTCCTCCGAAAAACTGTAATATGCGTTACAATTTTAAGTGAATTTAAAAAATTATGAGAAATTTTTCACAAAAAGCAGGATAAATAGGCAATATCAGCGAAATACTTGTCATAACAAATGCCTGATAAAGGGGGATTTATCATGAAAGAGTACACAGGAGATAAGATTAGAAATGTGGCCATTGTGGGTCACGGTGGAGCAGGAACCACGTCCGTTACCGAAGCCCTGCTGTATCGCAGCGGAGCAATCAGCAGAATGTGCAAGGTTGAAGACGGTGCTACCACCACTGACTATGAACCCGAGGAAATCAAACGTAAGGTCTCCGTTAACGCCACTTTGGCACCTGTTGAATGGCGTGATACCAAGATTAACTTCATCGATACTCCCGGCTTTGCTGACTTCGTTGCCGAGGTTAAAGGAGCTTTTAGAGCAGTAGACAGTGCGTTGATCGTGGTTTGCGCAACCAGCGGTGTACAGGTTGGTACCGAACAATGTTGGAAACTGGCTGAAGAAGCCGGTTTGCCGCGTATCATTTTTGTCAACAAGATGGATCGTGAGAACGCTGATTTTGATAGCATTTTGGATAACCTGCGCGGTAAGTTCGGTAAGCATGTACTGCCGTTACAGCTGCCTTTGGGCAAGGAGGACAACTTCCAGGGTATTATAGACCTTTACAAAATGAAGGCCTATCGTGCCAACGGTAATGGCTCCGATGAAATAGAGATTCCGGATGAGTATAAAGAGGCTGCTGCTGCTGCTCACGAAAAGATGGTAGAGGCTGCGGTTGAAGCAGATGACGATTGCATGATGCGTTATTTGGAAGGAGAAGAGATTAGCGACGAGGAAATTATGAAATGTCTGATTAAGGGCATTCGTCAGGCTATCATCTATCCTATGCTTTGCGGCAGTGCCTACAAGAACATTGGTCTTGGCCGATTGATGAACGCTATCATCGACTTTACCTATCCGGCAATTTTGAACGACTATATCGTTATGGATAAAGAAACCGGCGAAGAAGAAGTACGTGACGCCAATGCTCCGATGGCAGCGTTGGTATTTAAGACAACTTCCGACCCATTTGTTGGCCGTCTAAGTTATTTCCGTGTATTCTCAGGCTCAATTAAAGCAGATAGCGTAGTTTATAACTCCCGCCGTGAAGAAGAAGAGCGCATTGCCAACATCTTCACAATGCGTGGTAAGACTCAGATTCCTATGAAGCAGGTTCCTGCCGGTGATATCGGTGTAGTTGCCAAGCTGCAATATACCTCTACCGGTGACACCCTCTGCGACAAGAATTCTGAGGTTGAATTCCCGCCCATTAACTTCCCGTTGCCGATGTACACCAGAGCAATTTATCCGAAGAAAAAGGGTGATGAGGACAAGATCATGTCCGCTCTGAATCGTCTGATGGATGAAGACCCGACGATTATCGTTACCAAGAACCCTGTTACCAAGGAAACCTTGATCAGCGGTATGGGCGACCAGCACATTGATATAATCATGGAGCGTATGCAGCGTAAATTTGGTGTTGAGGCTGTTCTCAAAGCACCGATTATCGAATATCGCGAAACTATTCGTGGCTCTGCCGAGGTAGAAGGCAAGCACAAGAAACAGTCCGGCGGTCATGGCCAATATGGTCACGTAGTTATTAAAATGGAGCCCCTGCCGCCAGGAGGTGGATTTGAGTTTGTAGATAAGATTTTCGGTGGCGCAGTACCTCGCCAATATATCCCTGCTGTTGAAAAGGGCATGCGTGAAGCTATGGAAAAGGGTATCCTTGCAGGCTATCCGGTTGTAGATATGCGTATCACCCTGCTTGATGGTTCGTATCATACTGTCGATTCCTCTGAAATGGCATTTAAAACTGCTTCCAATATCGCCTTCAAGAAGGCCATGGAACAATGCAAGCCGGTGTTGCTTGAGCCTATTTACAGCTTAAACGTAACCTGTGCCGATTCTATGATGGGCGATGTTATCGGCGATTTGAACTCTAAACGCGGTCGCATTCTCGGTATGCAGAGCGTAGAAGATGGCTTGAGCGTAGTTAATGCTCAGGTACCCTATGCAGAGATTTCGGAATATGCCGTAGACCTCCGCGCAATTACCCAAGGTCAAGGAACATTTGAAATGAAGTTTGACCATTACGAAGATGTTCCGCCTAAGATGGCAGAAAAAATTATCGCTGAACATAAGGAAGCATAATTAAACCTGCGACAACTGAATAAAGCGTTTATGGGACTGCCGACTGACGCGAGTCAGCCGGCAGTTTGCTGTTGGACGAAGTTTTTGTTTCAGCTTCATTTAAGTTATGCCTGCGACAATAATACTGCAGCCGCTGCTATTGACTAAGCGGAATAAATATGCTAAAATCTACAGTTGAGTACAAAAGATGATCGCGGCTGGCTTTAAGCCAGATGAGGAAAGTCCGAGCTCCACAGGGCAGGATGCCGGATAACGTCCGGCGAGGGTGACCTCAGGGATAGTGCCACAGAAATGTGTACCGCCTGCATTTGCAGGTAAGGGTGGAACGGTGCGGTAAGAGCGCACCAGCGGTCTGGTAACAGGCCGGCTAGGTAAACCCCATCCGGAGCAAGACCAAATAGGGGAGGGATGAAGCTGCCCGCTGAGCCTTCCGGGTTGTGTCGCTTGAGCTTGCAGGTAACTGTAAGACTAGATAAATGATCATCACCGCTTCGCGGAACAGAACTCGGCTTATTGAGTACTCATACCTTGCAAAACGGCTGCCTGATGGCAGCCTTTTTTGTCTGATTTTATTTGAGCAGATTTTTTGGCAGAAGAATAAGTGGTGTAATATAATGAAGAAAAAAGTATCTTTGGTAGTGCCGGTATTTAATGAAGAAGATAACCTGCACGAATTTCACAAGCATGCTACCGCTGTTATGCAGCAGGAAGACTATGATTACAATATTATTTTTGTTGATGATGGTTCGCGTGACACCAGTGCGCTGATTCTGGCGGAGCTGGCGGCGCAGGACGAGCATGTGGAGGCCTATCTTTTGAGCCGCAACTACGGTCACCAGATGGCGCTTACCTGTGGCCTTGATCATGCCGACGGTGACGCGGTTATCACCATGGATGGTGATTTGCAGCATCCGCCTGAGCTGATTCCCGAGCTGCTGCGCCTTTGGGAGGCAGGCAACGAGATTGTGCAGACTAAGCGCATGGCTACGGAGGATGCAGGCTTTTTCAAGAACCTGACATCTGCAGCCTACTATAAGATTATCAACACCTTATCTAAAGTAGAAATTACTCCCGGCGGCAGTGACTTCCGTCTGATGGACAGGATTGCGGTTGATGCCTTCAAGTTGTATCGTGAGCGTGCTCGCTTTATACGCGGCCTGGTAAATACACTCGGCTTTCACGTTGCTGTAGTGGAATTTGTGGCACCGCCGCGCTTTGCCGGTCATTCCAAGTTCAACCTGCACAAGATGCTGCACTTTGCGCTAGATGGTATTACGGCCTTTTCCAACATGCCTTTGCGTTGGGCTTTTTACATAGGCATTGTTTTTGGTATGTGCAGTATTCTGCTTTTGGGCCATGTTTTTTATGTGAAATTTGTGACCAACGATGCCGTTCCGGGGTGGGCAACTACTACAGTCAGTATTTTGTTTCTTGGAGGAATTCAGCTTGTAGGGATAGGTATCCTTGGCGAATATATTGGGCGTATCTTTGAAGAAATCAAGCATAGACCACTATATTTAGTGGCGCGCCACCTGCAAAAATGTAACAAAATAAACGATAATAAAGCAAAATAAGCGCATTAATATTATAACAAATTAGGATTTTACAGAAACGATATTTTGTGGTATAATAAGTATGTCTTAGAAAAAAAGAAAGGATGTAGGTGCCAGTGGTCAAACGCAAAGTATTAGTTTTCTGTATGACAGTTTTGTTTAGTTTAAGCTGTGCTGTAACAGCTTTGGCTTCCTTCCAACGCGGAGACGATGGGCAGGAAGTAGTGGCAATTCAAAAGAGATTGGTAGAATTAAGTTATTCTATTAATAATATAGATGGTGATTTCGGTCCTGAAACTGAAAGAGCTGTTAAAAACTTCCAAGCTGATAAAGGATTAGAGGTTGATGGTATTGTAGGGTCAGCTACCTATAGAGCGCTGATGAACAGGGAGATGCCTCCTAACCGTAGCAATTCCGTTGTACGCAACGTACTGCGTTCTGCTTACAGTGTCATCGGTACTCCATATGTATTTGGCGGAACTACTCCTTATGGTTTTGACTGTTCCGGCTTTACTCAATATGCATTTGCCAGAGCAGGTGTATATCTGCCGCGTATGGCTGACAGCCAGTTCTACTCCGGCCGTCAGATTTCCATGAGCCAGCTTCGTCCCGGCGATTTGATTTTCTTTACCACATATGAATCGGGTGCTTCTCATGTTGGTATTTATGTTGGCGACGGCAACTTCATTCATGCAGGCACCAGCACCGGCGTAACTGTTTCTTCAGCATTCACCGGCTATTGGGGCGCACGTTATTACGGCGCTTGCCGTGTTCTCTAAGAGTTTCAAGCAGATAGGCTTCGGCTTATCTGCTTTTTCTTATGCAAAGTATTGGAAATTTTATTTATTTATGATATAATAAAACAGGTTATTGGAGTGGGTGATTCATTCTTAATTGACAAGATGGTTAACTCCTGACGGTCCCGCCGCTGTGAAGGCCTTGTGTCTAAGTCAGCAGTCAGCCCATGCTTTATTCTGAATCCACGGGTGATGGAGGCAGTTGGGTTTGCTAATTGCATGGAATAATTGTCATTAGTTAATTCTGTCTTTATGGCTTTTGTCGGATTCGGCAGAAGTCTTTTTTTATTATTGATAATCCCTACCATATGGGAAAATTAATTGTGAAGGAGCTGCACTTTGGAAGAATATCAGTTTTCGCAAGGAAAGGTTTTGCGTTGTGGTTATACTACCGGCAGCTGTGCAACGGCCGCATCTAAGGCAGCAGCTACAATGTTGCTGACGGGCGAGCGCGTTGAAACTGTGCGTATTGACACTCCCAAGGGTATTGTGCTTGACCTTGAGCCTTTGGATGTAGAGATGACTCCGGATTACGTCAGCTGCGCAATCCGCAAGGATTCCGGTGACGATCCTGATGATACTAACGGTGTACTGGTTTATGCCAAAGCCGAAAGGACTAACGGCAGTGGTGTTGAGCTGGAAGGCGGCGTAGGCGTCGGCAGGGTGACTAAGCCAGGTTTGGCGTGTGCTGTAGGCGGACCGGCGATTAATCCCACGCCGCGCAGAATGATTACGCAGGAGGTTGGCAAGGCTATGGAGGCTGCCGGTTATAACGGCGGCATGAAGCTGACGATTTCTATTCCCGCAGGTGTAGAAATTGCCAAGAAAACCTTCAACCCCCGTCTTGGTATTATCGGCGGCCTGTCGGTTTTGGGAACCAGCGGCATTGTAGAGCCGATGAGTGAAAAGGCGCTGATTGAAACGATGTATGTGGAAATCAGAGCGCAGAAGGCACGCGGCAACAAAAATCTGCTGGTGTTCTTCGGTAACTACGGCGAGGATTTTACCCGCGATGAAATGAAGCTGGACCTTGAAGGTCACGTTACCTGCAGTAACTTTGTGGGCGAGCTTTTGGATTATGCCGTTTACTGCGGCTTTGAAACCTTGCTGCTTATCGGCCATTCCGGTAAGCTGGTGAAGGTGGCGCAGGGCGTAATGAATACACATTCCAAGTATGCGGACTGCCGCACGGAGCTGTTTGCTCTGGAGGCAATGTTCCACGGAGCTTCGGTGGAGGTAGGGCGTGAGATTTACGGCTGCCTGACTACCGATGAGGTGACCAAGGTTCTGAAACGGGAGCAAATCTTTGAACCTGTAATGGACAAGGTTACGGAAAAAATTGATTTTTACATGCAGCATAGAGTGCATGGCAAAATAAAAACGGCTGCTTTGATGTTTTCCAATGTTTATGGCATTTTGGGCAAGACCAAGTACGCAGACGAATTAATCCAGCTACATAAGCAAAAAGGAGTATGAGAGAATGAGAGGCAAACTTTATAGTGTTGGTATCGGTCCCGGAGACCCGGAATTAATGACCCTGAAGGCTGTACGCCTGTTGAAGGAATGTGACGTTGTTGCATTGCCTAAGGGAGATACCGATGTAATGACGGCTAAGGAAATCGTTAATCACGTAGTAGATCTTGATGCAAAACCCCAGCTGATTGTTTATATGCCTATGACTAAGGATATGGCAGCAATGGACAAAGCACACCGCGAGGGTGCCGATGCTATTGAAAAGCTGCTTGATGAAGGCAAAAACGTTGTGTTCATCACTCTTGGCTGTCCTACCGTATATGCAACCTGCATTTACGTTCATAAGCTGGTGCTGAAGGATGGCTATGATGCAGAGCTGGTTGCAGGCGTAACCTCTATCTGCGCTGTTGCAGCTAAGCTGAATACTTCCCTGTGCGAAAGAGCGGAACCGCTGATTGTTCTGCCCGGCAGCTATAAACAGTCCGCAGCATTCCTGGACGGCCCCGGCAACAAGGTGCTGATGAAATCCGCAAGCGAAATCGGCCGTGTAGTTGACGAGCTGCGCGAGCGTAAGCTCATTAAAAATTCCGGTATGGTTGAAAGATGCGGCCTGCCGGGCGAAAAAATCTATCGTAACCTTGAAGAAGTAGATCCTAAGAGCAGCTATTTCTCTGTAATATTGGTTAAAGAAAAGGAGTTTGATGAATAATGATCTATTTTATTGGTGCTGGTCCCGGTGCAGCTGATTTAATTACTGTAAAAGGTAAAGAGCTTTTGGAAAAGGCTGACCTGGTTATTTACGCAGGCTCCCTTGTTAACCCGGAACTGCTGAAATACTGCAAACCGGAATGTACTATTATGAACAGTGCAACCATGACCTTGGAAGAGGTTATCGCTGCTATGGTTCCCGCAGCTCAGGCCGGCCAACTGGTTGTACGTCTGCACACCGGTGACCCCAGCGTTTACGGTGCACATCGCGAGCAGATTGACCTGCTGCGCAGCTACAACCTTGACTACGAGGTTGTTCCGGGCGTAAGCTCCTTCTGTGCTGCTGCTGCTTGCCTGAAGGCTGAATACACTCTGCCGAACGTAAGCCAATCTGTTATTATCACCCGTATGGAAGGCCGTACTCCGGTTCCGAGCCACCAGAAGATTGCTGACTATGCTGCTCACAAGGCAACCATGGTTATCTTCCTGAGCAGCGGTATGCTGGAAAAACTGCAGACCGAGCTCGTAAGAGGCGGTTACAGAAACGATACTCCGGCTGCTATTGTTTACAAAGCATCCTGGCCGGACGAAAAGGTTATTCGCTGCACCGTTGGTACCCTGGCAGAAAACGCTGCTAAATACGGCATCAACAAAACTGCGTTGATTACCGTCGGCGGCTTCCTGGGCAACGCTTATGACCGCAGCGAGCTGTACAACCCGACCTTCGCTCACGGCTTCCGTGAAGCAGACCCGACTAAACTGGACGTTAAGCCCGAGGTTAAATAAGCTATGCGCGCGGCTATATTTTCCTTTTCGGCGCGTGGCGCGGAGCTGAGCAAAAGGGTTGCCGAATATCTGCACAGCATCGGTTATGAAACGGAGCTGCAGACTGTAGCGAAGTATGCGGAGCAGACGGGTATTGCCCCGATGCTGCCGGACCATAACGGTGCCTGCGCAGCTGTTTTCAACAAATGTCAGGCGTTGGTGTACGTCGGCGCTGTGGGTATTGCGGTGCGTACTATTGCGCCCTTTATCAAAAGCAAGCTGACGGACCCCGCGGTTATTTCGGTAGATGAGCGCGGCAGCTTTGTAATTCCTCTGCTTGCAGGTCACATTGGCGGAGCCAATGAGCTTTCGCGTTGTCTGGCAGCAGCGTTGGGCGCAACTGCCTGCGTGACCACGGCGACAGATGTCAACGGTCTTTTTGCTGTTGACGAATGGGCGGCCCGCAACCGCATGGTGCTGTGCTCTTTGGCAGCAGCCAAGGATTTTGCTGCAGCATTGGTGGGGGATGAAAAGGTAGGTCTGTATTATGATAAAGAATTTCAGCTTACAGGTCCGTTGCCCAAGCTGGTAGTTGAGGACAGCAGTCTGCCGGTAGGTATGGCTGTTACGCTGCAAAAACATTTGCAGCCGTTTGCAACTACGGTGCGCCTGCTTCCTAAGATTGTGCATCTGGGAATCGGTTGCCGTCGCAATACGCCTTTGGAAAATATTGAAGCTCTGGTGCTGCCGGAGCTGGAAAAGCTGCAGCTTGACAAGCGTTCCGTTGTGGCAATCGCAAGCGTAGATTTGAAAAAAGACGAGCAGGGTTTACTGGCCTTTGCCAAAAAATATAACTTTGCTGCTAATTTCTATTCAGCCGATGAATTGAACAGCATAGCAGGCGATTTCACGCCGTCGGCCTTTGTGCAGAGCGTAGTTGGTGTAAGCAACGTATGCGAGCGCAGTGCTGTGAAAGACAGCAAGGGCGGCAGGCTGCTGCTGCGCAAGACAAGTCTGAATGGTGTAACTCTGGCTGTTGCAGCCGAAAACCTGGTCCTGGATTTTGCCAGAACCGGATTGAAGACTGATTAAGGAGACGAGATAATGGGTAAATTATTTGTTGTGGGCCTTGGCCCCGGCGGCGTAGAGCAAATGACCAAAAGAGCTTACGACGCACTGAAGTCCTGCGATGTTATTGCAGGCTACAATGTATACGTTAACCTGATTAAGGAAGATTTCAAGGAGAAGGAATTCCTCTCCAACGGCATGCGTAAAGAGGTTGACCGCTGCAAGCTGGCTCTGGACGAAGCTCTGAAGGGCAAAACCGTTGCTATGATTTCCAGCGGCGACGCAGGCGTTTACGGCATGGCCGGCATTATGTGCCAGGTTGCCAAGGATCATCCCGAAATTGAGATTGAGGTTGTTCCCGGCATTACCGCAGCATGCTCCGGCGCTGCTGTATTGGGCGCACCTCTGATCAGCGACTTCTGCCTGATTTCCCTCAGCGATTTGCTGACTCCGTGGGAAAAAATCGAGAAGCGTCTTGACTGCGCTTCCAAAGGCGATTTCTGCATCTGCCTGTATAACCCTTCCAGCCACAAGCGTCATGATTACCTGCAAAAGGCTTGCGATATTATGCTGAATAATCAGCCGGGTACTATTCCTGCAGGCATTGTACGCAACATCGGCCGCGATGGTCAGGACTTTGAACTGACTACTCTGGCAGAGCTGCGCGATAAACAGGTAGATATGTTCTCTACCGTTATTATCGGCAACACCCAGACCGAAGTAATCAATGGCCGTATGGTAACCCCGCGTGGTTACAAGCTGGCATGAAACCGGTAATCTGGCTTATCGGCGGTACCAGTGAGGGACGCCGCCTGATTAAGGAGCTGGCTAAGCTGCCGGTGGAGCTGTATGTTTCTGTTGCTACGGATTATGGTGCGTCTTTGATTGAGCCGCAGCCTGGAATGACCGTTATGGCAGAGCGTATGGACCTTGCAGCTATGTGTGCCTTTATTCGGGAGCATCGTCCTGCCTGCGTCATCGACGCTACGCATCCTTATGCTACCGTTGTTACCGCAACGGTGCAGGAGGCCTGCAGCACCGAGCAGGTTGAATATCTGCGTCTGGTGCGTCCGTCGGGCGAGGGCGGCGATTATATTACCGTTCACGATTTTGCGGAGGCAGTTGAGCTTCTGAATCATCTGGACGGCGGCATCTTCCTGACTACCGGAAGCAAGAATCTGCCGGACTTTACCGCTGTGCATGATTACGCCGAGCGTATCGTTCTGCGTATCCTGCCCTTGGAAAGCAGTCTGCAGATTGCCTTGAAGCTTGGTTATAAGCCTGCGCATATTATCTGTATGCAGGGACCGTTCAGCAAGGAGCTGAATGTTGCTATGCTGAAAAAGTATGGCAGCAAGTTTATGGTGACCAAGGATTCCGGTGCTGTCGGCGGCTTTGATGAAAAAGTGGAGGCAGCGGCTGCTGCCGGCGCTAAGCTGATAGTCATCGGCCGTGCACAGGAAGAAACCGGTGCCGGCTATAGTGAGATTGTTGATTACCTCAAGCAGCATTTTGCTGCCGGTAATTGATATAAATAAAAAGGAGGCTTGCTTCCTATGTCGCAAAAATTGCGCGTAAACATCGTCGGTATCGGCCCCGGTAACCCCGATTTGCTGACCGGCGAAGCACGTCAGGCTATTGCCTCAAGTAATATCCTGATTGGCGACAAACGCATGCTGGCTGCTTTTGCAGACAGCAGCAAAACTGTATATGATACAATTAAAACTTCTGCTATTGCTGAAATAGCAGCGCAGGCACAGCCTGATAAGGATGTGCTGGCGGTGCTGGTTTCCGGTGATGTAGGCTTTTTCAGCCTCGCCAAAACCATCAGCGGTAAGCTGCCGGATTGTGAATGTGTTCGCTACTGCGGCATCAGCAGCCTGGTGTATTTTTCCTCCAAGCTGCAACTGTCCTGGGATGACGCCAAAATCGTCAGCATGCACGGACGCACACAAAACCTGGTAGCAGCAGTTGCCCGTAACAAAAAAGTATTTTCCTTGACCGGCGGAGAAAATTCTCCGCAAAAGCTGTGCGCACAGCTGTGCGAGCATGGTCTTGGCCAGGTTCAGGTCTATGTCGGTGAAAACCTTTCGTATCCCGAAGAAAAAATCACCAGCGGTACGGCGGAAGAAATTAGTGCCTTGGATTTCCCGTCCTTGTCCGTAATGATGATTTTGAACGAGGATGCGCAAAGTTTTACTTCTACCGTACACGGCCTTGCCGATGACCTGTTCCAGCGCAGCAAGGTGCCCATGACCAAACAGGAGGTACGCAGCGTATCTATGTCCAAGCTGCAGCCGAAGGCTACGGATTTGATCTATGACATCGGCGCCGGTACAGGCTCCTGCTCCATTGAGCTGGCTCTGCTTGCCAGCCAAGGTAAGGTTTGGGCCTTTGAGCGCAACCCTGTTGCCGTTGAGCTCCTCGGAAAGAACAAGGCCTTATTTGGCGTTGACAATCTGGAGGTTATTGCCGGTGAGGCTTTGGAAAACATTAAAGCCATGCCTGCTCCCGATTGTGTTTTCGTAGGCGGCAGCGGCGGCGATTTGTGTGAAATGCTGGACGTAATTTATGCTAAGAACAGTGACTGCCGTGTTGTAATCAATGCCATTACGGTAGAAACTCTGGCAGAGGTTGCTGCTTATTACAAGGAGCATCCCGCTTACAGTCTGGAAATCGTCAATGTGTTTGTAGCGCGCAGCAAGCATCTGGGCAGCTACAATCTGATGATGGCACAAAACCCTGTATATGTAATGACTGCATTGAAGAAGGAAGATTAACATGGCTGAAGTAAAAGTTCCACGTTTTATGATCAGTGCTCCCGGTAGCGGCAGCGGCAAGACTACTATTGTCTGCGGCCTGCTGAAGGCGCTGATGGAAAAAGGGCTGTCTGTGGCAGCCTTCAAATCAGGACCTGATTATATTGACCCGATGTTTCATTCTCGTGTTATCGGAGCAAAATCCCGCAATCTGGATCTGTTCATGCTGGGGCAGGCTACAACCCGGTATCTGGTAGCAAAAAATGCACGCCAGGCAGATGTAGCTGTCTTTGAAGGAGCGATGGGCTTTTATGACGGTATGGGTAAAACCACGGAAGCCAGTGCTTACGAGCTGGCCTGCACCTGCGATGTTCCGGTAGTATTGGTTGTCAACGGCAAAGGAGCCGCCTTATCCATTGCTGCGACCATCAAGGGCTTTAAGGAATTCCGCAGCGACAGCCACATCGTCGGCGCTATTTTAAACAATGTTAATCCGATGAGCTATCTTTTCTATAAGGATGTAATTGAACGCGAAACCGGTGTGAAGCTTTTAGGCTACTTTCCGGTGATGCAGGACTGTAACTTTGAAAGCCGTCATTTAGGCCTGGTTACAGCCGAAGAAATAGGGGATTTGCAGCAGATAGTTGCCAAGCTGGCAGCTCAGGCAGCCAAATCTGTCGATTTGGACGGCCTGCTGCAGGTAGCGGCACAGGCCGCACCGCTTGCGTATGACGAGGTAAGCCTTGAACCCGTCGGACGTATGCGTGTGGCAGTCGCCATGGACAAAGCCTTCTGTTTCTATTATCAGGACGCACTTGACCTATTAGCTGAGCTGGGTGCGGAGCTCGTACCCTTCAGCCCGATAGCTGATGCGCATCTCCCAGAGAACATCAGCGGCCTTGTATTGGGCGGAGGCTATCCAGAGCTTTACGCACAGCAATTAGCGGATAACAAAACGCTGCTGCAAGAGCTTAAAGCCGCTATCGACGGCGGTATGCCTTGTTTTGCGGAATGCGGTGGCTTCATGTATCTGCTGGAGTATTATCGCGACGGCGATAAGCTGTACAGCTGGGTTGGTGCATTGAAGGGCGAATCGGCCATGACCAAAAAGCTGACGCGCTTCGGATATGTGCATCTGACGGCGCAGCAGGATAATCTGCTGTGTCCTGTCGGCGGTACGATAAACGGACACGAGTTCCATTACTCCGACAGCACCAACAACGGTGCAAGCTTTATCGCTGCCAAGGCTTCCGGCCGCGGCAGCTGGGAATGCGCGAATACAACGCCGACTCTTTATGCCGGTTATCCGCACATCCACCTGTGGGGCAATCCTGAATTTGCCCGCAGCTTTATAAAACAATGTGCAGCGTATGCTGCTAAATAGCAGTCAAAAGACTGCTGAAAAGGGGCGTTTGCTTAGATGATGACCTTAGGCGCAATTGTAGCAGGTTTTATTTTAGATTTGATTTTCGGTGACCCGCATTGGTTGCCGCATCCAATCTGCTTAATTGGCAATTTAATAGGATTTCTGGATAAAAAACTGCGGCGTATGCTTGCTCCCGGCGAGACAGCATTACTGCTCGGCGGTGCCTTGATGGTAATAATTGTTCTGGTTCTTACCTTTGCCGTGCCGTTTGCTGTGCTGACGTTGGCGGAACAGGTTAATCCCTGGCTGCGTTTTGCTCTGGAAACTGTTATGTGCTACCAGATTTTTGCTACAAAATGTCTGCGTGACGAAAGCATGAAGGTATACACAGCCCTGAAGGATAACGATCTTGTGGATGCAAGACTGAAGCTTTCCTGGATCGTTGGGCGTGATACAAAAGAACTTGATGCTGCAGAGGTGACTAAGGGTGCAGTAGAAACCGTTGCGGAAAATACTGCCGACGGCATCATCGCTCCGATGTTCTATATGTTTATCGGCGGCGCTCCTCTGGCCTTTTTGTATAAAGGCATCAATACTATGGATTCCATGGTCGGTTATAAAAATGATACGTATCTTTATTTTGGACGCTGTGCTGCCAAGCTCGATGATTTGGCCAATCTGATTCCCGCGCGTATTACCGGTCTGGTAATGATTGTGGCATCTTATTTCCTTAATCTTGATGCCAAGAGAGCGTGGAAAACATTCTGGCGCGATCGCTATCATCATCTCAGTCCTAATTCCGCAATGACGGAATCAGTTACGGCCGGTGCCTTGAACATCCAGCTCGGCGGCGATCATTTTTATTTCGGTAAGCTTGTCCACAAGGAAACCATCGGCGATGACATTCGTCCGGTGTGCCCCGAGGATATAGTTACCACCAACAATTTACTTTATATGACGGCTGTTCTCAGCCTGTTGCTGTTTTCTCTGATTTATCTGGTTAACAGTCTTATTTTGAAATGAAGCAGGTAGAAGATGATGTATAAATACGAACACGGCGGAGATATCTATACGGAAAAGCTGACCAAGGATGGTCGCCCCTTCGTAGATTATTCTGCCAATATCAATCCTCTTGGCCTGCCGCTTGGTATAAAGCAGGCCGTTCAACAGGCTTTAAAGCTTTGTATCAACTATCCTGATCCCTTCTGCCGCGAGCTGGCAGAGGTGACCGCAAGCTATCTGCAGCTGCCGCAGGAGTATATTTTCTTCGGTAACGGTGCGGCCGATGTGCTGTTCCGTCTGGCGCTGGCCTTGAAGCCCGGACGTGCACTATTATTGGCACCTACCTTTGCTGATTATGAAAAGGCTCTGCGTACGGTAGACTGCAAAATAAGCTATTATAATCTGCAGGAGGCGCGTGATTTTGCTGCTCACAATGATATTGTCGATGCGATTACGCCTGAAACAGATTTAGTTGTTATCTGTAATCCCAATAATCCTACCGGCCAGCTGACGAGCCGTGAGCTGCTGGTGCAGATTCTCGACAAATGCCGTCTGGTAGGAGCCCATCTTTTGATAGATGAATGCTTTATGGATTTTGTCAGTGAGGAAAAGGCCTTCAGTATGCGTGATCTGCTGGCAACCTATCCTGAGCTGGTTATCCTCAAGGCCTTCACCAAAACCTTTGCAATGCCGGGCATCCGCTTAGGCTACTGCCTCAGCGGCAGCAGTGAGCTGAACACAGCGCTGCATCAGAGCGGTCAGGACTGGAACGTTTCCATTCTGGCGCAGGAGGCAGGCAAGGCTGCTTTAAAGGAGCACGAATATCTGGCTAAATCCTTTAAGCTGATTGAGCAGGAGCGCAGCTATCTGCGTAACCAGCTTGCGGCTTTGGGTGCCAAGGTATACGGCTCGGAGGCCAATTATATTTTCTTTTATCTGCCGCAGCCGGAAAATCTTCCGGAGCTGTTGCATGAGCGTGGCTATCTGATACGTTCATGCGCCAACTACCACAATCTGCAGGCAGGCTATTACCGTATCGCGGTCAAAACGAGAGTGCAGAACCGCGGTCTAATTAAAGCACTTAAGGAAGCAATAAAAACATGCGCTCTTTATTAGTATTAATTGATGGCTTAGGCGATTCCCCGATTCCTGCATGGCAGGAACAGACTCCCTTTGAGCACGCAGTGCATCCTGCGATGGATGCGCTGGCTGCTTCCGGGACACTTGGGAGCCTCAGCATATGTGAAAATGACATCATTCCCGAAAGCTGCAGCTGTATTCTGCGGCTTCTGGGTGTAGATAAAAAGGATATACCGCACAACCGTGCTTATCTGGAGCTGTTGGCGCACAATCGTGATATTTCCGAATATGAAATGGTGCTGCGCTGCAATCTGGCTGCTGTCGATGCATCCGGCCGTCTTGCTGCCTTTAACGGGCAGGGACTGACGCCGCTGGAGATGCAGCAGGCTGCCAAACAGTGTGACGGTATCCTTAAAGATATAGAGTTTATTCATTTATCCGAATACCGTAATCTTTTAGTGATGAACAGGGAAGCAAGCGTGCTGGACTGCACAGTACAGCCGCCGCACGAAAGTGTAGGCGAGGATGTAAACGGACTGCTGCAGGAGCTACGCAGCCAATCTCTGTCCATTAACTATTTTTTGCAGGAGTCGGCAAAACGGCTGCAGCCCTTTGCCCGCGACGGCCTGCAGTACATCCTCTATCCCTGGGGCCCTTCAGCCCGTCAGGGACTGCCTTCCTTCAGCGGTCTGCACGGACTGCGCGGCGGGGCGGTGTGCAAGGCGGAGATTGTCATCGGCATTGCTAAAGCCTTGGGCATGGATGTAATAACACCGCCGAATGCAACCGGCGATGTGGACACTGATATTATGGCGAAGGCCGAAGCAACACTTGCTATGCTGCAGCAGGATGATTTCGTTATTGCGCATTTCAACGGCAGTGACGAGGCTGCCCATCGTTATGATTATCAGGGCAAGGCTGATTTTATCAGCAGAATAGATACCCAGTTTTTACAGACCATAGCAGCAAAGTATCATGAACCACTGAAGCTCGTCATCTGCGGCGACCACGTTACCAGCTCGGTAACAGGCAAGCACGGTGACGGCTGCACGCCTGTGATTGCAGGCTATCTTAATACCACAGGTCACAGTATCCGTCTGCAAAGCTATCGTGACATACTGGACTTTTTGATGAAAGAGAGTGATTAAAGTGGCAAAAGCACTTATGATAGTAGGTACCATGTCAAATGCAGGCAAGAGCCTGGTAACAGCAGGTTTATGCCGTGTATTCAATCAGGACGGCTACAAGGTAGCACCGTTCAAATCCCAGAACATGGCGCTGAATTCCTTTATCACCGCCGAGGGTGCGGAAATGGGACGTGCACAGGTTGTGCAGGCTGAAGCAGCCAACATTGAGCCCAGCGTACTGATGAATCCTATTCTGCTGAAGCCTACCAGCGACAGCGGTTCCCAGGTTATTGTTAACGGTGAGGCAATCGGTACCATGAAGGCCGGCGAATATTATGCAATGAAGCATACTCTGCGTCCGGAGGTACAGAAGGCGTTTGATACGCTGGCTTCCAAATTCGATATCGTCTGCATCGAGGGTGCAGGCAGCCCGGCGGAAATCAACATCAAAAAGGACGATTTTGTCAACATGGGCATGGCTAAAATGGCCAAGGCACCTGTGCTGCTGGTAGCAGATATTGACCGTGGCGGCGTTTTCGCTTCCATCTACGGCACACTGATGCTGTTGGAGGATGACGAAAGAGAAATGGTTAAGGGTGTTATCATCAACAAGTTCCGCGGTGACGTAGAAATCCTGCGCCCCGGCCTGAAGATGATCGAAGATAAAACAGGCGTGCCTATCGTAGGCGTGCTGCCGATGCTGAAGGTTGATATCGAGGACGAGGACAGCCTCTCCGAGCGTATCAGCGGCCGCAGCGAGGTTAAGCTGATTGATATTGCGGTTGTACGCATTCCGCGTATGTCCAACTATACAGACTTCAACGTATTCGAGCTGATTCCCGGCGTATCCCTGCGCTATGTAACCAGTGTACGCGAGCTGGGCCAGCCGGATATGATTATTATCCCCGGTACCAAAAATACCACCGGTGACCTGAAATGGCTGCGCCAGAGCGGTATGGAGGCTGCTATTTTGAAGCATGCTAACAGCGGTACCGTAGTGTTCGGTGTCTGCGGCGGTTATCAGATGCTGGGCAAGCAGATTTCCGACCCGTACGGCGAAGAGGACGGCACAGGCAAGGCTAACGTTACTCCCGGCATGGGCCTGTTGGACATCGAAACAACCTTTATTGAAAAGAAACGTACCATCCAGATGGCCGGCAAATTCGGTCAGGTACAGGGCATCTTCTCCGCATTGAGCGGTTTGCCTCTCTATGGCTATGAGATTCACTCCGGCGTAACCGAATTCCCTGAGGAGAAGGCACTGACCTCTATCAGCCCGATTCACGAAAACGGTGAAATTATGGCCGAGGGCTCTCAGAACACCGAGGGCAAGCTCAATGTTTACGGCACTTATGTACATGGCGTTTTTGATGGCGATGGCATTGCTGTGAAGATTGTCGAAGCGCTGCTGGCTAAGAAGGGCAAAAAGATGGAGGACATCCAGACCATCAACTTTGCGGAATACAAACGTCAGCAATACGATATTCTTGCCGACAGCATCCGCGAAAACCTGGATATGAAGAAAATTTATGAGATTTTGGAAGCAGGTGTCTAAATGAAAGACGGTGGACTGATTCATATTTACTGTGGCGATGGCAAGGGAAAAACTACCGCTGCTATGGGCTTGTCAATCCGCTGCGCAGGCCATGGCAACCATGTGCTGATAGTGCAGTTCCTCAAAAGCAGACCGACAGGCGAGCTTGCGAGCCTGGCACTGTTGCCGAATATTGAGGTAATGCGCGGCAAAGAAACCAAGAAATTCACCTTCCAGATGAACGATGAGGAAAAGGCAGAGGTTAAGCGCGAGCATATGGTGCTTTTCGACAAAGTTAAGCAAAAATGCGCCAACGAGCATATCGACCTGCTGATTTTCGACGAAATCATCGGTGCCTGCAATACCGGCGTTTTTGACCAGGCTGCTTTAGTAGAGTTTCTGAAGAATAAGCCGCAGGAGCTGGAGGTTGTTATGACAGGCCGTAATCCGGCGCCTGAGCTGGTGGAGCTGGCTGATTATGTATCTGAAGTCTGCATGCGCAAGCATCCCTTCAAAAGAGGTATTCCTGCGCGTGTAGGCATTGAAAAATAAGGCTTCGGCCTTGTAGCATATGTTAAGAAAGGTAGTGTAAAATAATGCATTTACAAAATGTTTTACCCGCTGACATTGAAAAACGTAGTATGGAAATTATTGGCGAGGAATTAGGCCAAATTCATATTGATGAGGAGAAAATTGATATCGTTAAGCGTGTTATCCATACCTCCGCTGATTTTGATTATGCCCGCAATATGCTGTTCTCCGACGGCGTAGTAGAGAAGGCGCTGGCTGCACTGCAAAAGGGTGCTACCATCGTTACCGATACCAATATGGCCTGCACCGGCATCAACAAAATGGGCCTGGGCAAGCTGGGCGCAAAGGCTGTCTGCTTCATGGCAGATCCCGATGTTGCAGCACGCGCTAAGGAAGCAGGCTCCACCAGAGCCGCTGCCTGCATGGAAAAGGCCTGCACCATCGAAGGCCCGGTAATTATTGCTGTAGGCAACGCACCGACTGCGCTGGTTCGTCTGGACGAGCTGGTTAAGGAAGGCAAGATTAAACCGGAGCTGGTTATCGGCGTTCCTGTAGGCTTTGTAAATGTTGTGGAATCCAAGGAAATCATTATGAAGACCGGTATTCCTTATATCGTTGCCCGCGGCCGCAAGGGTGGCAGCAACGTTGCCGCAGCAATTTGCAATGCGCTTATCTATAAGCTGACACGTAAATAATTGTAAGTAATTAAGAATGATTATAGCTGAAATCGTAGCTAAAGATACAATTTCAGAGCCAAATTTTGACAAAATAGTAAAATCATTTTCAATTACTTGACAAATCAGTTTATATGTTATAGGATAAATTCTGTAACGTATGACTGCTGATTCATTGATGAAACAGTGCTTTTTTAGCACTGTTTTTTTCAAGCGTTGCAAAGCTGTTAGAAAATTAGAAAGAATAGCAATATTAGCTTGATTCTTACGGTTTTGTGTGATAAAATAAAATGAAGGTATTTTTAGATTATGGACACTACAGTTAATAACTATCCGGAAAGGTTTTTAACTTATCTGGAGGTTGAAAAAAATTGTTCTCAGCATACGATTGAAAGCTATCAAAAGGATTTGGCTGCCTTTGCGGAGTTTATGCTGCGCAGAAACAAGCAGAATTTTTTCTGGCAGCAGACAGGTCCTTTGGATGTGCGTGGCTATCTCGCAGAGCTTAATGAAAAGCAGTATGCGCGTAGGACGATTGCCCGCAGGATATCTGCACTGCGTTCCTTTTTTAAATACCTTGTGCGTGAAGCGGTTATTGAGTATAGTCCGCTGACAAAGGTGCGCACGCCAAAGTTGGAAAAAAAGCTGCCGGCTTTTTTAGACGAAATTGAAATCAACGAGCTGTTGGCGATGCCCGATAAAAGTAAGGTATTGGGTGTTCGTGATCAGGCGGTGCTGGAGATGCTTTATGCTACCGGCTGCCGTGTATCCGAGCTGGTAGGGCTTACTCTGGAAAGAGTAGACCTGAGCAACCGCTTCGTGCTTCTGCTCGGCAAGGGTAATAAGGAAAGGGTTGTGCCGGTAGGCCACACCTGCTGTGCTGCGTTAAGCACATATTACCATGTACGACAGCAGCTGATGCTTCAATATCAGCAGGAGCATGACTTCATTTTCGTCAATAACCGTGGTGGTAGGCTCACGGACCGCAGTGTAAGGCGTATTTTAGAGAAATATATAAATATGCTGGCTATCCATAAAAATGTCAGCCCGCATACTATACGCCATTCCTTCGCAACGCATCTTTTAGAGCATGGTGCCGATTTGCGTTCGGTACAGGAGCTTTTAGGACATGCGAATTTGTCAACAACGCAGATTTACACGCACGTTTCAAATGAACATGTGACGAATGTTTACAAGAAGAATCATCCAAGAGCATAATTTTTTTTAGGAGGGCAAATCATGAAATTGTTGGAAAAGACCAGAAAGATTAACAAGCTTTTACAAAAAGGAGATAAGGTTGAGTTTAACGCTATTGCAAAGTTGTTGCGTGACGTTATTGAAGCAAACACCTATATTGTCGGCCGTAAAGGCGGCGTAAAGGGTTATGCGCTGATTCACGAGTTTGAATGCGATATTATGCGTGAGCAGGTTCTTGACGATATGCGTTTCCCTGAGGATTATCTGGGCTTTATTATGAGCGTTAAGGAAACGCTGGCCAACATTCCTCATCAGAATCAGAACTGCTCCTTTGTTGCTGATACAAAATGCATTTTTAACGGTAAGATGACTACTGTTGTGCCTATTTATGGCAATGGCGAACGCCTTGGTACCCTGATTGTTGCTAAATATGATGCGGAATTCGATGATGATGATTTGCTGCTGGCTGAATATGCTGCTACTGTTTTGGGTGTTGAAATTCTGCATGACCGCGAAGCAGTTGTTTCCGAAGAAATCCGCAAGAAGGCTACTGTACAGGTTGCTTTCTCCACCTTGTCCTATTCCGAGCTGGAAGCTATTGTAAACATTATGGGCGAGCTGAATGGCAACGAAGGCCTGTTGGTTGCTTCGAAGATTGCTGACCGCGTAGGTATTACCCGTTCCGTTATCGTTAACGCACTGCGTAAATTTGAAAGCGCCGGCCTGATTGAAACCAAATCCTTGGGCATGAAGGGCACCTATATCCGCGTACTGAATCCGATGCTGTTTGAAGAACTGAAGAAGAGATCCTAAGTTTTTTGATAAATTATATATAATGAAGCCAGTCTGTTGTAACTGTAGTTGCGGCAGACTGGTTTTTCTTATGGAAGTTAAAGCTCCTCGATACGGTCGTATCGGGGAGCTGCTTTTTTAGTGTGCAAGCTTTTGGCCAACAACAAAGGCCAGTGAGTTGTTGACGAACTGGTTCAGGCTGATGCCCTCACGTTCTGATTCTTCGGCCAGCAGGCGGTGCAGTGTTTTAGGTACACGCACTACGAACCTGCCGCTGAAGCGAGGCTTCATATTTGGCTCGTTGATGGGCAAACCGCGGTCGAGCATATCAATAATCCATTCACGTTTAGCATCCTGCAGATTTGTATAAGCTTCTTCGACTGTTTCACCATCGGTCATACAACCAGGGAGCAGGGGAATGCAGGCGAGATAGCCGCCGCCTTCATCTTCGGGAATAACGCTGATTTCAGAAGCATAATTTAAAGATAAGTAGTAATTTAAATCTTTTTTCATGTTAAATCACTCTCCTTTCTGAATATCATCAATTAAATTTGCAATAATACGAGCATAGACTTTTTTGATTTTCCCATTATGGACTGGGATGCTCAAAGATTGCCTGTCTGAATAACGAATTTTAAAATGACTGCCACCACCAGTAGGCGGTTTAACTTCGGCTCCTAACTTTTCTAAAAGAGCTTTGGTCTGGTCCCAAGGCAAATCCCTGCCGTTGGCCAGAGCGCGGAGTTTTTTCTCGAGGGATGTCATAATATACCTTCTTTCTTTATGATACTATATATAGTATAAAATATCAACAAAAAAATGGCTGTTACGTACTTCATTACGAAATTCGTAACAGCCATTGAACACCTTCAGTGTTTAATGCTTAGAGCATATTTGGTTATTTTGCACCACCGAAGAGATACTTTCTTGATTCCAGGAACAGTGCAATTGCCAGGATGAAGAGTACAGAACCCAATGCAGCGGTAATGATATGAGTTGCCATGTTAGCGAAGATGATTTGTGCCAATGCAACCAAAGTTACACAGAACATAAATGCCATCGGGATGAGAACCATCAGGTTATCACGGCCAACGCTCTTCAGCCATACACCGACAGCCAACAGGGAGAGGGCAGCCAACAGCTGGTTAGCAGCACCGAAGATCGGCCAGATGGTGAGGTAGGAACCAAGGGACATATAACCGGACAGTACAACGGTAATCAGAGTAGCAACAAACGGGTTGGTGAGAACATTGCCTTGTGCTTCACCGGTTTTCGGATCAACTTTAGTGAACAACTCCTGGAAAATGAAGCGGCCCAGACGGGTTGCGGTATCCAGAGTAGTCATAGCGAAAGCGGAGATGGTCAGAGCAACGAAGCCTTTAGCTACGCCGAAGGAGAAGCCGAGCTTGGTCATGAAAGTACCAACGCCATCAGCAAATACGTTTACAGGGCCACCGTTTTTCAGCAGCTCGGTCAGCTTGTCGCCGCCAACATAGCCAACAGCAACAACTGCAACTACAGCCAGCACGCCTTCAAGCAGCATGGAGCCGTAGCCGATGAGCTTAGCATTGCCTTCGCTATCGAGCTGTTTGGAGGTAGTACCGGAGGATACCAGGGAGTGGAAGCCACTGATAGCACCGCAGGCAACGGTTACGAACAGCATCGGGAACATAGGGTTGGTGCCTTTGCCGGAAGGATCAAAGGTGGTGAATGCCGGCAGCTGCATGGAAGGCTGATAAATTGCGATACCAACCAGAGCGAATGCGATGCAGGCATACAGCAGGAAGGAGTTCAGATAGTCACGCGGTTGCAGCAGAATCCAGACAGGAGCGATGGAAGCAACGAAGATGTAAACCATCAGGATGCAAACCCATACGTTTTTGCTCAGGTGCAGCGGATACATGTTGCCGATAGCGATTGCAACAACCAGCATGATAACACCGATAACGGTGCCTACGCCGAGGCTCAGGCCGCAGCGATATACGGAGAAGCCGAAGATAACAGCCAGCACGATGAACAGCAGAGAAGCGGTTGCAGCCTGCGGGCTTGCTACGAAGGTAGCGGCTACGATGTTAGCGAAAGCAGCGATAACAACCAGCAGAGTTACGTATGCGAAAATGGAGAAGAGGAACTTGCCGCTCTTGCCCAGAGTTGCATCAATAATCTGGCCGATGGTTTTGCCGTCAAAACGGATGGAGGAGTACAGAGCACCAAAGTCGTGCACGCCGCCGAAGAAGATACTGCCGATTAAAATCCACAGCATTACAGGAACCCAACCGAACACAGCAGCGGTGATAGGACCAACGATAGGACCGGCACCGGCGATGGAGGAGAAGTGATGGCCCATCAATACAGCGGGCTTGGTCGGCATATAGTCGACGTTATCGCACAATCTCTCAGCCGGGGTCTTACGGGTAGGGTCAACACCCCACTTTTTACACAACCAAGAACCATAGGTTACGTAGGCAACAAAGAAGATAACCATTGAGCCTACAAGCAACAATAAACCACTCATAAATAACATCCTTTCTTTCCCTTTTGCATCATTGCAAAATAAACAATTTAGAAAATAATAACTACTAGTGCACTCTATATCTCGTGTGCAACATAGAAATAGTATAACACATTTGCTTCTAATGTCAATGAATTGTCACAGAATTATTTATTAACTTTAAAAAAAGAAAAAGCTGTTAAGATTTGTACAGAATGTGCAAATACTTAACAGCTGTATACGATTTATTTTTTCCTTGGAGGAATAACTTGTCTAGTGTGAAGCGACAAGCATTAAGCTTTGGCAAACTCAAAGAGCGCCTTTTCCTTGGTGCCTGCTTTGTTGCAATAAAGCCTCTGCGCCGGGATGTCTACAATATATAAAGCCAGGTCAGACCAGCCCTTCAGGGTGAAGCAGTAGTCCTTGTGATGCCTGAGCTTCTGCAGGTCAGTCAGGGATTTTTCCTCAACGCCTTGCTCACAGATGAGCACGAGGGCATAGATGCTGCTCATGTGCTCGGTAGTGGTTTTGAGCGCCGCCATAGCTTCCTTGGTGAACTGCAGATAGGGCGCAGCCATTTCTGCAGTGAGCTGCTTGTCGAAGCGTGCTGCATAAAGATATTCGTTGTGCTGCACGCTGTAGGTCTTTAAATTTGGTATGATGAAATAGCCTTCGTCCGCAGCGTTCAGCTCTGCCGCCAGGACGAACGCCGGAGCCTTCGGCAAAGGCTTCTTATCGTAATAGTGAGCAAGACGCTGCTCCAATTGCTGTAAATATTTCTGTCCGTTCATTATTGCTTACTTCCTTTGTTATTCATGATCAATATTATCAGCAACCTGCAGGATACAGGCACAAAAACCCTGCTCCGGCTGATAGCAGTAAATGTTGAGCTGTTGGTCTATCTCCGGACTGTAATCGTGGATAAGATGTTTTGTTCCGTTGAGGGCCACATCAGCATAGGTCACCAGCCATTTTTTGTCACCGTTGCGAAAAACCTCATAGAAAGAACGGTTTAGCATTTCTTCTACGGGAACTCCCTCAATGTGTGCCATTTCCTTATTGCAGTAACGGAAAACAAAGTCTACACCATGGCCATTGGCATCAAAAACAAGCTCGATGATGCAATATGCCAGAGGCATGTCATCAAGCAGGGTGCATTTTTCCAGAAAGCTCATGGGTGCTGCCTGCGGCTGTGCGTCCGGCAGAGCATTGATACCCATTTGCTTGCGCAGCTGGCGGTGGGCGCTGAGGTTGCGTTTGCGTCCCTGAAAGGTTTGCCCGTCAGATATGGTATAGACGCCTTCGCTGCTGATATCTACGATTCGTGCTTTGTTCACAGCAATTCCCTTGTTGATGTTCAGAAAGGCATCCTCCGGGAAAAGCGCTAGAAGTGTATATACGGGAGCGAACAGCTCAAATTCCTCGCCATCCTCCCGATGGATGATGGTTTTGCGGTCACGTCGATAGACATAGAGAATATTATCCGCACAAAGCTCTTTCTTTTTAAGCCACTTGTTCCAGTCAGTCATGTTGTTCCTCCGTTTCTAGCATTGGCTGATTTTATTGTTCTAATTATAGCACAGGATGCATGATGAGACAATAAATTATCTTAAAATCAATTTACCGTTGAACTTTAGACGATTCGATTAGCCAATCAACGGCCTAATCACTCATATGATAAAAAAACTTATTAAATTATTGACGTTAAGACAAGATGGTTTTATAATTAAAGTATAAGGTTAAGTATAACCTTATGCTTAACTATATGTTCTGTTTCAATAAATTACTAGAATATATCTTACTGCGAGCAGGCGGTCATAACCTTTAGTTAATTGCTGTTTCGCAGATGATGCTCTAAGATTAATTTAGAAGATTATTGCTTTTTTATGCATATCGGCTAGGCATTAATAAGGAGGGAAACTAAGATGAAGGTTAACCGTAAATTCCTGCGTAGCGCAGAAAGGCTCAGCTTGAGCGCTATTGCGAAAGATTCCGCTGCACAGAAAATTGTCAGCGCTGTTACGGCCATTGGCTTTGTAATGCAGCCCGTAGCTGCACTGGCGAGCACGATTACTAGAACCGATGGTGGTCCAAATGTCAGCTTTAATAATGGTGTTGCTGACGTATTTGCCGGCAAAGTTGTCGGTGACGTAGCAATCAACAAGTTTGCTGAATTCAAGCTGGACGCTAATAATATTGCGAACATGTATTTTGTCGATAGCAAAAACAAGAGCGCCGGTAATCTGGTCAACTTTGTTAATTCACGCATTGATATCAATGGTACAGTCAATGCGATTCAGCAGAACAAAAAGATTGGCGGTAACCTTTTCTTCTTCAGCTCCGACGGTATGGCTGTGGGCAAAACCGGTGTGATTAATGCCGGTGCGCTTTACGTTGCTACGCCGACTAAGACTGCTTTTGATGAATATAAAACATTTAAGACCGAGGATGAGTTTAATAAAATAATCAAGGATACAGGCTTTGCCCAGATTCCCATCAACGCCAGCGGCACCATCAGCGTTTTAGGCAAGGTTAATGCCGTCAACGCTGTTAATCTGCGTGCTGCCAAGATTGGCGTGGGCAAAAATGTAAGTAAAGATAATATCGGTGATGTAACTGCAGGCGCAACGGCAACGGGTGCGTCTATTCGTACTGGTGATATTGATTTTACTAATTTAGTAAATATCAAAGATGCTAATGTTAATGCAGGCTTGCGAGGAAATCTCAAGGCTACTAAAGCTAAAGATGCCAGCGGCAATATCGTTCTCGCAGCCTATAACAATTATGATGATAACTATAGAATGCTTGATGACTTTAGAGAAATTGCCGGGGCCAAGGTAGAGGCCGAGCTTAGCGTTGCTAATGGCGCAGAAGTAAATGCTGCAGGTAATGCCAAGCTGAGCGCAAAGGCGTTGAACAATGTTAAAGTTGAAGAATCCGACCAATATAAAGAAAATTATACTCCCTCCACTACTACCAATTCCCATCTTTATGGGCAGATTGTTACTACTAATGCTACTGTCAATGTTGATGGCAAGGTAGAAGCACAGCAGGTTGATATTACTGCTGATGCAGTGAACCGTTATGTGAGCGCGGAAAGCAGCGTGCTGAATACACGCAACATTACTTCTAATATCATGGGCGCACTCACGGGTAATGTTGATGCTTCCTATGCAGTGTTAAACAGCAATGCCGAGGTCAACGTAGGCCAAAGTGCTGAGATTAACGCCAAAGGCAGTGATACTAAGATTGTCGACAGCGATGGCAAGGAGGTAATACAACCGGCGCTGAATATCCAGGCGAACAGCAGGATGGAAGCTGGCGCAGGTGCCAGCACTGCTTTGCTGAAGGCTATGAACGTGGGAGGCAGCAACATCATCCCGGCGGCTGCTGTAACCTACAGTGAAACACATAATGAGGCAGCAGTTAAGATTAATGGCGAATTGAAATCCCATGACGGCACGTCCGTTACGGCCTTTGCTGACAGCAAGGTGAACAGCGAAGCTAAGGCCACCACCATGGATGTTTCAGAAAACCCCAACACGCTTAATGTTGCGTTGAATATCACTACGGGTGATAACAAAAGCAGTGTTACCATTGGCGAGAATGCGAAGATGACTGAGCTGCAAAATGACGTCAACATTGAAGCGAAATCTGTAAACAGTGTGCTTACCAAGGCAGAGGTAAGCACAGGTGAAAAGGCTGTTATTGCTACTGCTATTAACGTAACCGATTACGACAGCAAGGCAAATGTCAACATTAACGGCAACGTAAGCAGTAAGGATGGAAGCCTGTCTGTTAATGCAGAAAATGTTTTGACGGATAATACTGTCATTGCTAATAACGCTATGGGTTCTTCGTCCTTTATGAAGGGCCTTGTTACCAATATCAAAGGCAGCCAGACAGTAGATTCGTTTATTGGCGAAAACGGCGTTAAGGATAAACTATTGGGCGGTATTACAAAATGGCTGGCCAACGCCAAATACACGCCGCAAAAGCTGAAGGATAAGCTTAACGCGCCGTCTACACCTTCTACGCCGTCGCAGCCTAAACCGTGGGATAAGCTGGCTGATTTCATGGAAGCTGGCGTCAGCGTGGGCGTTGCGGTGGAAAGCAATACTGCTGATGTAAAAATCGGGCAGGGTGTTGTGCTCGCTGCCCAAAATGATCTTAATATCACTGCCAAAAGCGTTATTGAAGATACTCAGATGCAGATTACCGGCAAGAGCAATAACTATGACGAGGCTGTTAACAACAATGCGCTTGTCAATGCGTCTGTGCTTTACAGTAAGCTGGATAATACTGCAACTGTAACTGTAGCTGGTGGCGAGGCAGCACAGAATCCTGACAATGCTACCAACGTTACTCTTACCGGTGGCAAGGTAAATATTGCGGCCAACAGCAGCTTTGAATATAACCGTATCAAAAACATGGTGGATGAGGTTAAGGCTGCCTGCGCCAAGGTTAAAGATGCCTATAAAGGCACCAATAATGATGATATTAATGCTAAGGCAAATGCTCTTGAAAAAGCGGCAGAAGCATTCTTTACATATGCCGAGGATAACTGCTTCTCTTCCACTGGCGGAGAGCAGGTGGACTTCATGGACCTGTTCGGCGGACAAAAATTTAAGGAATTTACTACTGCTTGCAGCGCTTTGACCAGTGCTTTGGGTGATGATGCTAAGAATATTGCTGTAGGCCCGCTTAACGTAGTGAGCGCAGCTGCAGCCTTTGCTAATCCCAACAGCTATCTTAACTTTTCGGCAGGCAGTGCCAACGGTGGCAAGAGCGGATCTGATGCTGCTACGATTGCACTGGCAGGCAGTGCAGTAGCAACGGATATCAGCAATAATGCGCGCGTATTAATTGGCAAGAACGCTAATATTAAAGCTGGTAACGAGCTAGCAATGCAGGCTGCATCGAAGCAGTTTGATGTATCGCTGGCAGGTAAGCTTGGCCTTAATGGCGGCGCTAAAAACGCATTTGGCGGAACCTTTGCCGTTGGCTTTGCTGATGCCAACAGCCTTGTTGCGGTTGCACAGGGAGCGAAGCTGACTGCAGGCTCTATAGCTATAGGCACAGAAAATAAAATTGACCATGTTCAGCTGTCGATTGGCGCAGGCAAAGGCGCAACCAGCGGCGTCAGCGGCATGGTGGGATACCTTGAAGGTGCAAGCAACAGCCTTGTTTCCGTAGATGACGAAGCAGTTATCAACGCAGGCACGGGCGCAGTCAACCTCAATGCTAAGAATGATACTAATGTTTATAGCGCAGCCGGTGCTGTGGCTATGGGCGAAACTGCAGGCATCGGTGTGGCAGCAACGATTACTAATTTTGACCGCTATACATATGCAGCAATTGGTGATAATGGCTACCCACAGTCCACGGCTGAGCAGGGGGATAGCGGCAATACTACCTCGGACGTTACAACACCGGGAACAACTGAGCAGGGAGAAAGCGGTGAGGATAACATCAATAATGTTCCTGCTTCGTATGAGGACGCGAATGCGGACCGCAGCCAGGAAGCCCAAAAGCTGGCGGAAACTGCTGCTAAAAAACGTGCAACTTTGCAGCAGCTGGTGCAGAATGCCTCCGGTCTGCGTCAAGATACGGATAATAACGAGTAGGAAGCTTTCTTCGGCTCCAAGACTGCTGAGGGCACTAAAGGCTCTGTCGATGCAGGCTCGCTTAATGTTAATGCTGAAACCGGCGGCAAAATTATCAATGTTGCTGTTGCCGGCGGCGTATCTACCGCTGATGACAGTGGTGAAGTTGGTATTTTTGACAAGCTGGGTAATTTCGTAAGCAACAAGACTAATGCTCTTACAAATAAGCTCAATGCACTTGACCATAAGGTAGCAGGCAAGATTAACGGCCTGATGGACCGTCAGACCGAAGCGCAGAAGGTATTGCCTACTGACCAAAAGCCTACCGCTACTCCGTCCGGAAAGCAGTCTTCTGTAACTATTGCCGGTGCAGGCAGCGCAGCAATTAATCTGCTGGATGGTGATACCGGTGCGCTTGTGGACAATGTTAAAATCAACATTGCCAAGGATGCTACTAACGGTAAAACTGTCACTGTAAATGCCAAGGATACTGCTATGATGGTGGCTGCCGGTGGTGCTGCAGGCATCTCCTGGAAGAAGCTGACTAAGGACAATAATGCGAACAGCCATAATGCAGCCTTTGGCGGTACTGTTGCTGTAAATGATATTGATTCGCAGACCTTGGCGGTAATCAGCAACAGCGAAATTGAAAATGCTGCTGCGATTATCAACAATGCGCAAAAATCCGGCTCGCTGGCAGCTGCAGGCCTGGGACTGGCGCTGGCGAAGAATTCCGGCGGCAATGGCGGCACTAATATTGCTGCTACCGTCAATGCGTCGGTAAATATTGCAGATAATACTGCTTATGCATTGTTGCAGAATAATAAGGTTAATAATGAAAATGTAAGCGGTGAGGATAAGCGTGCAACCTCCATTACCAATACAGCTTTTGATAATGATATTCAGATAACCGGCGGCGTGAACACCAGCCTTTCTATTGGTGGCGATAACGCTTTTGTCGGCGGCGCGACTGTGTCCTACGGTTCGCTGAAGAATGATGTGCAGGCGGCCATTTTAGGTGGCACCTATGACAAGATTACTACTGCTGATGTCAAAGCGACTACCAATATGACGCAGGTTGGCGTAGCTGCCAACGTGAGCGTTGCAGGCGGTGCCAAGACCTCCTATGCCTTCTCCGGCAATTCCGCCTACAATAAATTGGATAACTATGCCAACGCAACAGTTGAGGGCGTGACACTGACCGGCGAAAGCCTGAATGTTGCAGCCTATGATACAGCGGAATCTGCTAATACGCAGGCTGAGTATCTCAAAAAACGCGGCCTCGATGCTGATGGCTCTGCCTACCTGGCGCAGGCTAAGGAAGCAGCAGATGAAAGCGGCGACAGCGATAAGCCTACCAATGTTGATATTACCCGCGGCGGCAATGTGATTGTTACAGGCGCGGTAAGCGTAGGCGTTACCACCGGTAACGACGGCGGCAGCGCAGCTGCAGCCGTAACTGTCAGCGATATTGATAATGATTACAATGCTAAGATTAAGGACAGCACTATTACGACTACCGGCAAAGGCAGCGGTGATGATTTGGTCGGCACGAACGTTAATGCGGCAAGCCATACTGTACTGGCAGGCTTTGCGGCCGGTGTTGCCGGAACTGCAGGCAGCTTCGGCGTAGGCGGCAGTGCTAACTGGCAGTCGCTGAATAACGATATTACGGCAGCTGTTGAAAACAGCAAGATTGTTACGCCCAAAACTGATGTAAAGGCCGAAAGCGGCGCTTTGGCAGTGAATGTTGCAGGACAGATTGGCGTTACTGCCGGTTCCAACTCTAAGGTGGGCGCAGGTTTGGCAGTTGCCTACAATTCCTTGAACAATACCACCGGTGCGTATGTCAAGGGCAGCGAAATCAGCGGCGCGAATGATGATGCTAGCAGTATTCTCAATGTAGATGCAGCTAACAAGGGTAACGTGTACAGCGTCGGCGCAGCAGTTACCGCAGGTACAGCCAACGCTTTGAATGGCGTGGTTGTTGTTAACCGCGGTCGTAATGATGTAGAAGCTGTTATTGACAAATATGACGGCGAAAATGCGATAACTGATGGTGGACGTACGAAGCTCAATAACATGAGTAAGGTGGCAGTGAAGTCCTCGGATGACAGCAACCAGCTGGCAGTAGTGGGTGCGGTAAGCGTCAGCGCAGGCAGCAATGCTAAATTTGCAGCTGGCGGCAGCGTAGCTTATAACGAAATCGGCAATATCACCGGCAGCGCTGGCGAGAAAAAGCAAACCAACAAGGCTGCTATCAATAATGCTGATATTACCACTACTGAAGATGGCAAGATTAGCGTCAATGCCGTAGATGAATCTACGCTGACGACTATTTCCGTAGGTACCTCCATTACTACCGGTAATGTGGCCTTCAGTGGCGCAGGCTCTGCTGCTATGATCAAGAAGGATACCGATACAGAGCTTGTTAATACCAATATCAATAAGGATAAGAATAATGCAGCGACTGTGCAGGCTGCTGCTGACAGCAAGGGCAAGATTACTACCGTTGCCGTTGTTGCTGCAGGTGCTAAAGACGCTGCGATTGGTGCAGGTATTGCGGTTAACCAGCTTGATGCTGATACCAATACTACTGTTACCAATGGTGAATACAAGGTTAAGGGCTTCACAGCTGAAGCTAAATCTGACAGCAGCATTCTTTCTGTCGGCGTAGCTGGCGGTGTTGCCAAAACTGCAGGTATTGCCGGTAATATAGGCGTAAACCTGCTGGCGAACGATACCAAGGCTGCGATTGACGGTGCCAAGATTAATGCAGACGGCACACTGGCCGTAATTGCCAAGAGCAAGGATACCCTGCAGAATTTTGCAGGTGCCTTTGGTGTGGCTGCAGGCGGTCAGGCCGGCGTTGGCATGGGCGTAGCCTACAATGAAATCAGCGGTACTACCGAAAGCGTAGTTAATAATGCAGAGCTGACGGCAGCAGGCAATGATGCAGGTGTGGCTGTCAACGAACGCAATAAGGATAATGACAATGTAGTCAGCGATAAAACTCGCAAAGGCGTTATCATCGCGGCTGATGCGGAGCACAACCTGACGAATGTAGCAGTCAGCGGCGGTGTGGCAGTAAGTGCTGACGTTGGCGTGGGCGTAGCAGGTACGGTTACTGTTAACCGTATTTTGGGCGCAACCAATGCCACGGCAACGGATAGCAGCATTAATGCAGCATTGACCGACCGCAGCAAGGCAGACGTTTATGTAGCAGCAAACGATGCTACCAAGAGCGAAAGCCATGTAGGTTCGCTGGGTGTAGGCGGTGGCGCTGATGGTGGTGCAGGCTTCGGTCTGGCATCTGATACCGGTGTTGTCAGCAGAAATGTAACTGCAATGATTGACGGTGGCAGTGCGAAGAAGTCCGTTAACGGCAATAGCATTGACATCGCTGCCTTGAATAAGGCGAAAATGTCGACAAACTCCTACGGTATTGCCGCAGCCGGCGGCGCTTATGGCGCCGGAGCCGGCGCGGGCACTGTTTCGGTTGCTAAGCTGGACGCAGAAACTACTGCTGCAGTAAAGAATATCCAAGGCACGAATAATGGTTTGGCAATTACTGCTGACCACGTTAACGATATTACGTTGCGCAGCGCTGCTGCCGCAGCTTCCGGCGCGCTCGTGAGCGCTGCCGGTGGCGCAGGCATTGGCGTAGTAGACGATGACAGCAAGACTGTTGCTGAACTGAGCGGCAGCAATGTAAAGGCAGAAACAGGTGATATTACTGTCAACGCTGCCAACAAGACTGACGTGACAACGGCAGTATTTGGCGTAGCTGCCAGCATGGTTGCAGGTGGCCTGAACGTTGCTGTAAATAATCTGGACAATACTGTTTCCACGCTGGTGAAGGATAACAGCAACCTGCAAGCACAACAAGGCACCTTCGCAGTGAAGGCAGATAACAGAGTGAAGACAAGCTTTGTTAACGGTGCAGATGCTGTTGGCGCTGCAGGCGTTGCCGTTGGCGTAGGCGTGAACACGATTGACACAGGCGTTATCACCGAAATCAGCGGCAGCAAGATTACTGCCGCTGCCATCGACGTAGCAGCAACCGAAAGGCTGGACGTTAATCAGGTGGTACAAAACGCTGCTCTTGGCGGACATGGCTACAGTGCGAATGTCAGCGTAACTACAATTGGTGCAGCAGCTGCAGACCAGTACGGAGACAGCGAAACTACGGATAGTGATAAAAAGGCTACCTTTAATACAAACGATATTCTCAATAAAGCAAATGCTGCAATTGAAGGCCAGGGAACTGTCGGCACTGTTACTAATAAAGACGGCAAGAGCAGTTCTAACGCTGCAGGTATGACCTTTGATAAATATGCCGGCAGTGATGGACAAAAACTGAATGCTGCACCCGGTACTACTGCCAGCAAGGGCAGCGACAAGGCTGCAGGCGTGCAGGCGAAGGTTAGCAATTCTACGCTGCAGGCAACCGGCGATACGAAGGTCAACGCTAAGCGCACTGTTGATGCTAAGCTGACCTCGGCACAGGTGGCAGCAGGTATCGCAGGCAATGGCATTGCCGCTTCTGTTGCGGTGCTGGATGTAGAACGCAAGACTGGCGTAACCATCAACAATAACAGCAAGCTTATTGGCAAGAATGTAACGCTTGGCAGTGCGCAGGATGGCACGTCCAAGATTGATGCTTATCAGGTAGCAGCAGGAGCTGCTTTCGCAGGCAGTGCTGCCTACGCGCAGAACAGCCTGCATGGCGCTAACGCTATTACTATCGATAGCAGCACAGTTCAGGCTACAGGCGATGACGGCTCCAGAGGTACGCTGACCGTTAAGGCGGAGGATACCAGCAGTGCAGCAGTACGCACTATAGGCGCAACTGCAGGGGCTATGGCTGGCGGTGTGCTGGTAAGCAATGCTGCGAATAATAGTGATAACACTGTAACTATAGGTGGCAGCAAGCTTATTGCCGGTAAAGATGTATATGAAAAAATCTACGTGCCTTCCACAAACGATAAACCAGGTTATTACAAGACGAATTACGATAAGGTGATTGGCTACAACAATATTGGCACTGTTGATGTTGCTTCTGTCAAAGCCAACAGCATTACTGCAGAAACCTATGGCGGCATGGTTGGCATTGCTGCGGCACAGGGCATTGTTACACTCGCTACGGATGCAGGCAGCAGCAAGGTTAACGTAACCGGTGCTTCCGACTTCCTGGGCAATAGCGTAAGCCTGAACGCAACCAATAAGCCTGCAGTACGCGCTGAGGCACAGGCTTATTCCGGCGGCCTGCTGGCGGTAGCAGGTGTGGCTGTATCCAAGGCTAAGGCCAGCGGTACGGTAGAAGCAACGGTTGCGGACGGCAGCCGCTTTGCAGCCGATAACGTAGAGATTACGGCAAACGTAACCACCCAGACTGCCAAGGACAAGAACAATAACGAATATACTGTAGATAACGTAAGTGCTAAAACAATCGGTGCTACTGCCTCCGGTCAATACGCTGTAGGCTTCAACACTGCTTATGCAGAAAATGATATGACTGTCAGCGTTGATGTGGGCAAAGAGCAGTATAATGTCAACGCGTTGAAGCTCAAGGCTGATAATGCTTCGGTTATTTCGGCAGATACCCTGGGTGTAACAGTGGGCGGTTATATTGCCAGCGGCAGCAACTGGTCTGATACTAAGACGAACCTGACGACAAGCGTGAAGGCTGCAGGCGTTAACGAGAATGTAGACAACAGACTGGACGCTGTAAACATCAGCAGCTCCGGCTACAGTGCAGTAAATAATGATGCCAATGGCTATGGCGGCGGTATCGTAGGCTTCAACCCTGTTGCCGCAAGGTCGCAGAATGAGATTAAGACCAATACTACTGCTGACGTGAGCGGCAAATGGCAGAATGTCGGCTCACTGAGCGTTGCTGCCAACAATGCGGATAAGCTGGATATTCTGGCGGACTCCCTGACGGCGGCTGTTGTCGGTGCCAGCGGCACAGAAATTAAAAACAAGGTTGAGCATAACGCTAATATCAACGTAACAGGCGATATTACAACCAGCGGCAAGCAGTCCTACATTGCCAACAACACTCTGAACCATGACGTTGACCTGAAGGGCAGCGGTTATGGCGGCGGCAGTGTTAATGTTAATGATATGGACAACGTGCTGAAATATACTGCAGGCGTGAATATCGACAATGCAAACTTGAGCGGTACCGGCAGCGCAGGCTCGATTGAGGCGCTTGCTTATACCGACGGCAAGATGAATTACAGTAATACACTTAAATCTGCCGGCGTTGTTCCTGTTACTATCGCAGCAAGCAAGAATGTTATCACCTATGACAACAGCATCAAGGTTACTGGCAGTAATCTGTCGACGGCGAAGGCTGATCAGGATATCACCCTCGCAGCAACCGATGAAACCACGGCAACCTTTGATACTACTGCAGATACCCAGGGCGGTGCTGTGGGTGCAGCTTCTGCCAAAACAGATAACACTCTGAAGCGCAGCAATAAGATTAACGTTACTGATGGCAAGATTCTCAGCACCAATGACGTAAATATTTACGCAGGTGCAAACCTGGACGGCATCACCTCCTCGCTGACCTACAACGTGCTGGCGGATGCATATAACAAGACGGCAGCTCCTCTGGCTACTACTCCGAAAGTCAAGAACACGATGACGCAGGAAAATCAGGTAAGCATCAACGGTGATATCGACAGTGTACGCCATGTTAACTTCAAGGCTGGCAAGGGCATGACCACCGTATCGACCTCCGCCCGCGAATACAACATCTATAAGGGTACCAGCGGCAGCGGTTCCGTTACCTCCACCGCCTTGGGCGAGGTAACTCCGGGCGAAACAGTTACCAACTATGTGGATATTGCTAGCGGTAAAAATGTACGCGCAGGCATCCATAATAATCTGGAGCTTACCATCAGCGGCAGCACTAACGTTATACAGCCGCAATATAAGGATGGTAAGGTTGTTAAAGAAGGCAGCATAGACTTCAGCGGCATCAAGGTTGAAACTGGCGCAGGTCAGGATTGGTTCAATAAAGAGCAGAATGTTGTTGCAGATGTGGTTGATCTGGAAAATGGTCTTTACGCCCGTCTGCAGGAAATTAATGATCTTCTGGGCCAATATGCTTCCACCTCTGACGAATACAGCATTTTGAACAGTGAAAGAAACCGCATCATCACCCAGATGGAGGAGAATGGTTTTGTCAAGACCAGCGTAGAGAATGGCAAAACCTACAAGAGCATTTTCGATAAAATTTCTTTGCCGGCAGTTGATGTCAAGGATATCGTTGTTTCCGGCGGCAACATCAACATCGAGGCTGACAAGCTGCAGGGCAGCGGCAGCCTGACAGCGCAGGGTGCTAAGAACCTGACAATTAATAACAGCAGTGACCTGTACCTGAAGATTAACGACCTGGCTATCAAGGATAAGGGCGGCGTAATCCGCTACAACGATGCTGAGGTGAGCAAGGTTGATGGCTTCACGGGTACAATGAATACTGCTGCAGGTACTAACGCTGATCCGAAGATTACTGTCAAGAGTACTGGCACATCTACCAACGGTTTGACTAAGGCTGATATCGGTATCTTTGGTACTGTGCAGAACAGCACCGGTGACGTTTTAATCCAAAACAGCAATTACAATATCAACGTAGACGGCAATGCCAATATCAGCGCGCGCAACATCGAGCTGAAGGCTGACAAAGGTTCGGTAACGCAGAACAGCAAGGGACTGCTGCTTGTCGGCGGTGACCCGGTAACCAAGTACCAGTTCAGTGATGCTATTGCTAAAAAGATTCAAAGCTATGTTTCCAATCAGGCTGTTAATGGCAAGACTACTATTGATTGGCTGAGCAATATCGGCAGCTATCAGGCGTATAAAGATGCTCTGATTGCGCATAAGGACGATCTTGGACTTACTGATGCAGAGGTTAATGAGATCAGGAATTACAGCGTCAATAAATCCAGCGGTATCGTTGCAGGCAATAACGTTTATATCAGCGGCCTGAATGTTAACCTGGATGGCCTGGTACAGAGTGGCTACAAGAATTTCAAGGTTACACTTGATAATGCAGCCAACGACAAAATCGGCAATCTGGATAGGGACTATGCGCGTAACCAGACTGCACTTACCGACCAATATGTTATGTCCAACGATAAGTATTGCGTAAGCACCAATGCTGGCGCAGTTTATAACTCAACAACCGGCGCTTACGACTATACTGTGAAGGTTTATTACAACCCTGCAACTAAGGAGCTGCTGACGGAAGCAATTGAGCCTAACGGCGGGAAGATTTATATTACCGGCGCTCTGTCGAGCACTGGCAGCGGCAAGCTGCTGGCGATGGACGGTACTGCCAATATTGCGATTGATACTCAAAAAGCAGACCGCAATTTGCGGGTGAACAAAATCACTAATAAGGATATCACCGGCCTCATCAGCATTAAGGATACGCAAAAGAACACCTTGACTGAGTACACCACTGATGGCCAGAAGATGTCCGTTAAAACAACCACTCTTGATAATAGAGGTAACGCATCCTCTACCAGCACAACGCCGGTTGATGGTTCTGCTACCACTTATAAACCGGCTGACGGTATGACGATTAACTGGACAGGTGGCACCTCCGGTGATAAGAAGATTATCAAGTGGCAGTATGAGAAGGACTTCGTTTTCTGGGGCCTGATCAAATATGGCACTACTAAGGACTTTGTCGAGAACGAGGAAGTTAAGAACGGTAAGACAGAGGTTTCTTCCTCCAGTATTACTGGCGCCGATCCGCTGGGACAGGGTACTGTTATTAAGGTAAACAATAACGCCAAGGAATATGGTGTAACGACTAAGGACTATAATAATCCTGATGAATCGACTTACACGCCTGTTGTCGAAAATAAAAAATATTCCGGTGTATCTGGCAAAATCTTCGGCTATGGCAATTGCACCTACACCTGGACTGAAACCCAGATGCATTCCACCAGCAGTACCTATACGATTAAGGGCGATAAGCCGATTGACGTTGGCTTCATGACCGGCGGCAGTGTTGATATCAGCGTTACCAGCGCCAAGGATATGTATCTTGCAGGCAACATCAGCAATGCAACTAAGGCTGACGGCAGTGCAATCGGTAATGTTACCTTAAACAGCATCGGCGGTGCTATCAGCTCTGTTGGCAGTGCACGCGTTGACGCGGACGACCTGACTGCTAAAGCAGCCAAAGGCATCAGCATCAATCACAGTGCGTTGGGCAACATGGCGAAGCTGAATATTGAAGCAACAACTGGTGACGTAAGCATCAATTCCGACCGCGGCAAGCTGCAATTTGTCGGCGGCAATAAGGGCGCGTTGAGCGGTAACCTGGTAATTAACGCAGCAGGCGACATTACTACGGCTAGTGATACTGTTTTGAACGGCAACCGCATTGATTTCACCACTCTTGGTGCGATTAACGCAGCGATTGCTCCCGGTCAGACGCTGACCAGCAGTGATACCATGTCTGCAAGCGTAAATGCCAACGCGTATGGCGATATTGCGCTGACCAACAGCAACGGTGATATGCGCATCGGTCATATTGCCAGCCAGGCCGGTGATGTAAGCCTCACAACGAGCGGCAGCTTTATCGACGCAGTAGGCGACAGCACCCTGTCCGACAGCGAAAGTAAGCTGCAAAAGTGGCAGGAGCTGGGACTGATTAACAGTAATGACAAGGCAGAAGAAAGCGCAGAATCTGCAGCGGCAGCCAAGAGCGAGCGTGTACAGGCACTGGAAAAACAGGCACAACGTTTGGATGCAGCTAAGGTTGACAATTATAAAGCAGCAGCTAAAGATTATAATGATAAGTTTGCCGGCAGCAAAACTCTCCAGCAAGCGAAGAAGGCTTACATTGATGCTAGTGCGGAAGCAGCGAAGCTTACAGATAAGGATGCACAGAAACAAGCACTTACTAATGCTCGCGATGCTTATATGCAGGCCTTAAGAAAAGACAGTGTATTTGCTGACAAAGGCTATAGCGATGCTGAGCTGCAGTGGATTATCAACTACGCAGAGGTTGATAACAGCACTGCCTACGGCTGGAGCAAAAATGAGCTGCTGTACGCTATCCAGGACAGCGTGCTGAATGCAGCCCCCGGCCAGGTACTTACAGTAGATAAGGCCAACGTTCAGGGCAAGAACATCAGCCTGAGCGCAGGCAAGAACATCGGTATTGACGGCGAAGCAACCAACATTGCCTACAGCGAGATGGGCAAGCTGGATAATCTCAAGCTTTTGGCTCAGGCTAAGGCTGGTGACCTTACCTGGAATGATAACGACAGCAGAATTGAAGTTCGTCAGCAGCGTCAGATTACGGTACAGCTGGCAGATGACGGCAAGCTGAATCTTAAGGCCAACACCAGTAATACTGACAATACCGGTAATGTTTATCTGGCAGGCGTTAAGGATACTATGCTGGATATTTCCGGTACGATTAAAACGACGCAGGATGTTAAGCTGCTCAGTGATAAGGGTATTCGCATGAACGACGGCAGCATTGTTGCCGATAACCTTATTATCCAGGGCGGCAAGGGCGATGTAGGCAGCAAGGATGCCTTAATCAAGACTAATATCAGCGGTAATCTGGAAGCAAATACCGATACCGGTTACGGCGTTTATCTGCATCAGACGGCTGCAGGCGACAAGCCGGCGCAGGTGCTGACAATTCAGGATGCAGCAACAGGAACGCTGGTGCTCAAAGCAGATAATGGTATGCAGATGACTACGGAAGCAGGCAAGAATATCGGTTATCTGAACGCCAACAGCATTAACCTGCAGGCAGCCAACGGCGATATCGGTAAAGCTGATGACGGTATCCGCATTCTGGAAAACGGCGCTGTGATTAACGCTAAGGCAGAAAACGGTTCTGTTTACCTGCAGGGCGCAGGCACGAAGGATGCAGGCCTGGTAGTTGACAGCATTACTGCTAAAGGAAATGCTAAGCTCAACCTGGATGGTGATGTAAACTTCGGTAACGACACAGGTAACGGCAGCATTAGCGCAGGCGTAGATGTAACTGTTAACGGTAACAATGTTAACCTGAACGCAGGTACTGTTACTTCAGGTGGTGTAAGCGATATTAACGCAGGTAATGATGTGAAAGTAACAACCGGCAGCATTACCTCTACTGACGCAGGCAACATTACTGCAGGCAACGACGTTAACCTGAACAGCAGCACGCTGGTAGCTGGCGCTGATAGCGTAATTACCGCAACCAATGGTAATATCGCACTTGGCAGCAGCGGCATTACAGTGAACGGTGCTAACAACGGCTTGACGCTGGATGCTAACGGCAGCGTAATGCAGGATGCAGCGGCTGCAGGTATTACTGCAGACAATCTGACAGTTGAATCCGGCAAGACGCAGCAGCTGCTCAGCAAGAGCAATAAGGTGAAGAGCCTGACGATTAAGGGTAAGAACGCAGGCAGCAGCCTGATGGTTGATGGCGTAACCAGGTTTAATGGTACGACGGATAATCTGCTGGTTACTGTTGCTGATTCTCATATCAAGGGCGATGTCCTGATTGAAAACTACCAGGCAGATACCGGCAAGATTACCATTAATTCCACTATTGATACCTCTAAGTATAATGATGAGCATACCGGTAATATTACGGTTACGACCGATGGCGATATTACTACGGCAGACGGAGTTGCTTTGAATGCAGCTGATAAGGTAAGCATCAATTCTAGGAAGGGATCTGTTGCAACTGGCGGTAACGTAACTGCCAATAACGATGTAGATATTCACGCAGCGAATAATATCACTGCTAACGGCAACCTCACTTCTACCAACGCTAACGTAGACTTGCTTGCAGGCGGCAGCATTACAACTCACGGCACAGTAAATGCGCTTAACAACGTAATTTCCAACGCTACCAGCGATATCAAAACCAACGGCGATGTTACTGCAACAAACGGTAATGCAGTTCTTAACTCCAGCACTGGCAGCGTAAATACTCAGAACGTAACTGCTGGTCAGGCAGTAGATATCGACGCAGAGCAGGATATTACTGCAGGCGGAAATCTCATCTCTAAAAATGGTGACATTACCTTGGATGCACGCAGTGGCAGCATTACAACCCAAGGCACAGTAAATGCTCATAACAACGTAATTGCGAATGCTAACGGTAATATCAATACCATCGGCGATGTTACTGCACAAACTGGTAAAGCAAAGCTCAAATCCAGTGAGGGCAGTGTAACGACGAAGAACGTTAAAGCTAATAACGAAGTAGACATCGATGCAGCGAATAATATCACTGCCAACGGTAGCCTCACTTCCGACACTGCTAACGTAGAATTGAACGCAGGCGGAAGCATTACAACTAATAGCATAGTAAATGCGCTTAACAACGTAATTGCGAATGCTAACGGGAATATTGCAACCAACGGCGATGTTATTGCACAAAACGGTAAAGCACAGCTCAACTCTAAAGGTGGCAGCATTACAACCGGCGGAGAAGTTAAGGCGCAGAAGAATGTTGATTATAATGCCAAAGGTAGCATTACTACCAAAGGTATTATCAACAGCAAGGCTGGCAACATCCACCTGCAGACAGACGCAGCTAAAGGCGACATCACCTTCGGCGGCGATGTAACTGCCGATCATGGCAACATCAATATCGACGTACTGCAGAACGGTAGTGTAACCGACCATGACAACAAATTCAAAGCTCTTGGCGACAAGGGTGATATCAACAGCGGCAACTTCGCACTGCAAATCAAGGGTGCCGGAGATGTTGACCTGCACGAGATTTATGCTACCAACAATGCGCTTATCGACGTTGCCAACGGCAATCTTACCTTGGCAAAAATCGACGGCAATCTGGTAGCTCTGCAGCTGAAGACCGAAGGCAAGCAGCTGAAGGTTGATGAGCTTATCGCAGGCACCAAGATTATTGCTCAGGGCAGCGACATTGACCTTAACAAGATTCAGCAGCGTCTGGATGCTGACGGCCTTCTGACCATCGTTCCGGACGGCGCACAGCCTGATAAGCCTATTGACAACCTGAAGATTGGTGAGATAATTACTAATAAGGGTGTCCGCTTCGAGCATCTGTGGCTGAATAACGGCTCTATCAAAGTAAGCGAGGGCATGTTCCATATCGATAAGCTGGTAGTCAACAATCTTGCGCATTTCAGCAATAAGCATATGAAGACTGCTGTATGGGGCGCACCGCCGCAACGTGACGGCAGCGACAGCGCTTACTGGAACAACATTGCAGTGAACAACCCGGCGCAAAATCTGAAAGAATGGCAGCAGGAGGGTGGTACTAACCCGGATAAATGGATGTACCTGCACTTCACTGCACAGCCGAACATTCAGCACAGCAACGGCGCACTGCTTGACCTGCGCAATTACGATTATGTTTATGACCAACGCTTTACCGCTGTAGACCATATGCTGCAGCAGCTCAACGAGAACAAGGCGGAGGAATATGACATTAATCATGCACCTGTCGTAGCACAATACTTCCGCTATGACCTGTATGACCTGGATGAAGACGATAGCAAGAGCGAACCCGCAAAAATCACTGTGGAAGCATAGGAGGAAATGCTGATGAATAAAAAGGCAGAGGCTTTTGTCAAATATCTGGATGATAAGAAGATTACCTGCTTTGCCATTGAACAGATTAGCGAGGATAAGCTGAACACAGTGGTCTTCCGTTCGCACATTGTTGTTGAAGGCCAGCGTCTGCCGACGCTGGTCATCCTGGACAGCAGTATTTATGGTATGCTTCGCGTGCAGCTGGCAGCAAATGCTGTCAACGAAACTAACGAAGTGGCTATTCTGAGGGAAATCAACAAGGTGAACCGTCAATATAAGGTGTTCAAATATTATCTTACAGATGACGGTTCACTCTACCTGGACAGCTGCCTGCTCTGCCAAAATGGCAGGCTGGAGGGCGACATGATTTATACCGTGCTGGATGTAATCATCAAGCATCTGGAAAAGGAATATAAAAAAATAATGCAGCTCATCTGGCAGGCTAATTAGTCTGCCGGATGCAGCAAAGTTATGTATATCAAAGGGGTGTTGACGATGATTACTAATAAAACAAGCCTGCTGCTGGTTACGCTTTTGCTGGGATGCAGTGCCGTTGCTTTTGCAGGGCCTACGGAGGAGCAGGCAGCAGAATTCCATAAAAGCGGCCTGAACAACGCTGGTGTGGCAGCCAACAGAGCGATAGAGTATATGGAGCGCCAGCGTGTTGCCAAGCAGATTGCCGAGGACAAGGCCAAGGCAAGCAGCAAGGTAGAGCAGGGGAGTGAAAAGCCTGATGCGGAGCAGCAGGCGGCAGTAACCTTTAAGCTGGAAAAGCTGGAGCTGGATGAATCCACTGTACTGGAGCAGGCAGAGCTGCAGAAGCTGACGGGCGAATATATCGGTAAAGAGGTTGGCGTCAAGGATTTGTACGAGCTGGTAAATAAAATCAACAAGCTGTATCTTGATAATGGTTACTTTACCTGTCGTGCAATTTTGCCGGCACAGACAATTAAAAATGGTACGGTAAAAATTGAGCTTATCGAAGGCAAAACGAATGCTGTTGAGGTGCAGGGCAACAAGTATACCAAAAGCAAATACATCAGCAAGCGTATGAGCCTGAAGCAGGGCGAGGTTGCCAACATCAACAAGCTGAATGACGATTTACTGCGCTTTAACGCTGCCAATGACGTGCAGCTGCGCATTTCTTTGCAGGCTGGCAGCGAGCCGGGAACTACGGATTACGTCATCAGCGCTTATGAACCGCAAAACATTACCTGGACTGTTTACAGTGACAACGCAGGCAGTGATACGAGCGGCGAATACCGTGGCGGCCTGTTCTTTACGGACAGAAGCCTGACAGGTGTGCGTGACGCGCTGACGCTGAACACGATGCTGAGCGATGGCACCAAATCCTTCGGCCTTGGCTACAGCAGGCCCTTAGGACATAGCGGTACTAAGCTGAACATACAGTATAGCACTAACAGTGTTCACATTACTGATGGAATACTGGAGCCTTTGAATGTACGTGGTCATGCTTACGCGATGAACGTTGGTCTGAGCCAACTGTTGGTAGCGACGGAAAAGATCCGTACTGAGGCAACACTTGATTACGGTCAACAAAATTCTAAGACTGATTTCAGCTGCCAACATTGGCTCGATGATGCTATTAAAGGCGTTACGGCAGGATATTCCGTAACTAATTACGGCGCAAGCTCTGTTATTTACCAAAAGCACAGCTTTAACGCTGGTACGCATACCGATATTGCCGATAATGACAAGGATTTTTCCCTGTACCAGCTTAACGGCCTGTACCAGAAAATGTATCAGCATGGGCAGCTTTTAAGCCTGCGCCTGGACGCACAGCGTGGCTTCAACAATTATCTGCCTTCCGCCCGCCAGTTCTACATTGGCGGTATGTACAGCGTACGTGGCTACAAAGAAAGCTTGCTTGGCGGCGACAGTGGCTACAGTGTGGGCCTGGAATATTCCGTGCCTGTGACTAAGGACAAAAAGACCAGTGCCTTCGCCTTTATGGATCATGGACAGGTCTTTGGCGACAGTGCCTTTGACAGCCATGTACTGACAAGCTGTGGCCTGGGCGTGCGCAGCAACATCACCAAGCACATCGGTGCTGTGGTAACATTGGGCGTGCCTTTGATTAAGGAAATCAATAATACTGATGTAGATTCAACTCGCATCCATTTCATGGTAAGCGGTCAATTCTAAGAAAATCTTGTGTAATAATAGGACTGGGGAAGCCTAGTCCTATTATTTTTTTGCCTGTATATATGTAGGAAAAAAAGCTTTGCCTGTAGCTGATATCCTATTATATGAAAAAAATTTCGATAACTGATGACAATTACCACAATTCAAGCTATAATAAGTGTATAAACAAAAAATTATTTTATGAGGTGACATACAATGCAATTTCCGATAGTTTTAGGTGTTTCTGCACGTCACGCACATCTGTGCCGTGAGCATATGGATATTTTATTTGGTGAAGGCAGCGAGCTGCACGTTAAAAAGCCGATTGGCCAGCCCGGTCAGTTTGCTTCCGAAGAACAGATTACCATGGTAACTCCCAAGGATTCCATGAAGCTGCGCATCATCGGTCCTCTGCGTCCGGAAACTCAGATTGAGCTTTCTCTGACTGACGCACGCAAGGTTGGCCTTGATGCTCCTATCCGCAACAGCGGCGACATCGCAGGCAGCGCTGGCGCTAAGCTCATCGGTCCGAAGGGCGAGCTGGAGCTGAAAGAGGGTATTATCATCGCTGCGCGCCACGTGCATCTGTACCCCGAAACCGCTGAGAAATATGGCCTGAAGGATGGCGATATCGTTGATATTACTACAGAGGGCGAGCGTTCTGTAACACTGCATAATGTTCTGGTACGTGCGGGCGTAAAGCATGCTGACGAGGTTCATATTGATACCGACGAAGCTAATGCCTGCAACCTGGGCAGCGGCGTGATGGTGAACGTTGTTACCAAATAACTTCCTTATAATAAAGTAGAGGAGCGAAAGCTTATGAATAAAAGTGCGATTTTAGCAGCAATGCTCATCCTTGCAAGCAGTAGTGCTTATGCCTACGAAAACAGCTACGCAGGCTACAGCGTTAAGGACGGACAGCCTTACTATAAGCTGGAAGCGAAGAAGGTTTATGCGTATACCAATATCAGCAGCAAAAAGGTTTATCAGAACGAAGAGGATTTAAAAAATACCGCAGTTAACATCGTTAACTATTACACAGCAGAGGATATGGAGCAGATTTTAGGCGAAAAATTCTCTACGGCTTATTTTGATGCGGAATATGAGAAGCTGGCACTTTTGGAGCGCTCCCAGCTTAATCCGAAAACCGTGCCTGCGCCGCTACTGGAGCTTGATAAATATGCCGAGCATGACAGTAACGGCAATCTGACGATTCAGAGCAAGGTGCTTAAAGAAAAGCTGGAAAAGCTTACGCCTCTTATTAAGACAGGAAAAATTGCCGGCAAAAAGGCAATTACTATTTCCTACCTATATAAACAGGGTGATGTGCTGGTTAAAATTGATACCAGCCTTGTTTCTGCCAACGACAGACTTTATCTGCTGTCGACAGTAAACACAGACCAGAATCTTTACGCACCCAAGAAGGACAAAAAATCTGCTGATGCCGATGCAGATATCGACGAAACAGACACTGATGAAGAAAACGAAGAAGCGAAGACTGAGCCTAAAAATGCTGCTTCCGTAAAGGAAGAAATGGAAAAGGCTCTGGAGGTTGAGAACGTTTTTGTTCGCGATGTACCTGCCGAAACCATGCAGCGCTTCGATAAAGCACACACTGATCTGCTGAAGGGCTTTAAGGCTTTTGCTCCGACAAGCACGCCGAAGGCCATCAGCTTTACTGATACTGCAGTCGGCAAAAGTGTGCAGCTGCCGGATGACTGGTTCTATGGTCAGCTGAACCTGCGATATAAGAATAAAGGAACCTTTTATCTGACTATGGCTTCTTCTATGAAGCAAATGCAGGAGGTTGCCGCAAATACTGATTATGACAGTGTTTGTTCCGTATTAGCTATTTCGCAGGCTGACCCCGAATATCAGAAGAAGGTTACGGAGCTTTACACCAGCGGCATGCGTAATATTCTGGAGCACTGGAACCATCTGCTTCTTACCGTCAGCGTAGATAACATTAATGATGCTGATGCTAAAGAGCTTTTAGCAACGCCTGTTGCCAACAAGCTTGCTGTGGAAAGCTTTATTAATGATGGTCTGCAGCGACTGAAGGGCTTTGGCAATGATTACTTTGCTTTGAAGGATTATAAGACAAATTTTGACTTCACAAAGGAAAAAGCTCTTATTGGCATCAATGCTGATACCCAATTGCTGAAGGATTTTGCTTATAACAACAAAATTTTGCTGAGCTGCAACCAAAAAGCTGCTACAGCGATGCTTTTTATCAAAAAAACCGACGTTGAAACGGCAAAAAGCCTTGAACAGCAAGTAAACGAATGGCACTTTTAACTACACATGTGCAATGAATTGCAGTGCATGAAAATCTCACGTCTGAGAAAAGGAAAATTTAACATAATATACATTATCGGACGTAAAATATTATTTTGCAGTCTTTGCGGTAAAAAGGCCGCATTATAGACATGCTTATTTCCCAACTAAGGAAAATGCTGAGAAAAGCGTCAGATTATGAGAATTCTTCGCTTTTTGCTCCTCCCCCGGAGGTTTTGAGAAGTTTTTAGCATTTTTTATGTTAAATTAGCTACCGTGCGCACTGCTGTTTGACGAAATTACTTTTATCTGTTATAATTTGTATAAGGTTAACTATAAACACATGATTGGAGGGTCTAAAATGGGAAGAAGAAAAGCACTCCCGCCGGACTTTGATGGCAACTATACCGAAGATATGTTGTCTGAACGCCAACGTAATATTTTGAAATTCGTCCGTACTTTTATTAATCATAAGGGCTATCCGCCTGCTGTACGCGAAATCGGTGCAGCAGTAGGTTTATCCTCCAGTGCTAGCGTGCATAATCATCTGAAGAAGCTGCAGGAGTATGGCTTCATTCAGCGTGATGCTGCTAAGCCGCGTGCTCTGGAGCTGATGAGCGAAAGTGATGCCTGGAGAAACAAGCTCCTTGTTCCGGTACCGTTGGTTGGCAAGGTTACCGCAGGTGTTCCTATTCTTGCTGTCGAGAACATCGAAGAGACCTATCCTATTCCTCGTGACCTGATTGGCTGCGACGATGATGTTTTCATGCTTTCCGTATGCGGTGACAGCATGATTAACGCAGGTATTCTGGATCATGACTACATTATTGCACGTAAGCAGAATTTTGCTAATAACGGCGATATTGTTGTTGCCCTGATTGACGGCGAGGAAACTACCGTTAAGCGTTACTTCCGCGAGCTGCGCAGTGTGCGCCTGCAGCCGGAAAACGATAAGTATGAGCCTATTGTAGGTTCTGACAACATTAAGGTGCTTGGTAAGGTTATTTCTGTATTCCGTATGCTCTAATAGCCTGACTGTAAAATGCATGTAAAATGATGTCACTTTAGCGTCAAATACAAAAAACAGCTCTTTACAGAGCTGTTTTTTTGTTATATATTATAGTTATGAATGTATGTAAACGATTTTTACAAGGAGATGACGCATATGTTACATCTATCTACTGATATTATTATGAACGCCCAGCAATTCTTTGCTGCGGACCAGAGCGAAGCTAATCTGGTGAAGCTGCTGCATGCAGTCAGCGTAATGCTGCAGGAAGGTGCAGAGGTGCTCATTCCTACTGCTGCCGATGCGCCGGAGGGCCAGCTGCTGCTGCAGACGCAGACTACGGACAGCGGCCTGGAATACATGACAGCGTTCAGCAGTAAGGAGGCCTACGAGCAGGGCGAGCCTTGCAACGTTATCAGCCGTCCGCTGGTCAATTACTTTGAAGCTATCCTGCAAATGGACGGTATTGCCGGCATTATCTTTAACCCTGCTTCCCCTGCTCCCTTCAATATTCAAAACCGGATGATCAAGGAGCTGTTGGCTGATGCCAAGAAGAACAAGCAGCAGAACGCTATTTCCGTTTGGCGCGGTGATATTACTACGCTGGACTGCGACGCAATTGTCAATGCTGCCAACAGCACGCTTTTAGGTGGCGGTGGCGTTGATGGTGCTATTCACCGCGCTGCAGGACTGCAGCTTCTGGAGGAATGCAAAACCTTAGGCGGCTGCACAACCGGTGCGGCAAAGATTACCTATGGCTATAATCTGCCTGCAAGCTACATTATTCATACTGTAGGCCCAATTTATAACGGTAAGGTTGAGCAAAGACTGGAGCTGGCCGACTGCTACAAGAACAGCCTGGACCTGGCGCGCAAGCATCATCTGCACAGCATTGCTTTCCCGGCGATTTCTACCGGTGCTTATGCTTATCCTGTGGACGAGGCTGCCCGTATCGCTCTTTTGACCTGCACCGAATGGATTAATGCCAACGCCGACTATGGCATGAGCGTTGTGCTTACCTGCTTCAACAGCGGCGTTTATAACGCTTATCAGGAGCTTGTTAAAAAGGCGCAGAACGGCGAGTTAGATTAACCTTATAGCACTTTTATGTACGACAAAACCCGTGACTTCCTTTGGAGGTCACGGGTTTTTCTTAGCTTTGGTGTAAGCTTAACAGCGTACAGATTTACGCGTTGATGATATTGTTGAACAAAGATTTATTGGCTTCAATAGGCTGCTTGCCGCCGACTACGCAGATCAGGCCGTCGCTGAGCATATCCTCTACTACCTTAGCCAGTGCTTGCAGGTCTGCATTGCTTACATTGAGGATTTCGCTGCGGATGCGTTGGCGCAGCTCAACGGGAACATGCTTCAGGTATTGTGCTGTAGCCTTGTCAAGACGCATGCTGTTAGTCAGGGGCTTATCCATCGTGCTGATGGTACCGATAACATACTTGTTCAGCTCGCGTTCGGGGAATTCCTCGTTTCTCAGCCATTCTGCCAGACCTTGGTAAGCCTCCAGAGTTTTCGGCAGCTGCGGGTCGCGGTAGGATGCAAACACGCCCACGCCGTTCAGCTCAAAGCGTGCGGTAACACCGTAAGCGCCGCCCTGAATACGGATTTTGGTCCAGAGATATTCATAGCTCAGAATGGTTTCCAGTACAGCCATCGCGCCCACGTATTTGTGACCGTGCTTAGCAAAGTTGCCGCCTGCAGCAACGTATTGTACCTTACCTGCGGTAGCAATAGCCTCGTTAACGGTGCCTACGGGCAGAACCTCAGCATTATCCCCTGCTTCTGCCTCAGACAGCTTGCTGATGAAATCAAGGCACTGCTGTTTTACTGTTGCCTGCTCTTTTACGTCACAGCTATAGCTGAGCAGGAAACGGTTCTTCTGGAAGAAGCGTTTGATTAACAGGCGCAACTGCTCCAGTACCTGCGGTGCCAGCTCGTCGAAGTTATCGGTCAGCTTTTTGAGGAACTGATAATAGCTGAATTCATCCTGCTCGTTGACGCGTGCGCCGGCAGAGCAATAGGAGTACAGTCTGGTGATAGCAACGGTCTGACCACGGTTGAAGAAATTGTCATCCCAATCGGTTTTCAGCTCGGACACCAGCTCGCGGAAGCGGTCGAGGTCATTCATCTTGCTTTCCAAAGCAATAGCCTGCAGAATATCCAGCATTTTCGGCAGGTTATCTGTGAGGCATTTGCCTTTGGCAGAGAAGTAAATCTTGTAATCGTCCGTAGATTCAGCCTCGGTGAAGGCGCGTACAGCGAACGCAATGCCACCGGTATACATGATGGCGTTGGTTGCCAGCTCCTGATAGCTGTAGCGTTCGGTGTTGAACTTGCCCATGATATCGGTGAGCAGATAGCACAGCGGCAGCTTTTCTGCCTCCATATCGGTGATATCAAAATAGAAGCTGGTATAAGCGATTTTATTGGTGTTGCGCGGAAGATACAGCAAACGGCTTGCGCCCAGCTCTTCCTCCTGCGTTTCAATCTTCTCTACCTCCTGCCTGATGTCGCTGCGTTTCAGTACAGGAATGGTTGCGCGTGCTTCCTCACTGTCGGGAGTAGCCTGCAGACGGTGCAGCTCAGCGCATTCGTCGATATGCTGCTGCAGCTCCTCCTGGCTCATCTGTGCCTTGATAGCGCTCATTTTGGCAGCAGCGGCCTCCTGGTCTGCCTCCTCCTTGCCGGGCTGCGGCAACAGGGTTACCAGCACCTTATGGGTGTTGTCCAGCAGATAGTTTTCAATAATGCTTTCGTAATAATTGGTTTTCAGGCCCTCGCGCAGAGCTGTCAGATATTTGTTGTAGCAGAGGCCTTCAATCGGATTGCCGTCGTACAGCCAGTTATCCATAACGCCGATGCCCAAAATCAGTCCTTTGGGATAGCCGCCGAAATCTGCCTCACGCAGCTTGAATTCCATAGAGTTGATGTTGGCCTCCAACAGCTTTTTGTCAATGCCGTTGATAGTGATGTCCTGCAGTGTTTTATAGATAACGCTGATAAATTTATCACGCAGGTCCTTCTCACTGCCGCTGGCACGAATGGAAAATACCGGCTGATACATACTGGAGGTATAGCTGCCGTTGATAATCTGGCCTACGCCTGCATCCATCAGCGCACGGCGCAGTGCGGAGGATTCGCTGTCCAGCAAGGTGCTCTTCAGCAGGCTCAGCGCCATGCTGGTCTGCAGGTCGGTGGCCTTGCCTGTTACGATAGAAAGCTCGTGATATGTTTTGGCGGTGCAGTCCTCCTCTGCCCCAACCGGATAAAAGGCTTCGATATCCGCAGTACGCATTAAGGGCTGCTGCTCTGCGATTGCAGAATCAACAGTGCCGGTCTTTTCGAAGCTGCTCAGATATTCGCTGTCGAGATATTCCAGGGTAGCGTCGATATCCATATCGCCGTATAAATAGATATAGCTGTTTTCCGGGCTGTAATAGGTTTTGTGGAACTGCTCGAATTTTTCCTGAGTCAGCTGTGGAATAGCGTCCGGATAGCCGCCGGATTCAAAGCGGTAGCAGTTGTCGGGGAACAGAGCCTTCATTGCTTCGTTTTCCAGATATGCGTCCGGCGAAGAATATACACCCTTCATTTCGTTATAAACAACGCCGTTGTAGCTCAGCTCGCCGTCGAGGCTGTCCAGATTATAATGCCAGCCCTCCTGACGCAGGGTGTATTTGTTCTGATAGAAGGACGGATAGAATACAGCGTCCAGATATACGTCCATCAGGTTATGGAAGTCCTTATCGTTGCGGCTGGCAACGGGATACATGGTCTTATCCGGGAAGGTCATAGCGTTCAAAAAGGTGTTCAGAGAACCCTTGACGAGGTCTACGAAGGGCTCCTTTAAGGGATATTTGCGGGAGCCGCAGAGAGAGGAATGCTCCAGAATATGTGCCACACCTGTATCATCTGCAGGCGGAGTTCTGAAGGAAATAGAAAAAACCTTGTTATCGTCATCGTTAGCAAGGTACAAAAGGCGTGCGCCGCTCTTGATATGCTCCATGATATATGCCTGGGAGCTGATTTCATCTACAAATTGTGCTTGTAAAACCTTAAAGCCGTGGTATACGGCATTTATTGCTAAAGTCATTGTTGCCTCCTAAAATTTACACTATGGTATTTATTATAGCATATTTGCATATCTATTGTCTGAAATTCTTGTAAAAACAGTTAGCTGTTGCTAAAAAAGATTATCTCCTTGCCAAAAGCGCTGTTCTTGCCTATAATAATTAGTAGAATAGTCAGAATCTGGAGGGAGTATTCATGGAAGAAGCACGCTTTACACTGCGCATTCATCCTATTATTATGAATAAGATGAAGCATTTGGCAAAGATAAATGGTCGTTCAGTAAATAAGGAAATCGAACAGATTTTGAAATGGGTTATTGATGATTATGAGCGCCAATACGGCAAAATTGAGCTGACCAAGGCGGAAATGCCGGGCTTCAGCACAGGCGCAACGGTTAAGGAAGCGCCGGAGCAGCCTATGGAAATGCTCTTCGGTTTGGATAATAAAAGCAAAAAATAATATGTAGGCTCCCCTGCACTACGCTATACAAATAATTAAGGCACTACTGCGCTCACAGTAGTGCCTTTAGTGTTTATGCTTATTTTGCTATTGCGTGCTCCTTTAGCTCCAGCTTTTGCTTTTCTTCTACCTCTTTGATGCGACAGCTGGCGAAAATAGAACCGGAAACGTTATGCCATACGCTGAAGATAGCGCCCGGAAGCGTGGCCAGCGGATTAGCGGCGAAGTTTGCGGTCGCCAGAGCAAGCGCCAAACCGCTGTTTTGCATTGCAACTTCGATAGCAATAGAAGTTTCCTTAGCGTAGGATACCTTCATCAGACGCGCCATGCCCAGGCCCAGTGCCATACCGATGCCGTTGTGCAGGACAACTGCCAGCATTACGATCAGACCGCAGCTCATCAGCTTAGCAGCGTTGACAGCAACGATACCATCGATAATGGTTACAATCGCTACAACAGAAACCAGCGGCAGAATACCGCCCAGCTTGACGATGGTTTCGTGGAAAAGGCTGTTTAAGATGATACCTGCAAGCACAGGCAGCAGCACAATTTTCACTACGGAAAGCACCATAGCCATAAAGCTTACCTCAACCCAGGAGCCTGCCAGCATGTACACCAGCACAGGTGTTACCAACGGTGCAATCAGAGTCGAAGTGATGGTCATGCCCACGGATAAGGGAACGTCACCCTTAGCGATGTAGGCAATAACGTTGCTGGCAGTACCGCCGGGGCAGCAGCCTACGAGGATAACGCCCAGAGCGATATCAGTATCAAGATTCATCACTACAGCCAACAGATAGGCTGCCAAGGGCATAATGGTGTATTGCAGAATACAGCCAGAAATAACCTCCTTAGGTCGGGAAAAGACGATTTGGAAGTCCTCGCGCTTGATGGTCAGGCCCATGCCGAACATTGCCGTGCCCAGGAAGAGAGCGGTATACTGCGGAATCCACATGAATTTCTGCGGATGGGTAAAGGCAACCGCAGAGGTGATTAAAATCACGACGGCGATATACTTGGATAAGAATCCGCTTACCTTGCCAATGATGTTTAAAACGCTGTTTTGCTCGTTCATATTAAATTTTCCTCCTTACATGTATGCTGCCATAGGGCAGTCACGCTGTTAATTGCCTCGAGCAGAAGCAATTACATGGGTATTGTACCACAAAAAGGAGGAAAAATCCATGCCCGGCTTAAAGTATCAGCAGGCCTCCAGCAGGTGCGACACCTTCACCTGCAGCTTATCGGCGATGCGGAATACCAGGTCCATACTCGGGCGCGCGCTGCCGTGCTCGATTTTACTCAAATACTGCGGAGTAATGCCTATCTGCTCTGCGAGCATCCCCTGCCCCAGCTCCTGCATGATTCTGTAATAACGTATTTTTCTGCCCATTTCTACATACTTTTCGCAATACATATATCATCCACTCCTCTACTTCTTATTGATTATAGCTTACAGTATTTCCGGCATTTCTTCATGTAAAAAAAGGTACGAAGACAGCCTTGATACTGCTTGCCAAAGTAAATACAGGCGCATTCCTGAAAAACGTGCCGGCAATCAGTGTTACTTTTGCGTTATGCCTTAGCATAATCTTATTATAAAAAATAGGATAGTCAGAGATTGGCTATCCTAAAAAATTTTTAGAGAAATTTTTAAATATTTTTTGCGAAAATGAATTTTGTACTTAATTTACCGGTATCTCCTGTCTGGAAATAACCTCAATCAGCTCGCCCTGGCTTTTCAGCCAGATATCAATGCCCTTGCCGAAAACCTCCGCTTCGATAAGTGTGCCGTTTTCGCTCTCCTCTACTACCTTTGCAGTAGGCAGGCGGTCAAGAATATATTCATAGCTGTTGCCCTTAAACAGGAAGCGCAGGCGCTGCAGATGGCCGCCGTACATAAACTGGATGCGCTTGCGGAACTCGCCCTCCTCAAAGCGTTTGGAATACGGAACGGCAAAATGCGTTTCGGTGACGCTAAAGCTGTTTATGCGGTCGATGCGGTAGATAGTCGGGAAAGGATCGTTTTCTATCTCAAATTTGAGCTCTTCCTTTTCCTTGGGCACAATGAAGCCTGCCAGATAAAAGTAGAATTCGGAGAACATGATGCCTACGGGCTGCAGTCTGCGCTGCACTAGCACACCGTCGGTACGGCGGTAGTTGATGATTATCTCCAGATGCTCATGCACAGCGCCGCTAAGCTCCCACATTTTCTTCAGGAACTTATCCTTGTGCTGCGGTTCTACATAAAGCAGCTTTTCGTTGCCTATAAGCTCGCTCACACGCTGTTGCTCAGTTTTGGGGATACAGCAGTCAATCAGCTTATCAAGAATCGGATACAGCTCATTTTTGGTGAACGCCCTGCTCTCCAGCAGTATCTTGAGCGTGGCGAAAACCTCTTCGTTGGACAGCAGATTGCGTGAGGGCGGTACAAGCTGGTAAGCGCCGAGCTTCTGGTTGTAGACCAAATCCTGCACCAGGCCTGATGCTTCGTTCTGTTCATGTAAAAAGGACCGCAGGTCTTCTATGTCGCGCTGAATAGAGCGTAAGGAACAGCCGAAGCGTTGGGCCTCCTCCTTCTTGTAGAGCATTTTGCCGTCTACCAGGCGCGAATACATATAGAGCAAACGATCCTTTGCGATGCGTAAATCTGTCATTATTAGTTCCTCCCTGCCATGAAATTTGCAAAGCGGCTGATGTAAGAAAATCTCTTTAAGCTTATTATAGCACAATCATTCTCTTAAGCAAACGTTTTGCCACCGGCTATAAGCAAATTTTACCATAGCGGGAGGACACATATTGTCTTTCTCTAAAAATATTTTTGGCTTTTTTATTTATTTTAGAGATAACAGGCTACAAATTCCGCCTGTTCAGTTTTAAGCGCAGGCAGAACGCCATCCAGTGCTTCCAAAGCACGTGCTGCAATCTGAGCGTTCTTTTCTCTCTTTTTGCGGATGCGTACAGTGAGCGGCGGAATGAGGCCAAAGTTGATGTTCATCGGCTGGAAGTTTTCAATCGTCGGGTTGCTGATGTAGTTGGCTAAAGCGCCGTGCGCGGTTACGTCGGGAAATTCTACATCAGGCAGCTCCAATATCGCTCTTGCAGCAGCTAAACCGGCCATCAGTCCGGAGGCTGCTGACTCGACGTAGCCTTCTACGCCTGTCATCTGTCCGGCAAAGTAGAAGCGCTTGTTGCTGCGCAGGTTGAAGTGCTTATCCAGCAGCTGCGGCGAATTCAGATAGGTGTTTTTGTGCATAACGCCGAAACGGACGAACTCTGCGTTCTCCAGACCGGGAATCATGCCGAAAACACGTCTTTGCTCCGGCCATTTGAGATGTGTCTGAAAGCCTACCAGATTATAAAGGGAGGCAGCGGCGTTATCCTGACGCAGTTGTACTACTGCATATGCTTCCTTGCCATTACGCGGGTCAATGAGGCCTACAGGCTTCAGCGGACCGAAGCGCATGGTGTCCTCGCCTCTTGCAGCCATTTCCTCGATAGGCATGCAGGCTTCAAATACATCATGCTCAAAATCTTTTACGGGAGCGCTTTCCGCATTGCAGAGAGCTTCCCAGAAGGCAACGTATTCCTCCTTCGTGTAGAAGGGGCAGTTGAGGTAGTCGGCGCCGCCCTTGTCGTAGCGGGAGGCACGGTAAACCTTGTCATAGTCTAGAGAATCGGCGGTAACAATCGGTGCTGCGGCATCAAAGAAGTGCAGATAATCAGCCTGCAGCAGCTTTTTGATATCGGCGAAAAGCGCGTCGCTGGTCAGCGGGCCGCTGGCTACGATGACAGTGCCTTCAAGGCTTTCCAGGTCGGTTACCTCTTCGTGGATGACGGTAACGAGCGGATTAGCCTTCACTGCTTCGGTTACGGCAGCGGCAAAGCCGTCGCGGTCAACAGCCAGAGCGCCGCCGGCAGGCACCTGATGCTCGTCAGCCTTTTGCATGATGAGAGAGCCTAAACGGCGCATTTCTTCCTTCAGCAGGCCGACAGCGTTTTCAATATTGCCTGCGCGCAGGGAGTTGCTGCAGACAAGCTCGGCAAAATATGCGGTTTTATGTGCTTCGTCACTTTTTACAGGACGCATTTCGTGCAGGATTACAGGGATACCGTGGCGCGTGAGCTGGGTAACGGCTTCGCAGCCTGCCAGGCCCGCACCGATTACGTGTACAGGAGAGATAGTCATTTATTCGTTGCTGCCTTTCTTAGTTGTAGTAGTTTTTTTCGTTGCGGTTGTTTTCTTTGCAGTAGTCTTTTTTGCTGCAGTGGTTTTCTTCGCAGCAGTTTTGGTAGCAGTAGTTTTCTTAGCGGTAGTCTTTTTAGCCGCCGTAGTTTTCTTGGTTGCGGTTGTTTTAGCTTCCGTAGTCTTTGCTGCAGCTGTTTTTGAAGCATATACCGGTCTTGCTTTGGAGCATTCCTGGTTGCTGCAGAATTTGCGCTTGCTGCCGTTACGTTCTACGTGCTCTACCATCATATGCTTGCATTCCGGGCATTCCTCGTTGAGCGGTTTATCCCAGGTGGTGTAATCGCAGTCGGGATATCTTTCGCAGCCATAGAAGACCTTGCCGGTTTTGCTCTTGCGTTCGAGGATATCGGCGCCGCACTTAGGACATTTTACACCAATCGGGTGCAGAATGGGTTTGGTATTGCGGCATTTGGGGAAGTTGGGGCAAGCCAGAAACTTGCCGAAGCGTCCTTCGCGGATAACCATCATGGTGCCGTCGTTGCACTTGTCGCAGGGAACGTCGGATACCTCGAGCGGGATTTCGACGATAGGAATTGCCACGCCTGCGTGGTCCAGATCCTTTTTAAAGGGACCATAGAATTCGCTGAGAACTTCGTCCTTGGTGTGCTTCTTCTCGGCAACCTCATCCAGCTTTTCCTCCATCTGGGCGGTGAAGCCGATGTTGATGAGTCCCTTGAAATATTCGGTGAGCATATCCACGGTCATAATGCCAAGCTCGGTAACGAGCAGCTTTTTGGCTTCTTTGACCACGTAACCGCGGGTAAGCAGTGTAACGATGGTAGGTGCAAAGGTGCTGGGGCGGCCGATGCCCTTCTCCTCCAGCTCCTTGATGAGCGTTGCTTCGGTGAAGTGTGCAGGCGGCTCGGTGAAGTGCTGCTCTGCCGGCATGAGCTTGTAAAGCAGCAGCTTAGTGCCCGGTTCGACGTAAGGAACCTTGGAGTCCTTTTCTTTATCGTCATATTTGCTGTGCAGCTGCAAGAAGCCCGGGAATTTCAGTACGGAGCCTGTTGCGCGCAGCTGGTAGTCGGCAGCATCAATCGTCAGGGTGGTAACGTCATAAACAGCGTCCGTCATCTGACTGGCAACAACGCGGTTCCAGATGAGAGTATACAGTTTGAGCTGGTCATTGGTGAGGTACTCCTGCATCTCGGACGGGGTACGCATGACGCTGGTCGGACGAATCGCCTCATGCGCGTCCTGAGCGTTCTTTTTGGTGCTGTAATGGTTTTCCTTCGCCGGGCAGAATTCGCTGCCGAAGTTTTGCTTGATATAGTCGCGGATTTCGGCAATGGCAACCTCTGCCAGACGCACGGAGTCGGTTCTCATGTAGGTAATAAGGCCGACGGAGGTTTTGCCCAGGGATACGCCTTCATAAAGCTGCTGTGCGAGCATCATGGTTTTTTTGGCGCTGAAGTTAAGCTTTTTGTTGGCCTCCTGCTGCATGCTGGAGGTGGTAAACGGCGGTACGGGGTGACGCTTGCGTTCCTTCTTTACGGCGTCGCTCACGATGTAATCGGCTTTGGAGAGCGCTTTCTCCGCTGCTCTGGCCTCCTGCTCGTTGTGCAGCTCCAGCTTTTTGCCTTTGTATTTTACTGCTTCCGCTTCAAAGAGCTGTCCCTTGCTGCCTTCACGCAGCTTGGCGCTCAGTGTCCAGTATTCTACCGGCACGAAATCTTCGATTTCACGGTCACGGTCGGCAACAATTTTAGTTGCAACGGATTGCACACGTCCTGCGCTCAGGCCCTTGCGGATTTTGCGCCACAGCAGCGGGCTCAGCTGATAGCCTACGATGCGGTCTAAAATGCGGCGTGCCTGCTGTGCATCAACCATATCCATGTCAATGCAGCGCGGATGCTTGATAGCGTCCTTGACAGCAGCAGCGGTAATTTCATGAAATTCGATACGGCAGGCAGATGTCGGGTCAATTCCCAGAATAAATGCCAGATGCCAGCTGATTGCTTCACCCTCGCGGTCAGGGTCAGTTGCCAGTAAAACTTTGTCGGCTTTTTTGGCTTCAGCCTTCAGGGATTTGATTAAATCGCCCTTGCCGCGGATGTTGATATATTTCGGCTCAAATTCGTTTGCATGTTCCTCGTCCGGCAGAAAGGTTACACCCAGGGTGCTTTTCGGCAGGTCACGCAGATGTCCCATAGAAGCCTTTACAGTATAGTTTTTTCCTAAAAATTTTTCGATAGTCTTGGATTTCGTAGGTGATTCCACGATAACCAGAGTCTTTGCCATTTATGTTCCTCCTACTTTCGGTAGTAACGCTGCGCCTGGTCTGTAGCCACCAGTCCGGCGGCCTGCAGGTCAAGCAGCTCCATGCTCACGGCAGCAAAAGCGGCTCCGCTCTGCTCCGTCAGCTTTTCTAAAGAAAGCGCTCCTGCCTGCAAAAGAGCAAGCAGCTTCGCTCCTAATTCTGTTGTGACAGGTGCGGGCGCAGGCTTTGGTTCCTGCGGCGCGCAGTCAAATATACTCGGCTGGGTTATGCGGCGGTTCATTGCCTGCTGCCAGCTTCTTTTATCGTCTAAAATATCCTGTGGCATATCCACCAGCTTGGCACCGGTGCGGATAAGCTCGTGACAGCCAATGCTGCTGCCGTCGAAAATATTCCCCGGTACGCAATATACCTCACGTCCTTCATCTGCAGCGATATTCGCCGTAATTACAGCGCCGCTGCGCTTGCCTGCCTCTGCTACCAGCACGGCTTGCGACAGACCGACGATGATGCGGTTGCGCGCAGGAAAATTGGCCGCTGCAGGCGGAACTCCCGGCGGATATTCCGTCACCAATGCGCCCTGCTCGGCAATGCGGGCAAACAGCTTGGCGTTTTCGGACGGATAGACAATATCCAGACCGCAGCCAAGCACTGCCACCGTCGTCCCTCCGGCCTGCAAGCAGGCCTCGTGCGCCGCCGTGTCAATGCCCTTGGCACCGCCGCTGATAATTGGTATGCCCTCGCGCGTCATCGCCTTGGCAAAGTAGCCTGCGGCACGCACGCCGTATTCGCTGCAGCGCCGTGAGCCGACAATAGCCAAAGCATAATTTGCCTGCGGCAGCTCGCCCTTGACGTACAAAACTAAGGGCTTGTCGCTCAAGTTCTGCAGGCTCTGCGGATAGGCAGCATCGGTATAGGCCAGTATCTGCACGCCGTTATGACGGCAGAAGTAATCCAGCCTTTGCGGCAGACGCGCATCACGGTTGCTGATAAAGTTTTGCACTGCTCGCGGCGTACAGAACCCTGTTGCCGTAAGTGTGGCGGCGCTCGCTTCAAAAACAGCGCGGGCACTGCCCAAAGCGTTAATCAGATCAGGTATTCTGCTGCGTCCCAGACCGGGGACAACAGCGCAGACAGCGGCAAGGTATAAGGTATCCATAAGGTCACACTCCTCCTGTAATACATACATTATTATGCAGTCAGAGCGGAACTTCATGCCACAGCCTTCATAATATGCGATTTTCTTACATTATAATGATGAAATTCGTATTGGTCAAGTAAATTAATCATATAATGGAAGAAATTGTCAGCAAAATACGGGGAATTTTATTCACGAAAATGCACAAAAATCGGCCTATATACAGCAAAAGGACTCCCTCATACGAAGGAGTCCGAAATTTATTTTTGCAGTCTTTTCATAACGTAGTCGACAATCTGCTGTGCTGCCAAAGGATGGGCATGCTCGCTGCACGCAGCAGTCTCACGCGGGCTTGCAGTTGTGCTTTTGATATGTTGCACCAGCTCGTCGGTAGAACGTGCCACCAGGGCGCCGCAATACTGCTGCAGGAAGGCGCCGTTGCCCTCCTCCTGCCCCGGCAGCGGCTTGTAGATTAAAAGGTCCAGACCGCTCGCCAGCACCTCGGCAGAGGTCAGGCCACCGGCCTTGGTGATAATCATATCCGCACCTGCCATAAGCTGCGGCACGTCCTCACGGAAGCCGTAAATTTCGGCCGTAGCGCCGTATTTGGCTTGCAGCTGTGCTGCCAACGCCTCGTTGTGGCCTGTGACAGCAACAACGCGCAGGTTTTTCAGAGAGGCGCGCTGCAGTGCCGCAATAATCTCTGCCATCGGCAAAAGGCCCTCGCCACCGCCCATCAAAAGGCAGATGCGTTCGTTTTCGTCCCAGCCGAAGAACTCGCGGCATTTCTGCTTGTCGTGCTTAATCATAAACTGCTGGCGCACGGGAATGCCCGTAGCCTGAATGTCGGCATCGGTATTGAGTTTGTCACGCAGCAGCTCGTCGGCGATAAAGTAGGTATCCACGCCGTCGCAAACCCACCAGCGGTGAATCGTGAAGTCGGTCACTACGGCGCCGAGCCAGAGCTTGGGATGCTGCTTTTTGTAATAGCCGATGATGCCTGCAGGTGTGGCGTGCGTGGCGATTACCGCGTCAGGCTGCACGCTGCGCAGGTAGCTGCCACCCAAAGCTGCCAAGAGACGGTTTAAAAGCTCACGCAGCCATAAGGAGCCGCCCTGCTTATTGCCCCAGCTGTAGGCCAGCTTGTAAAGCCACGGGCAGCATTTTAAAATCCACAGGTAGGTGCCTAAAAAGGCCTTGCCCAGAAACTGCGGGAAGAAGTCGAAGATGTTGCCGTGGATGACCTCAACCTCCGGACGGTCGGTGAAGGCCTGCTCCAATGCTTCGGCTGCCAGCCTGTGTCCCGAGCCTATGGGTGCCGAAAGCAGGAGCACAGTATATTTTTTTCGTGTTTCGTGCATATTTATCACCATCTATATTGTATCGGAAATATAGCTAATCGGAATTTTTTTGCGAAAAAGGCTTGCTATCATAGCCTTTATATTGTATCATATTTTTAACTACAATCAATAGTTAATGTTCTCGCAAAGAGTAAAATTCGTGAGAAATTTTTGGGAGGCTCATCAAATGACTACAAGAAGACCTGTTGAAAGCTTTAGCTTTCCTGTAGAAAAAATTAAAGAAGGTTACTATACTGACGCATATTTTATGCGTTCCGAAGAAATCTTAAACGGTGATAATTACCATCCGCGCGTGCTGATGCAGGTGTTCGCCCGTGATCATGTTGTTGTTTGCGGTACTGATGAGGTTATTGCCTTAATCCGCCAATGTGCTTTCCATCCGGAAACTATCGAGATTCATTCCCTGCGTGACGGCGAAGAGGTTGACGAGTGGGAAACTGTTATGACTATCGAAGGCGATTACGCTGACTTTGCGCATCTGGAAACTCTTTATCTGGGTATTCTAGCACGTCAGAGCCGCATTGCTACCAATGTCCGCCGCGTAGTTAAGGCTGCCAACGGCAAGCCAGTGCTCTTCTTCCCTGCACGCTATGATATTTACCAGACTCAGGAATCCGACGGCTATGCAGCTTTGGTGGGCGGCATCCACGGCTTCTCTACCGATGCTAATGCGCTGGCAGCAGGTGGCAAGGGCCTGGGCACTATCCCCCATGCATTGATTGCTTCCTATAAGGGTGACACTGTTGCTGCTACCGAAGCATTTGATAAATATGTTGACCCGTCTATCGCACGTATCGCTCTGGTTGACTTTGACAACGACTGCGTAAACACTTCTTTGGCTGTTGCCCGCAAGTTGGGCAAAAAGCTCGCAGGTGTGCGTCTGGATACCTCCGGCAGCATGGTAGACAAGAGCCTGTGGACTCAAATCGGTACCTTTAAGCCTACCGGCGTTTGCAAGGAGCTTGTTTGCAATGTTCGCCGTGCGCTGGATGCCGAAGGCTTCAACCACGTTAAGATTATCGCTTCTGGCGGCTTTGACGCTGAGCGCGTAGCAGCGTTTGAGGAAATGGGCGTACCGGTTGATACCTATGCGGTAGGATCTTCCTTCTTCGACGGCAATATCAACTATACTGCTGATATCGTTAAGGTTGACGGCAAGGACTGCGCTAAGGCAGGCCGTAAATACAATCCTAACCCCAAAATGGAGCTTGTAAAATAATTTGCAACAATGAGGTTGCAGTGCGAAAGTGCTGCAGCCTTTTTTGCTACCCGAAAGAAGGAGATACTGGTAGTATAAAGAATCTTTACTACGGGAAATAAAATGTCCTTACGCTCAGTAAAAATTACGGTCACTCATTTCGTGTGGAACCAAGACGAAGCGGCGCAAAACTCGCGCTAAGCTGACAAATCCTGCTACATAAATCAAGCATAGCGCTCAGACATTGCGCCCCTTCTGTGGTTCCAGACACTCATTCGCTGCAATTTTTATTCACTTCACGACATTCCATTTCCCTATTCACAGGTCTTAGCTTTAATACTGTTTGTAACTAACGCAATTTCTTATATATGCAAAGGAGAACTCACCATGTCATTGAATACAACTCCCGCTGCCGAACGTATCCACATCGGTATTTTCGGTAAACGTAACGCCGGCAAATCCAGCCTGATCAACGCCATCACCAGTCAGGAGCTTGCCATTGTCAGCGAACAAAAGGGCACCACTACCGACCCTGTATATAAGGCTATGGAGCTTTTGCCCCTCGGCCCCATAATGATTATCGACACCCCCGGCCTTGACGATGAGGGTGAGCTGGGCGCGCAGCGCATCGCCAAGGCTCAGCAGGTGCTTAATAAGTGCGACATAGCTCTGCTCGTTGTAGATGCTAGCGTAGGCCTCAGCGAGGCGGATAAAGCACTGTGGCAGCAGCTGCAGGCGAAAAAGCTGCCATCCATCCTCGTGCTTAACAAGGTAGAGCTGCTCGACGAAATGCGCCAGGCACTGCTCACCATGGAGGCCATGAAGCTCACGAAGCAATGCTTCCTCGTCAGCGCCCTTGCCAACCGCAACATCAACGAGCTGAAGGAGGCTATCGCCGCTTTGCGCCCGCGTGAGGTAGAACGCCAGCTGCTTGGCGATCTGATTAAGCCCTGCGACATCGTAGTGCTCGTAACGCCGATTGACAGCGCCGCACCCAAGGGCAGGCTCATCCTGCCGCAGCAGCAGGTACTGCGCAACGTGCTCGACAACAAGGGCATCGCCGTAACCGTACAGGAAAGCGAGCTGGCGGAAGCACTGGCACGCCTTGCCTTCCCGCCCAAGCTCGTCGTAACCGACAGTCAGGCCTTCGGCGCAGTCAGCAAAATCGTTCCGCCCACTGTTCCGCTCACCTCCTTCTCCATCCTCATGGCGCGCTACAAGGGCACGCTCAGTTCAGCCGTAGAGGCTGTGCGTGTGCTCGATATGCTACAGGACGGCGATAAGGTGCTCATCAGCGAGGGCTGTACGCACCACCGCCAATGTCAGGACATCGGCACAGTAAAGCTTCCCGGCTGGATTCGCAGCTTCACCAAAGCGGAGCCTGAATTCTGCTTCAGCAGCGGCACGGAATTCCCCGAGGATTTGTCACAATATAAGCTCGTAGTGCATTGCGGCGGCTGCATGCTCAACGAACGCGAAATGCAAAGCCGCAGCGAGCGTGCTGCAGCGCAGAACGTGCCCATGACTAACTATGGCATTGCCATTGCCTATATGCACGGCATTTTAAAGCGCAGCGTCGCTCCCCTGCCGGATATCGCCAAGCTGCTGGAGTAAAGCAGCTGAACAGGAGAAAGTGAGGGTATGAACCATGCACAGCTTTTTATATTATTACCTGATCTTCATCAACTGCACCGCCTTTGTCGTCTACGGTGCGGATAAAGCCTTCGCCAAGCTGCATAGCTGGCGTGTGCCGGAAATAGTGCTGCTGCTTTTGGCAGCGCTCGGCGGCAGCGCAGGCGCATTTATCGCCATGCAGCTTTTCCGCCATAAGACACAGCATTTGAAGTTCATCTTCGGCGTACCGCTCATTTTCTTTCTGCAGGTAGCAGTCATCAGCTATTTTTTCTATAAGGGCTGAGCGCTCACTAAAAACCGTACAAACCGTACAAAACCGTACAACCCCTTGCTGCATAAGGCTTTGGGGCTGTACGGTTTTATTTGTTGTGTACGGTATTTAGTTGTCGTGGAGCTCTTTAGACCCTCTCCAGTAAATCCTCGATATTACAATAAATTGGCAAATACTCTGAGTATATGATAATGCTCTTGCGTATTCTAAAACCGCCTCTCATTTCAGCGTTTTAGAGGTGTTTTTTGCATTCGTGTAGTTTAGTGTAAAAAAAGTGCTTTTTTTCACGTATTTTTACACGAATATTTTGAGAAAATGTGTTGTTTTTGACATGAAAGAATTTTATAATATAGGTAGAACTACTGGAGGTGATAAATATGTATAGAAAAATATCACAGAAATTACTTGCATGGAAAGAAAGTCCTTTCCGCAAACCACTTCTATTGCAAGGTGCCAGACAGGTAGGCAAAACCTTCTCTGTTTTGGAATTCGGACGTAACAACTATGAAAATGTAGCATATTTTAACTTTGAAACCAACACACAATTAAACGCAACCTTTGAGGAAAACATAGAGCCGGGGTATTTGCTGCCTATTTTATCGCATATAGCAGGTACCAGCATCATCAAGGAAAAAACACTCATCATCTTCGATGAAGTACAGCTTTGCGAACGCGCTCTCACCTCGTTAAAATACTTTTGCGAGCAGGCACCGGAATACCATATTATCGCTCTGGGAAGCCTTTTAGGTGTCGCAGTTAACCGCAAAACCTACTCCTTCCCTGTCGGTAAGGTTGATATGCTTACTATGTACCCTATGGATATGGAAGAATTCCTTTTGGCGCTGGATGAAAGTTATCTGTTGGAGAAAATCAAGGCCTGTTTTACAGATAAAACTGCCATGCCTGCAGCCTTACACCAATCAGCCTTAGAGCTATATCGCCAATATCTTGTTGTGGGCGGTATGCCAGAGGCAGTGATGATCTTCAGCAAGACGAAAGATTATGTCTTTGTTCGTCATATTCAGGATACTATATTGGCAAGCTATCTTAATGATATGAGCAAGTACAATACTGAAAATGAAATTAAGAAGACTAGACTTACTTATGATAATATAACGGTACAGCTTTCCAAGAAGAATACCCGCTTTCAATATAAGCTGATAAAAAGCGGTGCGCGGGCAGCTGAGTTTGAAAACGCGATAGAATGGCTTATTCTTTCCGGTATTGTTGACCAGGTTTATAAGGTTGAGCAAATCAAAAAACCTTTGGCCAACTACCGTGATATTGATGCCTTTAAGATTTATTTGTCAGACGTAGGCTTATTATGCGCCAAGAAAGATATCATTGCTAACGATATTCTTTATATGGTGGATGAACTTAATGATTTTAAGGGTGGCATGACGGAGAATTATGTGCATAATCAGCTGAAAATTAATGATTATATGACATACTATTGGGAATCGGACCGTGGCGCTGAAATTGACTTTATTATTCAACGCGAAGGCAAGCTTATTCCTATTGAAGTGAAAGCTGCCGATAACACCAGAGCCAAAAGCCTGAAGCTGTATATGGACAGGTTTGAACCTGCATATGCCATCAAGCTTTCTACCAAGAATTTTGCTCAGGAGGATAATAAGCTTATTATTCCTTTATATGCGGCATTTTGTATCTGAAGTAATAGAATAGCGTACACCATCACAAAAAACCGTACATGCGCAAAGGCTTGCCCGGCCTGCGTTTGTACGGTTTTCTGCGACAGCCAAATATACATATAAATATACAGAAACGCTCTGCCAACCTTGCGGTCAGCAGAGCGTTTTATTGTGTCGGTATTAAGCCTCAGCTTATTTGAAGTAGCTTACGCCGGACAGGAAAATCTTCTGATCCTTGTCGCCCGCAATATTGCGGAACAGGCCCGGAGCAAAGCGCTCGCTGTGACCCATCTTGCCGAGGATACGTCCGTCGGGGCTGGTGATGCCTTCGATAGCATACAGGCTGCCGTTCGGGTTGAACGGAGTGTTCATGGTCGGTACGCCCTGAGCATTTACATACTGGGTAGCAACCTGGCCGTTAGCGAACAGCTCTTTAATAGTGCTTTCCGGAGCGTAGAAGCGGCCTTCGCCGTGGGATACGGCAACAGCATGCTCTTCGCCGGGCTCGCACAGGCTGAACCACGGAGATTTGTTGGAAACAACTCTGGTGGTAACGATTTGGGAAATATGGCGGCCGATGTTGTTGAAGGTCAGGGTCGGTGCATCGCTGGTCATGTCGCGGATATCGCCGTACGGAACGAGGCCGAGCTTAATCAATGCCTGGAAGCCGTTGCAGATACCCAGCATCAGGCCATCGCGGTTTTCCAAGAGGTCGCTGATTGCTTCCTTGATGCGCGGGTTGCGGAACATGGTAGCGATGAATTTGCCGCTGCCGTCAGGCTCGTCACCGGCGCTGAAGCCGCCGGGGATCATCACGATCTGGGAGTTGTTGATATATTTAACCATTGCTTCTACAGATTCTTCGATAGCAGCAGCGGTAAGGTTGCGCACGATGAAGGTGTTAGCTTCGGCACCTGCAGCTTCAAAAGCGCGGGCGCTGTCGTATTCGCAGTTGTTGCCGGGGAATACTGGGATGAATACGCGCGGTTTGGCGATATTCACCGGAGCGGTGAGCGTCAGCTCGCTCTTGTACAGCGGCATAGCGATGTCAGCAGGCTCCTCTGCCTTCGGAGTGCCGTCCGGGAAGATGCCCAGCAGCGGCTCGCGGTATGCGGCAAAGGCTTTCTCAGCGACAATCTTGGTGTCGTTGATGGCGATGCCTGCTTCGGCGGTAGTGTGGCCGAGCAGCATGCAATCAAGGCCTTCGAACAGCTCTTCCGGTTCTACGCCGGCTGCCAGCTCGATGACCATGCCGCCGGGCTGCAGGGTAAAGAGGCTGTCGGTATCGTGGAACGGTTTGATGAATTCAAAGCCAAGCTCGTTGCCCAGGCTCATGGTGGTAACAAGTGCAGCTACGCCACCCTCTTTAACAGTGGCAGCAGCAGCAATCTTGCCTGCTTCCATAGCCTTGTGTACAGCGGTCAGGTTTTTCTTCAGGGCTGTAAAGTCCAGTACTTCGGCACTATTGCGCGGGCAGGACAGGAAGATTACCTTGTCGCCTGCTGCCTTGAAGTCGGCAGATACAGCCTTGTTGCCGTCGATTACGCCTACTGCGAAGGAAACGAGTGTCGGCGGAACGGTTTTGTCCATGAAGGTACCGCTCATGCTGTCCTTACCGCCGATTGCCGGCAGGTCCAGAGCATCAAGTGCGGTGAAGGCGCCCAGCAGTGCGCTGAACGGCTGGCCCCAGCTGTTGGCATCATGCAGCTTGGGGAAGTATTCCTGCAGAGTCAGGCGCAGCTTAGCGGGATCAGCACCCAGAGCTACGGCACGAACTACGGATTCAGTTACAGCGTACATTGCGCCATGGAACGGGCTCCAGCAAGCAACGTTCGGATTGTAGCCGCAGGCCATTACGCTGGCTGCAGTGGTGTTGCCGTGCAGCACAGGAATGCGGCCTACCATGCCCTCGCTCGGGGTGAGCTGGGTTTTGCCGCCGAACGGCATCATTACGGTGCCGCGGCCGATGGTGCTGTCAAAGCGCTCGGACAGGCCTTTTTCGCTGCAGACATTCAGACGTCCGAGGTTAGCCAGCCATGCAGCCTCCAGGTCAGCAGCGGAGGTTACTTCGGCAGGAACCTGCTCGAATACGTTGTCCTCTTTTTCTTCGCTTACTACGATGTTGGTGTGCTGTGCTACGCCGTTGGTATCGAGGAAAGCGCGGGACAGGTCAACAATTTTATCGCCACGCCAGAACATAACCAGGCGCGGTTCTTCGGTAACGTCAGCAACAACAGTTGCTTCCAGGTTTTCTTCGTCAGCATATTTGATGAAGGCATCGCGGTCAGCGGCAGCAATAACAACAGCCATACGCTCCTGAGATTCGGAGATAGCAAGCTCGGTGCCGTCCAGGCCTTCGTATTTCTTGGGAACCTTGTCGAGGTCAATAACAAGACCGTCTGTCAGCTCGCCGATAGCAACGGATACACCGCCTGCACCGAAGTCGTTGCAGCGTTTGATCATTGCGGTTACAGCAGGGTTGCGGAACAAACGTTGGATTTTGCGTTCGGTCGGAGGATTGCCCTTCTGTACCTCTGCGCCGCAGCTCATGAGGGAGTCAACGGTGTGCTCCTTAGAGGAACCGGTTGCACCGCCGCAGCCGTCACGGCCGGTTTTGCCGCCCAGCAGCACTACGATATCGCCGGCAGCGGGACGCTCACGGCGAACTGCACTGCGGGGAGCAGCGCCGATTACGCCGCCGATTTCCATACGCTTCGCAACAAATTTATCATGATAGTATTCCTGTACATGGCCGGTTGCCAGACCAATCTGGTTGCCGTAGGAACTGTAGCCTGCAGCTGCGCCGATGGTAATCTTGCGCTGAGGCAGCTTGCCGGGCAGGGTTTCGCTGATCGGGGTGCGCGGATCGGCACTGCCGGTTACGCGCATAGCCTGATATACATAGGAACGGCCGGACAGCGGATCGCGGATTGCACCGCCGAGGCAGGTAGCAGCGCCACCGAACGGTTCGATTTCGGTCGGATGGTTATGGGTTTCGTTTTTGAACATTACCAGCCACTCTTCGGTCTTGCCGTCGATTTCGATAGGCACAACGATAGAGCATGCGTTGATTTCTTCGGACTGGTCAAGGTCAGCCAGCTTGCCTTCCTTGCGCAGCTTCTTCATGCCGATAACGGCAATGTCCATCAGGGTTACCGGACGCTCGGTGTCTTCACCGTAAACCTCGTCACGGGCAGCCATGTATTTGTCATAAGCCTCTTGTACAGGCTGGGTAAAGGTGCCGGGAACGATATCTACATCTTCAATCTGCGTCATGAAGGTAGTATGACGGCAGTGGTCGGACCAGTAGGTATCCAGCACACGGATTTCGGTAATAGTCGGCTCGCGGTGCTCTTCGTTGAAGTATTTCTGGCACCACAGCAGGTCGTCCAGGCTCATAGCCAGACCCATAGATTGGCGCAGTGCTTCCGCTTCTTCCTTGGACATGGTCAGGAAACCGGTAACGGATTTAACCTTTTCCGGCTCCTCGCAGGTGCTGATGAGGGTTTCGGGCTTAGCCTGTTCAGCCTCACGTGCTTCAATCGGGTTGATGCAGTAAGCCTTGATTTTTTCAACTTCTTCCGCAGTCAGCTCGCCTTCCAGAACATATACCTTAGCGGCAGCAACCATCGGGCGCTCCTTTTGGGTAATCAGCTGGATACATTGTTCGGCAAAATCCTCGCGCTGGTCATATTGACCGGGCAGCAGCTCTACGGCAAAGGCAGCCTCGCCTGCAGCCAGCGGCAGCTCCTCTTCTACGACATTGTCGACAGGCGGCTCGGACAGCACCAGCTGCTTAGCCATAGCGAATTCCTCATCGCTCAGGCCCATCACGTCATAGCGATTGACAATACGCATACCGGTAAGATTGCTCATACCGAGGTTGTTGCGCAGGTCTGCCAGCAAGCCATGTGCTTCGACAGCAAAGGCATCCTTCTTTTCTACAAAAAGTCTTCTTATGTTACTCATATACACGGCCTCCAATGTAATTTTTTGAGGTGAATACTTGCTATTTATGTATCTATTTTAACACACTTCGGCGTTTTATCCAATATGGATAGCGATAAATCTAGGCATATTGGTGAACATTTTTCAGTTATAACTAAAAATAATTCGGAAAATCAGCCATAATGTAAGAATGGCCATCCTAAAAGATGACCATAATTTTATTGAACAGGAACCTTTATTATAACGCTTATTATTTGGCAAACTCTTGGCTTATCTTGGCAATAGCTCTTACCGTAGCGCGGATATCGGGCTGAGCCAGAATGCCGCTGACTATGGCTGCGCCGTCAGCGCCTGCCGCGCGCACCTCGCGGTAATTGTCCGCAGTTACGCCGCCGATGCCGACAACAGGCAGTCCCTTCTCCCTGCAGATAGCCGTAAGTCCTTCCGTACCCAGCTTTTTGACGTCTGCCTTGGTAGCAGTGCCGAAGACAGCGCCGCAGCCAAGGTAATCCGCACCGCTTTGCAGCGCCGCTTTAGCCTCCGCCGGATTGTGCGCTGAAACACCGATGATGTAATCCTCGCCCAGAATCTTGCGCGCCGCAGCGCAGGGAAGGTCGTCCTGCCCTAAATGTACGCCTGCTGCCCCCACTGCCATCGCGATATCCAGACGGTCGTTGATAATCAGCGGCACATTAAAGCTGTCGCACAGTGCTTTCAGCTGCAGCGCTTCGGCGTACATCTCCGCGCTGGATGCCGTCTTGGCGCGGTACTGCACCAGCGTCACGCCGCCCTCAAGCGCCTCGCGCACGCAGTCTATAAGCGCCCTGCCTTGCAGGCAGCCATCGTCCGTAACCAGATAAATACTGTAATCAGGCTGAGCTTTCATCAGGACACCTTTTCCTCCGGCTTCAGGTTTACCAGATTCCACTTCGTAGTTACATGATAAATTGCGTCAATCAGGCGCACCTTGAACATGCCGGGGCCATCCTTCTTCTCGAGGAAATTGGCTGCCAGCTCGGCACTCTGGCCCATGATGACAACGCCCAGTGCTGCCGCAACAAGCATATCCTTGGTGATAGCAGCGCAGCAGGCAACTAAGGTAGTAGTCATGCAGCCGCTGCCGGTGATATCCTGCAGCAGCGGGTGACCGTTGTTCAGCACAACAGCCTGCTTGCCGTTGCTGATGTTGTCAATCGGGCCGGTGACAGCGAACACGCAACCGAATTTGGCAGCAGCATCCTTGGCGGTGCGCAGTGCTTCGCCTTCTTCGGTGCCCTGCTCCATGTTGTCCACGCCACGGCCTCCGGTTGCACCCAGCAGCAGCGCCTGGCATTCGCTGTGGTTGCCACGCACGATGTCAATATAGCCTGCGTTCAGCAGCTTCAGCGCGAAATTCAGACGTACGGTAGAAGCCATTACGCCAACGGGGTCCAGCACTACGGGGATGCCCTTGGTTTTGGCCGCCTGCGCCGCACGCTCCATAGCAATCTGCTTATTGAAGCTCAGCGTACCGAGATTCAGCACCAGTGCGTCGGCACCAGCAGTAATTTCAATAACCTCCTCCGGCTCATCGGCCATCACAGGAGAAGCGCCTGCTGCCAGCGCAGCATCTGCGCAGCTTTCCGCCGTCACATAATTAGTAATTTCGTGGATGACAGGTCTTGCCTTACGCAGCTTGTCAACCAGCTCGCCAAAAGTATTTTTTAAGTCCATTAGTCTAAGATACCAGCCTTTCTGTATAAATCAACAAAATGATGCGTCGGTCCGCAGCCGCTGCCCAGTTCGATGCCATGCTCGATGGCTTCGGTAACGTAGGCCTTGGAGGCGCGTACCGCATCCGGCAGCTCCAGCCCCTTGGCCAGGTTCGCCGCCAGACTGCTCGACAGCGTGCAGCCTGTGCCGTGGGTATTCTTCGTAGCAATGCGCTTGCCGGGGAACCATGTTTCCGTGCTGCCGTCAAAGAGTAAATCATCCGCCGTGTCGCTCAAATGACCGCCCTTCACGAGCACAGCCTTCGCACCCAGAGCAATAATTTTTTCCGCAACGGCGCGCATCTGCGCCTTTTCCGTAACCTGTATGCCGGTAATCGCCTCTGCTTCCGGCAGGTTGGGCGTAACCAGTGTAGCCAACGGCAGCAGCTCATTAATCAGCGTTTCGCAGGCCTCCGGTGCCAGCAGCGGATAACCGCTTTTGGAAATCATCACTGGGTCCACCACGATAATGCGCGGCTGATAACGGCGCAGGCAGGCGGCAATCGTACGGATAATCTCCGGCTGCGATACCATGCCTATTTTCACAGCGTCCACACGAATATCATCAAAAACGGCAGCAATCTGCGCTTCTACAATATCACAGTCAATATTCTGTACTGCGGTAACACCACAGGTATTTTGTGCAGTAACGGCAGTAATGACGCTCATACCGAAGGTGCCATGAGCGGCAAAGGTTTTTAAATCGGCCTGAATTCCGGCGCCGCCGCTGGAATCACTGCCTGCAATCGTCAGCAAATTCTTCATCTGCTTTTTGCCTCCTTTAATGCGCACTCAACGCGCGCAGGTATTTTCTTTGTTCTGTCCGGAATAATCGAACAGACCGTCGTTCTTTTCCTCCAACGCTTTGATAATATGATAGGTATATTCGTTATAGGGAGTGGGAATCCCCAGCTCCTTGCCCATCGCCATCAGAGCACCGGAGAACATATCAATTTCGGTGTGTCTGCCTGCGTCCAGATCCTGCAGCGTGGAATAGCGCACAGATGGCGGAACGGCACTGCCACGGCCGGAGCTTGCGGGACATTTGCTCATATCAATGCCTTTGGCGGCGGCGATGGCCTCCAGCTCACGGCGCAGACCTTCCTTAATAGCACGCATATGCTCGCTGTCCTGATAGCAGCCAAGACCTGCGCCAATAACAGCCTGCGGCAAATTGTTGCAGACGTTCAGACGGAACTTGCACCAGATTTCTTCATTAATGCAATCCGTATGGCGGATATGGATATCGGCTCTGCACATAAGCGCTTCAATCGCCAGCACACGCTCACTCTCAAACGGTGCCTGCGCTTCGCCGAAAACAATACCGATAGTCTTTTCCGGGTTGAAACGCACGCCGTTGCCCTCGTGACGCGACGCAATCTTAATCAGAGCAGGCAAAATCTGCTTGCTGTCGACAACGCCGGCAATAATCTCCTCGCTGTCCACACCGTTCATCAGGCTCATGACAGTAGTATTGGGGCCTACTGCCTCGCGGATGCTCGCCAGTGCGCCGGGCAGAGCGCCGTATTTTAAAGCGACAATCAAAAGATCTACGCCCTTGGCCTCCTGCGGGCTCCACACCTGCGGATGATAGGTGACGTTGTTGATGCTGCAGCCCTCGTCACGCAAACGCGCAGCACGGCTGCCTTCGGCGATAATGCCGAATCTGATATCGGTGAGCTTGCTCAGTCCCCAGATTATATAAGAGCCTACGGCTCCTGCTCCCAAAAGTGCGACAGATTTTATCTCCATGCTTATCACTCCTTATTGCTGGCAAATAAGTGCTGCAGGCCGAGGCGGAATTTATTCCGCGCAGGCTGTAACGCTCATTGCAGTAAAGCTAATTATACACTATATATTATAGCATATCGGGGCGCATAAAAAAACAGCAGCGAAGTGCAAGGCACGAGCTGCTGTGAAGAACTGGTAAAATTTATAATATTATGGAAGAAGTTATTATGCTGTCAGCTTGGAGGCAAGCTCACGTACCTCTGCTTCCGAAAGCTTGGAATGACGGACGGTGAATTCGATGCTCATACCGTCAGCCAAAAGGCCTTTGGCAAGCTCTATTCTGTTTGCCTGCTCTTTTTTCTCAGCTTCCTTTGCCACTGCTTCAGCCTTTTTTGCAGCATATTCTTCAACTGCCTTCGCTGCTGCTTCGGCTTTTCTTGCAGCATATTCCTCAATTACGTCAGTCATTTTTTCTTCGCCCTCCTTGCTGTATTTCAAAAATTCCATGCGCTCGGCAAATTCTTGGTAATGTAAATTTTTAGGCTCTGTACAGTATAAGTCCTGCATGAGCTTGCCCAGCGCTGTATCATCACGGCGCTGACTGTTGACATAAATAATATGCGAACCATCTTCAAAATCCCTCGCAGGGAACCCTGCGGGGGATTTGTGCATCCTAAAGTACTCAAAGCATACAACTGCTCCATTCACTTCTTCACAGCCAGGCTGCGAATAGAAACATTCACGTTATTCACCTTCATGGCCGTCATATACTCAATTTTTTCCTTAATCTTCGCCTGGAACTGCTTGGTAACGGCAAAGAGTTTAACACCGTAATACAGCACAACCTCTACACTGATAACAATACCCTTGCTGTTGTCGCTACGGCGGCGCACCTTAATGGAGGTGATGCGCTCCACGCCCTCCAGCTTGCGCCCGATAATTTTGATGATATCCTCCAACGCGCTGTCGGAAATTAGCAGCTTGCCGTAAAAGCTGAACGAAGGGCGCACGATAGAACGGTCCGCGTCCTTCTCCTGCTTACGCTGGCTGGAAAAAATATTATAGGGCAAATCGGCAAAATAGCCTGTAAAATGAGGCTTCAGCTCAATCGTCGGCACCGGTACGATATGCTTGCCCTCCTGCAGACGCGCATGGCGGGCTTTTTTGATTTCGGCCTTGCTGGCAATCTGGTTGATATAAACCGTCTTGACCGGCTTATCCAGCTTCAGCCTGCCGATAATCTTGTTGATCATATTGTCCGAGGTAGCGATAATCAGCAGACGATGAATGTTGTTGGTCGCCAGCGCCTCACGCACCGCCTGCGCGTGTCCTTCGTCGGTGAAGATGGCACGCTTGACGGCCTGTATTCTGTTGTCTTCGTTCTTGGCTGAGGTGCCTGCTAAAATTTTTGTGCCCTTAATCAGCAGACCGTCGTCAATAATAGCGTCACAACGGTTGTCAAAGGCCACGCCGATAGCATGGTGGCTCTTGCCTGTGCCGCTGGGTCCTACAAAAGCAACTACTTCCATTCTATTACACCCTTAACATCATCATATTGCACCTGCCAGATTCCCAGCTTTGTGGGGAAACGGTCAGGGATTCCGTGAAAGTCACTGCCGCCGCTCACCAGCAGTCCACGCTGCTTGGCCAGTGCAAGCCAATGGCTTTGCGCCTGTGCATCCGCGCTGGGGTGCCAGACCTCGATGCCGTCAAAAGGCTCTGCAGCTAAAAGTCGTTCGGGCAGCGTTTTATCCACCAGCTCCGAGGGATGTGCCAACACAGCGATACCGCCTGCCTCGTGAATCAGCGCCACTGCCTCCTGCGGAGAAAGCTTGGGCTGCGGCACATACGCCGGTCCGCCACGGTGCAGCAGTGCGTCGAAAACCTCCTGCACGGTAGCAAAATATCCCTTGGCCACCAGTGCCTTGGCCACATGCGGACGGCCTACTGCCCTGTTCTTGGGGTCGCAGGCCTCTACCTCCACATGGTAGCCTAATTTTTCCAGCTTTTCCAGCATGGCATATAAACGGTGCTCGCGCGCATGGCGCATTTCATCCATTTTCTTATGCAGCGCTTCACAGTCCATAGAAACGTGATAGCCTAAAATATGCACGGCATCATCCTCGTACTGCGTTCCCAGCTCCACGCCGGTGAGGACGCGGATGCGTCCGCCGTGGAGCTTCGCCGCCTCGCGCGCCTCCGCCAGACCGTTCCACGAATCATGGTCGGTGACAGCGATAACGCTGATGCCTTTAGACATAGCCTCGTCCACCAGCATGGTCGGCGTATAGCGTCCGTCGCTGAAGGTGCTGTGCAAATGTAAATCTACAAGCTGCGCAGCCATTACAGCATACCTGCCAGCTTGATAAGCGTCATAGTGCCAAAGGCAGTACCTCCTTTAACCTTAAAACCCTCCGTCTTGGTTGCGGTGGAGGTGCCGCCGATATCAAGATGCGCCCACGGGATATCTTTATCAACGAACTCACCGATGAACAGACCGCCGGTGATGCAGCCGCCGGCACGTCCTGCGCTGTTGAGCAGGTCCGCAACGTCGCTCTTGATGGCCTCCTTGCATTCGGGCAGGGAAGGTAGCTGCCAGTAGTTTTCACCGGCCATGCGACCTGCCAGCTTAATCTGCTCTACCAGCTCGTCGTCATTGGCCACAATACCGCTGGTTTCGTTGCCCAACGCGATTATTACCGCACCGGTGAGCGTTGCTATATCAATAACCTTCTTGGCACCCATTTGGCAGGCATACCAGACTGCGTCCGCTAGCACCATGCGTCCTTCCGCATCGGTGGAAACAACCTCGATGGTCTTACCGTTGGCTGCACGCACGATGTCGCCGGGGCGTTGCGCCTTGCCGTCAGGCATATTTTCCGCGCAGGCCAGCACGCCGATAATGTTGCATTTCAGGCCTAAACGTGCGATGGCACGCATAGCGCCGAGCACAGCGCCTGCACCCGTCATGTCGTCCTTCATCTCGCCCATGTTATCGTCAGGCTTAATGGAAATACCGCCGCTGTCGAAGGTGATGCCCTTGCCTACAAAGGCTGTATAGGGAGCGTCACCGTTGCCGTTGTAGCGCAAGGCAACGAGGCACGGAGGGTTATGACTGCCCTGACCTACTGCCAGCAGTGCATGCATGCCTCTTGCCTCCATCAGGGTTTCGTCCATAATAGTAATTTCCAGCGGCAGCTCCTGCCCCAGCTTCAAGGCATCATCGGCCATGGTTTGCGGTGTTACCACGTTACCGGGGTTATTCACCAGATCACGTGCATAGCACACTGCTTCCGCAGAGATTTCCGCAGCGTTAATGATTTCCGCCGCCTCCGGCGCAGCGCTCAGCACTGCAGCCTCGCACAGCGGTGCCTGCTTTGCTTCACTCTTGAAACGGTTGAAGGTGTACGCGCCGAGGTAAAGTCCTTCGACGAGCGCCTGCAGGTTTTTGCTGCGTTCGGCGTTCAGCAGGATAGGCGCAGCCAGTACGGCCTTTTGCGCCTTAGCTTTGTGCAAAGCGCGGGCAGCAGCGCCGGCAGACTTACGGAAATTGTTCGTCTTGCAGTCCTTGCCCTCGCCACAGCCTGCCAAAAGCAGTGTCAGCAAACCTTCACCTTGCGGCAGCACCAAGGTGGTTACGCTGCCTGCGTCATAAATATCATCGTGCTGTGCGGTGTACGCCATCACTGCCTTGGCTACAACCTCCGGCAGCTCCAGCTTGTCGATAGCTGCCGCACATTCCTTACACAGAAAGAGGACAATACTGTTCGCATCATTATAGGCTGCAGCGTTGAACTCCGCTGCAATGCATTGAAATTGGTTTAACATATCTTAAACTCTCCTATCATTATTTATATTCTATTGCAGTCTGCAATTCGTTAAGCATGGTATTGCCGCTGGAACGCTGCAACGACAAATCGCTCACCAATACCTTCATCTCACGCATCAGGCGGCCCTTGGAAAAATAAGAGCCCAGCGCATGAATCGTATACGGTGTCTGATTGATATTGCCGATATACATCAGGCAGTGGCCGTCCATATAAAGCGCTGTACCGGGCATCAGCTTGCTGATAATGGCGGCGCGTTCCTGTGAGCTGCCGCTGAGCTTTTTCTTCGTACCTGCGGTCAACTCCTGCTGGTCGGCATTACGCGGCAGCACAATGCCTACAGTGCGGTAAGCATTGAACACCAGGCTTGAGCAGTCCACGCTGTTCTTCAAACCGCCCCAGCCATAAGGCTTGCCGTAAAATTTGAAGGCGGAGCTCAGCAGATTATTGCTGGTATAAGGCAAATAACCGTAATGCACGGCAGAAGCAGCCTTCGGCACCAGCAGCTTCTGCTTCTGCAGCAGGCCTGTTTTTGTGCGCACCGGCGCAAGCACCGTATAGGTATCGCTTTGCACACTGTCAACCGGCAGGCGCGCACCCTGCTGATAAAGCACCTGCTCGCCGTCTGTTTTCAGGTTATATTCCGCATCGGTAACAACCAAAAACTTCTGCGGCCTCACAAAGCTGCTCCAGGTGTTCTTATCGGTCATGGCTACATTATACTTGCTCACCCAACCGCTGTAATTTACTGCCTGCACGTAGTAAAAATAACCGTTGGCACTGGTGTGCAGCACCGCTACAGGCTCTCCGGGGTCCAGCATAGTTTCCTGCAGCGCGTCAAAATCCCTGTCGCCCGCGTAATAATACAGGCCCTCGCCCGTAGGCAGCGCGCGCACCGCAGTACGGCGCACCGTCACTGCGTATTGCACGCCTACGCTTTTGGGAATAGCGCTGATATTGCTCTGTTTGCGCAGGATATTCTTATAGTTTTCGCTCACCTTATTGCCATGCAGATACAGGTCATCGTCAAGGATGGAATAATCCATAATCCTCGTTTTAAGCGCATCACCGCTCATCGTCGCAGGATAATTTGCCAGGTCAGGCATACTGCGGGAAGCAGCGCGCACCTTGGCGTTGAAGGCTGCCACACCCTTCGCATCCAGAATAACCGTATCACCACTCTTGTTCTGCTCCGTCCAGTGCGACGGGTTCACCAGCGGCGGATAATTGGTAATGCCTGCGGCCGAAGCGCCCAAAGGCAGCAGCAGTCCGCAGACAACGGCAGCTGTATATAAAAGCTTTGCTAATCGCAATTTCGTTCCTCCTTCCTGCAGTATTAAGTCTACTGCAAATCACCTAAAATACTTGTAATATTATTATATTCTTTAGGCAGGACAAAAATCCTGCTTTAGTATATGAAAAAAGCTGATGTAAGCATTGGCCTACATCAGCGTAGAAGCGATATTTTATTTCTGCAGATCCTTGGCATTGCCCGGTTTGATTTTGCTTTCAGTGCCTGTGAGCAGGCGATGGATATTTTCCTTGTGGCGCAAAACTACAAAGAAAGCGGCAACCACCGAGAAAATCACATAGGCAGAGGGATAACCCAAATACCACGCCAACGGCGGCGTAAAGATGGCAGCCATAATGGAGCCGAGCGATACATAGCGCGTCAGCAGCACGCACACCAGCCAGATACCGAAGCTTGCTACCGCAACCTTAGGCATCATAAAAATCAACAGGCCCAGTGCGGTCGCAACGCCCTTGCCACCCTTAAAGCCCAGAAAAAGCGAATAATTGTGTCCCAAAAGCGCACCCAAAGCCGTAACCACATCCAGCAGCGGATTGTGGAAAAAATAACTCATAATAGCAACCGCGAGAATACCCTTGAAGGCATCGGCAATCAGCACCAGCACCGCAGTCTTAGGACCGACGGTACGGAAAACGTTCGTTGTGCCGATATTTTTGCTGCCGTAATTACGGATATCAATACCGTGAAAGGCCTGCACCAGCCATAAGCCGCTGGGAACAGAACCGCACACATGACCGAGCACAAAGCCCAGCAGAAAATGTAATATACCCACCTCATTGAACATAACAAATCACCTGACTTTTATTTATTCATCCTCGTTCTTGCCACGGATAATCATCTGAATCGGTGTGCCTTCAAAGCCAAAGGCCTCACGCAGCTTGTTCTCCAGATAACGCTGATAGGAGAAATGCATGATTTCCGGTTCGTTGACAAAGATAACAAAGGTTGGCGGTTTGATTTTGACCTGTGTAACATAAAGAATCTTAAGACGCTTGCCTTTTTCGGTCGGCGGCGGATTGATAGCCACAGCGTCCTCGATAACCTGGTTGAGAATACTGGTAGCGATACGCATAGCATTCTGCTCGGCAACATAGGAAATAACCTCCGGCAGACGGTGAATACGCTGCTTGGTAACGGCAGAAACGAAAACTACCGGCGCATACTGCAGGAAAACAAGCTCCTTGCGCAGAGTTTCGGTGTAACGCAGAGTAGAGGAATTGTCCTTCTCATACAAATCCCACTTGTTGACAACCAGAATAACAGCCTTGCCTGCCTCATGAGCATAGCCTACAATACGTTTATCCTGCTCGGTAACACCTTCGACAGCATCAAAAACCATCAGCACAACGTCACTGCGGTCAACCGCACGCAGAGAACGCATAACGCTGTATTTTTCAATCGGTTCGTCAACCTTAGCCTTGCGGCGCATGCCTGCGGTATCAATGAACAGGTACTTCTGACCGTTGCGTACTACCGGAGTATCAATCGCATCACGGGTAGTGCCTGCAACATCACTAACGATAGAACGCTCCTCACCTACCAGTGCGTTGAAAATAGAGGACTTGCCCACGTTAGGACGGCCGATCAGAGCAACCTTGATTTCGTCCTCTTCCTCCAGGTCGCCTGCCATCTTATCGGACGGGAACTTGGCAACAACGGCATCCAGCAAATCGCCCAGGCCCAAATGGTTGGACGCGGAAACAGCAATAGGATCACCGATACCCAGATTATAGAATTCAAAGGTATTCATCTCCTGCTTCGGAGAATCCGCTTTATTGACAGCTAGAACAATCGGCTTCTTGGACTGACGCAGCAGACGGGCAACGTCAGCATCCTCGGTAGTAATGCCTGCGCGCGCATCGCAGACGAACAGAATAACGTCCGCCTCCTTAATCGCAATCTGTGCCTGCTGGCGGATAGAAACAGCAATAGCATCGGCATTCATGATTTCGATACCGCCGGTATCAACCATCATAAACTCGTGGTCCAGCCATTCGGCGGTAGCATACAGACGGTCGCGGGTAACGCCCGGTGTATCCTCAACAATGGAAATCCTGCTGTTGGCAAAAATATTAAAAAGAGTAGATTTGCCTACGTTCGGACGTCCAACTATAGCAACTATCGGTTTAGCCATAATCAAATCTCCTTCATCATAATAAATTTTTTAGTATGTGTCTATCATAGAAATGTAAAATTTTTTGCATATTTATGGGGAATACCCATTATAAGCTTAAACTCTTAAACGAGCAATTCACATATCGCAGAGCAAGCATCCCCCTTCCGTCAGTTCGCTACGCTCACTGACACCTTCCCCGAGGGGCAGGCAAGTCTAATAGCGTTTCTTTAGCCTTCATTAGTACATTCTTGGTTCCCCCTTGGGGGAACTGTCGCCGTAGGCGACTAAAGGGGGCGGCTTAGGCAACTTGTCGCATCAAAATCCTCCTTCCGCCTCGCTATGCTCGGCACCTTCCCCAAGGGGAAGGCAAGACTAATAGCTTTCAATTAGCCTTCATTAGTATGTTCTTGGTTTCCCCTTGGGGGACAAGGTGAATTGCCCGAAGGGCAAGAGAGGGCGCCCTGGGGCGACTGTCGCGTCAGCGACTAAAGGGGGTAACGCAGATGGAGTGGTATAACACACACCTCAATGGTCGATGCCGTTACGAGAACTAACTCCCTTGTGGAAATAGTGCTTAACCTCGCTCATATCAGTAACAAGGTCGGCAATTTTAATAAGCTCTTCCGGTGCACCTCTACCGGTAGTAATAACCTCAACGTTATTTTTATGCTCACGCAGGAAATCCACAACCTCCTGCGTCGGCAGCATTTTGGTAGCAAGCACAATATTCAGCTCATCAAGAATAATAATGTCCGCAGCGTGCGAGCTGATAGACTCTTTCGCCTCTTCCCAGCCGTCACGGCACATCTTCAAATCAACAGGATCGGGATTACGGAAGTTGACAAAGGCGTCGCGTCCCACCTGCCGCAGCTTAAACCAGGGCAGATTATTTGCAGCCCGCGCCTCACCGTACTCAGGATCATCCTTCAAAAATGAAAGCATCAGCGTCTTCATACCATAACCGGAGGCACGCAGCGCTACGCCCAAAGCGGCAGTAGTCTTGCCCTTGCCTGTACCTGTATAAACCTGCAGCATACGCTTCACCTATCTTTCCAATAATAAATGCAGCAATTCCTTCGCACCCTTGGCAATTTCCACCTTGCCGGGGTAACGCTCCTTGAACTGCGCCAGCGACATATCATCCAAAAACAGCTTATCACTGTTCAAAACAACATCCGGAAGAATAATCTTCTTATCCTGAACGTTCGCTAAGATATCGCTGCCCGTCAAAAGACCGGTGACATTGACCTTGCCGCCGAAAAAGCTGTTAGGCACAGGCACAAAACGGTGCTCCGAACCGAACTGGCTGTTCAGCTTCGCCATCAAAGGCTCCAGCACACGGTAAGCGCCCTCACCCACGGGAATCACCGCAGGCTCTGCAGGATGAAAGCTCTGCATCTGCGCCAACGCCTCGTCCCACTCCAACATAAAGTTGGCAGTAAGGCCGATGCCGTTTTCCAGCTGCGGGAAGCCGTCGTACCATTCGGTAGGAGGAAAAGGCTTTTCCGCCAGCAGATAAAATTCATCGCCCAAGTAGATAAACGTCTTGCCTGTTTCCTTACGGCAGCGCTCCTGCCATGCGGTCACCTGGTCCACAACCTCTGCGGCCTGCTCCTTCGTAAAGGTAGCAAGCTGCGTCAGGTGCTCGCGGTGCTTAGTGGTACCTACAGGAACAACCGCCATTGTCAGTACATTGGGATACTGCGCGTACAGGTCATGAAAGCTCTTGGCAAGAATCTCGCCGTCGTTATAACCGGGACAGCAAACAATCTGCGTATGCACCTGAATGCCTGCATCGAACAAAAGCTGCAGGCGCTCCATCAGCTGACCGGCGAAACGGTTGTGCATCATCCGGCAGCGCACCTGCGGATCGGTAGCGTGTACCGAAACATACAGCGGCGTAAGATGCGTGCAGATAATACGTTCAAAATCTTCATCCTTCATATTGGTGAGTGTAATGAAGTTACCATATAAGAAGGACAGACGGTAATCGTCATCACGCACATACAGACCCGGACGCATACCGGGAATCATCTGGTCAACAAAGCAGAAAACACAGTTATTGTAGCAGGTCGCAACTCTGTCGAAAACTGCGGAATCAAACTCCAGGCCAAGATCCTCATCCGGATATTTTTCTATATGTACCTGACGGCGTGTGCCATCGGTGGCCTCTATCTCCAGATTAACCTCGTAATCGGAGGTATAGAAGCTCAATTCAATTATATCCTTAACCTGTACGCCGTCTACGCTGCACAGCTTTTCGCCGGCCTTGATGCCTGCGTCCGCTGCCAAACTGTTCTTGCGTACACCACTAATAAGTCCTACCATTACAACTCCTTAAAAAAATGCAGATAATCAACCGTGAAAAGATTAGTCGTCAAATTATTATATCATATTAGCTTGAAGAATGCAAAAAGGGGACACACTGACGTGGCCCCCAAAATAATACTGCTATATAAAAAAGATAGGCAAAGTTCCTCCTGTTTACATAAATACTGCGCCCATTAGCGACAGCCTTCAAAAGTTCACAAAGCGCAACTTGCACAAAGCATGGCTTTATGTTATATTATAGATGATAAGACAACCGCCCAACTAGGTGGGTTGCCGATTTAGGTTACGGAAAAGCCGCCCTGTTCTCGTCAAAGTATAGGGGCGGTTTTTCTATGTCCGTATGCTTTTACTTTCGGTTCTGAAAAATGAACGTCAGCAATGCTACGATAAAAATTCCAAAGGACATTAAATCCTGAAAACTGAAATATACCATAGACATCACCTCCATTCCGAAGAATTTCGGCAATGCCCCACCCTCTAGCTCGGTTGTCTTACACAATATTTTATCATATAAAACCAAAACACACAACGAACAAACTGTGAAGTTTGCGCTGTGTGTTTTTTTATTGGCCAAAATATTTACTTTTCTACCCTCTGCGCCATCTGCACAGCTTCGCCAGCTCGTAGCCGCGGCTGGCAATAAAGTCTCGCGTTTCTCCCGTCACAATCAGCGGAACGTCACGCAGCTCCTTCGGCGTCAGGCAACCAAAAAGCAGCATGTACTTTTGCAGTCCTTCCGCCAGTGAATGCACATAATCTACGGCAGCGTCAACTCCCTGCTCTATGACCAGACGCAGAACTGGGGCGGTAATTCCCACCGCGTCCGCACCCAGAGCGAAGGCACGCGCTGCGTCACCTGCGGTACGGATGCCGCCGCTCGCCAAAAGCAGAGCATTCTGCGGCAGTGTCTGCTGCGCGTCAAGCAAGCTCCAGCACGTAGGCACGCCCCAGGCAGCAAACTCTTCCGTCAGCTCCACGCCCCGGCGCTTTGCCTCAATCGCCGGGAAGTTCGTCCCCCCTGCGCCGGCACAGTCAAAGGCGGTAAAGCCCTGCTCCAGCAAAAGCTCGTACTGCTCTGCCGCGATACCGCAGCCTGTTTCCTTAACGATAACAGGCACGCTCACAGCATCACGAATCTGCACCAGGTTTGCCAACAGTCCGCAGGTATCCTTGTCGCCTTCGGCCATCCACAGCTCCTGCGCAGCGTTCAGGTGAACCTCCAGCGCGTCAGCCTGTAGCATGTCAATGGCAGCCTGCGCTTGCGCGGGCGTAGCCAGTGCGCTGATGTTACCGATAACAAGACCTTCGGCAAGCTCCTCGCGCACCACAGTATAGCTCGCGATACCGCTGCCGTCACGCACAGCGCCGAACTGCGAGCCGACAGCCATACCGATACCGGTTCTTGCCGCCACCTGCGCCAGCTTTCTGTTAATCTCCGTCACCGCATCTGTACTGCCTGTAATAGCATCAATGAAAAAAGGCAAACGCAGACGTTTGCCTAAAATTTCTACAGATAAAACAAAGTCTGCCGGATTAATCTCCGGCAGACAGTTGTGTAAGAAGCGGAGATCAGCAAGGTGCGTTGCCGCCGGGCCGTCGCCCAGCTCCAGTGCATATTGAATATGTTCTAGCTTACGCTTTGCACGTTGCATATCCTTCTCCAATTATTTTTCGAGGCTTTCCAGCTGCTCGGACAGGTTTTGGCTCAGGTGAGATTTTTTGCTGCCCATGTAGGAACGGAATTCGTTCTTTTCAGCGTCGCGTTTAACTTTGGAAATGCTCAGGCCGATTTTTTTGCTGTCCAGATCCATTTTAATGATTTCAGCTTTAACAACTTGGCCAACTTCCAGAACATCGCTAGGAGCTTCGATGCGCTCAGGAGCGATTTCAGAAATGTGAACCAGACCTTCAACTTTGTCGCTCAGTTTAACGATAGCGCCGAAAGCCAGCAGACGAACAACTTCTACGTCCAGAATGTCGCCGATGTGGAATTGAGAAGCTTCAACCTTCCAGGGATCTTCCAGAGTAGCTTTGATGCTCAGAGCAACGCGTTTGTTTTCGCGGTCGATGCTCTTAACCAGAACGGTTACTTCGTCGCCTTCTTTAGCAACGTCAGCAGCTTTTACGCTACGGTCCCAAGACAGCTCGGTGTTGTGAACCAAGCCAACCAGGCCTTCGCCGATTTCAACGAACAGACCGAATTCAGCAACTTTTACAACCTTACCGGTGTATACTTTGCCTTCTTCAACAGAGTTGTAAGCAGCTTCTTCAGCAGCAGCGCGTGCTTCTTTAGCAGCAGCAATACGAGCTTCTTTAGCTTCTTTGTAAGCTTTGCGTTTTGCTTCAGCTTCAGCTCTCAGCAGGTCGCGGCGGGAAACAACGATGCGTTTTTTCTCCAGGTCAACTTCAATGATTTCAGCTTCCAGCTCTTTGCCGATGTAACCGCTGAAGTCTTCTACGCGGCGCAGTTCAACATGAGATGCGGGCATGAAGCCTTCAACACCTTCAACTGCAACAGCCAGACCAACGATGTTTTTAGCTTTGTTTTTGATGATGCGCAGAACCTTAACGGTTGCCGGGCGTTTTTCGCCTTCGGGCAGCTCAGCAACATTTTTCCATGCTGCGTCGCGCTCTGCTTTGATTTTGGACAGACGAACGAAATCGCTCTTGGTGCTGCCAGGAACAACCTTAGCTTCTACTTCGTCGCCAACTTTGATGGAGTTTTGCAGTTCTTCAGCAGATTCGGTCTGGGACCATTCGGAATAAGGAATCAGACCATCATGTCTATATCCAAAAGATACATAAACGCCGTCTTTATCCAATTGAATAACGGTACCGTTGACAACTTTGCCAGGATATACCTCTACCTCCATACTTTCGTTGAGCATGCTTTCAAAATCCATGTTTTCCATTACTAAAATAGCCTCCTTAATTAAACGGTCCGGAGTCGATGCTCCTGCCGTGATTCCTATTTTATTGCAACCCCTTAGCATATCGCTGCTCAGTTCGCTTGCAGTCTCTATATGATATGCTTGCCTGCAATGCTGTTGCACCAGCTCGAAAAGATGCCTTGTGTTGGCGCTGTTGCGTCCGCCGATGACGATAACGGCATCCGACTCTGCAGCCAGCTTTACAGCCGCCTGCTGTCTTTGCGCTGTCGCCAGACAGATGGTGCGCTCCACACGGTATTCTCCCGGGCGCTGCTCCTGCAGTGCCTGCAATATATCATTAAATTTCTGCAGCTCAAAAGTCGTCTGGATGATTACTCCATAACGCTCCTGGCGCGGTACATAAGAGATATCTTTTATACATTCTACACAGATAGCGTTTTTTCCTGCCCATTTTAAAATACTTTTTACTTCCGGATGATTTTTTTCTCCGACTATTACAGGAAAATAGCCATCAGCTGCTGCCTGAGCAGCCTTTTGCTGTGCCAGGCGTACATTCGGACAGGTTGCGTCCAGAATTGTCAGCCCTTGTTTTTCTGCCTGCGCATAGGTTTCAGGCCCCTCGCCGTGTGAACGGAAGATAACCGTTTCACCGGGAGCAAACTGCTCCAGGCTGTCCTTACAGGCAATGCCCTGCGATGCAAGCTCGGCAATCAGCTGGGGATTGTGTATCAATGGTCCCAGCGTTGCACCCTGCACACGGTCTGTCGCAGCCTTCTGGGCCAACGCCACCGCGCGCTTCACACCATAGCAAAAACCACAGTGCTCTGCTACCTTAATTTCCATTATGCATCTTCACCTGCCTGCAGCTTTGCAATGTGCTGCATCAGCTCTTCAGTCATTGCATGCAAAAATTCTTTGTTGACCACAGCGTCCTCAGGAAAAGGCATCGGTTTGCCAAAGCGCACCGTAACCTTCGGCCAGATACGGCCGTGACGCTTGTAATCGGTACCGATGATGCAGGCCGGCACAATAGTTGCCTTCACCTTGCTCGCCATCATCAGCGCTCCGGGCTGAGCCTTACCAAGCTCGCCGGTCTTGCTGCGTGTTCCCTCAGGGAAAATCGCCAGCACCTGACCGCTTTCCAGAATATCAATACCATGCTTAATTGCAGCACGGTCCGCGCCGCCACGGCGCACCGGGAAAGCACCCAGAATTTTATAGATAGTGCCCAGAACCGGCACAAACAGCTCTTCCTTGGCCATAAAATGGACCTTACGGGTTGCTGCCGTACCAAGTACAGGCGGATCAAGCAGACTCAGATGGTTGCTCGCGATAACCAGCGGACCATCCTTGGAAATATTTTCTGTTCCTTCTACCTTCAATCGCAAAAAGATTGTAAAAAGAATTTTAAAGAGATTCTTCACTAAGGTATAAATCATTGTGCGCGCTCCTGCACCAGCTGTAAAATTCTATCGGTAACCTCGCTGATGCCCATATCGGATGTATCCAGAAGCAGTGCATCCTCTGCCTGACGTAGCGGACTGATAGCACGCTCGCTGTCCTGCTTGTCGCGCTCGGCAATATCCGCCTGCAGCTGCTGCAGATCAACCTGCTGACCTTTGGCCACCATTTCCGCATAGCGGCGGCGCGCTCTTTCCTCAACCGAAGCAGTAAGAAAAATTTTCAGCTGTGCGTTCGGGAATACCACTGTACCGATATCACGGCCGTCCATCAGAACACCGCCTGCCTCGCCCATACGGCGCTGCTGGTCCACCATTGCCTCACGCACTGCTCCGATAGCAGCAACACGCGACACAATCGCCGTCACCTCGGGAGTACGGATAGCATCGGTAACCTCGGTACCGTCCACAAAAACACGGTTGATTTTTGCCTCCGGTTTGAAGTCAATCAGCATAGTTTGGGATAAGCCGCTGATAAAGTCCTCGTCAAAAGGTTTGCCTGTCTGCAAAAACTTCCAGGCTACGCTTCTGTACATGGCACCGGTATCAATATAGGCATAGCCTAATTTTTCGGCAGCCAGCTTCGCAATAGTGCTTTTGCCTGCACCTGCGGGACCATCAATTGCCACAACAATTTTCTTCATTCTACATAACCACACTTTATAATGTATTAGCTATCTATATAATACCATGTTTTACATGTATATGGATAGCCTAATTTAAGTCAAATTTATGAATTATTCTTCCGCAGCCGCCGCTTCGCCCGCAGCATGACCGCTGCTGAACGCCGCCTGCAGATTATAGCCGCCGGTATAGCCGTCAACATCCATAACCTCGCCTGCAAAGTACAGGCCCTTGATGCGCTTGGATTCCATGGTCTTGGGGTCAATCTCCTTCACGCTCACGCCGCCTGCGGTAACGATAGCCTCTGCAATCGGACGTGTTGCGGAAATAGTAATCACAAAATGCTTCAGCGTCTGCAGGAGTCTGTGACGCTCCTCGCGCGAAACCTGATTGATGAATTTGTTTTCATCAACGTAGGACATATCCAGCACAACGGGAATCAGTCGCTGCGGCAGCAGGTCCTTCATGCCGTTGAGCACTTGCTTACGGCTGTACTGCACAAAATCGCGCTGAATACGTGCATCCAGCTTTTCTTCGCTCAGCGCAGGCTTCAGGTCAACCTCCAGCTCTACATCTTTGCCTGCAGCCAAAGCGTCTGCGGCAAGATTGCTCAGCGAAAGCACAATCGGACCGGAAACACCGAAATGTGTAAACAGCATCTCACCGAATTCACTGCCCAGCTTTACGCCGTCGGCCAAAAGCGTTGCCTGCACGTTGCGCAAAGATAAACCCTGCAGGTCATCAACATAAGGATAATCGCTTTCCAGCGGAATCAGAGAAGGCTTCAGCGGTACAATAGTGTGCCCCAGCTTCTTTGCCAGCTTGGCGCCGCCGCCGTCGCTGCCTGTGCCCGGATAGGAGGCGCCGCCCGCAGCCAGAATAACTCTGTCTGCCTCGTACACGCCGTTGACCGTGCGCACGCCGTACACATGGCCTTCCTTGACCATGATATCAATAACCTTGGTGTCAGTCTGCAGCTTGCCGCCGGCCTCGGTATAAATCCTTACCAGCGTATCAACTACATCCTTCGCCTTGTCGCTTACCGGAAAAATACGTCCGCCGCGTTCAACCTTCGTCGGCAGTCCGTTACTCTCCAACAGCAATACTATATCATCATTTGTGAACCTATGTAAAGCACTATTTAAAAATCTTCCGTTTCCAGGCAGATTTTTTATGAAATCGGGGATTTCGCAAGCGTTGGTAATGTTGCAGCGTCCCTTGCCTGTGATGAGCATTTTCTTGCCCGGCACACGCATTTTTTCATAAATCGTTACCTGCGCTCCGCCCCAGGCTGCAGCAATACCTGCCAACAGGCCTGCAGCGCCGCCGCCGACAATCGCAACTCGCGTCATAGCTTAGCCGCCTTTCTGAGCTGAGACAACTCCTGCTCGCTCAGGCTGCGGAACTTGCCGCGTCCCAGATTGCTCAGCTGCAGCGGTCCCAGCTTGATACGCTTCAAATCGCGCACCGGGAAGCCGATAGCGTCGCACATGCGGCGAATCTGGCGGTTACGTCCCTCGTGGATGGTGATATCAAAAAGCGTAAAGCCACGCTCATGGTCATAATCACGCAGGTTAACAATCGCCGGAGCGGTCGGGCCGTCCTCCAGCTTTACGCCCAAGCGCAGCTGGTCCAGCTTCTCCTGCGGCACAATGCCCGGAACCTTAACGAGGTAGGTCTTGTTTACCTCATGGCTCGGATGCATCAGCGCCTGTGCCAAAGCACCGTCATTCGTCAGCAGCAGCAGTCCTTCGGTATTGAAGTCCAAGCGGCCTACCGGGAAAACTCTCTCCGGCAGGTTCTGCACGAAATCGGCAATGCTGCGGCGGTTTTGCGGGTCGGACATCGTGGTGACTACTCCCCTTGGCTTATAGAACATGTAATATGCCTTGGCCTCTTGGGCAATAGGCTTGCCGTCAACGCTGATGCGTACCTTTGATGCATCAAACTTGCAGCCCAGCTCGGTAACTACTTTACCGTTCACGCGGACGCGACCTGCCGTAATAATTTTTTCTGCTTCGCGGCGGGAGGCAACGCCTGCTGCCGCCAGGATTTTTTGTAAACGTTCTTCCATCTATCTCAGTTTTCCTTTGCTTCTAATGTATTATCAAGCTGCAGCACCTGCTGCGCAGCCTCTGCCTCATCTTCAGGCTTCGTTTCCAGCGGAGGCAGCTCCTCCAATGAGTTCAATCCGAACACCATCAGAAATTTTTCTGTCGTAGCATATAAAATGGGGTTGCCCAAAGCCTTTTTGCGTCCTGCCTCCACCACCAGGCCAAGGTCTAGCAGTGTATTGAGTACGCCGTCAACCTTCACGCCACGGATGGCTTCCATCTCAGCACGCGTCACCGGTTGTTTAAAAGCAACAATCGCCAATGTCTCCAAAGATGCATTCGTCAGTTTTACTTCCTTTTTGCGTCCCAAGCCCAGCAATATGCTGTAGTAAACCGGCTTGGTCACCAGCTGAAAGCAGCCTGCTGTCTCACGCAGCATCAATCCCCTACTTTCCGCCTCGTAGGACTGCTTCAGCTCCGAAACAAGCTCCCACACCTGCGGCTTTTCCAGCTGCAGAAGGTCCGCAAGTTCCGCCACAGAAACAGGCTCACCTGCAGCAAACAGCACCGCTTCCAGTGCTCCTGTCATTTTATCAAGATACATCGTTTGCTTCCTCCTGTCCCTGCTTGCCGAAGACATAAATCGGTGCAAAGCGCTGTGCCTGGCTGATAGTAATCAACCCCAGCTTCAGCAGCTCCAGTACACCCAAAAAGCAGGCCACCTTCTCGGCAGGGCTGCCTGCGGTAAAAATCTCATTCAGCATAAAGCCCTGCGGCTGACGCTGCAGTTTTTGCAGAATATCTGCCATTTTATCCTGCACGCTATAGGCCTGCGGCTCGATAAAGGCTGCCGGCTTGCCGTCAGGCGCAGTCGTCATACCTGCCAAAGCCTTCAATAACTGCTGCACCGTGCAGGGAGCAATAGTGCGCTCCACCAAGTTGCCGAACATCGGCTCACGCTGCCAATACAGGTCAGCGCTCTGCTTCATATCCGCCAAAGCAGCGGCAGCACGCTTGATGCGGCGGTATTCCACCAGCATCTCCACCAGCTGTTGGCGCGGGTCTGCTTCCTCCTCCTCGCCCTCAGCGGACTGCTTGGGCAGCAGCATGCGCGATTTAATCTGCAGCAGCGTTGCGGCCATCACCAGAAAATCACTGGCAACCTCCATATCAAATTCACTCATGCTGCGCAGATAGCTTATATACTGCTCCGTAACCGCAGCGATGGGAATGTCGTAAATATCTACTTTATCACGCTCGATAAGATGAAGGAGCAAATCCAGCGGACCTTCGAACGCAGTCAGCTTCAACGATAAATCAGCCATGGCTTAGAACACTAAACCCAAGATACCGTTTACCAGCAGCATATAGCCTGCGGCAAGCGGTCTGATAATCGCACCTGTAATACCGGTGAACACCAACGCAATCAGAATATAAAAGCCGTAGCGTCCAACAAGATTGTCAAACTTCCAGGCCATAGACGGCGGCAAAAGCTCCGAAAGAATCTTGGAGCCGTCCAGCGGCGGAACCGGAATCAGGTTGAAGAAGGCAAACCATACATTATATAACTGCATCCACAGCAAAAAGCGGTAAACGCCATCACTCAAAAGACCGAAACGATTTAAAAACGTCATGAAGAATGCTGCGAGAAAGCACAAAAACAGATTGGCTGCGGGACCGGCAAAGGAAACCTTCAGAATACCCTCGCGGCGGTTGCGGAAATTGCTGGGGTTAATTTCTACTGGCTTAGCCCAGCCGAAGCCTGCTACCACCAGCAGAATTGCGCCCAACGGGTCCAGATGCGCCATCGGGTTGAAGGTCATGCGTCCCATATAACGCGCAGTCGGGTCACCCATGCTGTCCGCACATTGCGCATGGGCATATTCGTGTATCGTAATCGCAAACAGCAGCGCAGGAATGCGATAGATCATTGTACTGAAATCGAGCATACTTTCCTCCGAGAAAAATTTATCAATAGATTTATTATACAACATCTTGTATTCCTACGTCAAAAAGAAAACGGAACCATCAGTATAAATTATGTGACAGTTCCGTAAACATTTGCTTTTTTCTGCTTATTTTTTCTTATTTACCTGTGAATTGCGGCGCACGCTTTTCATAGAAGGCAGCAATGCCTTCCTTGCAGTCATCGGTACCCATCAGCAGTGCCTGGGTAGTTTCTTCGATTGCCAGCACCTCGTCCAGAGTCAGGTCATGGTCATTGAGATATTTCTTCGTCAGGCTGATAGAAAGCGGAGCGCTTGCTGCCAAGCGTGCAGCCATAGCGTAAACCTTATCCTTCAGCTCTTCGTCTTCATAAACATCGTTCAGCATGCCAAGCTCTTTGGCAGTTGCAGCGTCAATCAGATCACCGGTAAACATCAGCTCTTTAGCCTTCAGCACACCGATAGCCTTCGGCAGGAAGTACAGACCGCCGCAGTCGGGAATCAGGCCAACCTTGGCAAAGCTCTCGCCAAAACGTGCCTTGGCAGATGCATACACCAGATCGCAGGCCAGCATCAGGTTAACGCCTGCACCGGCAGTAACGCCATTGATATAAGCAATAACAGGTTTAGGAATGGTAGTCAGGCGTTTGGCAACGTCGCCAACCTTAGCGATAAAATCCTTTTTGGCAGCAACGCCCTCCAAGCCGTTCAGATAGCTCAGATCACCGCCGGCACAAAATGCCTTGCCGTTGCCGGTAAGTACGATAGCACGCACCTCAGCGTCGGCCGCAGCCTTGGTAATGGCAGCATGCAGACCGTCAATCAGCGCGTCATTCATTGAGTTCAGGCTCTTCGGACGGTTCATAGTAATCGTCGCAATATTGTTTTCCACAGCGTATAATACAGCTTCTTCCATGGGGAACACTCCTTTACACATGTAGTTTATATCATTAAGGATATTATAGCATAAAACCTTAAAAGCGCCTACTATTTATCTAAAGATTTTAGCTTTTACTGGCTTCTTCAATTTCTGCATTAAGTAAAGGTGAAGAGCGGTGCCTTTAAGGCAACACATTAAGACCATCTTTCCCTCGCCTTTCATATCACTTGCCTTAATTCTATATAGGCATTTCATCTCCTAAATTCCGCGCATTTATCGCCTTCCCAAAATACTTATAAATTTTTCTAAAAAAACTGTTGACAAATAATTGCCATGCGAGTATAATAATCTTTGTTGGTTGACTTACCAACCTTAATTCCCCGATAGTTCAGCCGGTAGAACACCTGACTGTTAATCAGGGCGTCGTAGGTTCGAGTCCTACTCGGGGAGCCAAGAAGTTAAAGCTTCGAACTTTTAGGAGTTCGGAGCTTTTTGTTTTTCCCGAAATTGATTTATGATATAATAAGTACATCACTATTACCAACGAGGTATCTATACTATGACTTTGGAAAATAAATTAGGCATAACCAGCTCCGCCGAGCTGGCAACTCAGGAAGAGCGCTTAAGCAAAAAGCGTGCGTTAGAGCTTTTCGAAAGCGGTATGCTGGACAAGCTGGAGGCAGGCACCTTCAAAACGCTGCAGGCGATTCATAAGCAGCTTTTTATGGATATTTACGATTTTGCAGGCAAGGTCCGTTCCGTAAACATTGCCAAAGGCGGCTTCCGCTTTGTTCCGGCCATGTATCTGCTTGATGCGCTGAAGCAGATTGAGCGCATGCCGCAAAGCACTTTCGACGAAATCATCGAAAAATATGTTGAAATAAATGTCGCCCACCCCTTTCGTGAGGGCAACGGCCGCAGTACGCGCATCTGGCTTGATCTTATTTTGAAAAAAGAGCTGCAGCTCGTTGTTGATTGGAGCAAGGTTAATAAGGAAGATTATCTTTCCGCTATGGAGCGCAGCCCGATTAAGGACCTGGAAATCAAGTTTCTCTTAAAGAACGCCCTGACCGAGCATATTGACGACCGCGAGGTTTATATGAAGGGCATTGATGCAAGCTATATGTATGAAGGCTACGAAGAATTCAAAACGAAGGATTTATAAGCATAGGCCTGCCAAATCGCCTCAGTTGCAGCAATGCAGCTGAGGTTTTTTGGTTATTCTTTTAGTAATCCTTCATCAATCTTCCTTGCATACTAAAAATTTAATTGATATAATAGAAAAAGCTGAAAATTATATAAAAGGAGATTCTGTTTATGACCAACAACCATTCCAAAGGGCGTGCCATCGCTCTGCTGCCTATCGCAGTCTTTTTGCTGTTTTTTATAGGCTCAGGCCTGATTACCGGGGATTTTTACAGCATGCCTGCGATTGTAGGCTTTTTAATTGCTTTAATCATAGCCTTCCTGCAAAACACAAAGCTCAGCTTTGTGCAGAAGCTGCGTCTTGCTTCTACCGGTGTGGGTGACGAAAACATTCTCACCATGTGCCTCATCTTCCTCGCCGCAGGTGCCTTTTCCGGCGCTGTCCGCGCTGCAGGCGGTGTAGAAAGCACTGTTAACCTCGGCCTTTCCATTCTACCGGGCAATATGGCGGTTGCAGGCCTCTTCGCTATCGGCTGCTTTATTTCCATTTCTATGGGTACTTCCGTAGGCACTATTACCGCACTTGCTCCGATTGCTGCAGGCATCAGCGACAAAACCGGCTTCCCGATGGCTATTTGCGCCGGTGCCGTAGTCTGCGGTGCAATGTTCGGTGACAACCTTTCTATTATTTCCGATACCACTATTGCTGCTGTTAAAACTCAGGGCTGCGATATGCGCGACAAGTTCCGCGAAAACTTTAAAATCGTCCTGCCGGCAGCAATCATCACTCTTGGTCTGTTCTACTTCTTGGGCAACACCAACGAATATCAGGTCAACGGTAACCTCGACTACAGTCTGATCAAGGTTCTTCCCTATCTGTTCGTATTAATCGGTGCTGTAAGCGGTGTCAACGTTTTCGTGATTCTTATTATCGGTACTGTGCTCAGTATGCTGGTAGGCCTCGGAACAGGCATGTTTACTGCTACCAAAATGTTTACCCACGTTGGCAACGGCATTATGTCTATGTATGACATCACCGTTATTTCTATCATCGTGGCCTGCATCATTACCCTGATTAAGGAATACGGCGGTATTGATTTCGTACTGAACTTCATCAAGAGCCGCATCAGCAGCACCAAAGGCGGTGAGCTGGGTATTGCAGCTCTCGCTCTGCTTGTTGATATCTGCACCGCAAACAACACTGTTGCGATTGTTATGGCAGGTCCGATTGCCAAGGATATCAGCGAAGAGTTCGGCGTAACGCCTCGCCGCAGCGCCTCTCTGCTGGATATGTTCAGCTCCATGGGTCAGGGACTGATCCCCTACGGCGCACAGCTTTTGGCTGCGGCAAGCCTCACGGGACTTACCCCCTTCGCCATCATCCCCTACTGCTTTTATCCGCTGCTGATGGGTATCAGCGGACTGATCTTCATCTTCATCAAGAATAAAGACTAAAAACAAGCCGTACTGCTATGAATTTACTGTAATAGTAAAAATCAAGCCGTACGGCTTTTTTCATGCTTTAATAACAACATAACGCCAACGCGAAAAGCCTGAGCAAACGCCCAGGCTTTTGTTATAGCTGTTCTAGTCAAACTATAAATAACTTTTAATACCGCCCTTTTGCAGGATTTCCTGTTTTATTACATCAACGTATTCAAAACCCTGTGACATCAGAGTAAAGCTTGCTTTATCTATTGCGTCGCAAAATCCTGCCACCATTTTATCAAAGTGCTTAAGTGCCATATTCTTGCCTAATCCGACATTAAGAGCTTCACGATCAAATGCTTTTTTGTCAATATCATTAATGTTATAGATTCCACCGATACTCATTGCCATATCTTCGGTACTGCTATCATAAACCATAGTACTGACAATATCATAAGCAGGTGCAAGACGGATAGATTTTAAATCCTTGCTATAAAGCAGCGACAAGTTCTTTATATGATTGTCAGTATTTCCCACTAAATAATCAAAAATACATATATCCCACAACTTCAATTGATCTGTAATAGGGTCTGATGAAAAAGAACGCAAAAGATTCATAGACCTCTTTAAATAAGCAGCTCCACTTTTCTCATACTTATCACTGGCAGCAATTCCTAATGCTTGCGCAAAATCTTCCTGATGAAGCCTATAAGGTACTCTTAGTCCATTTAAAACAGCTGAGTCCTCATCAAATTTTCTGTCATAACGCCTGGTTGCGAATAAAATATCTTCCTTATTATCGCTGCCAACATTAACAATAAAGCTTTCCGGTATTTCTATACCTAAATTTTTAGCTGTCAACATACACAGCTGCTCATTAGCAACTATCTTTTTTAATCTTATATGGCTCTGCTTTACTATATGAGTGCTTGGTGCATTTCCTTCCGGAAAAAACCATTTTTTACTTTCAGGTTCATAATATAAACCAACTTTTCCGGAAGCTCCTGTTAAAGACAGATGGGATTTTGTAATAAGCTGAACAGATTCCGTTGCTCCCTCTTGCGCTAAAGCCTTTATCTCTGCATCCTGCAGTAATTTATATGAAGTTACAGGGATAGCTGCTTCATTATCAACAATCCGAATTGCTCCCAAACATTCGTTGCCGAGTACAGCTAAAATATTCAAATAATCATTTGTATCAGCATGAACTTCTTTAGCAACACATTTGCGGATAAATCCTTCGGGAAGTAAACCCTCAAAAAAATTTCTCGTATCATGAACACTAAACGCTTCTGTCTGCAAAGGCAAGCTTAAGGAAATCGGTCTGCTACCTTCCATTTGCAAATAATCAACAGTATAGCTAAAACGTGCATCATTATAATCGTTTCCGATTATCTTGCCAACAACGCAATTTAGCCCAGAAATTTCTATCTCCACTATCAAATCAATCATTTACTTAACCTCTCTTTTCAAGAATAAAGTTTAATCCTAAAGTATTGATTAAAAAAAGAACCTTGCCGATTTCCGTAGTTTCCTTACCATGCTCTAAATCAGAGATAAAGCTGCTGCTTAGTCCGGTAACCTCTGATAAAAATTTTTGAGTATAATTAAGCTCTTTTATCGCACTGCCTAAAGAAATAACGTCTAATATTTTCATAAATCCTCCAAAGCAATACTCGCTTTATTATTAGCACTTAAAACAAGCCGTACGGCTATAAAACAACCATAACTTTCAAAATCAAGCCGTACGGCTATTTTCTTACTTAAAAGTATAAATCAAACCGTACGGCTTTGTCAATAAAATAATAATATGTTTATTCCTCTTTAACTACATCTCCCCAAACGTAAAAAGCCTGAGCAAACGCCCAGGCTTTTGTTATAGCTTATTATTTTTCAAACGGGAATTTGTACTGAGTCAGTCCCAGCTCATCTCTGAGCTGAATGAATTCCTTCTGAATGGATTCGCCAACCGGTACACCCTTGTCTTTTCTATCCAGCCAAGCCATGTATTCCTTCTCGCCGGCAGTGTAAATGCGTTCCTGACCGGGAGCCTTGGTGGAATTGCGCAGACCGCGGCAGATATCACCGGCAGTTTTCTTGAAGGTGTCAACGCCCATGAAGAATGCAGGGTTGATAACGAAGAAGAAGTGACCCAGATGATACATAGTGTTGTTGCCGTTTTCATCCTTACCGGACAGTGCCTTCATGAAAGGACCGCCTGCCAGTGCGGAGGACAGAATCTCTACGATAGTAGTGAAGCCGTAGCCCTTATAGCCGCCGGTTTCTTCGCCCAGACCGCCCAACGGCAGCAGAGCAACGTTGCCTGCACGCATTTCCTTCAGGATGGTAGCGGATTCGGTCATAGTGCCGCCGTCCTTAGCAACTACCAGACCTGCCGGAGTATCCTTGCCCTGTCTAGCATAGAACTCAATCTTACCGTTTTGGATGATGCTGGTTGCGCAGTCAAAGTTGAACGGGAACTCCTCATCGGTAGGCATAGTAAAGGTCAGCGGATTGGTGCCCATCATCGGCTCAACACCGAAGGTAGGAGCAACGGAAGGTCTTGCATTAGTACCGGAAATACCGATCATGCCTGCCTTTTCAGCCATAGTGGTCCAGTAGCCTGCAATGCCGTAGTGAGTAGAATTAAAGATGGTGCCGCCGGCCATACCGTACTTGGAAGCCTTTTCAATCAGCATTTCCATCATCTTATGGGAAGCAACCATGCCCATGCCGTTATGAGCATCCATAACTACAGTACAAGGAGTATCCTTGACAATTTCAATTTCGGTTTTCGGCAACAGAGTACCGTTTTTAATGCGATCCAGGTAAATAGGCTTGAAGCGGTTGCAGCCGTGGCTCTCGATACCGCGTCTGTCGCTTTCCAGCAGAACATCTGTACAAATGCGTGCATCCTCTTCGGGAACGCCGTATTTAACAAATACGTCTACCATAAAATCGTGGACTAAGTCCCAGCTTACAAAGGGTCTTGTTTCTTCCATGCTGTTTCCTCCTTGAAGAAAATTTTTTCAATTCATAATAATATTGCTTTCGCACTACATATAGTATACCTCATTACTCCATAATTGTACAGTATTGCTTTTACGGCTACACTTCGCGCCTGTTACAAACGCTGATGCCAAAAATTCTATTTTATCCTTAGGCATACTCGCCTATAAAAAATACCGTGCAGACCTCAGCGTCATAGCCACAGAAGCCTGTACGGTATTATATATTTTTGTTAACCCTGCTCTGCTCCGTCCGCAGTAAAGGCAACCGGTGCCTTAGCCTCCAGCTCCTTCGTGCTGCCGTCGGCATTATGCCACAGGGTTTTCTTGTTCAGCGAACCGTTGGTTACAAGGCCGGTCGCATCAAAAGTGATGCCCGTACCGCTCTTGAATTCAACAAAACCGGCGCTTTCATCCTGCAGATTGTGCTGCCAGCCAAGCGGACGCAGCTTCGTTGCCTCCGCCAGAGTACCGCTTATAACCCTTCCATCTGCATCAAAGGTCAGCAGATTGTCATTTTTAAAGCGCACGAAGCCATAGCCGTTATCGCTCAGCTGCAGGATAACGTCATTATCAATCACACCGCTGAGCACAGTGCCGTCCTTGGCAAAGATCACGGACTTGTTGCCCATGTAGCGCACATGACCGTCGGCAGGAATCACCAGCCCCGGGCGATACGGATGGTAGAAGAAGCGCGGCGGGAAGAAGGGTGCACTCCGCTCTACATAATAATAGTTGCTCGCCAGGCTCTTCCATCCGGCAGGACGCAGATAGGTGGCGCTTGCCAGCACGCCTTCGATTACCTGACCGTCATCGTTGAGCTTTACAACAGTATTCTTCTTGAACTTGATATCGTCCGCTACCGTCCAGCCCTGCGGCACCAGCTTGGTATCCTTGTCTAAGGTTATGGTTTTATCAGCAAGAGCTGTGTTGGCGCCTACAAGCACTAAGGCAGCTAATAGTAAGGCTGTAACTTTACGCATGATAATCACCTCATTTACACTTTCTAAGCATATTATAGCATAGGTTACTAAAAGAAAATATAAAACTATTGTGAATTAAGTGTGGAGGTGATGGGGAGTATTCTTCCCCTCTAAAGGCTTAAGCCAGTAGAAGTTTTTTATGCTTTTTGATGCACTTCATGCTTTGAAGTGCAAAAACTTTTTATTTTGAAAAGTTTTTGCAGTTACCAGGACATTAAAATCACTATTTTATCAGAATATATGAAAATCCTGCATGTTAGTCGGAGTACTTCCGCCATGTTTGACAAAAAACAAGATAAAACGTATAATAGACATAAAGAGACAACTGGTTGTGGAAAGCCGGTTCTCCTCATTGTTTAAAAGTTAGAAAGAAACCGTCTTACTGATATGTACCCCCAATACTGGACACCCAGTATTGGGGGTATTTTAATGAAATAC
>ENA-ORSL01000086-ORSL01000086.1-human-gut-metagenome-genome-assembly--contig:-NODE-86-length-106141-cov-6.868362_pt1 | contig 106141 bp, 95 predicted proteins | sample MGYA00242190_ERZ509157 | MGnify/ENA primary metagenome ERZ509157 (study PRJEB26280, sample SAMEA2338664) | human gut metagenome | biome: human gut; feature: human-associated habitat; material: faeces... | reverse complement strand
CTCCCACAACATTTGTATCATGGTATGGTGCAAAGACTTCCGCTGTTTCTACGCTAATCCTTTCAAATGCAGAAAATACCTGCTTTTCTTGTGTGTTTCTGATCGCCGTAAACTGCGTGGAAAGCGTAGTCAAAACCGCAGAAAGGATATTCAACGGTAAATCCTTTTCCTCTTAAAAACTCAACGATTTTTGCGGAACTGTTTTTCTCATAGCCGGATGGTTCCGGATGATTTGCAAGATAATCATTGATTTCGGTAACTTCTTCTCTGTGCTGTTCAATGTATTTGTTCAGTTTATCCTGTAATTCTTTATATGTTTTCATGATTTTCCTCCTATATTTCATCAATACTTACATTTGTCGTTTCAGGCGCCCATGCAATGGTTACGATCAGTCCGATGATAAGCAGTGCTGCGATGCCGATCAGTGCAACGCCAATGCCTAAAGTGTCAATGATAATAGGCATCGCGAATGTGCCGAAGCATGCGAAGATTCTGCTTACCGCTGAACAAAAGCCTGCCCCCGTTGTACGCAATTCGGTCGGGAATGATTCCGTCGGATAAATGTAAGCGGTAACGGTTCCGAAAGCCTGATTACCGATAACATGGATTCCGAAGCACAGCACAACGACCCATACCGGAGCATTTGCCCAAAATCCGAGAATCAAAAGCGGAATTGTCGCTACGACCATGAAGAATTCAGTGAATTTTTTTCTTGGGAACTTATCTACAATAAGCATCGTTATGATAGCTGCCAATACATACATGCCGTTTAACAGTAAAGTGTAGAATGTGTTCGCATCCACGATTCCGAGTGCATTTAGAATAACGGGTACGAACGAGAGCACTGCATACATCGGGAGAACATTTACTCCGTAGGCAACAACCGCGAATATTGTTTTTTTTGCCTGACCTTTTGCGAATAAGTCTGAGAATTTGCCTTTTCGGCTGGTCTCTTTTTGGCGCATTTCTTCAATTGTAGGGGTCAAATCGACGTCTTCACCGATGTGAGAGTGAACAACTTCTTCGGCTTCTTTAATCTTTCCGTGCAATATCAGCCAACGCGGGGTTTCAGGCATGCCGATTCTGACAAGCAGAACGATAAACGCAATGACTGCACTGCTGCTGAGCATCCAGCGCCAGCTTTCCGGACCCATGGTTTGAAGCCATGCGCCCACATACGCTGCAATTACATATCCTATCGTCCATACCATGCACATGATCGCCAGAGATTTTCCTCTGATGCGGCTTGGAACAAATTCAGCAACGATGGCCGGACCGATGGAATATTCCGCACCGATACATATACCAAGCAACAGTCTTAACACGAACAGAGAGCCCGCAGTGTTTACAAAAAATTGCAAGATAGAAAGGATGAGGATTGCAATAAAGTCAAGCGAGTATATTTTTTGCCGGCCGATCTTATCGGAAAGACGGCCGAAGATAAGACAGCCGATAAAAATTCCTGCGAGCGGTGAACTTGTAATCAGTCCTTGCCATGTCGCGTTCATTCCGATATCCGCTGTGAAAGCAACCAGCGCAAACTGTATCATGCCAAGGATATAGCCATCGGTGATTGAACCGCCTATTGTGTAAGATAAAATTCGAATATGAAATTTTCTTAAAGGGACAGTGTCTAAAGTGTAATGTGTTGTGATACCCATTATTGATCTCCTTTCAATAAATTTAAAAATAAGTTGGTGTGCACACTGTGAGCAAATCATAACCTGTTTTCAAAAAAGAGAAAAGTACCAAAAAAATTCTTAAATAAGGTACCAGAATATCGCAATACTGGTTAGAGAGTGATTATAGACTGAGAGGTGCAGGAAAACTTTCTTTAAACGCCGCATTGAACAAAGAAATACCTTTCAGAATGTCATTTTCGGAAATGCACATAAAATTGAAGCGGATGAAGCTATCTCCCTTTGAGTCATTTACAAAAAACATTCTTCCGGGCATAAAAGATACACCGCATGCGGTAGAATTGCTCGTAAGAATTTGCATATTGATATCAGGAGGTAATTTACACCAAAGGTAGGGACCTCCTCCGGGCTTTTTTATTTCCAGCCCGAGAGCTTTGGATTCTTCCAATGCATTGCAGATTGCATCAAGATTAGAAGAATTGCGTTTGTTGATGATTTCAAGATTTTTTTTAAACAGACCGCGTTCCAGATATTTGCTGAGCACTCGCTGAGAGATCATATCCGCGCAAACGATGCGAGACTGGATTACCGTTGACAAGTCATTGATGATTCGCTTGTTCGCAACGACTGTAGCCAGACGCAGCCCGGCGGGAATTGTATAATAGAAACTGTGAATATATATTACGCTTTCATGTTGATCGAGTGCTTTTAAGGAAGGAATATGCGAGCCTTCATATCTTAATTCGGAAGCACTGTCTTCTTCAATAATGGGTATATTGTAGCGATACGATAAATCCAGGAGCTGCTTTCGCCGTTCCAGTGACATAACGCAGCCTGTCGGATTTTGAAAATCCGGATCCACAAAAATTAACTTCGGTGCGTACTTTTGAATCAGGCTTTCCAAATGGTCACACAAGATTCCGTTTTCGTCCATGTCAACACCAACGATTTTTGCACCCCTTGAAAGAAAAACACGAATGGTATCGGGGCACGCCGTTTCTCCAAGGACAACGCTGTCTCCTTCAGTAATAAGCATATTTGTTATATAATCGAGTGCCTGAAACGACTCGGAGAGAATTTGGATTTCACTCGCTTTGGCATGGATTCCTTTACTTTTCAAAAAAGCAGATATATTTTTGCGCAGTTCGAGAATTCCTTGTCTGTGACTTATGGAATAAAGTTTTTTTTCGTCGGACAATGCTATTTCACGGAGCAAGGATGAAATATCTTCGCGGCCTGTTTCTTCTAAATTTTCCATATCACCGGAAAAGGAGTATTTACAGTTTTGTTTCAGCCGATTGCTGAAATGTTCTTCGATCCGATGGTTGACATATTCATCTCTGATGATGTCGCTCCATCTGAGTGTGTAATTTTTTCCTGTGGCTGCATTTGCGTCGCTACCGTAAGACACGACAAATCCGAGCCGTTCCACAGATGCCAGATAACCATCAGCACGAAGTTCATGATAAGCTCTTTTTATTGTGTTACGGTGTACACCCAAAAGATTTGCCATGAGCCTTTCGGAGGGCAATTTTGTACCATCGGACAATTCGCCTTTTACAATCATATCTTTTAGTTGATTGACAACCTGAACATATAAAGGGGTGTCAGAGTTTTTGTTTGTATATAGCAACATGATAACGCCTCCTTGAAAGATTTCAAGAAAAGTATACAGTAGGATGGAAGAAAAATCAAGTTTGACTGAGCAAAAGCAAAATAAAAAAGTGAATATATATGCAACGATATTTATGTAGAACACCACAAAATTGTGATTGTAAACAATAATCAAAAGAAAAAACCTAATTTTTTTATAAAAAAATCAAAAAACATATTGCATTTTTATTCATAAAGATGTATACTCAATCATGTCTTTAAAAAAGAAATGAATATGCAAATGTGAAAGGAAAAGATTAAGATGAAAAATTTAAAGAAAGTAAAGAAAATTTTAGCAGTCTCACTTATTATGATTCTGGCACTCACGGCATTTACCGCTTGCGGTTCAAAAGATAAAACCAAAGAGGAAATGACAACGCTTGTACTCGGAACTTCCGCGGACTATGCACCGTTTGAATTCATGTATCCGGATGAAAACGGAGAGATGGTTTTCGGTGGTATCGATGTTGATACGGCACAGTACATAGCTGACTATATGGGAGTAGAACTTCAGGTTGAAAATATGTCATTCAGCAATCTGCTGACAGCACTCGGCAAAGGACAGTTTGACATTGTACTTGCAGATATTGAAGCAACCGATGAAAGAAAAGAAGCGGCTGACTTCTCCGACCCTTATCTGACAGAACCTGCTCCGCACTTCCTCGTTAAGAAGGAAAATGCAGACCAATATAAATCTTATGCTGACTTCGAAGGAAAGACAATCGGTGCACAGACTGCAACAACAAAACTGAAAATGGTCGAAGCAATTCCGAATGTAAGTGCTGTTTCCCTTCAGAGTGTACTCGATCTTATCAAAGAGCTGTCTTACGGAAAGGTGGATGCAATCCTCGTAGATGGTTCCGTAGCACAGCAGTACCAAGCAACCAATGACGATCTTGTAGCGATGGCATTTGACAAGCTTGGCTCATCCGCAGAGGTTTGCGTAGCTGTTGCAAAGGGAGATCCTAAGGGACTGCTTCCTAAGATTAACGAAGCGATTGCAAAGATGACAGAAGAAAACAAGATTGAAGAATTTAAGGCAAATGCAGAAGCCCTTGCAGATGTAATGCAGGAAGTTTCGGCACCTGAAGAAGAATAATTATATAGAAAGGAAAGAGTATCTATGTTTTGGGATTGGTGGCAGAGTCTATTTACAGACACACCCGCGTATGCGTTTTTTAACTTTAAGTTTTTACCAAAGTATGGATCTGCAGTGATTCAGGGTGTAGAATACACCCTGATTCTTTCTGTGGTATCTGTGCTTTTGGCAGTGCTTCCGGCACTGCTGCTTGCAACGATGAGATTGAGCAAAAACAGGCCGATTCGGTGGCTTTCAGGAGCTTATATTGCAATCTTCCGTTCAACACCGATGCTGGTGCAGCTTATGATAATCTACTTCGGAGTTTTCTTCTATATCCCTGTTCCGAAGGTCATGCTTTTCGGATTTATTGATTCCACGAGATTCATACCGGGAGTAACGGCACTTGCACTCAACAGTGCGGCATATGTTGCGGAAATTTTCAGAGCAGGAATTCTTGCCGTGGACAGCGGGCAGATGGAAGCAGCACGCTCTCTCGGGCTTTCGCAAAAACAGAGTATGCAGCTTGTAATACTCCCGCAGGCAATTAAAAATGTGTTGCCGGCACTCGCAAATGAAGTTGTTACTATGGTTAAAGAAAGCTCAATCTGCATGATGATCGGTATGGCGGAAATTATGTTTACCGCACAGACAATTGCAGGTGCAACGATTATATCGGTAGGACCATTTATGCTTGCAGCATTTACCTACTTTTTGATTACCTACCCGACATCCAAGGTTATTGAACATATCGAAAGGAGAATGCGTCGTGGAGACAAACACTAACTATATTATTTCCGTGAAGGATTTGATAAAAGAATATAACGACGGCAAAGTCACAGCGCTCAGCCATTGTAATCTTGATGTAAAGAAGGGTGAAGTTGTGGCAATTATCGGGCCGTCAGGCTCAGGAAAATCAACGCTTCTCAGAAGCCTTAATCTTCTTGAAGAGCCGACATCGGGAGAAATATTTTTCGAAGGTGTAAATCTCGCATCAAAAGATGTAGATATAAATCTGCATCGTCAGAAGATGGGAATGGTATTTCAGCATTTCAATCTCTTTCCACACAAAACGGTCATCGAAAACATTATGATGGCACCGGTAACCCTTAAGCTTGCAAGCAAAGAGGATGCCGAAGAACAGGCGGTGAAGCTTCTGGAGCGGGTAGGTCTTGCCGACAAAAAAGACGAATATCCCAATATGCTCTCCGGTGGGCAGAAACAGCGTATTGCAATCGTAAGGGCATTTGCGATGCATCCGGAAGTTATGCTTTTTGACGAGCCGACATCAGCACTCGACCCGGAAATGGTCGGGGAGGTGCTTGATGTAATGCGTGAGCTTGCGGATGAAGGTATGACGATGATCGTTGTAACACATGAAATGGGTTTTGCAAGGGAAGTTGCCGACCGCGTGATTTTCATGGCGGACGGTGCGATTGTTGAGGAAGGAACCCCATCTGAACTTTTTGATCATCCGAAGGAAGAAAGAACGAAGAATTTCCTGAATAAAGTCCTTTAGTTACAATGAATCGCAAATTTTGTTCACGTTCCGCTTAGATTAATGTCAAAAAAGTGAAATTTCCTTGAAATTTTGTCGAAACTTGTCTATAATAATCAATTGTGGTACCTGATATTAATCTTATGAACTGGAGGAATTGTGACAATGGAAAATTATGTTTTCTTTGTGAGTATTGCGATAATTATGCTTACGACCAAAATACTGGGAGACATGACAAACAAGGTTAATATGCCACAGGTTGTCGGTGCTTTGTTAGCGGGAATTATCATAGGCCCGTCATGTCTTGGATTGATTGAACAAACGGACTTCATTTCCAAAACGGCAGAAATCGGTGTTGTTTTGCTGATGTTCACCGCGGGACTTGATACGGATATGGAGCAGCTTAGGAAAAACAGCGTTGCTTGTTTTGTTATCGCTGCGATAGGCGTTATTGTTCCGTTGATTGGCGGCACTGCATGTTACTATTTCTATTTCGAAGAGGGAAATACCGACTATGACAGCATTTTAAAGGCTATTTTCATTGGTGTTGTTCTTACGGCTACATCGGTAAGCATTACCGTAGAAGCCCTCAGAGAAATGGGAAAACTCGACGGTAAAGTAGGAAATGCGATTTTGGGCGCTGCGGTAATAGACGATATCATGGGAATTATCGTTCTTACTGTTGTTATAAGCCTCAAGGACGAAAGTGTTTCCATCGTGAGCATTTTACTTAAGATTCTGCTTTACGTAGCTTTGATGATTATGATTGCATATATATGCAAATCTTTCAAGGGAATTATAGATGCAAACAAAGGCAAGCGCAGAATTACGACCTATGTCGTGGCGGCATGTTTTATCGTTGCCTTTGCTTCTGAAGAATATTTCGGAATTGCGGACATAACCGGTGCATATTTGCTTGGTTTGTTCCTTTCGCAGCATGAAATCAAGCATGAAATCGCCAAAAAGGTTTCCTCACCGTCCTACCTGTTCTTCTCGCCGATTTTCTTTGCGAGCGTAGGACTGAAGGTTTCCCTTGATGGGTTTACCAGTTCGCTTTTGATCTTCTCCCTTATCCTGCTTGCAGTAGCGATACTGACCAAGATCGTCGGATGCGGACTTGGTGCGAAAGTATGCGGATTCGATAAGAAAGAATCCATTCAGGTCGGTGTGGGAATGATATCAAGAGGCGAAGTTGCCTTGATTGTGGCACAAAAAGGATACGATATCGGGCTCATAGATGCGTCCATGTTCCCGCCGATTGTAATTGTGGTAATTGCCACAACGGTTATCACACCGATTGTTTTGAAAAAAATCATGTAAACGCAAAAACATATTCAAATTCTCTTTCATTAAAAAGTTCCCTGCGATATGCAGCGGAGCTTTTTATTTTTGGTAAATTCGACATAATGTTACAAAAATTAGCAAATATGTAACATTATATACTGTATGATTAAGGCGAAAAGAGGTGAATAGTATGAGAGATTATCAACAGAAAAAGATGAAAGTCTATCTTTTGCCCGAGCCGGTATACAGACAGTCTTATTGGGCACTCAGGGATTTGAACAGAATGAAGGAGGAACTGAAGCGGTTAAATGAGGAAAGGGATGTGATTGCGGTCGGAGAAAAGAATATGTCGAATTATGGTTTTGGTACAGGCAGAATAAGCGATATAACGGGGAACAGGGCCGTAAAAATTGCACATCTCTCTTCAAGGATTCTTGCCATAGAGGCGGCATTTGACGAAATTCCGGAAAAATACCGCAGAGGACTTTGGAGAAAAAACGTTGAAAATTTAGGATATCCGGGGGATGCACACATCAATACATGGAAGAAATGGCAACAGATACTTATGTATCATGTTGCAAAAAATTTGCAAATTTATTAATTTTTTTTAAAAATGTGCTGAAAAATACAAAATTATATGGTAATATGTTACTGTAAAATAGTGTAAAGGAGGCACGCGGATGAAGAAAAAAATCGTAGGCATTGCTTTGATATGTGCTGCACTTTTGACCCTTGGATTTTGGGAATTCTGGGGAAGACGGAATATTGGATATAATGAGATCTTAACATTTAAAGAGAACATTCCAAAGAGCAGTATCATCGACAAGCATATGCTCACTACAAAGAAGGTCGAGAATGCAGCCAAGGATGCTCTGAAACCGGGAGAGGAAGCCTTCATAATCGGCAAGGAAAGCAGTCATTACATACCGAAATCGGAGGCTCTGTATCGTGAATATTTCATCGACAACAGACTTGCCACAGGAGGTATTTCAGAGGATTATGTGCTTTCGCTGCCCGATGATTGGCTGGAATCTTATCCACAGACACTAAGGAGGGGTGACGATGTATTGTTCTGTTGCAAGGGCGCGGTTGTGACAAAGGCGGTAGTGGCATATGCACGAGACGGAAACAACGCGGAGGTTATTTTTTCTGAGAATGAAAGACTTTCGGGATCGGCACCGGTAAGCAGCATCGAAGTCGTTGTGAGCGAGAAACAAGCAAATATGCTGGGAAAACTTGCAGATAAAGGGAACAAGTTTGTTCTGCTTTACGCGGCAGGAGGTGACGGCTGATGGATAATTTGATACAAACCAAAGCCATTGATTTTCAGAAATGCTGTGAGCAGGTAAAAATCTGCCTTGACACCCACTGGAAGGGTATGGACGACTTAGCGAAGATGAACATGCTCGAGCGTGAAAAAGCTGCAATATTGGGAAGCGAAGAAGAGATGCGTTTTTACAAACAGGAAATAAATGAAATACTTTCGCAGCAGCAGCTTCAGGAAGTAATTCCGCCATTTTGGTATCGTAACCTTACAGAGGGTGTTTTTGCGGAACTTTACGGGCTTGCGGGGCTTGCACCGTGGGTGTACGACGAAACAGAGGAATACAAAAGATCTTCTTCGGCAAAACTGATAGGAGACAGGCTTTACTGCCTGATAGACGGAAAATCTGTACTTCAGCCGCAGAGAATCCCATCGGAGCGGAGACAGCAGCTGCGACGAGCGCTTTTGATGGGAAATCCAAGGCAAAGAATGGAACAAGGCTTTCATGAACTATATCTTTCCAACGGAATACGGGCGACCATTTATGCGGGGGAAAGGACGAAGCCGAACCAGGACATCATGGTCTTTCGAAAATATCTCCTGAGAGATCTCAGCTTTGAAAAACTTGCCGAACTGGGCACAATACCGGCCGAAGGCTGCCGGCTTTTCAAAACGATGGTTGCTGCAGGGTTCAATGTTATGTTTGCGGGGACCGTGAGGTCGGGAAAGACGACGTTTCTGCAGACATGGCAGCGATATGAAGAAGCAGATAAAGAAGGGCTTGCGATATCGACAGACCCGGAAACACCATGGGATAAAATTATGCCGGAAGCACCGCTTATGCAGCTCGTGGCCGATGGTGAGGAGCTGGAAACACTGACAAAATCCCTATTGAGAGGCGATAACGATTATGTGATTCTGGAGGAGATGCGTGATGCTCAAAGCTTCCGACTGGCATTGGAAATATCAGGAATTGGAGCGGGGCGATGCAAAGCCACGGTTCATTCGGGAGATATTCCGAACCTGCCCTACAAAATTGCAACCAAGATAAAGAGCCGATACGGGGGAGACGAGCAAAGCCTGATTTTGCAAGTGTTTTGTGCTTTTCACTACATCTTTGAACTTGCTCAGCAGGAAGATAACCGGGCTGTGAAGAAGCTGAAGTCGATTTCCGAATTATGTTACGATATTGAAACAGACCGTGTAAGCATTCACCTTATCTGCATTTACGACGAACGAAGCCGGACTTGGAAGTGGAACAATCACATAGGTGCGGAAAAAGAAAAGCTGCTTGCACTTTGGCCGAAGGAGGCGGAAACCATGAGAGAAGAACTACGAGCGCTGTCCGAAAAATACCCGATGGTGGGGAAAAAAGTGATTTATCCGAGATACTATCATCCAAACATGAAGAAAAGGGAGGATGCAAATGGTTGAAACAGCGGCTTTACTGTGTGCATTCAGCGGGACCTTGCTTTTGCTTATGCCGTGGATTGATGAAATCAGCAAAGGTTATGTGAAAAAGTACGAAAATGCTTTTTCACAGCATATCAAAACCCTGCTCAAGGTCACAACGGGAAAAGGCGGCGGAAAACAAATGAGAATTTTCTTGTTTCTTTCTGCAGGAGCGGGCAGCGTTGTGTTTTCATTGCTGAGCGGGAGAATCGGTGACATTTTGTGTTTAACGGCGGCTGTGTTCGCATTGCTGCTGCCCTATGCACTGCTTCGCGTGAAACTTCGGTTTATTCGGGTCGAGAGTTCAAGGGAAGGTGAAATACTGATTACGGAACTTTTGGAAAACTATAAGATTAATTATTTTAATATGCAGCGTGCGATTGAAGTGAGCGCGGCAAGCATGGAAGAAGCACCGAATTGCAGGAGGCTTCTTTTTAATTTGTCAAAAGGCATAAACTCTGCTGGAAGCAATGACGAACTGAAGCAAATTCTGGATGAATTCAGGCTTTCCATCAATACCTCATGGGCGGGAATTCTTGCGGTTAATCTATACTTTGCATTGTCTTCGGGCATAGAAGTTACGCATGCACTTGCCGATCTTGCAAGGTCGGTGGAAATGGCAAGAAAAATTAACGAATATGTAAAAAGAGAAAACAATGAGGCCAAACTGATGCTCAAGTATCTTGCACCGATTTGTTATCTCCTTACAGCGGCAGGTGGAATTTTCTTTTTCAATTTAAGCTGGAGAAAATTTTTACTGTATCAATTTCAAACCGCCGCAGGACTCACATGGTTTGTTGTTTCGCTGATTCTTTATATTTCCGGAGTCATTGTATTCACCTATATTTCACGAGGCAAGCTTGACTTGTAGGAGGGAGAAATGAAGAAAGAAATTTTGGAGCTCGAATTGTATGACAGCTGCATTACCCTGAAAAACCTTGCAATCGTAAATGGGGCAAAACCTTTTTCGGGTGAGTTTTTGTATACGATGCTGATGGAAAATGCGGTCAAATTAAAACCGATTTACCGGGAAATGCTGTTGATGTACAGACAGGGCAGAGACGAAGAGGCATTTAGATACTTTGCAGATGCCGTGAATACCAAGGCAGGAAGGAATTTCGCAGCCATACTGACAAAAGTCGAGAAGATAAATCCGTCCGAACTGATCGAACAGATGGAGGTTTTTCAGAACATGATAGCAGAAAAGCGAATGACGCAGGCTCTTAAGACTGCACAGAGAAACAGTGTCATAACCACGATTTGGTCAAGTGCCACGGTTTTTTCACTGCTTATCAACTTTGTCGTGGTTGCGGTATTCATGGACACACTGAATATGCTTAAGAATTTTTTTTAGGAGGAAATGAGTTGAAAAATTTGATTATTATTATAGGAACGATTTTGCTTGGAGCATTGATTGTGAATTCACTCATACTGGGTGACGGAAATTCGCTGAAAACAGCAGCTGAGGATATTATGGATGAAGGAACAAGTGCAATTATGGATACGATTGATTTCGGAAAGGCGGCGGGTGGCATATGAAACAGCTGATTATCATAATGGGAACCATACTGCTTGGATGCATCATATTTGAGATGATGGCAGGCGGGCAGCCAGGCAGCCTTCGCTCCGTAAGTGCGGAGGCCATGAGAAGAACGGTGGAGGCATATGGATGAAGGATATGATAACTACAATAGCTTCAATCATGATATTGATGATTTTTGTTCTGCAGTTTGTTACAAATCAAATAACCTATACGAAACTCGCAGGCAGCGGAAGTTATGTAAAGCAATTTGAGCATATTGCGGTCGAAGCCGGCGAAGTTTCAGCCGAAAACATCCAAAACTTAAGGCGAAATGCCGCACAGGTGCTGAACTGCCTGCCGGATGAAATCCATATCGATGTGAAGGAAGCGGAATCCGAAACTTATGTCTATGATGTGCGTGTGCCGCTGAAAAATATCATCGGAGCAGCAAAAATGCTCGGAATATCTGAGGAAGAAAACAGAGTGGAATATCATTTCAAAGGAGTCGTTTTGGCGCCAAAGGAGGACGAGGAGGATGAAAAACCTGATCATGACGATGGGGATCATGATTCTGTTCTGTCTGCTTCTTAAGTTTCAGACGGAGCTGAATATTATTTTCGTTCAAAATATATAATTTTTGTTGACATTTAATTGTATTGTGTAGTAGAATATATAAATTGTAAAAGGGAGTAACTGGCGCGTGTACGCGTGGTATTTTGCGACATCCCAATCGGGGAGGCCCGATTCGCTGATATCTTAAATAGTAAGACTTTTACCGTATATACTAAATATATGGTGGAAGTCTTTTTTTTATTGACTTACTACCGGAGGAGGAGAAATGCAATACTACTTAAAAAATGTTGACGAAACCTTGTCGGAAGTGAAATCCGGCATAGGAGGATTGACATCCGCTGAGGCAGGCGAAAGGCTTGCCCGCGACGGAAAAAACAAGCTGGCAGAGGCCAAGAAAGATTCACTGCTGAAGAGATTTCTCTCGCAGCTTGCAGACCCGATGATTATCGTGCTGATTGCGGCTGCGGCAGTGTCGGGAATCACCTCATACTATGCGGGTGAAAACTTTGCGGATGTTATCATAATTATGGCAGTTGTTGTCATTAACGCTATCCTGGGAATGTATCAGGAAAGCAAGGCCGAAAAGGCAATCGAGGCTCTGCAGGAAATGGCGGCAGCAACCAGCAAAGTGCTCAGAGACGGCAAAGTTCAGACTGTAAAGAGCGAAGAACTGGTTGTAGGGGACATTGTGATTCTGGAAGCCGGAGATGCCGTTCCGGCAGATGGAAGAATTATCGAGAGCAACAGCCTAAAGATTGAAGAAGCAGCACTTACGGGAGAAAGCGTTCCTGTAAGCAAGTTCTGTGAACCGCTCTCCCTTGGAGAAGCGAAAGACATCCCTCTCGGAGACCGTAAGAACATGATGTACATGGGAAGCACGGTCGTTTACGGAAGAGGCAAGGCCGTTATCTGCGGAACCGGCATGAACACCGAAATGGGTAAAATCGCAGATGCACTTGCACAGGCACAGGAAGGAAAAACTCCTTTGCAGATTAAGCTTACGCAGCTCAGTAAGATTTTGACGATTCTGGTTCTTGCAATTTGTGTCGTTATTTTTGCAGTCAGCCTTCTGCGCGCGGGAGACATTAACGGAACTGTTTTGCTTAACACCTTCATGATCGCGGTAAGCCTTGCCGTTGCGGCAATACCGGAAGGACTTGCAGCGGTTGTAACCATCGTACTTTCCATCGGCGTTACGAATATGAGTAAACGAAACGCCATCATAAGAAAGCTCACGGCGGTTGAAACGCTCGGATGTGCACAGATTATTTGTTCCGACAAAACAGGAACGCTTACGCAGAATAAAATGACTGTTGTTGAATGCAGCAGCGGAGAAGCTGAGGACGGTCTTTTGGCAGAAGCAATGGCTCTTTGCTGTGATGCAAGAATCGAGAAAGGCGAAGACTCCGCAATCGGAGAGCCTACTGAATGTGCGCTTGTAAATTATGCTCACAAGGTTGGAATTGAAAAAGCGGAGCTTGAAAAGGAGATGCCGAGAATTTCCGAGGTTCCGTTCGACAGCAGCAGAAAAATGATGTCGACCCTGCACAAAAGAGTCTCCGACGGAAAAATCATTCAGTACACCAAAGGTGCTCCGGATGAAGTCCTTAAGAAGTGTACCAAGATTATAAAGGGCGGAAAAATCCGTGAAATTACCGAAGAAGACAGAAGAGAAATCGCAGGTGCAAACAAGCAGATGGCAGACAAGGCACTGCGTGTTCTCATGGCAGCCTTCAAAACCTATGACGAAATGCCAGGCGACATTTCGCCTGCGGGAGTGGAAAAAGACCTTTGCTACATCGGCCTTGAGGGCATGATCGACCCGGTAAGACCGGAAGTTAAGGCGGCGATTGAAGAATGTAACGAAGCGGGAATCAGACCGATTATGATAACCGGTGACCACATCGACACAGCATCGGCAATCGGCAGAGAACTGGGAATCCTGAGCGAGAATACACGCGCAATCACCGGTGCAATGCTGAATGACTTGAGCGATGATGAATTTGAGAAGGAAATCGAAAGCATCAGCGTTTATGCACGTGTTCAGCCGGAACACAAAGTCCGCATCGTAAACATGTGGAAGAAAAAAGGCTATGTAACAGCCATGACCGGTGACGGTGTAAACGATGCACCGAGCATTAAATCCGCGGATATCGGCGTTGGTATGGGTATCACAGGAACTGATGTTACCAAGAATGTAGCGGATATGGTTCTTGCGGACGATAACTTTGCTACGATTGTTGGAGCGGTTGAAGAAGGAAGAAGGATTTACGATAATATTCGTAAGTCGATTCAATTCCTGCTTGCATCCAATATGAGTGAAGTGCTCAGCATATTTACTGCTACAATGCTTGGATTCGTAATTTTACAGCCGGTCCACCTTCTGTGGATCAATCTGATTACAGACTGTTTCCCTGCACTTGCGCTTGGAATGGAAAGACCGGAAGATGATATTATGAAGAGACAGCCGCGTAAGACGACAGACGGTATATTTGCCGGCGGTCTTGGCGTAGACATGATGTATCAGGGTGTTGTTCTGACCGTACTTACACTCGCGGCATACTTCGTAGGACATTATATCGAAGCGGGTGTATGGGAAATTACGACAAGTCCGGACGGAACGACGATGGCATTCCTGACCCTTTCCATGGCTGAAATCTTCCACAGCTTCAATATGCGTTCGCAGCGCGGAAGCCTGTTCGGAATGAAATACATGAACAGAGCTTTAATCTGGTCATCCATTGCCAGCCTTGCGGCAACAACTCTGGTAATCTATGTGCCGTTCCTTGCGGAAGCGTTTGAATTCGAACATATAAGCTTCATGGAATATGCGATTGCACTCGGTCTTGCATTCCTTGTAATGCCAATCGTTGAGATCATCAAACTCATTCAAAGGAAAATGCAGAAATAAAATTTGATTTTTTTCAGAGGACTTCGGTCCTCTTTTTTTTGTGCAGGAAAGAGGCACTTATGTGAGAGATGGGGGTGTATAAGTGTATTGACATTTATCAAAATAATTCATATAATTTAAGTACGAAAAATTGTACTTAAACTATATGGAGGTATAAAGATGATTGCGACGAATTATTCAGGATTGCGTGAAAATTTAAAAGCATATATGGATACAGTTTCGGATGACTATGAGACCGTAGTTGTTACAAGAAAGGAGAATCGAAATATTATTATGATATCTGAAAGTGCCTACAATAACATGTTGGAAAATATGCATTTATTAGGCTGCAGAGAAAATTACGATTGGCTGATGGAATCAAAGGCACAGCTTGAAGCAGGATGCGTTGTCAGAAAGGAGCTTGCGAAGGAAATAGATGAATAAGGTATGGACCGAAAACGCATGGCAGGATTATATATACTGGCAGACAGAGGACCGAAAGACATTAAAAAAGATTAACAGGCTCATCGAAGATGTTTCCAGAAACGGAAATAACGGAATCGGAAAACCGGAACCGTTAGTCGGTGAATTAAGCGGATTTTGGAGCCGCAGAATTGACGAAACAAATCGTTTGGTTTATAAGAGCGACGCATCAAATATCTACATCCTCTCTTGCCGTTATCACTATCATAGATGATTGTAACATAGTGATATTTTGCGGGCTGACGAAAAAACGAACGAAATATCTTTAAAATCGTTCAAAATTATTGATAAAATGTGCGAAATGGAATATAATATTTATATAATTAAAGAAAAGGAGGGTTAATGTATGTCAATTACAGCGACAGAATTCAAGAATAATATGGGGAAATACTTGGCACTCTCTGCCAAAGAAGATATTTACATCAGCAAAAATGGAAAAGTTATCGCAAAACTCAGCAACCCAAATAAAAATCGAATGCAGATGGCCGAAGCCTTGATAGGAGTCATTCCGGCAGACATTACACTACAGGAGGCAAAAGATGAAAGGGTGGAAAAAATATGAACATTGTATTCGATACATGTGTAATAGTGGATATTCTACAAAAACGCGAGCCATTTTGTGAGGATGCCGTCAATCTTTTGTATGCTGTTTCCAATCAACAGATAAATGGAATCATCACCGCAAAATCACTGACGGATATCTATTACCTTTTACGCAAGAGCTTAAACGAACAAGCTGTGCGTGAGTTGCTCAGCAATATGACAGAGCTATTCGATATTGTTGATACGACAGGTGCAGATTGTAAACTTGCCTTAATTTCGGATATGAAAGATTACGAGGATGCTATTATGGTCGAAACGGCAAAGCGAATGAAGGCAGACGGAATCGTTACGCGAAATCTAAAAGATTATCAGACGGAAGACGTAAAAATATATTCTCCGGGTGTGCTGAAGCAAATTATACAGGAGTTGTCATAAATGTACTGCTCCCCCGTTTTTCAAGCGCAAAATTCGCCAAAAAAAACCGAAAATTCTTGCAGGGGTTCTAACCCTTGCAATTACTTGCCTTAAGGCACTTGCGCAACGGTTGCGCAGAGCCTTTTTTCTTAGGAAAAAAGACTTCCTTTTTCGGCATATTTTCGCCCTCGGAAACTCTCTTAGAAAAAAACTTGTCCTTTTTGTGCGAAAACTTTCGCCATCTAATATAATAATATATAAAGGGGTAAATCAGAAGATATTAGAAACAAAGAACAAGGAGGAAAAAAATGAAGTTAAGAAAGATATTACTCGCAAGCACGCTTTCTATGGCTCTGGCAATCACAGCAGCAGTCCCGGCATTTGCGGAAACAGGAGAAGCCGTTCCGATCAGCGCAGATGCGGACATGCCTATCATGGTTCAGAGCCAAAACATTAAGACCGTGCTTCCAAAGCTTACCGCAAAAAGCTATTCCTACAGCAAAATCAAGCTGTCGTGGGACAAGGTAGACGGCGCATCCGGATACCAGATTTACCGGTCAACAAAGAAAAGCGGAAAGTATTCGAGAATTGCGACAGTCAGTGCGGAAAAAACAGAATACATCAACACAAAGCTGACCTGCGGCAAGACCTACTACTATAAACTCCGTGCCTATCAGGTAAAGAACGGAAAGAAAGTCTACTCCAAGTATTCCACGAAGATAAGCTGCTACGCGAAGCCGAACAAGGTTAAGAATGCAAGCGTAAACTTCAGTGTGGGCGGCATCAGCTATTTCAACATTAACTGGGACAAGGTTAGCGGTGCATCGGGATATCAGCTTCAGGTAAAGCCGGCATCTACCGGAAAATGGAGCACCTATTACCGTAGCAATGATAATTTGGAAGGCAAATGGTATAATTATTATCCGGACGAATGGAACGGAAAAAAGCAACTTAATGGTGTCAAATATGTTACGCTTGGAACCGAAGCACACTGGTGCCTTGCAGATATAGAAGACAACTACAGTTTCCGTGTCAGAGCCTACAAGACGGTAAACGGAAAGAAAGTCTTCGGCCTGTATTCGGAGCCGGTTACCATTGAGTCTGTCTGGAAATCCGGAAAAGAGCTTCAGGATTTTGTGCATACCTGGGTCGATGAAAACTACCCGACCTATGACCGGGCAGAGGAAGAAAGAATCAATGCCGATGTCTACCCGGAAAAAGACGGGGTAAACTGGGGAACCACATGGACTTGGTGCATCATCAGTCAATATACCCCAAAAGAATATATGATTGAGAAATTTTGCAAAGGAAAACTTACAAACTACTTTGATGTCTGGTGGGGCTATGCAGAACACACCACCGGCATTCTCTACACAAGAGATATGGGAGACGGAACTTATCGAGTATGGTGGATTAACTAATCCCCTTGCAGAAAAAGAAAAAATAGAATAAACTTCAGTTAGAATAAGGATTATCCGCCGGGCGGTTTCGTCACTTTCCGAAAGGAGGTGACGCCTATGACATACATAACAGTAAGTGATTTACTCACCTATTCGCTTGTACTGATAGGGCTTGCGTCACTAATCGTTTCGATTAAGCGCAAGTAAGGAAAAACCGCCAAACAATGCGTTTGACGGTTTTGTTCAATATGTTTGACGGAACCGCCGTGCGAAAGGCGGTAATCCTTTTTCTATATATAAAATACACCAAGACGGGTGAATTGTCAAACGGAAAGAGAAATCTTTGCCGTTTTTTTATTGCAAAAAGGAGGAAAAGTATGCATAAGACAAGAGAACCAACCGTGAGAGGGGCCGCTGATGCGGCTTTTTTCATATCAAAATTTTAAGAAAGGAAAAGAAACGATGAACAAAATCAGTAAAACAAAGAAGCTTCTTGTGGTTTTCCTTGCGTTTCTGATTGCCTTTACCTACATGCCGCTTGGCATGGAGGAAGGAAAAGCAGATGCGACAAGCGCAGTCACGGGAACCTTTAAGGACAGCCGCGTTTTAGAATCCGCAAGCGGCGGAAAAATCGAGTATACCGGAAAAGATGCAAACTGGATGCAGGTGTACTTTGTTTCCTATACAGGCGGCGGAAGCTTTAAAATCGGGCCGGTAAGGGAAGTCAGCCCGGTTCGCGCCTACCGGGTCAACGGCGAGGTTGCCTACTGCCTGGAACACGGGGTCATGGCCGACGAAACGGTAACATTCACGGGAAGGACCCTTAAGAAGTCATTTTTGGAAAATATCTACGATGAAAATAATCTTGGATACATCCTAAACAACATGAGCCTCTGCCTCCTTTACGGCCGGCAGTCGGACCGCCCGATGTCGGTTCTCATGAAGGATCTTGGCTTTGAAGAAAGCAGCTACTACAAGAAAACGGCATCGAGCTACAACTTAGACGACTGGGAACTTGCAACCCGGCAGCTCATCCATGAAACCCAGCAGCGTTTTCGCGACAAGGACTTTAACAAGCTTTCCACAAACGGCCTTTACTACGAGGATCACTGGTATCAAGGGGTAGAGAATCCCGGCACCGGAACCGGCAAGAAAATTTCAGGAAGCCACTACAAAAAGCCGATTGAAAAGTGCGGAGCCGTAGATATTTACAACTACATGGCGAAACTCATTAAAGACCATATCAATCTTTCCGAAAAAATGGCAAGCAAGAGTGACGATAAGCCAAAAGTATTGAAACTCACGCAAGGCGAGGATAAGAAATGGTACTCGGAGAAAATCTATGTCTCAAAGAAAGAAGCCATTGCCCTTAAAATGGTGAAAAACGACAAGAAAGAAAGCGAGTACAAGAATTATCATATCAAGATTACACCGGAAGGCGAGAAATATTACTATCAGTACATCATGGACTCGGAGCCAAACTGGGATAAGACCTATACGGTAAAGAAAAAGATTGACTACTTCAAGCAGGTTCCGGATGATATGCTCATTTGGGAATGTAAAGACGGAAGAGGCGGCCATGTGCAGGCTCTTGCAACCGGCTCGTGCGACCCGATTGCCCGTTATGTGAAGTTTACCAAAGATATCCCACCAGAGCCGGAACCGGAAGAACCTCCAAGCCCGGAATATTTTCCGACCATTCAGATAGATGTCGATAAAGAAGACTTAAATCCCGGATTTGACGGAGATACAAAGACACCAATGGGAGATGCTGCCCTTTCGGCAACCTATGTGCTTCTCAGGGACGAAGAAGAGGTTGACCGGGTAACGCTGGATGAATACGGAAGCACCGAGACGCTTTCCGATAAACCGTGGAGCGATGAATCCATGCTTACGAAAACCGCAAGCGGAACCACTTCCGTTCACTTGGTTGGCGATCCGCCGTCCGACCACTGCGGAACCGACGGTCCGACAAGATATGACTGGGACGCAGAAGTGACTTATACCATCCGCGAAATCCGCCCGGACGGAAGATTTATTGAGCCTGACAGCGGAAGCCGCAGCGTTACGGTAAAATATAACGCATATACCCGGGATCAAAGAAACTATGCCTGCGAAAAGCAGAGCTGGTCTGAGATTGTTTACGATGTGAAAGCCTCGGCAAGTGCTGGCATCACGCTCGAAGCACAAAACGGGATCTTAAGTGCCGTCGCTGACCCGATTTCAGCAGCAGCCGATACTTTCGTAAACGACTGCTACCGCGGAAAACTCACGCTTTCTAAGGCCATCGAAGGCTCGGATGTTTTTTCGGAGCGGAAAGGCGGTCTTGCAGGCGGTGAAAAAGACTCCACCAAGTCTTTATGGAAATTAAAACTGAACTCCGGCGGCTTTGAAAGCCACCCGTATGTGCGCTTTGTTCGCGAAGCGGACCTTGCGGACGGAACGGCCGTATACCGGGTTGTTCGGGATGCTTCCGGAGAAGACAATACCGTAACCGACATGAAGATTGGCACAAACGGCGACCTTCTTGTTTTGGATATTCCGTATGGAACTTACACAATGAGCGAAGTCTCCGCAGACGATGCGTCATATGTTCTTGAACATTTTCAGGTAGAAATCGGAGAACATAATAAGACTTATGATGTAACAGAAAAGAATGATGATAGATATGACTATAATGTTCGCGACAAGAAGATTATGAATGTCATTAAGGTGATTAAGACCAATGCGGAGACCGGAAAACAGGTAAGAGCGGCCGGAACCAAGTTCTATATCCGCTATATGGGAGATCCGCTCCTTTTAGACCCGGCGAAAGCAAAGAACTACGGAAGACTCCTTCCGAATGCAGAAGATATCACAAAAGACGGTCCTTACACCTGGGAAGCGGACGAAAACGGCGAAATCACCATTCCGTATGAACTCGAATGGGGAACTTACCGCCTCGAAGAATGGCTGCTTCCTTCCGGCTACTTTGTCGGTGAATACGGCGCAGGGGATACTGCCCAAAATCACGACTACGGAAAAGTAGAAGAAGGACAGCAAAAAGCACTTCTTGGGCATGCGTACAGTGATTTAGTCGGTGTCTATGATGCTGCCGGAAAGAAAATACCCTACAAGGGAAAAGACAGCTACAAGGTAAACGAAGTCTTTAACTTCTACACTTTCACGGTGGAAAAGCAGGAAGACCATAACGACGGAAATTTTGCACAGAGAGTCGATAAAGACGGAAACATCACCGAAGCAGACCCGACTTACGATGCGAAAGACTATCCGTACACAAGCTATTACAAAGCAGTCGCCATGGCAAACAACATGGTAAAGGGTAAAATTGAGATAAAAAAAGACGGAGAAGTGCTTTCCGGCTTTCAGGAAGAGACCAAAGACGGAAAGAAAGTCTTTACGCCGATTTATGAAATGGGAGCAGCTTTAAAGGATGCTATCTATAACATCTATGCTGCCATTGACACTTGGCTCAATGACGGAACGGACGGACCGGACCTTTATGACAGGGAAACCGGAAAGCAGTTTACGATTCCAAAGACGAAATCCACGAATCTAGGAAACCTCTTTGAAACCATCACAAGTGCCCTTTCGAAGTTCTTTAAGGGCACAGGCGACATCTATGAGACAGGCGAAATGCTTCATGCTTCCGGCGCAAAGCTTTGGTACTTAAGAGACAGAGCCGCTAAGGAAGACGGAAGGTACACAAGAGTCTATGTTTCACCGGAGCAAAAGGATACGAAGTATTCTTACAGCTACGAAAAGGAAGAAGCAGGCTTTAAATACCGCTGCGATGTAACGGTAAACATGAACTACAAGGCAAACGGCGATGCGGTAACGGATGTGGAAGTCACAAAAGTAACCTCGACTGCTTCCGGCTACAGCCTTTCGCTTCCGGAAACAAAGCCGAGCGGCTCGGTTGGCGAGCAATTCTTTTCCCCAATCGAAAGCTATCTTGCAAAAGAAGATCCGACCGATACAAGAAAAGCATCCAGCCTCTCTGTCAGTGAGAAAAGCTACACCTACGAACTTCTTGGCGGAAAAGACACCGACATCAGCGGAAACGAAGTGGATCTTTCCGATATCGGCATTTCAGCCTACGAAGAAAAGGACTACAAGGCATACATCCTTACCGCAGAGGATGTAAAACCGGAAGAAAAGGAAACAAAAACTTCCTACGAATGGAAAAACGGCTGCGAACTTGCAAAGAAGACAAAAGGCGAAAAAACAGTTGTAAAGATTGGCGATGATTTCGCGGTAGAAACCATCGGCTATTATCAGGCAGGCGAATTTGTTTTCGAAAACTCCATGGTTCGCTGTGATGAAGACGGAACTCCGATTCCAACCTATACGCTTCCGGAAGGCTATAGCCTTGTTTCCTTTACCGGTGATCCGGAAGAAGAAACGCACCACATCATCGCAAGCAAAGCCGCAGAAGATGGCACAAAGTACAAGATTTTACTCAGCGACGGCACAACCTGGCAGGACTGCGATGCGGACGGCAACTTCAAAAAGATGCTCGTTCAGAAATTTACCGCAAGATACGAACAGGTAGCAGGAGACGATAACGGCTTTACTTTCGCCTGGGACGGCTTTACGGTAGATGCCAAAGCCTCCGCTGCGGACAAAAATGTGGTAGTAAAGATCACAAAGCCGGTATCTTCCATTACTCCGGTCTATGACATCGGCGCAGGCTATACCTACAGCGAAGACGGAAATACCGTAACTTTCACAGGAAAAGAACCGACTTCCCCGATTTTCTTCTTAACCAAAGACGGGATCAAGACGGAAATGTATTATGCAGGCGGCTCCATGAAGACGATTCTTACGCTTCCGCAGAGTGCGGTTGACAAAGACTATCAGTATATTGTTCCAACTTTAAACTTTAAGGAAGGCGGAAAAGACAATATTATCGACTGGTACTCGGCTCTTCGTCCGGATAACCCGACCGCAGAAGGCTCCCCGATTCCGGGCGTAACATGGAAAGCAGAAAGAATCGAATCGGAAAAGACCGGCGAAGCGGAAAGCTACCGCATTGAGATCGTTTCCAATCAGACAGCAGAAAATCCGATGGAAATTACCTTCTCAGACGGTTACACCATGACAATGTTTGCTGACACCGCAGAATCCGGAAACGGTGTTGGCGTGATTGTTCTTGATAACATTTACAAGACAAACCGCGCGAGCCTCGGTCAGCTTGTGGATACCATCACAACCGGCGAAGACGGAAAAGCAGTCTCAAAGCTTCTCCCACTCGGAAAATATATCATCCGCGAAATCTCGGCTCCAAACGGTTATGTGAAGGATGATACCGGCTACGAAGTGGAATTATCATACAAAGACCGGTTCACACCGCTTGTATGGGCGGGTGCAAATCTTGAAAACCGCTTCTTCACAGCCGAAATCGACCTTGAGAAAGTGTTTGAAACCGCATTTGAAAGCGGCCAGTATGCGGAATCCGGCGGCGCAACCTTTGGGCTTTACAATGCCAAGGAGCTGAAGGCAGGAAAGACCACGCTGAAAGAGGAATCCCTCATGGACATCATCAAGATGGACGACAAGGGGAAAGCCCTAAGCCATATCAAGCTTCCGTTTGGCGTTTACTATATCAAAGAACTTGCGACAAAGCAGGGGTATCTTCTCAATGACATGCCGTTTTATTTTGCAGTGGGCGAGGATAAAGAAATCACTTCCCAGCAATGCACCTTTGGCGAAGGAAGCGCAGACGGTGTAACAGGAGAAATTCTCGCAGGCGGCTTTAACCATGCAAAGGTCACGATCAATACCGAGGCAAGATATCCAATGCCGACAATCACGATTAACGGAATCGAATATCCGCTCGATAAAGATGTGGAAGCAGATGGTATCAAGATTACGGCAGGAAGCGACCTTTCGAAAACAGAGATTGCCATTACAGGTGAGATAGGTGCAGATGTCATTCTTCCAAACGAAAAAACGCTGAAAGTGACCGTATCCGGAAACACGTTCACATACACTTACGACGGCGTAACAAAGACCTTCCTTCCAAAGGTAAGCTACACAGGTTACAGCGGCGTGTTTGAGGCAGAGTTTACCCCGCCGGAAGGCGAATCCCCTGCCGTAATCACAGATCGCATTGTGGTAACCGAGCCGGGAAGCGGCGCAGACCGACTCACAGCAGAAGTTACGAGAACTCCGATAACAAAGGACGAAAATCAGACCTATACGCAGGAAGCAAAGGCTAAGTATGTAAATCTTGCAGGCGAGAATGTAATTGAAGGAAGCATCTTCCGCGAAAGAGGCGGAAAAACAAGCGAAGAAGTGCTTTCCGAAAGCAAGGAGATATTTCTAATCGCCGGCGATATTGTATCCTTCAAAACGGAAAGCGACACAAATGTAAGAGTAATCCTCGACAGAAGCGGAAAGCTTAAGACGATTCTAAACAATACTTTGAAAGGGGAGCTTAAGGACGGCGAGCGTATGCTTGCATCGGTAAACGGCGTGAATCGGTCGGATGCTGTCAAATTTGCAAAATCCGTAACCCTTGCAAGACAGGACAGCAAGGCGGATGTAATCAAGATTAAGATAAACACCCTGGACAATCTAAACGCATCGCCGGTTAGGAACGATAAGACAAAACCGGAAACACCGCCAACGCCAAACACTGCAAAACCGACTATCCGAACCATCGCAAAGGACAGCAGGACAAACGACCACATTGCCCTTGCGGGAAAGGATGTAACCATCGTCGATACGGTTTACTTCTATAACCTGACTGCCGGGCAGGAATACAAGCTTTGCGGAAAGATTATGGATAAGGAAAGCGGAAAGCCGGTTCTGATTAACGGGAAAGAAGTGACAGCGGAAGCAGCATTTAAGCCGGCAGTTTCCACCGGAACGCAGGACATCCACTTTACCTTTGATGCAACGGATTTAGCAGGCAAAGACGTCGTGGTATTTGAGGAAATTTATTGCGATGGGGTAAAGATTGCGGAGCATAGGGATATCACAGATAAAGGGCAGACCATCTCGTTTGACAAGCAGGAAAAACCGGAAAAACCGAAGAAACCGGACAAGCCAAAGGAAGAAATTCCAAAGACAGGCGATGAATCGACAGCAGGCATTTATTTTCTTCTCATGCTTTTCTGTGCTTTGGGGTTTATCAGCGCGTCGAAAAAAGAGGAACGAACGGAAAAAAAGAAGCATAATCTGAGCAAACTTTAATCTAAAATAATGTAGACAAGACATATGTGCTGTGATATAATTAACAAAGTTTGACTACAGAAAAGAAAAGAGGACTTTGCATAATGGGAATCGTAGTAGGAATTGATATAGGCGGAAGCACCACCAAAATCGCAGGGTTTGATAAGGGAAAAATGCTGAAGCCGGTTCAAATTTCGGCGAATAATGCGATTGCATCTTTATTCGGTGCATTCGGAAAATTTTTGTATGACAATCACTTGAATTTAGATGATATACAGCAGGTAAATCTTACGGGCGTGGGATGTGCCGGCGTAGAGCAGCCGATATACGGTCTGCCTACATATAAGGTTGATGAGTTTACCGCAAACGGCGTGGGAGGCGGATATTTTGCACAAGGCAAAGCCGAGTTCATGGTCGTAAGCATGGGAACCGGAACTTCGTTTGTCGGCGTTAAAGACGGGATCCCGACACATTTGGGAGGAATCGGCATAGGCGGAGGAACCATTATAGGACTTTCGAAGCTCATGCTTAATACCGATGACATCGACAAAATTCAGGAGCTTGCTTCCGGCGGAAAGGTGGGACATATCGACCTTCGCGTGGGCGACATATCCGACAAGCCGCTTCCGGGCCTGAACCTTGAAGTGACTGCTTCCAATTTCGGCAAAGCATCCTCAAGGGCAACCTGCGAGGACAAGGCAGCCGGAATCGTTCATATGGTCATCGAGTCCATCTGCCAGACCGCTGCCCTTATTTCGCAGGGAACGAATATAAAGGATTTCATCCTTATCGGTGCCCTTACGAATTTCCCGGAATGTGAATGCGTATGCCGCATGATCAAAACTATGTTCCCGGATCTTAATTTCATTGTTCCGGAAGACGGAGAATACGGTACGGCAATCGGAACGGCACTTGCGGAAAAATGCTGCCTGAAGAGGGTCGGCTGATCCTGTCATACTTGCTGCGGCAAAATATGGCGAAATACGGAAAATAAAAAAACGAAGGAGCTGCTTGCATCAGAGGAAAACCGCTAATGCATCAGCTCCTTTTTGGATATTTATATGTGCAGGTCTTCAATACCTCTTTCGGTGATGATTTTTACGCTCGTGAAGCCACATGCGCGTGCCAGCTTTGCAGCGGTTTCGAAGGCGAAGTCAATGGTATCGGTGGCATGACTGTCACTGTTGATCATGACATGACCGCCGCGCCGGCGGACCTCCTTCAGAATCTCAGGTGCCGGGTACGGAGAGGTCCGCCAGCCCCTCGAAATTGCCCCGGTATTGATTTCAAAGATCGGCATGCCGTCCGACCCCGGCAATTTCGAGGCACGCGAAAGCGGGTAAGTCTCAAAAATCCGATCCAGAGCCTTTCGCGCGGCGGCCTTGTACCGCGGGCTGGCTTCATCGAACCAAGGCTCTTTTTCGTTGAATTTGGTCACAAGATCAAAATGCCCGATGATGTGGCAATTCGTGACCTTCGGCAGCAAGGCAACGGTGTCGTAGTAATGCTCGATGAAGCTGTACGGGTCACCGCCGAAATCGGAAGCTACTGCCTCACGAATCCGGTCCGTGCTCCAGTCAATGTAATAATACCGGCTCCGGTCAAAACCGTGGAAACAGTCGCGGGCATCCTCCGCGGCATCCGGGAATGTCGCATGAACCGAGCCAATCACATAATCATAGTCATCGATTGGCTCGTCAGAACCGAAATCTTGCTCGATGCCGCACAAAATCAAAATTTTGCCCGCGTATTTCAGCCGGAGCCGTTTAATTTCGTCCTTGTACTTGCGCGTTCCGTCAAGACTCATGCAGTAGCAGCCATCATATGCAGTGCAGCTGTGCCCGGAGAAACCGATGACTTTGAAACCGCGGTCGATGGCAGACAGAACCATTTCTTCCAAAGATGCGGTTCCGTCACAAAAAGTTGTATGCGTATGGTAGTTATATGGTATAATGTTCATAGCAGAATACGAAGCTCCTTTCTTACATGCAGTATTGTATCACAGGATTGGGGCTTAATCCAGTATAAACCGGAGCCGGCACGAAAGGGGAGGCATAGGGGTAAAAGAATGGCGCAGAGGGGAAAGAACATTTTAATCGGGCTTGCTGCCGCGGTGACTGCCGTGTGTATTGCAATCACTGCGGTGGTGCTTTTTAAACCGCTTTACTATTATGATATCGAGAAGCTTAATATTCCGGAAACTTCCGGGGTAAGCGCCGAAGCGTGCAGAGAAAACTTTGACATCCTGATTGACTATAACCGGATTGGCGGCCCGGACAGGCTCGAATTCAAGGATTTCGGAATGTCGCGAGAGGGCAGAATCCACTTTGAAGAGGTGAAAGAAATCTTCCTTGCGACGCAGTGGATTGCCATATTCGGAACGGTGTTTGCAGCGGCAATGATTGCAAAGCGAAGGGACTTCGGATGGATGCGGGCGGCTGCAGCGGAATCTGCGATTTTGTGCGTGATTGTGCTTGCGGCGGCTGCAGCCGATTGGAACAAGACGTTCGCGATGGTGCATGCGATTTTTTTCAGAAACGATTACTGGCTGTTTAATCCGGCAACCGATCCGATTATCAAAATTCTGCCGGATGCGTATTTCCTGCACTGCGGGATTCTGATTATTCTGCTTGCAGCGGTTATTAATATCCTTTTGGAACTTATATACAGAAAGAAGAGGAAGCAATATGGAAGAAATCACATTTAAGACACTGTTTTTCAGATATTATGACAGGAAAATTGCCGACGGAACGATTACCTTCTCGAGGATGGGCATGAGCAAGAACGACTTTACGAAGCTTTGCATGGAGCCTGACTTTATACCGGACATGGAAACCATCGAGCGTGTATGCCTGAGCATGCAGCTGACGGAAGAGGAGCGGGACGCGCTCCTGGCATTGATTTAGAAATTAATGCAGCAAATTTATTCGGCAAATTAATTCAGAAAAAAAGCCTTTGCATTGCAGGACGAACACGCCCGCAGCGCAAAGGCTCTTTGATTTTTTACCTTTAAACATTAAACAGGAAGTTTACAATATCTCCGTCTTTCATCACATATTCCTTGCCTTCGGAACGCAGAAAGCCTTTTTCTTTGGCAGCCGCCATGGAGCCGCCGACTTCCATGAATTTATCGTAGGCAATCGTTTCGGCACGGATGAAGCCCTTCTCGAAGTCGGTATGGATCTTGCCGGCCGCCTGTGGAGCTTTGGTTCCGCGCTTAATTGTCCATGCACGGCATTCGTCTTCACCGGCCGTCAGGAAGGAAATCAGATTCAGAAGCGCATAAGATGCTTTTACGAGTTTATCAAGACCCGACTCTTCGATTCCAAGCTCTTCGAGGAACATGCTGCGCTCTTCGTCATCGAGTTCTGCCATTTCGGCTTCGATTTCCGCACAGATGACAACGACTTCAGCACCTTCTTCCGCTGCGATTTTGCGGACAGCCTCAACATAAGGATTCTTACCGGCTTCCGCATCGGCAACGCCGTCATCGGAAACATTTGCAACATAGATAATCGGCTTGTAGGAAAGAAGACCGATGGTCTTCACATAATCCGCCTCTTCTTCGTCAAGATCCATGGAGCGGGCATTTTTTCCCTCGGAAAGATGGGCGTATACCCTCTGGAGAAGGTCGAGTTCCTCTCTTGCGGATTTGTCAAACTTTGCATTTTTCTCTGCTTTCTGAATCTTGCGTTCCATAACTTCCATATCGCTGAGAAGAAGTTCGGTATTTATGGTGTCAATATCGTTTGCAGGATTGATTTTTCCGTCGACATGCACGATGTTATTGTTTTCGAAGCAGCGTACAACATGCACAACAGCCTCAACCTCGCGAATGTGACCGAGGAACTTGTTACCGAGACCCTCGCCCTTGGAGGCGCCTTTTACAAGACCTGCGATATCGCAGAACTCAATAGTTGCGTAGATTGTTTTCTTTGAATTGTATATTTCATGAAGCTTGGTTATGCGCTCATCCGGAACGGTAACCACGCCGACATTCGGTTCAATCGTGCAGAATGGATAGTTTGCGGCTTCTGCCCCAGCTTTGGTGATAGCATTGAATAAGGTGCTTTTGCCGACATTCGGCAGACCTACGATACCTAATTTCATATATTTTTACATCTCCTTGCATATTCGTTAACAGAATAATTATAGCAGATAGCGCAGGTTACCTCAAGATGTTTTTAAGAGGCGGATTACATACTTTGTCATCATCAGAAAAGCCTTTACAAAAATGCGGCAGAAGAGATGGATGCAATCCTTAAATTAAAAAACAGTCCTGCGGTCAGCGTATGCTGCCGCAAAGGACTGCTCCTGTGGCGAAAAGAAATATAAATCCGTTTGTGGATTTTAGGAAAGACCCGTATCACCCTTTGATGCGGCTCTTTTTTTTTAGAACAACATAAAGCACGATGCCGATGAGAATCAGCCCCAGACTTATGAGCTGTGCCTGACGGAGCGGACCGAACATGAGGCTGTCCGTCCTCAGCCCTTCCACAAAGAAACGCTCTACGGAGTAAAGAATCATGTAGAGGCAGATAATCTGCCCATTGAAGCTTCTGTGCCGATTGTCAAACCAAAGCAGGAACCAGAACAGTGCAAAGCACCAAATTGACTCGTAAAGGAAAGTCGGATGATATCCCACGCCGTCGATGATCTGCGCCCACGGCAGGTCGGTCTGCATGCCGTGTGCCTCTTCGTTAAAGAAATTGCCCCAGCGGCCGATTGCCTGTGCAAGCGGAATGACAACAGCTGCAAGATCGGCAGTCGCAAGAAAGCTTTCTTTGTGGTGCCTGCAGACAAAATATCCGACGAGAAAACAGAGGATGAGCCCGCCGTGAATCGCAAGTCCGCCTCCGCGAACGTCGAAAATTTTTGCCCAGTCTCCCGCATAATAGTCCCACTGGAAGATGACATAATATGCTCTTGCACCGATAATCGCCGCAGGAATCATCCACAAAATCAGATCAAGAATGAAGTCGGGATTGATGCCGTGCTTAGGTGCACGCTTATACGAGATGAGAGTTGCAAGAAGGAATCCGAAACCGATCAGAATCCCATACCAGGCAACATCCAAACCAAATATTGAAAATGCAATTTTTCCGGGTGAATGCATAGAAAAATCTCCTTTTATCTATCATAATCTTCAAACAACAGAACCATTATACATAAAAAAAAGCAGATTGTCATCGTCCAAAAAGTTTTTTTTAAAAAACTAAGGATTTCCGGTGGATAATTTAAAAATTTCGTGGTAACATATTATTTCAAAAGAGCAAAAAAACATGAAACAAAAATAAATTCCTTACGTCTAATAGATGTAAGCAGGATAGAAGGGGGAATCTCGGATGGCTGGGCCGGGCATCAAAAACGAGAAAGAGAGATTAATTGAAGAAATACTGATTACAAACTACGAGAAATACTATCGTTTGGCATACGGCTACGTACATAACGATGCAGACGCCATGGATATTGTGCAGGAAGGGGCATACAAGGCAATCCTGAAATCGGAAACCTTGCGTGAACCTGCATATGCGGCGACCTGGGTCTACAGAATTATGCTGAACGAAGTATTTCAGTTTTGCCGCGACAATGCAAAGAGACGCAGCAATGAAAACGGCTCCGTGGAGGATTGGGGAAAGACGGAACCGACAGAGGAAATGGCTTATATGGATTTTCTCGAACTTTATGATGCTCTCGGCGATTTGGAGACCAACGAAAAGCTCGTCCTCAAGATGAAATATTTTGACGGAATGAAGCTTTGGGAAGTCGCACAAAAACTGAACCTCAATGAAAACACAGTAAAAAGCAGACTTTATCGGGCAATCGCTAAACTGCGAAAGGCAATGTCAGGTCAGGAGGCGTAAGCATGAGTGATTATTCAGAAAACAATCGCACGAATTACAACGAAATACACGAAGAAGGACTTGAAAAAGTCAAAACCGCCATCAAGGCTGCCAAGGATGTAAAAAGAGCCAACCGCCGCGCAAAAAGAAAAAAAGCGGCAAATATCCTTGTCTGTTCGTTTGCTGCCCTGGTGATAGCTGTACCGAATATGAGTGCGGAGGCGGCCGATGCGATATCGGATATTCCGCTGATCGGAAAAATATGCGATGCTGTGACGTTCAGAGATTATCATTACAGCAGCGAGAGATTTCAGGCGGACGTTATAGTGCCCGGAATCATCGATTCCCGGGAGGACTCTTACGGTGCGGACACACTGAGAAAGCAGAGTGCAGAGAATGTGAACCGCAAAATTGATGCAATTGCAAACGAGCTCATCGAGGAATTTAAGCGGCAGGCGGAAGCCGGAGATGAAGGTTATGCAAGTCTGTATGTAAATTACGAAATTTTGCATACGACAGACGAATATTTTACGCTGAAGCTCATAACTTTTCAAGGAGCAGGAAGCGGATACGAACAGGATTACTACTATACAATCGACATGGACACCGGCAGGGAGCTCAAGCTTTCCGACCTCTTTGAAGACGGAAGCGACTACATAACTCCGATCAGCGAGAATATCAAGGAGCAGATGAGGGAGAAGATGGCAGATGAATCCGCGGGTGCGACATACTGGATCGATATCGATAAATCGGATCCTGTGTACGAGTGGGCTTTTGAAAAAATTTCACCGGATCAGCAATTCTATGTTGACAAGGATGGCAATATCGTGATTGCATTCGGCGAGGGAGATGTTGCACCGATGTACATGGGGACACAGGAATTCGTAATTCCGAAATATGTAACGGATAATATGAGAAGATAAAACAAAAAATATGAGACATGAAGGTTAGGACAATGAAAAAACACAAAAGGGGATTCTTGAATATATTTTTGACGGCAATGCTCGTCTCGGTTCTTGCACTTGCATCGGGATGTGCGGCAAAGAACTGGACGCTGGATGAAGAGGGATTGGCAAACAATCTCCTGGAAAGCATTAAGTTCGACTGCACCATGTATCAGGTGCAGACAGACCGGGTAGCGGATTTTATCGAAATCGAAAATGCCGAAAAACAAATCCTGTATATGGGAAACGGGGCATATGCCGACTCTCTCGGGATTTTTACGCTTGCGGACGAGTCATCTGCACAGACGGCACTTGAAACGGTAAACGCCTATTTGGAGGATTTGGGGAATTCCTTCCGCGATTACCTTCCCGATGAAGCCGCTGAGGTTGATGAGGCTGTTACTGTTCAGAAAGGACGTTTTGTGGTGTTCTGCGTTTCTCCTGATTCGCAGACTGCAGCGCAGCTTATCGATGCCGCGATAAAAGAAGGAGATTCGGAGACAACGGAAAGCACGGATGCTTCCGAGGAAGAGCCGCAGCAGATGAACAACAAGGCGGTCGGCGAGTATCCGGCTGTCACAGCTGACGGAAAATCAAAAAACTTCGGTAATGTCATCCAAATCGGTGACACGGGATTTGAACTTTATTCGTACACAGAAAAGGCCGCGGAAACTTACGCGGCCTCTGTTAACCGCACAGCCGGGAAACTCAAAGGAATTTCGGATGTTTACGAGGTTCTCATCCCTCTGAGTTCGGCAGTGACTCTTCCGGATGATTATTTCGGCAAAATCAAGTCGAGCAACCAGCGCAAGTCTTTGGACAAAATCATTAAAAAGGCAGGTTCCGATGTAAAGGTTGTCGATATGTACGACCGGCTGATGGAGCACCGTGACGAATATATCTACTTTCGGACCGATCATCACTGGACTTCGCTTGGTGCCTACTATGGCTATGAGAGATTTTGCGAAGAAAAAGGGATAATGCCAATAACAGCAGAGCGCCGTGAGAACGCAGATTTTGGAGATTTTCTGGGTTCTTTTTACACTGACACGAAAAAGAGCCAGAAGATGGAAAAACACCCCGACCGTCTCAAGGTCTACTACCCGATAAGCAAGAATCTGTCGCTTCGCTACACCAACCAGAAAGGGCAGAAGGGAAACTGGGATGTGATCCACGATGTGAGTAACTATCCGCTGGCCATAAAATACAGTGCATTCATTGCGGGAGACAATCCGTACACCATGATACAGAACAAGGATATTACAGACGGATCTTCATGCATTGTGATCAAAGAATCCTTCGGCAATGCGTTTGTGCCGTACCTTACCGACCATTACAGCAAGATATATGTAATCGACTACCGGTACTGGGACGGTGACCTGTTTTCATTCGCGCAGAAGAAAAAAGTCAATGATGTCATCTTTGTGAACAATCTTTCCATGATACGAAGCGATTATCTGACCGGAAGGCTCGCCCAAATCACCAAGTGACTTTAACAAGGTTTTTTACCCGCTGATTTTGGCAAGTGATTCCCGGCAAAATTTCAAGCCGCACGCGAGTATAAAATTTTGCACGAAAATTTTGGAGAAAAATTTAAAAAAATATTGACATTTGGCAGATATTTTGGTAATATAACTCTTGCAGTGATTTGAGCGAGAGCTTGAGTCAAGTGTGGCGGTGTAGCTTAGTTGGCTAGAGCGTCCGGTTCATACCCGGAAGGTCGGTGGTTCGACTCCACTCGCCGCTACCATTTTTTTTTAGAGTTATTTGGGAGTTTAGCTCAGCTGGGAGAGCATCTGCCTTACAAGCAGAGGGTCACAGGTTCGAGCCCTGTAACTCCCACCATTTGCGGCCTGGTAGTTCAGTTGGTTAGAATGCCAGCCTGTCACGCTGGAGGTCGACGGTTCGAGCCCGTTCCAGGTCGCCAACTCTTTTAAAAACTGCACACGCATTACGAGTGAAACAGCAACGACGCAATGCACAAAATTAACAAGCATAGACATGGTGGGTATCGTCAAGTGGTTAAGACCCAGGGTTGTGGCTCCTGTATACGTGGGTTCGAATCCCACTACCCACCCCATTAACGAAATTGATGTTGGGGTATCGCCAAGCGGTAAGGCAACGGATTCTGATTCCGTCATGCGCAGGTTCGAATCCTGCTACCCTAGCCAATTCGGCGACATAGCCAAGTGGTAAGGCAGAGGTCTGCAAAACCTTTATTCCCCGGTTCAAATCCGGGTGTCGCCTCCACAACGAAAGCAAAAGACAAAAGAACGTTGAGTAATCAACGTTCTTTTGTCATATAAGATTAAATTGCATAATAGGGAAACCTGGCAAAAGTTTGGTTACCCTGGAAATTTGAGCAGGACAAAGTGCCTGCTCATTTATTTTGTTCTTATGGAGCTTTATTATATCCTTCACATCTGTTTTTGGATAATGGTCACATGCACGCCGACACCGGATATGGAGGAACTGATATCCATAGTCCCGGAAACATCTTCGGTACGCATTTGTGTCTGCGGCTCAGTACTGAAATATTGCGAAAGCAAGTTGCTGAGTGGAAAATGATCCGGAAAGCCGAGTTGCGCCATGTGAGAAAAAATTGAATTCGCATTGGAAAATGCTGTCTGGATGACAGTGTATTTTCCAGGTGGAAGTGCAAGACGAAAATCGACCTGGAGCTCATCCCTAAAAGTGCTGATCACGTCTTTTGTCTCGTGAATACTCGCATTGCGTGAGCAAAGGTTGAGGATATCCTGATTATAATTGATCAGGATCAGAATCCAGGTTTCAGGCTGCGTATCTGATCTGATAATATAACAATGCTGATCCCAAAAGAGTAAATCGCCGCAAAGAATTTTCAAAAGTCTGTAAGCATAAAATGCCGGCTTTGGGATCGATCCGGAGGTGATACAGGAAGGTAGACCTTTTAAAACAACTGAACCGCTGCCTTGATCACGAAGGCGGCAGTAGAATTTATCTTGGTCGGTCAGACAGCAGCTACGCAGGATGCTTACCGCATAAGCGATAGAATCGTAGCCATATGAAGAAGCAGCTTTCAGATTGTTTTCATAAATAACGGATACTTCATATCCTGAAAAACGAAGACGGTTTAGAATCAGAGTGGTTGTTGTTTCACTGTCATCAGTAGAAACCGCCAGAGCAATTTTGGTCGCATTTAGATCATAGAGCAGAGAAAAGAGCCGCTCTCCAAGAAGAAAATAATCTTCGTGTGTAATGAGAATTTCCGGTGCAGGGTGGTTTTTTCTGATGGGAACTGCATCGGCAGACAGTTTTACCTGGTACATGATCTGATGCACCTCCGTATCGATTCCTTCCTGTTCTTTGAGCGAAGAAAGCCGGGCACGAAGAAGAATGACAGCATCGTTTTCAGAAAGCAGGCAGAAATGGGCGGGAACATCCGGTCCGAGAATACGGCAGGCATGCATTTTGCGATGTTCCTGAGGTGTATGACCAAACCATTTAACGAAATATTTGTTGTAATAGGATGTTGTAGAAAATCCGGCATCCCGTGCAATGGAACTGATTTTATGGTCGGTTTCCAGGAGTGGGATTTCAGACATTTCAGCTCTGGCAAAGCAAAGCAATTCCTGAAAACTGATGCCCATATGGTCACGTATCAGATGTGAAAGGTAGAATGTGCTTAAATGTTCTCGTTCGGCAAGGGTTTCAAGAGTGAGTTTGTCACTGTGATTTTCATAAATATAATTGATGATGCTGCTGATCCGTTCGATGATGATAGGGTTGTCATTTTTAAAATTAACCACGATCTGATCTTCGAAAGCGAAAAGATTGAAATAGAGATATAGATATTTGATAACATCAATCATTTGCTCTGTGCAGGTGCTTTTGTAGTTAAAACTGCGCTTGGTGTAATTCATAAGAATATTGAGCAGCATTTTTCGGAGTGTATCAAGCTGACGATACTTATCATTGTTGACATACGTGCGGAAACATGCCTTGTTTAAGGCCGGAAAATACTGAGAAAAGAAATGGTTGTCAATTTGGATGATTGCAGCAACGTTATTTCGATCAGACGCATGCAGACCATGGACTTCATGACCGCTGTTGGTAAAAACGTCACCTTCCTTCAGGAGATAGCTGCCGGACCCATTTTTTAGATAAATTTCTCCCTGGAGCACATAGACAAGTTCATGATCCTGATGATAATGAAAAGGATAATCGGTGATATGAGCGATGCGGATATGAATCGGAAAATCATCTTCGTAAGTTGTTTTTTCAAAAAGCATAAAGACTTCCTCCTGTTTCATTTGTACTTTAATTTCATACCAATATTATAACGAAAAAAGGACCGCATAAAAAGCGGTTTTTGCTTTTTTAGCAAAGAAATCTATATTTATAGCAAACAAATGATTACTTGCGAGACATAAGATTTTTAAACTAAAGATAGAAAAAAATTTAACGAACGATGGACTCTGTTGGAGGAAGGAGAGCAACTAATGCAAAAAACAAGAAATGAACAAAACACAGCCGATCCGTCAGATCTTCTGCTTCCGGATGGAAGTAATATGCCGCACGAATCAAATTTTGTATAATCTCGGCTGCAGAGGAATCGAATATGATTTAATATCGCAGCAATGGATATCGTACTGAATGAGGAAGACCCGGAACAGCTTTCCTGCTCTTTCCCGACGCCGACGAAAAAAGTCCTCATGGAGAAGTATTAAAACGATGGTTAAAAAAGGCAAAGAAATAAAAATTTAAAACAAAGAAATTATTGTTACTGTTTTCACATAAGGCTATGATTGTGATCAAGAAATGATAAAACCTGCATCGCCTGAAGAAATCGACTTGACGAAATAAAGAAGGAATAAAACCGAGGCAGGAAGCACTTATGAAGGAGGAGGAAAATGTTAAACGAACGAGTACAGCGAATGAGAAATAAGCTGTGGGATTCTAGACCATGCATTACAGCAGAACGTTTGGAACTACAAACAGAAGCCTACAAAAAATTTGCGGGAGATGCAATACCGATTTTTCGTGCAAAGGTTGTAAAGTACATCATGGAGAGAATGACAACTTTAATTATGGATGATGAGCTGATTGTCGGCACGGCAACCAATCAGTACCGCGGTGCAAACCTGCATCCGGAATTTCAGTCCAGCTCATGGTATGTCAGTGATATTGATGATTTTCCGGTAAGAAGCAAGGACCCGTATGACATTTCGCCGGAGGATCGGGAAAAAATCCTCAGCATTTTGCCATATTGGGAAGGAAAATCTATGGAAGACCTTTCCAAAACAGCACTTCCGGCACACATTGAAGAATGTATCCAGGACGATATTATTACGGTCGGTCTTCGAAATGGTGTCTCAGGGGAAACAACCTGTGATCATGAAAAACTTTTGACGGTGGGCATTAAAGGATATATGGAGGAGTGCCGTGAGCACATCCGCAATACGATCAGCACCGGCAAGGACGATCAGGAGAAAATTGACTACTGGACTGCCTGCATCATTCAGTGTGAAGGACTGATCACGTATGCACACCGGATGGCAGAAGAGGCTGAGCGGCAGGCGGCTGTATGCAGTGATGAAAAAAGAAAAAAAGAACTACTGACGATTGCTGAAAACTGCAGGGTTGTTCCAGAAAATCCACCGCAGACATTCCAACAGGCGCTGCAGATGGTCTGGTTTGCGCATGTGTATTTTCAGATCGAGGTCTGCACAACTGCCTGCGGATTTGGAAGATTCGATCAGTACATGTGGCCATATTACAAAAAAGATGTTATTGACGAAAAAAATATTACCCAGAATGAAGCACTTGAAATGCTGGAATGTTTCTATCTGAAAGCCTGCGAAGTTTATGAAGTCAGAGATAAATGGTATGCTACATCCTTTGCGGGTTATCCAATGTGGGAGATACTCGTGGTAGGCGGACAGACGCAGGATGGAAAGGATGCAACCAACGATCTTTCTTATCTCTGTCTGGAAGCAGCAAACCAGTTAAAAACCACTCAGCCGGTAATGGCAGTGAGAACCTGGGATGGAACACCAGAAAAACTGTTCCGCAAAGGTTGCGAGATGATACAGGACGGGCAGGCAAATCCGGGTTTCTTCAATGATGAAGCAGCGATGAAGATGGCGCTTGGTAAGGGATGTACCATCGAAGAGGCAAGAGACTGGACTATTGTTGGCTGTATCCAGCCGGGACCGGGAGGCGGCGCAACGGACGGATCCCCGGATGCCGGATATGTCAATATGGGTAAGATGATAGAATTTGTTCTGCACAATGGTGTCGATCCGAGAACCGGCAAGTTGATGGGACTTCAGACAGGAGATCCTCTTGCATTTAAGAACATTGAAGAATTCAAAGATGCACTGAAAAAACAGATCCTGCACCATTACAGACTTGTTACGACCGGCTACAACATTATGCAGGGCATTCATATGCTGCGCTACCCGGTGATTTTCGCTTCCATGGTTACGAAAGGCTGTGTGGAAAGCGGAAAATCCGTACAGCAGGGCGGAGCAAAATACAGCACTGCAGGTCTTTATATCACAGGTGCGGCAAATATGGCGGATTCTATCGCTGCCATCGAAAAATGTGTATTTGAAGATAAAGATATTACCATGGAGCAGTTGATTTATGCATTGGATCATAACTTTGAAGGAGAAGAACGCATGCGGCAGCTTCTTCTCAACAAGCCGGAAAAATTCGGTAATGATGAAGAACACGTTGACAGTATCTATCGTGAAATGATGCATTTCATTGCAGAGAATGTACAGACCTGGCATGATGCCAGAGGTGGTTATTATTCTTTCAATGTTCATTCGCAGACTGTAAATGTTTCGCATGGTGCAGTATGTGGAGCAACTCCGGACGGGCGTCGTGCCGGAGAACCATTCTGTGATAATGCATCGCCGATGATGGGACGTGATACGAATGGACCTACGGCTACTGTTAAGTCAGTGGCATCGATGGGACAGGATGCATTCCATGATGGAGCTTTGTTTAACCTGCGTTTTGATCCGAAAGGTGTTGAAGGAGAAAAAGGGTTGCAGAGTATTGAGGGAGTCATCAAAACATACTTCCAGCATGGAGGCGAGCACATCCAGATAAATGTCGTTGATACAAAGACTTTGAAAGATGCACAGGTAAACCCGGAGAAGTATAAAGGTCTGATGGTACGTGTTGCGGGATATATGGCATACTTTACTGAGCTTGACAAAAGTGCACAAGATACAATTATTTACAGAACTGCACATTTTGAACAGGCAGAGTAGATACAACAGGCAGGGAGAACTTGATCATGACGGCATCATTAACGGAATGGACGGAAAAAAAAGACAGCACAAAAACCGCCTTGGTAGGAGCAATCCAGAAATTCAGTACAGAGGATGGTCCGGGTATCCGGACCACCGTGTTTCTGAAAGGCTGCCCACTGCATTGCAGTTGGTGTCATAATCCGGAATTGATAGATTTTCAGCAGCAGATCATCCGTATGCCAAACAGCTGTATTCACTGTGGATATTGCCTGCAGTCCTGCACGCAGAAGGCGATTTTTATCAATGAAAACAAGCAGATTGATATTGATCAGAAACGGTGCAATAAATGCTTGGAGTGCACGCGCATCTGCGTTGCAAAGGCACTCCAGCCGGTAGCATCGGAAATGACGGTTGATGAGGTCATGCGACAGGTAGAACAGGATAAGAAATTTTATGATAATACTGGTGGCGGTGTGACCATCAGTGGCGGTGAAATGCTATCGAGACCGGATTTTGTAACAGCACTTGTTGAAGAGGCTGCCCAAAGAGAGATTAGCGTATGTTTGGACACATCAGGGTTCGGTGACGGGGATATCTTAAAAAAACTCGCATCCATGGATAACGTTACAGATATTCTTTTTGACATGAAGGCAATCGATGATGAGATCCACCACCGGTATACAGGGCAAAGCAATCAACTGATTTTAGAAAATCTGCGGCAATTATCCTCGGATGCAGCAATAAGATCGAAAATCCAGATGCGCATGCCGCTTATCAGCGGCATCAATGATGGATGGGAAATCATCAAGCAGACTGCTGAATTTTATCAGGAAAACAAATTGCAGCGTGTCAGTTTGCTGCCATATCATAGTTTAGGAATATCAAAGAAAAATCATATTGGCGGGCATCAGGAGGAGTTCTGCCAGCCAGATGATGTATACGTGGAGAAAATTAAGAGATATTTTGAGGAAGAAGCCGTTATGACGGTAGAAATCCAAGGAAAAGTATAGCAAAAATTGTATGAAGGAGAAATTATTATGGCTGAAAAACAGAAAAAAAATGAACAACTGAAACGCGGACTAAAACGTCGTCATCTGCAGATGATTGCCATCGGCGGTTCGATCGGAACCGGGTTATTCCTGGCAATGGGCGGAACCATTCGTGATGCCGGTCCCGGCGGTGCAATGGTTGGATATGCAATTATGGGTATTGTTGTTTATTGTATGATGACTGCACTGGGGGAAATGGCAGCGGAATATCCAGTGCCCGGTGCGTTCACTGCTTATGCAAACCGTTTTGTGGATAAAGCCTGGGGTTTTACAAACGGGTGGTCCTACTGGTTTGGTTCGTCGATGACAGTGGCGGCAGAATTAATCGCGGGTGCGATTATTGTAAAATATTGGTTTCCCGGGACTAATTCAGCCCTTTGGGCAGCATTGTTCCTTGCAGTCCTGCTTGCATTGAATTTGTTCAGTGTAAAGGGATTTGGCGAAGCAGAGTTTTGGTTTGCAGGCATAAAAGTTGTTGTCACTATTATTTTCCTTATCGTAGGTGTCCTTATGATCGTAGGCATCATGAAATCCGGAGAAAGTGCAGGTTTTCATAACTGGACACTAGATGCAGGAGAAGACGGAAAGGCACCATTCCTGCACGGAGTTGGGGGAATCATAGGCATCCTGATGGTAGCTGCTTTCTCATTTTCCAATACAGAACTGGTTGGACTGTCTGCAGCAGAATCTGAAAACCCGAAAGAAGATGTTCCACGTGCAATCCACAGTGTATTTTGGAGATTGATGATTTTCTATCTGGGAACTATCTTTGTAGTAGCAACCTTGATCCCGTTCACAGAACCTTCTCTGCTGGATGCAAGTGAAGATAATGTTGCAGCGTCTCCATTTACTATCATCTTTAGAAATGCAGGGTTTGCTGCTGCAGCATCCTTGATGAATGCGGTTATCCTGACTTCCGTATTATCTTGCGGAAACTCCTCCATGTATGCTGCTTCCAGAACCATGCAGCATATGGCTGAAAGTGGTGATGCACCGAAGTTCTTTGCCAAGATCAGCAAAAATGGTGTTCCGGTAAGATCTGTACTCTTGACTGCAGCTATCGCAGCTACTGCTTTTGTAGCATCCATGATCGGTGATGGCGTTGCTTATACCGCTGCATATTATCTTTGCGGCATTGCCGGTATATACAACTGGATGACGATAAGCGTTGCACATTATCGTTTCCGCAAAGGCTGGATTGCACAGGGACATAGTTTGGATGAACTGGAATATAAATCTCCATTCTATCCATGGGGATCATGGCTGTGCATTATTGTATGCGTGATTGTCTGCTTCGGTGCTAACTGGTGGGTATTTACTGATTTCAACTGGTTTGATTTTCTGACCTGCTATGCGATCATACCGATTTCTATCATTATGTTCTTCGCATATAAGAAGAAAAAAGGAACCGTATGGGTAAAATACGAAGATATGGATCTGACACAACCGGAAAACATGGAAGAAGCTAGAAAACACATGTCAGGTATGGAATAAAAATACATCTAATAAGAACGTCCCTGCTGATTTTCAGCAGGGACGTTCTCGTATTAGAATTTCCGTTTTATAGGCAAGTTTTACTTTAGATCAAGGAAACATTTAAGATGTTGTAATGTGAAAAATTAAATATATGAAAACCCCCTTGACATGACCGATATTTTGCTATCATAAAAACGGATTGCCGTTAGCAGGCGTCCTGTGTTTTTTTAGGTGAGGAAAGTATGTACAAAGCGACCGAAAAGGTGTATAATATTTGCAGTTTCGAGCGAAAAGGCATCAGTATCAAAAGAAATCGAGAGAAATCGGGAGAAAGTTGAGGGAGAAACAATGGGACTATTCAGCAAGAAATATTGTGATGTTTGCGGAGAAAAGATCGGGCTTTTGTGCAATCGCAAATTAGAGGACGGCAATCTCTGTTCTGACTGCGCGGCGAAGCTTTCACCATGGTTTACAGGCAGAAGACTGAGCACGCTTGCCGATATCAAAGAGCAGCTTGCCTACAGAGAAGCAAATAAGGCCGCGGTGACAGCGTTCCATACAACGGCGATGTTCGGCGAAGATATGAAGCTGCTGGTGGATGAGGAGGCTGGAAAGTTCATGGTCACCGAGGAAAAACAACTCAAAAATATTGAAAAGGCGAATCCGGATGTCTTGTCCTTCAGCGATGTGACAGGCTGTGATATCGATGTGGAAGAAGACAGAAACGAGATCTATTACAGAGACGGTGAAGGAGATCTGCAGAGCTTCGAGCCGCGTTGCTACGCCTATAATTATGATTTTTACGTGGTCATTCATGTGCGTAATCCATATTTTGACGAGATCCGTTTCAAACTCAACGACTACAAGGTCGACGGCAAGGCCGAGACGATCATCGAGCTGCACAGTAGCAGACCGATCAAACCGAAATCGGGACCGAACGCGGGCGGCGGCAAGGCGGGCGCTTTCTTTGCAGCCGGCATGACAAACGGCGCGCTGCCGATAATGCCTGTTTCTAACGCGGACGTCGTCAAGAAATGTCCGGAATACAAAGAATATATGAACATCGGCAAACAGATCAAAGAAACCTTGCTGCAGGCTAAATAGGCTGCCTGCCGAACAGGAAAAATCTTGTTTTTTCGCCGCAAATCAAGTATACTTTTCTATATGAAATACTTATTTATCGCGGAAAAACCAAGCCTTATGCGCGATGTGCAGGCTTGTTACAAAAATCATAAAAACGAAGTGACAGAAAGGGTTGGGGAGATTGATTTCACAGCCCTTTCCGGTCATGTCTGTACAAATTTCATGCCTACGGATTACGAGGAATGGAAGGACAAAAACTGGAAAGCCATCCTTTATCCGATGATTCCAAATCCGTGGCAGATCAAACCGATCGCCGATAAGCGAAAGCAGGATACCATCGCCGAAATCCGTCGGCGCGCGGCGGACTACGACGGAATTATCGTAGGCACCGACTCCGATGTGGAGGGCTACGGCATCTACTGGCTTTTGGAGCAGTATCTTGCGTTGAACGAAAAGCCTGCGCTTCGCTTCATCGAGCACTCTCTTACGGACACGGAAATTTTGAAATCGCTTTTGAGCATGACGGATTACCACACGAATCCGACGCATGTTCATTTCGTACAGTCCTTTCTCATTCGCTCACGGGCAGACTGGCTGTTCGGCATGAACGCCTCCAGGATGCTGACAAACAAGCGTGGCACTCTCATCAAGGCCGGCAGAGTGAAATCTCCGACAATCAAACTGGTATACGACAATTCCATGGCTATCGATAATTTTGCGAACCGAAAGTATTTTGTGCTGGAAGCGGAGTACGAGACTGCACCGCAGGGCGAAGCCGGAGAAACACAGACTTTCAAGGCCGTTCTTCAGGGCGAAGACGGGGATGTGCAGTTTGAAAATCCGAAGCTTTTTGCGGAGTTCTCTATGGAAGGCACAGTTGAGGAAGTTGAAAAGAAGAAGTCGTCTTCCCATGCGCCGAAGCTCTTTGACTTAGCTGCAATTCAGGCGGAAGCAGGAAGCAAGTACAAATTTAAGCCGGATCATACCTTAGAGCTTGTGCAGAGCCTTTATGAGAAGCACAAGGTCATTTCCTATCCGAGAACGCAGTGCCGTTATGTCTCTTCCGAGAAAGCAAAGGAATTTCCCGCAATCATGGAAAACATTGCGGTTTTTGAAGACCTCGGAAAAATCGCGGCGGGACTTGACAAGGGCGCGTTTACGAAAATTCTGAAGGACAAAGCAGTCGTGAATGACACAGAGGTTTCCAAAGAGTCCCACGATGCGCTTCTGCCGACGCTGAAACGGCCGGACCTTTCGAGGATGACCGAAGAAGAAAAGATTATCTGCAAAATGATATATATGAGGCTTCTCGCGCAGTTCCTGCCGAAGCTTGAAGAAGAGAAAACCACCATTATGATTCGCCATGCGGAGGCGGACTCCCAAGACGCCGGTGCGGAAAACGAAGCGGGCGGGATTTTCAAAGCAAGCGGAAAGGTAGTCACGGAGCCGGGCTGGTCGATTCTGTATAAGAAACCGGGCGGCCATGCGCTTCCTCCTTTGAAAAAGGGAGACCGCATTACGGCAAAATCCATGAAGCCTGTCGAAAAGGAAACATCGCCGCCGAAGCGGCTGACGCAGGCGACCTTAATCAATGCCATGCGTAACATTGCAACTCAGATTGAGGACAAAGAACTGAAAAAGTCCCTTGCGGACTCGCAGGGCATCGGCACGCCGGCAACCCGCGCGTCGATTATCAAAGACATCATTGAGTCGGGCTATGTGGAAGAGAAAAAGAACGCACTTTATATTACCGATAAAGGAAAAAACTATATTGAAGCCGTAAAGGATTTTGACATTGCCTATCCCGTCTTTGCGGCGAACATGGATAACAGCATCAAAAAAGTGCAGCGCGGGGAAGCGGATTACGAGCAGGTCATGGCGGAAGTGATGCAGAAACTCCAGGAAATGTGTGAGCAAATCGGACAAGACCCGGCAGAGGTGGCAGCGGAACTGGCGCCGTTTGAGCCGGTGCAGACCGACATTCACTGCGCGAAGTGCGGAGGCGTTATTGAAGAACAGAAAAAGCATTACGAATGCCTCGGCTGCGGTGCGAAAATTTACAAGAATATCAGCGGCACCGAAGTGGATTTAGAATTGCTGCGGAAACTGGAAGCAGGCGAGCAGAGCGGATACAGGAATTTCACAACACGCGCGGGAAAACCGTTTCGTGCAGCACTGAAACTGGACGAAAACGGAGAACTTGCAATGGTCTTTTTTGAGGAATCGGTGAAATGTCCTAAATGCGGAAAAAAAGCGACGCTCAACCAGTGGGGCGTTTTCTGCGGCATCAAAAAATGCGGACACAAAGTCTTCCGAAGCTTTTGTGGGCATGATTTTTCTTATCCCGAAATGAAACAGCTCCTCGATGGGAAAGCCGTCGCGGCAAATTTCCGCTCGAAAGCAGGGAAGAACTTCCGTGCAGAGGTTCATCTGAATACGGAGGGCGAATATACTTTTGATTTCCAAGAGGAGGAAAAACCTTGATTTTACTGAATGCAACCGACATATCTAAATCCTATACAGCATCACCGCTTCTTTCGAATCTTTCGTATGCGATAAACGAAGGCGATAAAATCGGGCTCATCGGCGTCAACGGCACAGGAAAGTCCACGCTCCTGCGAATCACGGCAGGAATTGAGGATGCCGATTCAGGCAAAATCATTCTGACCGGAGGCGTGCGAATCGGCTATCTGCCGCAGGCACCTGCCTACGACCCGGAAAAGACGGTGCTGGAGCAGGCGGTCAGTTATCTGACTCGGGAAATCGCCGCAGAGGGTGAATATAAATGCAAATCTATGCTGAACCAGCTTGGGATTACGGATTTTGAGAAGAAAATGAGCACCTTGTCGGGCGGCGAGCGAAAACGCGTTGCCATGGCAGGGATTTTCACGAATGAATGTGATATTCTGATTTTGGACGAGCCGACGAACCATATCGACAGCGATATGGTCGAATGGCTGGAAAACTACCTGAAAAAGTTCCGCGGTGCAATTTTCATGGTAACGCACGACCGCTACTTCCTGGATCGGGTCACAAATGTGATTTTGGAGCTGACCGGCGGCAAACTTTACCGACACGAAGGCAATTACGAGGTCTATCTTGAGAACCGGGCGGCGCGGGAGGAAATGGCACTTGCCACAGAGCGAAAGCGCAGAACGCTGTACCGCAGGGAACTGGAATGGATGCGCCGAGGCGCGCAGGCGAGAACCACCAAGGCGAAAGGGCGGATTGACCGATTTCACCAGTTGGAAGAGAGCAAGCTTGTGGTCAATAATGCGGCTTTAGAGATGAAATCGGTTTCTTCCAGGCTCGGAAAAAAGATTATTGAACTCGAACATGTCTCAAAGGCTTTTGACGGTGTTCCGGTGATTTCGGATTTTTCCTATACGGTGCTGCGTAACGACCGCATCGGCATCATCGGCGAAAACGGCTCCGGCAAGTCAACGCTTCTGAAGCTGATTTCGGGAGAACTTCAGCCGGACAGCGGCAGCGTAGAAATCGGCGAAACCGTAAAAATCGGCTATTTTTCGCAGGAAAACGAGCATATGGATAAATCCCGCAGGGTCATCGAATACATCTGTGACATCGCGCACAATGTCAAAACGGAGGACGGCTATATCAGCGCCTCACAAATGCTGGAACGCTTTTTGTTCCCGCCGCATATGCACTCGATTCCGGTGAGCAGGCTTTCCGGCGGCGAACAGCGAAGGCTCTATCTGCTGGGAATTCTCATGAGCGCGCCGAATGTGCTGCTTCTGGACGAGCCGACGAATGACCTGGATATCGACACGCTGTGCATTTTGGAAGACTATCTGGACAGCTTCGCGGGTGCGGTAATCGCCGTGTCACATGACCGTCATTTCATCGATCGCATTGCGGAAAAGACTTTTGTTTACGAAGGCGAGGGGCATATTGCGGAATATCCGGGCGGCTACAGTGACTGGGTGGAGAGACGCGCAGCGGGGCTGGCAGCCGAAAAAAATGCCGGCAAATCGGGCGGCAAAACAGCAGCGTCAGACGGAAAACAGACGGATTCCACCTCGCAGACAGGCAGAACGGATGCCGGCAGACCGAAGAAACTGAAATTTTCTTATAAAGAACAGCGCGAGTTTGAGACGATTGACGAAGACATTGCCGCGCTTGAAAGTGCCATAGAAGAGGTGGACGGACGAATCTCCGAAGCGGGCAGCGATTACTGCAAGCTGCAGGAACTGACCGCAAAGCGTGATGAACTTACCGCAGCCCTTGACGAAAAAATGGAACGCTGGGTCTATCTGAACGATTTGGCAGAAAAAATTGAGGCGCAGAAATCTCAAAGAGTTAGGGAGTTATATGTACGAGAATTGTGATAGCAACTGCCCTCTTGCATTCTGCTCAAATCTATAATACAATTAGCCTATGAAAACTCGCAGCGGAGAAAGGTGAGGCGGCATGGAATTGTACGAAAAGACACTTGCGTGGTGGAAAGAGAAAAAAATCGAAACAGACGCGCAGCTTGCGGAAGTACTGAGTGGACACAGTATCGCATTTGCCTATCATTCGGGAAAAATTGAAAATGATAAAATCACATACAATGATACGCGCGATATTTTTGAGCATGACGGAGTGACGGCATATACCGGAGACCTGCGGACGCTGTTTGAAATTCGGAATGCAAAGCTTGCGAATGAGCTTTTTCTGACATCCTTTGGTGAGAAGAGAAGAATGGAGGAATCCCTTTTTAAGGATTTTCAAAAGCTGCTGACAATGAATACCTATGATGCTCGCAGATGGCAGCTAGGGGAACGACCGGGCGAATATAAGAAGCACGACTATGTGACAGGCAGAGAGGAAATCGGCGCTGCTCCCGAGGATGTGCAGGAAGAAATGGCAGAACTGATGGACGAACTGCAGGATTTGATGCAGGAAGATGCTTTGACTGCGGCAGCCTATTTTCATGTAAAATTTGAGAATATCCACCCTTTTGCAGACGGAAACGGAAGAACGGGGAGACTTGCCATGAATTACCTTCTCGTAATGCTCGGACATCCGCCGATTGTTGTACATGAAGAGGATCGCAAGGAGTACTATGCTGCATTGGAAGCTTGGGACACAAAACAGAATTTAAAGGTGATGATTTCATTCCTTCGCAGTCAGACCGTGAAAACATGGCGGAAGAGAGTCGAAAAGCTGAAATAAATCAAGTTTAATGTAAAATTTGCCCTATATATGAGGAGGTATATAAACTATGCAACCCAAAATCATTCAGTATTCGTCTCAATATAAAAAAGATTTACTTGAAATCTCGTTAGAATGGCTTAACAAATATAATATCCTTGAAGATATTGACATTCAAATGCTCACGCATCCGGACGAAATCATACAGAACGGAGGATATATTTTGCTTTCTATTGACGAGGATTTAAGAGCGACAGGAATGGTAATGCTGGAAAATAATGATGATAGTTTTGAAATATTAAAATTAGGGGTTCGCAAAGAGGCACAGGGACAGGGAATTGCCACATGTCTTATGAATGCTGCAATAGAAATCGCCAAGTTATCCAAAAAAAGTAAGCTTACGCTATGCTCCAACCATCAATTAGTTGCGGCACTTCACATATATGAAAAGTTGGGATTTCAATATATAACCTATACGCAGAATCATTTTGCATTGTCTGATATCTCTATGGAGTTAATTTTATAGGACTTTCTCTAGGATGTTCGGGAATACAGCGAAAAATAAAATACTTGACAAGTGAACGACCGTTTACTATAATGTTAGTAAACGATCGTTTTCTTTTTGCACAAATTCAAAAAAGGGATATATATGAAAAATACGAAAGAAAAAATTTTGGAGACGGCGCTTGAACTGTTCGCGGCGAAAGGCTACGAAGCGGTTTCCGTAAGCGACATCGCGGGAAAGCTCGGCATGACGAAGGGTGCGCTGTACAAGCATTATACGAACAAGCAGGATATTTTGGACAGCATTATCCTGCGGATGGAAGAGATGGATTACGAGCGGGCAGAGGCATTTTACATGCCGCAGGATATGGTAAATACGCTTCCCCTGACAGTCGAACAAAAAGACAGAAGTCTAAAGCAGCTGATTGAATACAGCAAGGCACAGCTCAGTTACTGGACGGAAGATCCGTTTGCGTCGGCGTTTCGCAGGATGCTGACGATTGAGCAGTATCGCAACCCGGGGATGAGGGAGCTCTATCAGCAGTATTTGGCGGGCGGTCCGCTGGAATATGTTGCATATATTTTTGAGGAATGCGGCAGCACCGACCCGGAGCTTGCGGCGTTGCGGTTCTATGCACCGATGTTTACGCTGTACAGCGTTTTTGACAAGGCAGAAGACGAGAAAGCCTGCGAGGCGGCAAAAGAGCTTGCCGAAAGATTTTTTAAGGAGATGGAAAAATGAATATAAGAAGAGAAGAACCAAGAGAAAATGTCTGCCCATACTTCCTGATGAAGGAACTCACACCGGGCTATCTCGGCGGCGTTACGGGAACTTATCATACGCCGGAGGGCTATTTTGTGAGTGAAGAAGAGGTCGAGGAGTTTGACAAAACTTTTCCGCCAAAGAAAAAAGAAAAACTGCCGGGGCAGATTTTCTAAAAGTCTGATGTGACGGAGCATCCGTCGGAATCCGGCTCAACGATGATTGAACCGATGTCGGTCAGCGGATAATCTTTAAAATAGACACAGGAAAGTCCGCGCGACTCGATGAAAGCAGAAATTACATTGAAATCAGGGTGTGCCGAAAGGTCTCCGTTAAACACGATTTTATCGCCGATGCGGCCGCTTGTACCGCCGAGAAAACCGTAAGCATATCCGGGTAGCAGAACCTGTCCGGGACGGATTTTGAGCACGGACATGCCCGCAGAAGAACAGGCTTTTTCGATACCGGCGTCGGATGTGATAATAGACTCTTCATCGACACAGACAATATTGCACTTGGTGTACCCCTGCGGAACGGAAACGCGAAGCAGGGGCTTTTTTCTATGCTGAGCAGCCTGTTTGGAGGCTGCAAGGAGTTCAGGTGCGGTATATTTCAGATTATGTATGAAATAACGCCCCGTGCAGCATGCGTTATAGGGGATGTCTGCAGGATAGGCAGGACCGAGGCTTGAAACATCCCCGTGAAAGACCGGAGCCTTATCATCAATACCGAGCTTGCACAGGAGAAGATCCGGATGATGGGCGACGGGCTCTGCGACAGATGCAAGTGCCTGTGTGAAGCAGATTTCAAAACCCTTCTGTTTGAGATATTCAATTAGCGGCATGCCGGCAAGCGGCGAAAGGTGGATTTTTTTCATGGAACCCCCAATCTTAGGATTTATTCGAAAGTTCATATATGACATGGCCGATTTCTGCAATAAAGATGCGTTTCTTGGCGAGATCTTTGAGAGAAAGCATGCCTACGAGTTTCTCGTTTTCAACGATAGGCAGTCTGCGGACACCGTTTTGAGCCATAAGCATTGCAGCATCGTGGATATCATCCTTCACATCGGCACAGAAAACATCCGGTGTCATGACAGACTGAATGTCAGAAGAAGAAAAGCCGGCAGAGACCGAACGCATGAGGATGTCTCTGTCCGTAACCACGCCGAGCACATGCTTTTGAATGTCGCACACCGGGACGATTCCGATATTTTCTCCGCGCATGATTTTTACGGCGGTCTCAATTGCATCATCGGGGCGGACCGCAGAAACCGATGTTGTCATCAAATCTTTTACGAGCATAGCTATCATCCTTTTTCTCAAAAATAACCGATTATTCTTAGCATATAAAAAACAGACAGATTTATGCATAAGCCTTGCAAAACTGTCTGTTTTAATACTTCCAATTATATCGAGCTTACACTGTCGATTTTCCAGAAAGACTTCGAGAAAAGCAGCAGAACCGCGTAAATTTCAAGCCTTCCGGCAATCATCATAAAGCACATATAAAATTGTGAGAAACTGTTAAACATACCGAAATAGCCGCTTGCACCTACTTCGCCGAGCGCCATGCCGGTGTTGGAAAATAGCCCTATTGAGGTTGAAATCGTCGTTTCAAGGTCAAAATTGTTCAAGCCCAGTACCAAGGCAGAGAAAAAGAAAAAGGCGAAGAACAGCAGGATATGCGTCGTGATTGCGGAAACTTTGTCTGCCGGAATCGCTCTGCCGTCGATAACCACCGCTTTGACTGCCCGCGGATGAATCTGCCGAAAGATTCCGCGCTTAATCAGTTTCAGGAAAACGATAACACGCATAATTTTCAGTGAGCCGGAAGTCGACATGCAGCAGCCACCCACGAACAAAAGACTGAAAAGCACGATGACTGCAAAAGTCGGCCACTGCGTATAGTCACAGACAAAATAGCCGGAAGTCGAAATAAAGGCAACCACCTGGCACAGTGCATCCTTAACAGCCTGCCAAAGGGAAGCATAGGTTCCGCTTATTTTTAGTGAAACAGCAATTGCAAGGGTTGCGCCTATAATAATGATTGCGAAAATTTTTGTCTCAACATTTTGCAGAACCGTTTTAAAGTCTCCGCGCAGCATAAAATAGAAAAGCGTGTAGTTCAGAGACGAAAGCAGCGTAAATATCATGATTACCGCCCTCACATAAACGGTATCAAAAGCAGCGGCATTGGCGGGTGTTATTACAAGACCGGCAGTGCTTATGCTGCTGAAAGTGCTGATCAATGCGTCAAAAATACTCAGCGGGCCTAAAGCCAAGAGTACAAATTCCGCGAAAGAAAAGAATAAATACGTCAAGTACAGTACTCGGCCCGTGTCAGAGAATCTTCCTCCGATTTTTTCAAGTGTCGGTCCGGTTGCTTCAGCTGAGGCGATAACCTGCCCGCTGATTCCGAGCGCGGGAAAGATGGAAACCAAAAGTACGAGAATTCCCATTCCGCCCAGCCAGTTGGAAACCGATTTCCATAAGAGCAGGGAGCGCGGCATTGTGGCTAAATCAAAAACCGAGCAGCCCGTCGTCGTAAAGCCCGCAACCGATTCAAAAAAGCTTTGTACCATGGGATAACCCTGTCCGGAAAAATAGAACGGCAATGCACCGATCATCGAGCAGAAAAGCCAGCTCAAACAGGCAATCAGGTAGCCTTCGTGTGAATGCAGCTTAATCTTATCGAAATGATACTGTGTCAGGATAACGAAGCCGATGCAGACACTGAAAATTCCCACCTCAAACAAAGCACCTGCGGAGCCCCATTCCTTGAATACAATTCCCACAGCTGCACACGGCAAAAGAAAGAGACCCTCGATGAGAGCCAAGACACCAAGTATTTTAATTAAAACACGAAAATTTATATTCATCTCTACGTAAACCCCTATAAATTCTGCTTATTATTTGATGGCAGATTTTTATTTTGTTTTATTCGAATTCCAATAATATTTTGAAAACAGGGCCAGTACTGTAATCAGCTCAAGCCTTCCCACAAGCATTAGGAGTGAACATATAACCGTTGAAAAGTCGGAGAGTACAGAAAAATTGCAAGTTGGTCCGACAAGATTAAATCCCGGACCTATATTTCCCACGCAGGTTGCAACTGCAGAAAATGTGCTCATAAAATCCAGGTTATCAACGGAAATAAGAAACATTCCGGCAAAAATTACAGCAATGTAGGTAAAAACAAAGTTTGTAATATTGATGATAACTTCTGACGGAACTTCGCTTTCATTCAGCGTAATCGGCGCAATCCGATTCGGGTGCAGACGGAGGGAAACACTTCTGCGCACCAGCTTCAGACAGACCAGAACACGAACGCATTTGATGCCGCCCGAGGTTGAAGAAGAACAACCGCCGAAGAAAAACAGGCAGAATAAAATCATGCGTGAAAAAGTCGGCCAAAGATCATAGTCATCCGTCACATATCCGGTTGTGGTTAAAATAGACACAACCTGGAAGAAACTATCAAGAAGCGAGCGTGCTGTATCCTTGAAATTTGAGTTGACTTGATTGCAGATAAATATTGCAGTTGATGCAATGCCTATCACAGCAAGATAAAAGCGGAGCTCGTCGTCATGCAAAAACTTTCGAAGCCCTTTTCTCTGTAAAACAAAAAACAAATTGAAATTCATGCCTGCCAAAATCATAAAAATAAGAATGACAATCTGTATATAAGTATTGAAATGTCCTACACTGTCATTATAATTCGAGAAACCTCCGGTGCCGAGCGAACCGAAGGTGTGAAGGAAGGAGTCATAAACACTCATTCCGCCTAGACACAGCAGAACAACCTGCACAAGCGTAAAGACAAGATAGAGTTTATATAAATTCTTCGCAGTATCCGAAAATCGTGCAGTAAGCTTATCCTTAGTCGGACCGGGTGTTTCTGCATTCGCAGCAATTTGTCCATTAATTCCCAATACCGGCATCAACGCCATTACGAAGACGATAATTCCCATGCCTCCCAGCCAGTGCGTAAAAGAACGCCAAAACATGATCGACTTAGGAAGAACTTCAACATCCGTTAAGATTGAGGCACCTGTTGTACTGAAGCCGGAGCAAGATTCAAAAAAAGCATCTGCGGCGGAGGAAATCGCACCGGAAATTAAGAATGGCAGAGCTCCGATTACAGAGCAGACAAGCCATGCTGTCGATACAATCAGAAATCCGTCGCGTACCTTGAACTTTGCGTCAGCAGGTTTCACTCCGAGTCTGATAATTATGCCTGCAAGAGCACAACTACCGCTTACAAGCAAAAAAGCAAATTTGCAACTGTCTTCATCATAGTAAAACGCAAGAAAAAGGGGAATCAAAAGAGAAGCCGCCATCAGCAAAAAAATCGCGCCTTGAATTCGTATAAAGTTTTTAAATACGGCATTCATCGTCTATTGAAAATCCTTTCTATGCTCTTACTTTATATTACATAGTACTCATTTGTACTATAATAAAAATCCACGTTTGGTTGTCATTAATTTTTCCAGTTCACCGATGTCGGAAAGCAGGCAGAAAATTGTGACTTTGTCATCCGCCAAAATTTCCGTGTCCCCATTTGGAATAATCACCTTTGGACCTCTGTGAATTGCAGCAACCAGAACACCGTCCGGAAGTTTGACATGCTTTAGAGGTGTATTTGCCAGCTTCATATCCTCGCTTGCGATAATCTCCATAATTTCTGCCTGTCCCTGAATCAGCAGATAGGAGATAATTCTCTTGGAGCCTTGGATGTAGCGCAAAATGTTACTTGCAACGATGTCGAGCGGATTCAGCACCATGTCGACCCCCATGCGTTCAATTAAATCTTTGTAGCTTTGGCGGCTTACCTTAGCGATGACATCCTCGATATCCTGCTGTTTAGCAATTAGAGCAAGGAGAAGATTTTCTTCATCCAGACCCGTCGCAGCGACAAAGGCATCCATTTCATCTAGATTCTCTTCTTCAAGCAAAGTACTGTCTGTAGCATCACCATGCAGCACCATGACATCGTCAAGATGCGTGGAAAGGTAGTAACAGCGTTCTTTGCTCTTTTCAATCAACTTTACGGAAACTCCGAACTCAGAAAGCTTGTCTGCAAGATAATATCCCGTTTTACCGCCGCCGGCAATCATAACCTTCTGCAAATCCGTATATTTTCCTTTTTCGTAGACTTTGCGGTGAAGTTCAGCAATCTGATCCTTTTCACCGATGAGATAGACCGTGTCTCCGGCCTCAATTGTCGTCTGTCCGTGCGGAATGATGATTTTTCCGTTTCGGGAAAGGGCAATCACCAACATATTCGGCAGAACCTTGCTGACTTCCACCATGGAAAGGTCAATCAGCCGCGGAAGGCGTTTTGCCTTAAACTGCACGAGAGAAACCTTTCCGCTGGAGAAAATGCCGTTTGTAAGTGTATATTTTTCAACTAAGTATTTGTAAATTTCAAGTGTAATACCCAAATCCGGGTTGACGATGTGGTCGATATTCATCGTTTCCTTGATGAAATCCATCTGATTCATATGTTCCGGGTCACGGACTCTCGCGATGACCTTCGTGCATCCCAATTTCTTCGCAAAAGAAGCAATCACAATGTTTTTCTCATCGCTGTCCGTGCAGGCAATCAAAAAGTCGAAAGTATGAATCGACTCACGTTTTAAAAGACTGATCTGCTTGGCGTTGCCACAGGCAACAAGCACATCATACTGCTGTGAGATTTTATTCAGTATCGCTTCATTTTTGTCGATAACCGTGATGGAGTGATTTCCGCCGACCAATGCATTGACAATTTTCAGTCCGAGTTTTCCGGCGCCGACTACCGCAATTTTCATAAATTACCTCCTAAATTTGTGCGACTACATAATATAGCACAAATATCAGAATATCAAAATAGTGTACTCTATATTTTAGCATATTTTAAACAATTTGCAAGTCCTTGAAATTTATTGTAGAATATATCATAAGAAAAGACTTATGGGGGTTAAAAATGGGTATGTTTATTGCGGAGAGCGTAAGCGATGAAATTCTCAGAAAAAGCAGAGATACCAGACTTATAGCACTGGATCTGGACGGAACAACGCTCACAAGAGAGGGACTTTCCAGGAGAACCAAGGATACACTTGAAACGGCAATTTCAAACGGAATCGATGTTGTGATTGCCACCGGCAGGGTTTTCAGTGCCCTGCCCGAGAGGATACATAAGATTAAAGGAATGAAACGCATCATCACATCAAACGGCGCACACATCACGGATGCAAAGACGGGGACTTTCATATACTCCAACTATGCCGATGAACATGCGATTATGCGCGTGCATGATGTGCTCAGCAAGGAGAAATATCCGGTGGAGGTGTTCACGGAAGGCAGGGCCTATATCGACCGGGCGGTTTACGACGATCTTGCGAAGAACGGTTCTACCTACATGAGCCCCAAATATGTTCTTCGTACCAGGACGCCCGTTGACGGCATCTATGATTTTCTCGAAGAGCACAGACACAAAATCGAAAATATAAACATTCATTTTGAATTTTTTGACGAAAAAGATGCAATGTTTGAAACACTTTCGCAGCTTCCCGGTATTACGGTGACATCCTCTTTCTCACACAATCTCGAAATCGGCGGCGCAACCACGAGCAAGGCTACGGCACTTAGGGAAATCTGTCTTGAAAGCGGAGTTGCCATGGAGAATGTGATGGCATTCGGAGACAGCCCCAACGACAGCAGCATGATAAGCGAAGCCGGAGTGGGCATAGCCATGGCGAATGCAACGGAAGATGTGAAGGCAGCAGCTGACTGTATCACTCTCAGCAACAACGAGGAAGGTGTTGCATATGCCATAAGAAAATTGATTTTCGGAAAGCTCTAAAATCGTTCTCTCGGAAAACCCCGGGAGAATTTTTTCTTGACACTTCATGTAATATAATGTAAAATAAGTTAAAAATTACAATGGAGAGGCGGGGGATGAACCGAAAGGAAATCGGAGAGGCAGGAGAAAGTCTGGCATGTGAGGTTTTGTGCAGGCAGGGATACCGGATTTTGTGCAGAAATTACAGATGCCCGTACGGGGAAATCGATATTATTGCAGGCAAAGGAGGAAAATTGATTTTCGCGGAAGTCAAGACGAGGCTTTCCGACGGATTCGGGGCAGGCAGAGATTCTGTAGGGAGTACGAAACGCAGCCGGATTCGAAGGGCTGCAGGGTATTTTCTCACGCATTCGAAGGGGCATTATGACAGCGTGGATTTTCAGGTTATAGAAATCCATGTGGCGCAAATTTGCGAAAACGAGTTTTAACAGGGGGGACGGATATGCTTTTTACAACCAAAACAGCGGCACTGCTGGGAATAGAGGGAGTGGCAGTCAATACGGAAATTGATGCGGGCAGAGGACTGCCGACATTCCATGTGACGGGGCTTGGCGATACGGCGGTGAAAGAGGCTGCGGACAGGGTGCGAAGCGCCATCCTGAACTGCGGATTTTCTTATCCGAGAGGCAGGATAACGGTCAATCTTTCTCCGGCGTGGATACACAAAAAGGGAAGTCATTACGATTTTTCCATCGCAGCTGGGCTTCTTGCCGCGGAAGGAATCATAAAAGGAGAAGCGATTGCGAAGAAGGCGTTTATCGGGGAACTGGGGCTTGACGGAAGGATTCTTGCAGTGCGGGGAATTCTGCCTATGGTTAGTGCGCTTTCCAGCAAGGCAGAGGAAATTTATCTTGCGGAGGAAAACTGCCGGGAAGCATGGCTGGCGGCGGACGGAACCGGGCTTAAAATCTGCCCGGTAAAGAATCTGAGTGAGGCAGTGGAAGTGCTGAACGGTACAAAGAAAAAGATATGTTTTGAATTGCAAAGCGGCGAGGAACCGTTGACTGTGGATGTGCCGAACTTTTCGGAGGTCAAAGGACATTGGGCGGCGAAGGAAGCGATTGTTACTGCGGTGGCGGGCGGACACGGGCTTCTCATGTGCGGGCCGCCGGGAACCGGAAAAAGCATGCTTGCCCGCAGAATCCCCGGAATACTGCCGCCGATGACCAAAAAAGAAACCCTGGAGACAGCGATGGTATATTCGCTGCTCGGAAGGCTGGATGAAACCAGACCTTTTCTTTCGGAAAGACCGTTCAGGCAGATTGATAAGCAGGCAAGCCGTGCGGCTATTTTGGGAGGCGGAGTGCAGCCACTTCCGGGTGAAGTTTCACTTGCACACAACGGGATTCTTTTTATGGATGAATTTTTGGAGTTTTCCCGCAGCCAAATCGAACTGCTGCGCCTGCCGATAGAAGAAGGCAGGGTGACCATCCACCGCAGAGGAAACAACTATGTTTTTCCTTCACGATTTACGCTTGTTGCGGCAACAAACCCTTGCAAATGCGGATATTGGGGTGACCCGGACAAAGCGTGCAGCTGTACGCAGACGGAAATCGAAAAATACAGGGGAAGACTTTCGGGTCCGATTGCGGACAGAATCGACATGTTTCTGGAAATAAACCGGGTTGATTACGGAGCATTAACCGGAACAGCGTCGGAGTCCACGGAGGAAATGGCAGAGCGTGTTTTGCGTGCAAGGGAGATTCAAGAAAAGCGGTTTTGCGGCCGCAGGCTCAGCCTCAACGCACAGATGCAGGAAAGCGATTTAAAGGAGTTTTGCGAGCTCGGCAGGAAAGAGACCGCATTTATGAAAAAAATCTATGAAAAACAGCATTTGAGCCCGAGACGGTATCACAAAATACTGAAAACCGCAAGAACCATTGCGGATGTCAGGGGAAGTAACGAAATCGAAGTTTCGCATCTTTCGGCGGCACTTGGATATACGAATTTTTAAATTGGAAAAACGGGGAATAATTATGGAGGAAATTAATAAGATAATTACTGTAAAAAAAGGGAACAGGGATTACCCGGAAAGTTTAAGCACGCTTGAGGATGCTCCGGAAACGCTTTACTGCATCGGAAACATATCGCTGATGAAAAAAAACTGCATCGCTGTGGTAGGCTCAAGAAAATGTACCGAATACGGAAAGCAGACAGCCATGAATATCGGAAAGACGGCGGCACAGAACGGGATTGTAACCGTGAGCGGCATGGCAAAGGGGATCGACTCTTTTGCGCACATAGGTGCTTTGCGAAACGGCGGGGAAACGATTGCCGTTCTCGGATGCGGACCGGATGTCTGCTACCCGGCATCAAACCGCAGTTTATATGAAGAAATAAAAGAAAAAGGGCTGATTGTTTCCGAAATTGAGCCGGGGAAGGCGCCCATGCCATACATGTTTCCGCGCAGAAACCGGATTGTATCCGGCCTTTCCCAAGCCGTGGTGGTGGCGGAAGCAGGAACCGGAAGCGGTGCACTTATAACCGCAGAACTTGCCGCGTCGCAGGGCAGAGAGGTGTTCAGCGTGCCCGGAAACATAAGCAGCTTTTGCAGCCTGGGAAGCAACAAACTGCTTATGGACGGTGCAAGGCCTATCGCGGTGATCGATGATATTTTTACGGAACTGGGAATACCACTCAAAAGCACGCCGGAGGAGATGGAAACTCTGGGCAGGGACGAGGCGATGGTATTTGAAATTGTGAAAGCAAACGGAGAAACAACCGTCGATTTTTTGTGCCGGAAATTGCAGAAGGATGCCTTTTACATAAACGGAATTGTGGGTGTTTTGGAAATAAAAGGACTGGTTACTTACAGTTTCGGGAAAATTTTTGTTGCAAAATTTTAAATTTCATACTATTATATGTTTTTATAAGAAAAGAAATTTTGGAGGAAAAATGGCAACTGCAAAAACGACTGCAAAAACGCAGACAAAAAAAGCCACACCGGGGAAAATTCTCGTGATTGTGGAATCGCCGTCCAAGGCAAAGACAATCGGCAAATATTTAGGTTCATCATATAAGGTAATCGCATCAGTGGGGCACATACGGGATCTGCCCAAAAGCAAACTCGGAATCGACATTGAAAACGATTTTGAGCCGAATTACATTCCGATCAGAGGCAAAGGTGACTTAATCAAGGAATTGAAGAAAGAAGCAAAGGCTGCTAAGAAAGTCTATCTTGCAACTGACCCGGACCGCGAAGGAGAAGCAATTTCATGGCATTTGGCATATCTGCTCGGAATCGACGCAAATACGCCGTGCAGAATCGTGTTCAATGAAATTACAAAAGACGCAATCAAGAATGCGGTAAAGAATCCAAGACCGATCGATTTGCGGCTGGTTGATGCACAGCAGGCAAGGAGAGTTTTGGACAGACTTGTAGGCTATCAGATAAGCCCGCTCCTTTGGCGCAAGATAAAGCGGGGACTGAGTGCTGGAAGAGTTCAATCCGCGGCGCTCAAGATTATATGCGACAGGGAAAACCAAATTAAGGCTTTCGAGCCGAAAGAATACTGGAACATAAACGTTGCTTTCAAGAAAGGAAAGACTTTTACAGCAAAGCTTGCTGAATATAAGGGAAAGAAAATCGCAATCGGAAGCAGAGAAGAGTCCGACCGCATACTGTCGGATTTGGCAGCGGGAAGATACATCGCATCCGAGATAACCAAAAAACAGCGAAGCCGCAAGCCTTTTGCGCCGTTTACGACGAGCAGCCTGCAGCAGGATGCTGCCAACAAATTGGGCTTTACCACCAAAAAGACAATGATGGTTTCCCAGCAGCTTTATGAAGGTGTTGAAGTAAAAGGACAGGGCACGGTGGGTCTTGTAACCTACATCAGAACGGACTCCGTAAGAATTTCCGCCGAAGCCAAGGCAATGGCAAAACAGTATATCGAAGACAACTTCGGAAGCAGATATGCGGCGAATAATATATACACAAATAAGAAAAAGGACATCCAGGATGCACACGAAGCCATAAGGCCAAGCAGGATTACGCTGGATCCGGAAAGTATCAAAGATTCCTTGACAAAGGAACAGTACAGTCTTTACAAGCTCATATGGACGCGATTCCTTGCCAGCCAGATGGCAGCTGCGGTGTTTGACGGCATGCAGGTTAATATCACAAACGGTGACTATTGCCTCAAGGCATCCGGCTCGAAGCTCGTATTTGACGGTTATCAAAAGATTTACGCACCGAACCTCGAGGAAGATAAGGATAAGCTTCTTCCTGAAATCGAAGAGGGAGAAGAACTGAAAGCAGAGAAGGCGGAAGGGGAACAGAAGTTTACGGAACCGCCGGCAAGATTTACCGAGGCAAGTCTTGTAAAAGAGCTGGAAGAGCGAAATATCGGAAGGCCGAGTACCTATGCACCGATTATTGCCACAATCCTCGAGCGCAAGTATATCGTTCGTGAGAAAAAAGTATTGGTTCCGACGGATCTCGGATTTGTTGTTACGGGTCTGATGGAAGAATACTTCAAGGAAATCGTTGATGCAGGCTTCACCGCCGAAATGGAAGACAAGCTGGACGATGTGGAAGCCAAGGATCTTGACTGGAAGAAAATTATCAGAGACTTCTACGGACCGTTCAAGGAAGAGCTCGACATTGCGGACAAAGCAATTGAGCGCGTTGAAATCCCGGACAGACCGAGCGATGAAGTGTGTGAAGTATGCGGAAAGCCGATGGTAATCAAATCAGGCAGATTCGGGGACTTCCTCGCCTGCAGCGGCTATCCGGAATGCAAAAACACCAAGGCAATCGTGAAGTCCATCAATGTGAAATGTCCGGACTGCGGAAGAGATATCGTTGCGAAGAGAGGTCGTTCGGGAAAGATTTTCTACGGCTGCAGCGGTTATCCGGAATGTACCAGAGCATATTGGTATAAGCCGACAAACAAAAAATGTCCCGAATGTGGAGAACTTTTACTGGAAAAACACACAAAGACCACGAAATACGCATGTTCAAATGCTAAATGTGGATATAAAGAGTGATAGGGGAGGTAACGAAATGATAGAGTTTCATGCAACCACAATCTGTGCGGTAAGACGCGGACCGGATGATATATGCATCGGCGGTGACGGCCAGGTTACTATGGGTGAACATACAATTATGAAAAACGGCGCAAAGAAAGTCAGAAAGATTTACAAAAATACGGTAGTGACAGGCTTTGCGGGTTCGGTGGCGGATGCGTTTGCACTTACCGACAAATTTGAAAAGAAGCTGGACGAACATTCAGGCAATCTCAAGAGAGCGGCGGTTGATTTAGCTCAGATCTGGCGCTCCGATAAGGGAATGAGAAGCCTGGAAGCTTTGATGATCGTGGCGGATAAAGACAATATGCTCGTCATTTCCGGAAACGGAGAGGTCATCGAGCCGGATCAGGATTTCGTAGCAATCGGCTCGGGCGGCAATTTTGCATATTCAGCGGCAAATGCTTTGTTCAATAATACCGATATGGATGCAGAAGCAATCGTAAGGGAATCTCTGCGTATTGCAAGTTCCATCTGTGTATACACGAACAGCAATATTTCAGTGGAAAAATTATAAGGGGGATAAAAGATGGCAAGTAAATTGTATAGTATGACTCCCAAGGAAATAGTTGCGGAGCTTGATAAATATATCATCGGGCAGAAGGAAGCGAAGAAGTCCGTTGCAATCGCCCTCAGAAACAGATACAGAAGAAGCCTTCTCTCGGAGGAAATGAGAGAAGAAATCACACCAAAGAATATTTTGATGATGGGTCCTACCGGCTGCGGTAAGACGGAAATCGCAAGACGACTCGCAAAACTAATGGACGCGCCTTTTGTTAAGGTTGAGGCTACCAAGTTCACGGAAGTCGGCTATGTCGGCAGGGATGTGGATTCCATGGTCAGAGATCTCGTGGAAGCTTCCATGCGTGTGACGAAGCAGAGCAAGCTCGAAGAAAAATATTCGGTTGCGGATAAGATTGTAGAAGAAAAACTGGTGGAAGCAATCATTCCGGGCAAAAACAAGAAAAAACCGGGACAGCCGAAGAATCCGTTTGATTTTCTGATGAACAGCGGAGGATATACAAGTCAGAAGCAGCAGTATCTTGACAGCCAGACGGCGAAAGAAGAAGCTGCACCTGAAGACAACAGCGTGGAAATGGCAAGAGAGCAGGTTAGAGAGCAGCTGCGTCAGGGACTTTTGGAAGAGCAGTATGTGGAAATCGAAGTGACCGATACGCCGAAGGGCAACCAGTTGGACATGAGCAACGAAGGCATGAGCATCGCCATCGGAAATATTTTCGGCGATATGATGCCGCAGAAGACCAAGAAGAAAAACTGCAAGGTTAAGGATGCAAGAAAGATTCTTCGTGAGCAGGAAGCGCAGAAGCTTATCGACATGGATCTGGTGACGGACGAAGCCATTGAAAATGCAGAGCAGAACGGCATTATCTTCATCGACGAAATCGACAAGATTGCCTCCGGTTCCCGTATGAGCTCCGGCGCGGATGTTTCCAGAGAAGGTGTGCAGAGAGATATTCTTCCAATCGTGGAAGGAAGCGTAATCAACACGAAATACGGTCCGGTTCGTACCGACCACATTCTTTTCATCGGCGCAGGCGCATTCCATATCGCAAAACCGACGGATTTGATTCCGGAGCTTCAGGGGCGCTTCCCGATTCGCGTTACGCTTGACAGCCTGACGAAAGAGGATTTCGTAGAAATTCTTACGAAGCCTGAAAACGCTCTGATCAAGCAGCACAAGGCTTTGCTGGAAACGGAAGGAATCGAAGTGGAATTTACCGAAGGCGCAATCGACCAGCTTGCAACGATTTCCTATGTTATGAACGAACAGACGGAAAACATCGGCGCAAGAAGACTGCACACGGTACTCGAAAAACTTCTGGAAGACATTTCGTTCAACATTCCGGAGATGAAAGAAGAAAAACTCGTCATCGACCAGAAATACGTAGAGGACAAATTCCAAGAAACGATTCATGCCGAAGATCTGGATAAATATATTTTATAACTGTATACAACACAAGACCCGAGCCGCGTGCTCGGGTCGAGGTTTAAAGAAATGGGAAAAGAATTTTTAGAGAAAATCAGAAAGCTCAACTGGGTTTTGGGCGAAAGCACGACGGGAAAGCTGTCCTACGCGGAACTGAGCAAAATGCTGAGTGAGGTTATCAACACGAACTTTTATGTAATCGACCGCCACGGCTTCGTTCTGGGCGGCGCGTATACGGAGGCTTCGGACAAATCGACTTTCGAGGATGAGCTTGGTTTTGAGAAGATTACGGACAGCGACAATTTAGGGCTTTTGCAGATTGAAAAGACGGAAGCCAATTTGATTGGACGGGATTTAATTCCGTTTTTTGGCAAGGACTACGGGATGATGGACAAGTACCACACTTTCGTGCCGGCTGTCTGCGGGGGCAAGCGCCTCGGGACCATTTTACTGGCAAAATATCACAAACCGTTTACCGATGAAGAAATCGTGCTTGCAGAATATGCGGCGGCGGTTGTCGGCTTGGAAATCCAAAGGAATCTCCAGCGTGAGCTTGAGAATGAGAAGAAGCTGGAAATGGCAGTTGACATGGCGTTCTGCACACTTTCGCATTCGGAAAAGGACGCACTCGACCGAATTTTGCGCGAGATGATGGAAGACGAAGGAACTATCGTGGCAAGCAAAATCGCGGCAAAATACGGACTGACCAATTCGGTCATCGTGAGCGCGCTTAAGAAGCTTGAAAGCGCGGGGATTCTCGAGACAAAGTCACTCGGGATGAAAGGAACTTATATTAAGATTCTGAATCCACATGTAAGAAGTTTGATATGAATTGACAGGGGCTCTCATGAGCCCCATTTTTTCTAAAAAATACTTTTTATCAGGAAAAACAGCACGGGAACGAGCAGGGAAGGGAGCAGGTTCATCGTCTTAAAGTCCTTGATTTTTAAAATCGAAATGCCCGAGGCCGCAATCAGAAAGCCGCCGACAATCGAAAGCTCTGTCATAAACGGGTCGGAAATAAATTCCGCAAGGCATCCAGCGCCAAGGTAGATTCCGCCCTGCCACAGAAAAAGAACAACCGCGGCGGCTGCGATTCCGATGCCATAGGTGGATGCCAGAACCATAGAGGTTACAAGGTCAAGCGTTCCGTTTGTAAAGAGAAAGGTTTCGTCTCCGTATATCGCGCTTTGAATCGGCCCGAGTATGGAAAGCGTTCCGATGCAGAAAAGCAGAATCGCGGTAGAAAGCCCCTGTCCGAGTCCGCTTCCTCCTTTTTTATCTACAAGGCTTTGAAATTTACCGTCGATGTCAAGGCTTGTGCCGACAATGCTGCCGAGCGCGAGGCTTACGATGAACAAAACCGGAAACTGACTGTCCGGCATGTTGTTGACAATGGAGTTGATGCCGATTCCGCAGGCGGCAAGCCCCATCACATCGAAAAGCACGGTCTGCTGCTTTTCCTTAAGTCCTTTTTTCAGGAAGCTTCCGACGATGCTTCCGATAATAATCATGGCTGTATTGTAAATGGTTCCGATCATGGCAGACACCTCCTCAAAGTTTTCTGAAAATTCATATTTTGATTGTACACTTTTTCTTAATTATTTTCATCAAAAGGCACATAATAGCCTTCTTCCTGACGCTTGACCGCCTGCTTCTGCGTTTTCGCAATGGCATCTTCGTATCCTGTGAGTGCGGCAAAGGGCGCAAACTGTGCCGCCCGCGCGCTGCGAGGCATACGGGGGTGCTTTTTTGATTCCGGATGCGGAAGAGGAAGGATGTCTGCGTATTTGCTTTTTCCGTTTTTTTCAGGGTTTTCAATCATGCCTTGTGTCCTCCAATCTGTGCGTTGCGCTGCATTGCCGTCGCGCCTTCTTCCAAGTCTCTGCCTTTGACAACCGCATTTTTTCCGAATTTCTGTTTGATGTCCAGCAGCGCCTGCTGGATGTTTTTTTCGCTTTCCGCATCTTGCGGCGTTTCATTTGAAGGTGCAGCCGGGCTGAACATATCAAGCTGTACTCCGCTTTCGGCAGTGAAGGCAGAAGAGGAGATTTTCGCAGACGATGCTGATTCCGGCACAACATGGTTGGCGCAGATTGTCAGGCGACGGATCGTCAAAGACGGATTTCCGATTTCGCGGTAAAGGGAAGAAAGCGCCGCTGTGATTTCCTGCATGGAGGAAGTGGGGTGCGTAAGATTCGCCGTTCCGTGCGCGTGCTTGGGAATCTTCCGACCGTAGCGGTCAATCGTCGTCTGACCGGAAAAAGCCGCTGCATCCACATTGTCGATGTCGTAACCCACAGTCAGAACGAGCTGGTCTGTAGTCAGTTTTTTCTCAAACAAGCCCAAAGCCATGTCTTCCGCCATTTCGCAGAGCACCAGATGCGCCTTTTCGAAATCATAAGGACATTGCAGAACCTGACCGGAGCTTATGCTGTTTGACTCCGGGCGATAGGCTTTGATTTCTGCCATCGTGCAAGGCTCGAATCCCCATGCGTGGTCAATCAGAAGCTCCGCATTGACTCCGAAAAGTTTGTAAAGCAGGTCCTCGTTGTGAAAGTCGCTTGGCTTGCCGACAGAGCAGCGGGCAATATCGCCCATGGTGTGTATTCCTACCTTCGCAAGTTTGGAAGCATAGCCTCGTCCTATACGCCAGAAATCCGTGAGCGGCGTGTGACTCCAGAGCAGCCGTCTGTATGACATTTCGTCAAGTTCGGCAATCCTCATTCCGTTTTCGTCCGCCGGAACGTGCTTGGCGTAAATGTCCATGGCAATTTTAGCAAGGTACAGATTCGTGCCGATTCCCGCCGTTGCCGTAATTCCGGTCGATTCGAGAACGTCTGTCATCATCCGTATCGCAAGCTCGCGTCCCGAGAGCCCGTACAGCCGCAGATAATCCGACGCTTCGATAAAAACCTCATCAATCGAATAAACATGAATGTCCTCCGGAGCCACATACTTCAAATAAATGTCGTAAATTTTGGAGCTGAGCTCAATGTAATGCGCCATGCGGGGCGGAGCAGCGATGAAGTCAAGCGCGAGGGAAGAGTCCGCGGCAAGCTCCGCCGCATCACAAGATTTACCCGTAAAATTTTTTCGGTGCGCTTTCGCAAGCCGAAGAGCATTCTCTTCTTTTACCTTTTGGATGACTTCAAACAGGCGTGCTCTCCCGGGAATCCCGTAACGCTTCAGGGAAGGGGAAACCGCAAGACAGATGGTTTTTTCCGTGCGGCTTGCATCCGCGACCACGAGATTGGTGGTCATCGGGTCAAGACCGCGGCTCATGCACTCCGCAGACGCATAAAAAGACTTTAAATCGATGGCGATGCAGCATCTCTGATTTTCCATTTTGCGAAGTTCTCCTTTCCTTGCAGACCGCTCTGATTTCAAAATAAAACAGGAACAAATGTTCTTAAATAAATTATAGCAAGGACAAAGTTATCTTTCAAGCGGTATTCTTTGACAAAAAATAATATTTTTTGCAAAACATCTTGACTTGAACATTGGTGTTTGATTTATACTATTACTATAGAAAACATCCAAATACGAAAGATGGGAGATAAAAAATGAGTAAGAAAAAGAAATTATTTACATTGTTCTTGGCATTGACCGTGGTATTTACCATGTGCTTTGCCGCAGTTCCGGCGTACGCGGCATCTGGAACCGCAATTACGAATGCCGACGAACTCAAGGCGATGAGTGCAAACGGCAATTATTATCTGGCAAACGACATTGAAGTCCCTGCCAATCTGATCCTGTTCACAAGCTATGATGCTCCGTTCACCGGCACCTTGGACGGCAACGGTCACACGATCAAAGGCTATACCTACACCGCAAGCGCAGACTGGACTGAGCAGGCCGCATTGTTTGGCTACGCGAAAAAAGCGACCTTTAAAAATCTGAAAATGTCGAACGTCAACATCAGTCTCAATCAAGCAGGCACCGTAGCTGCGCTGGTTGCAGCTTCCGAGAACTGTAAATTCACTGATATCCGTGTTTCCGGCAAAATTGTCGGCAAATCTTTGAGCACAGCCGCAGGCATCGTTGCCTACAGCTATGAAGGCGGCACACTGACAAACTGCAAAAATAGCGCGGACATTACAATTACCAACGCTGACGAAGGAAGCAGCGCAGCGGGCGTTGCCGGCTTCATCGGCTCGGCAGGTTCCATGAAAAACTGTTCCAACAGCGGTAAAATCAGCATCAGCGGCAGCATCGAGGCAGCGTCGATCAGCGCAGCAGGCGTTGTGCTCGGCGTTGGAAAGGCAACCTCCTGTAAAAACTCCGGCGCGATCAGCGTGTCGGCGATCGGAAACGGAAGCATGAACGACGCGTGTATTGCTGCAGGGGTTGCAGCTGAAGTCGATACCGCAGTTTCCTGCAGCAATACCGGTAAGGTCAGCATGAACGCGACCGTCGAAGCCGTAGAGCACCGGGTAGGCGGTGTCTTTGGCTCGGTAACCAAATCGGCAAGCAAATGCTACAACAAGGGCGCAGTCAGCTTCAGCGGCAAATCCCACCGGGGTATTTATGTCGGCGGGCTCGGTGCATATCTCCCGAAAGTCAGCCAGTCCTACAACAAAGGCGCTGTCACTGTGAAAATGTCCAGCGCGAAGAAAGCAGAGGACAATAAAATCGGCGGTGTCAGCGGCGCAGTCGTAGATATGCGCAACTGCTACAACACAGGCAGTGTAACGGTAACAGGCGCTGCTTTTGTCGGTGGTATTTCCGGCTATGCAGATCCTTGGGATAATAAGGTTGTAAACAATTACAATACCGGCAAGGTCAAAGCCTCCACAAAGGGCACGTTCAAAGGACAGGTTATCGGCGGTTATGAGGGCGCAGAGATCGTGCAAAAACGCAACATCTACGATAACTACTACACCGGCTCAGGAAAGGCTTACGGCTGGGGATTCGTTACATGGCATAAATGGGTTGCCAAGGCCAGCAAAGTTTCTTCCATCAAAGCGGCAAACTGCCCGAAATTAAGCTCCAAATACTGGACCTACTCCTCCAAGTACGGCAGAATGATCCTCAAAAATAACAAAGAAAAATAAGAAAACGAAAGAAATATGCACGAATAAAAAAGGAGACGGCTTATCATGAGAAAAAACAGAATACAGACTGTTTTCTTAACAATTGCTGTTATATTCACCATGAGCTTTGCAACGGTGCCTGCATACGCAGCATCGGGAACCGCCATCACGACTGCCGATGAACTCAAGGCGATGGAAAACAATCCGAGCGGCAGCTACTATCTGGCAAACGACATCGAAGTGCCCGCAAACCTGTCACTGTTTACGGATTATGACCACCCGTTTACCGGAACACTGGACGGTAATGGACATAAAATCAAAGGCTATACCTACACGTCAAGCGAAGAATGGCTTGACGAGGTTGCACTGTTTATCTGGACGAAAAACGCGACCTTCAAGAATCTGCGCATGACCAATGTCAACATCAGTCTCAATCAAGCGGGCAGCGTAGCCGCGCTGGCAGCGACTTCTGTAAACTGTAAATTCATCGATATCAGTGTTTCCGGCAAGATTGTCGGCAAATATTTGCGCACAGCTGCAGGTATTCTTGCTTACAACGATGGCAGTTCGATGACAGGCTGCAAAAACAGCGCCGATATTACAGTCACTGATGCTGCCGAAGGCTGCGGCATCGCAGGCGTTGCAGGCTCTTGCGATACGATGAAGAACTGCACGAACAGCGGCAAGATCAGCATCAGCGGCAAGATCACACAAGGCGGTTTCTATGTAGCAGGTGTTGCCAATCGAATCGGCAAAGCTACCTCCTGCAGGAACTCCGGTACGGTTACCATATCGGCGACGGGCAGCGGTCAGCAGATTGAAGCCTGCAATGCAGCAGGTGTCGCAGGCCAAGTGGATACGGCAGTTTCCTGCAGCAATACCGGTAAGGTCAGCATGAATGCGACGATCCAGCCGATTGAACCGCATATGGTTGGCGGCGTCTTTGCTCTTGTGCAAAAGTCAGCGAGCAAATGCTACAACAAGGGTGCAGTCAGCTACAGCGGCAAATCCTACCGCGGCGTTTATGTCGGAGGAGTCAGTGGGCAGGCTCGCAAGGTCAGCCAGTCCTATAACAAAGGCTCTGTAACGCTCAAGATTCCGAGTGCCAAGAGTGCGGAACAAAACAAAGTCGGCGGAGTCTGCGGCACAGTTACGGACATGCGTAACTGCTACAACACCGGCAGCATTACGGCAACAGGTGTGGTTTTCATCGGCGGTATTTCCGGCTATGCAAATCCTTGGGACGACAAGGTCGTATCGAACTATAATACCGGAAAGATCAAAGCCACCACGAAGGGAACTTACAAGGGACAGGTGATCGGTGGTTACGAAGGCACAGAAGTTGTGCAGAAGCGCAATATCTATAACAACTACTATACCGGTTCCGGCACGGGCTATGCGCCGGCTTACAGCACGCAGCATAAATATGTTGCAAAGGCTTCCAAAGTTTCCTCAATCAAGGCTGCAAACTGCCCGAAGTTAAGCTCCAAATACTGGACTTACTCCTCCAAGTACGGCAGAATGATTTTGAAGAACAATAAGGAAAAATAAGAAAGTACACACATAAAAGAAGGAAAAAAGGAGACGGCTTATCATGAGAAAAAGCAGAATATTAACTCTTTTCTTAGCGCTTGCTGTTGTATTCACCATGAGTTTTGCGGCGGTGCCTGCCTATGCAGTATCGGGAACCGCAATCACAAGCGCAGACGACCTCAAGGCCATGGAAAGCAACCCGAGCGGCAGCTACTATCTGGCAAACGATATCGAAGTGCCTGCCAACCTATCGCTATTCACCGATTCCCGCACACCGTTCACCGGCACACTGGATGGCAACGGGCATAGCATCAAGGGCTACAGTTATACTGCGGCAAGCGATGATCTGATGCACGCGGCACTGTTCTGCCGCACCAAAAACGCAAGCTTCAAGAACCTGAACATGACGGACGTCCATATTTCCGTCAAGTCCGGCGGAAACTTCGCTGCGCTGGCTGCATACGGTCAGGGAACCACATTTGAAAACATCACAGTCTCCGGCAAGCTCAGTGCAAGCGGCATTATCAACACCTTAGGCGCTATCGTCGGCAGCTTGGATGACGGCAGCATCACAAACTGCACGAACAAGGCGGATATCACCGTCACAGGTGCTGCAGGTGCTGCCGCAGCAGGTGTCGCCGGTACGGCGAGCGCCACGACCGTCAAAAATTGCACCAACTCTGGCGCAATCAGCATCAGCGGTCCGATCGACGGAGGCAGAAGCTACCGCGCGGCAGGCGTGACCAATGCCGCAGGCAAAGTGATTTCCTGCAAAAACACAGGCGCTGTTTCTGTAACGACCAGCGGCAGCGCGGAGGGCACCGTAAGCCTTTCTGCCGCGGGTGTTGTCGGAACATCAAGCAAACAGATTACGTCTTGCACTAACACCGGAAAGATTACCATGAAATCCACCGTTGAAGTGTCACGCAGCATCCTCATGGGCGGCGTTACGGCAAACGCAGAGAACGCTAAAATCACGAAATCCTGGAACAAAGGCGCAGTCACCTTTAACGGAGTCGCTGAATACGGTGCTGTTGTCGGTGGTCTCGGCGCAATCACGAGCAATGTCAGCCAATCCTGGAACAAGGGCGCAGTCAGCGCAAAAGCCTCCAAAAATGAACTGGACGTTGTCACCGGTGGTCTCGCAGGTACGGCAGTGGATATGCGGAATTCCTACAACACAGGCTCCGTTACCTTAAGCGGCGGCGGTTATGTCGGTGGTCTTGCAGGAAACGCAGGCGGCTTTGACCACCGTATCACAAACAACTACTCTACCGGAACCGTAAAAGGCTCCAAAGGCGCGACCAAGGGGCAGCTCATCGGTATCTACAGCGAAGGAGACGATAAGGCAAACAACAAGATTTACAACAACTACTACACGAAGTCCGGCAAAGCTTACGGCTTCGGTTCTGTAGCGAAAAAAAGCTGGGCTGCAAAATCCCAAAAAGTTGCTTCCATCAAAGCAGGAAATTGTCCGAAACTCAGCTCGAAATACTGGACATATTCCTCCAAGTATGGTAGAATGATTCTCAAGAACAACAAGGAAAAATAACAATTAAACTCGCCGCCGGGTGAGAAGCGCTAATTTAAGCGACGGATTTCGTATCGTTAGGCCTTAGAAGATACGGAGTGCGTCGCTTTTATAATACTGGAGGTATAAAAATGTTTGCATATTATTGGCCAATCGGCTTATTGGTGCTTTCCAATGTATTTTATCATATCACCGCAAAATCAATTCCATCAGATGTAGATGCTTTTTTCAGCATGGCTGTCACCTATGTGGTGGGAGCAATTGTATCCATCGCTCTGTATCTGACAATTGGAAACGGCGAAAGTCTCAGCACGCAGTTTTCCGGCTTGAATTGGGCACCGTTTGTGCTGGGACTTGCAGTTGTGGGACTTGAGGTCGGAGCGATTTTCATGTACAAAGTGGGCTGGGAAGTTTCCGTGGGAAATATCGTACAGGCAATCTTTGTTGCTATCGCACTTCTCATTGTAGGCGTGCTGATTTATAAAGAGGCTTTGACGGTTTCAAAGGTGACAGGCATTATGGCGTGTCTTGTGGGAATTTATCTGCTCAATAAGTAGAATGCTTGTTAAAATCGCCCGTGGTGCTGCCTGCTGCGGCGTTCATATGAAAACAGAAGGAGCGGTCAGCCGCTCCTTTTTGAATAATAAGAAAATGTCTATAATTTTTCGATCTCTTCACAGGATAATCCTGTGTTTTCAGCAATAACCTCAATCGGGATTCCTGCCTGCTTGAGGTTTTTCGCAATTTCGCGTTTTTCCTGTGCTAAAGTGTACCCCTTGTCAAGGACATTTTAAGAAGAAGGGATTTCTAAATATCTGCCAGTAGATGGCTGTATCGTTTTATTCAGTTACCTTCTTCATTATCCATTTGTATTGAAGGGATTATCCCATTTAGAGGATATATCCCTGTTACTATGTAGTTATAATATTCATTGGGGGATAGTTTCGCCAGTTTCCATTGATAACGATCATTGTTATAATAATCCATCCAGTCATCAATAACTTTCTTGACTTCCTCAAATGATTCACATTTTTTAAATTTTTCTTTAATATGATCTTTCATCCTTCCAAAGAAACTTTCCTGTGGAGCATTGTCCCAACAGTTACCTTTCCTTGACATGGATTGTCGAAGTCCTTTATCTTTTACAAGCTGTATAAAGCTACAACTTGTATAATGGCATCCTTGATCGCTATGAATAATTGTCTGGGTCGTTAATGAAATCCCATGTTTTTCTATTAACTGATTTACCGTTTCTAACACAAAATCCACTTCCAATGATTCGCTTAAAACATATGACAAAATTTGCTTTGTATATGCGTCTATTATCGTTGATAAGTAGCAGAATGTTCCTCTATAGGGAATATACGTTATATCTGTTAATAGCACTTTTCTGGGACCGTATGACTCAAACTGCCTTTGAACTAGGTTATCTGCAACTCTATTAGTCTTTATCGCCTTTGCCATTCTACGATATGGATTAGCTTTCCTGATTTCGCATATCAATCCATATTTTTTCATCAATCTGCGTATCTTTTTAACATTCATAATCACCGGAGGTTCCATATGCAGGAGCCTCATGTAGATTCCCTGTGCTCCTTTATCGTATCCTCTATGTGTATATGCTGCCAATATTAATTCAAAATCTGATCGATCCCGAATTTCCTTTTCTTTTCTTTTTCTTTCGGATGAAACCCAGTTGTAATAACCGGATCGAGATACACCGGCTATCTCGCATAACATTTTTACGGAAAGCCTGTTATCGGATTTATTTATAGTTTCATGGATAATTTCAAATTTGTTATTTGATGTTTCCATGATTATTCCCGCTTTTTTGAATTGTTTGTCATTATAATTTTTTTTAAAAACTCAACTTCTTGACGAAGATACAAAAGCTCATTTTGCATTCGTTCTATCGATTGCGGAGACGACAATTCCTCCCTATTTGTTGCTTTCATAGGTATTCGTCTTTCACGATTTTCGCCTTCACGAAATCCATTTCCTGATAGTGCTTCTTTTTTAATTCTTTGAACAATAGAATCTATTTGTTTTTGACCAAAATACTCCAGATCATATCCTAAATCAGACAGAATTTTTCTAGGGGCATTCCCAGCCTGATAATTAATCCAAAAATCTTCCTTAAATTTTATTGTGAAGTAAAGCTTGTTTTTGGTAACTTTAAGCGTATATGGATTCGCTTCAAGTTTTTTGATTTGTTTTGGTGTGTACTCTTTCATATTTCCTCCAGTAGATGTTTTTATTATACATCATCTACCAGAAGAAATCCCCTTCTTTTACTGTCCATAATCCAGGTTTTTATCCCTTCTTCTTATGTCCATTTTCAAGGAATCCTTCTTCTTGTTGTGTCCACTTTATAGGGTATATTTTATTCAGCACCGGCACGTTCGCCCTTGCTGAAGCCGGCGCGTTCGCCGCTGTTAAAGCCTTCCTCGTAGCCGTCCAGTCTCGATATTTCAAGATCTTCTTCTCTGGTTAGTTCTTTGAATAACATCTCTACAATCTCCGTTCCGTACTTATCCAGGAATTCCGTGAGAATGCCTTCCTTCTTGCATTTGTCAAGGACTTCGACAATCACATCGTTTGTCAGTTCGCTGTCCTCTTTGTAACTTCGCATGATTTCCACGAAGCGGCTGTACTGCCTCAGCGTCTCACACCTTCCCAGAATTTCTGAGTTCTTCTCTGTATTAATATTATACACCTTGACGATGAGTTGTAAAGCATCCTCTTCGTCTTTTTGCTTCTCCCCGAGAAAGGAATCCGAAAGGCGGAGTTCCCGGTAGGCAGGGAACTCCTTCGTGCCGTTGTAAAGTACCACAAAGGAGGAACGTGGTATCATCAGGCGTTTCTCGCGGTAAAGCCGCGTTGTATCAATCATGCGTTTTAGGACGGTGGAGATGTACATGAGGTCGCGGAGCGGCATGTTCTCGTTGATGCTTGACTGGTGTTCGACGAGCACCACAAACCGGCCGCCCAGAACAAAGGCGACATCATTCTTTAGCGTGCGGAAGAGGACATCTTTGATTGTGACGATGTCAATCGGTGCACTTTCATCATAATTCGTATCAAAGAGTGCGTTGTAGAGTTCGATGAGTTTTGCTTTCTCGTGAAAGATTGTGACAAAGACGGAATCCTTGTAGGTTCGTTTGACTTCCTGCTCCTGCTCTTGCGTTTGCACTTGTGGCTGTGCCTGTATCTTCGTATTCATTTTAGATTCTCCTCGTACAAGTATAGGAGAATGATGTCATTCTTTGTAAGTATTTTACATCTAATGGCAGATATTGTCAATACACATTTTTACATTTTGTTCGGGTTTTTCGGAATTTCGTAGCAAAAAACATCTAAGGCCCGCTGATATGGCTGTTTGGTTTTTTGCTAGCTCTGCGGAGTCCGACACCTAACTCCGCAGAGCGCTCGCCCTTGCCGAAGCCGGCACATTCGCCTTTTTGTTTCTCGCTAAAGAAAACAAGATTTCATTGTTGCTTTGCATAAAGTAAGCATGCAATGTATAAATTGTTATATTTTTGCCAAAGATATTACCAAAAAAATTTATTGACAATCTTTTGTCAATGTTGTATCTTTTAAGTACAAGAATTCTTATTTTCGATATCGACTTTTGCACGCTTGATGAAGTGGGCGTTTGTGAACTTTAGTGTGTTAAATTAAGAAAGTAATAGGTGAAAATATGAAGACATTGTTTTTTAGTATAAAGAAGATTACTTCTGCGCTTGCGTTTACATTAATGCTGATTGCCGTTACGGCATACTCATACGGTGGTGAACGTGATCTTAATGTTAGTTATCGAACGCCGGAAGATATTAATGCGTTTCTGCAGTCTCATCCTGTTGCGCATGATGCGTTCAGTGAATCTTATGAATTTTCTTATTCCGATGCTCCACGCCTTAGTTCGTCGTATGAGCCCGGTTCCCTTTCAAAATCCGATTTGAATTCAGCTCTTCACTTGCTTGAAAATATCCGTTATATTGCAGGGCTCCCTGCGGATCTTAAACTTTCAAATGACTACACTCGTATGGCCCAAGCCGCTTCATTGGTAAACTATTCTAATGATTCCATTTCACATTATCCCGAATTTCCTTCGAATATTTCATCAAAAACAGCAAAATCCGGTATAAAAGCCTGTGCCGAATCCAATCTCGCATGGGATTCCTGGCAGAACACCAGTCTTGAACATTCAATCTTAAATGTCTGGATGAAGGATGACAGTGTTTCCAATATTAAGGCATTGGGACATCGCCGTTGGATCCTGAGCCCGGAAATGAAAAGAACCGGTTTCGGTGCGGTATCCGGTTCCCGTGGCACCTACAATACGATGTATGTTTTCGATTTCGGCAGAAAAGTTAAGACAAATTATCAGGTCGCATGGCCTGCACAGCAAATGCCTGTCTCCTATTTCCCGGAAGGTACTCCGTGGAGCCTTTCTCTCGGTAAAGTGTTAAACTCGGAAAAAATTAAAGTAACTCTTACAAGACTCTCAGATAACAAAGTATGGAATTTCTCAAAGAAACAAGCCGACGGTGCTTTTTATGTAAACAACGACGGCTATGGTCAAAAAGGCTGTATTATATTTAATCCGAAGAATATCGGCCACTGCAAGAGCGGCGACAAATTTATAGTTAAAGTTTCGGGTGTCGGCAAAGAAATCAGCTACAGCGTAAATTTCTTCTAATCGGTGTCTGAGGACTGATTTAAAATGCATAAAAAATGTGCATCGACTTGATGCACATTTTGCTTTATTTATTATTCATCGACAGGCTCCATTCCTCGAGATTGGTGTGGAGCAGTTTGTGTGCACGATCGGAAAGCGGTTCTCCGAGGAATTCCTCATAGGTAAGCTGTACGGCTTTGTTTTCGTGGGAAAACCTCAAATTGTTCACCTTATCAAGCCCGTAAAGTTTCTTCGCTCTCTCGGAGGCAAGTTCCTGACCGTCTCTGAACGGTTGTCCGCCTCCGCCTACGCAGCCTCCCGGACATGCCATGATTTCAACAAAATCATACTCTGCCTTTCCGCTTCTGACAGCGTCTATCAGTGCTCTTGCGTTGCCCAGGCCGTTTGCTACGGCAACCTTAAGCTGTGTGCCCGCTAAATCGAATTTCGCTTCTTTCCAGCCTTTCATGCCTCTGATTTCCTTGAAGGCATCAGGCTGCGGATTTTCGCCGGTTACGAGGTAATATGCGCTTCTGAGTGCTGCTTCCATAACGCCGCCGGTTGTTCCGAAAATTGTTGCGGCGCCGGACCCTTCTCCGAAAATGTCGTCAAACGGCATCTCAGTAAGATCCTGCGGTTTAATGCTGTCACTTCTTATGAAGCGGTCGAGTTCTCTTGTTGTGAGCACAAGGTCAACATCTCTGCTGTGCTGGCTGTCATTTACCTCAGGAACTGTCATCTCATATTTCTTTGCAACACAAGGCATGATGGATACTGAGAAGATCCTATCGGGATCAATTCCGAGCTTGTAAGCGATAAAAGTCTTTGACATGCTGCCGAACATCTGCTGCGGCGATTTCGCTGTGGATAAATCCTCTACCAGATCCGGATACTGCGTCTTTGCAAACCTTATCCAGCCCGGGCAGCACGAAGTAAACATCGGCCATCTGTGGCGGTTTCTGTTTGCAAGTCTTTCGAGGAACTCACTGCCTTCTTCCATAATGGTAAGGTCCGCTGTGTAATTCGTATCGAAAACATAGTCGATTCCGATTTTTTTGAGTGCACATACGAGCTTGCCAAGTGTTGCATCCTTGTCTTTCAGTCCGATCTGCTCGCCCCAGGCGGTTCTTACGGCCGGTGCAATCTGCACCATCGTGATGATGTCCGGATCCGCAAGCGCATCGTTTAAGTCAAATCTGTCGTCTCTTTCCCGCAAAGCCCCCACCGGGCAATGGGTAATGCACTGTCCGCAAAGTGCACAGTCTACACTGTTAATATCGCTGTTGTCTCTTACGCCGATGGTAGTTCTGTATCCGGAGCCCGACAAATTCCATACACCCAGCCCCTGTATTTTTTCGCAGACCTGTATGCAGCGCATGCATTTCACACACTTGGATGCGTCTCTTATGATCGGCATTTCCTTGTCCCACCGGTCGATTTCGGCTGTGTTTTCGTAATCGCTTAAGATAATACCCAAATCGTTTGCGATCGTCTGCAATGTGCAGTTTCCGCTCTTGATGCAGCTTGCACAGTTCGTTTTGTGGTCGGAAAGAATCAGCTCAACATTGATTCTTCTGGTTCTCCTGACACGCGGACTGTTTGTCATAATTTCCATGCCGTCCTCGCAAACGGTGTTGCATGCGGTTACCAGCTTTTCCATGCCTTTTATTTCAACGAGGCAGACTCTGCACGCGCCGATTTCGTTTAAATCTTTCAGATAGCAGAGATGCGGAATATGGATGCCGACCTTTTCTGCAGCTTCCATGATGGTGGTTCCGTCTTCAACAGCGATGTTCTGTCCGTTTATAATCAGTTTTACCATTTTGTATTCCTCCCTCCTCTGAATGATCCGAAGCCGTGATAATCGCATCGCAGGCATCTTGATGCTTCCTGCATTGCTTCTTCAAGGCTCATTCCTTGTTCGACTTCATCGAAGTCATTGCCTCTCTGGTTTGCGAATCTTTCTTTGAGTTCCGTTCTTCCGCAAGGCATATTGTCATCAGGAGTCGGAAGCGGAATATCCACATCGACTTCAATTTCATGGTTGAATCCGAGATAGGAGTCTATGTTTGCGGCCGCAACCTTTCCTGCTGCAATCGCATTGATAACAGTTGAAGGTCCCGTTACGCAGTCACCGCCTGCATATGTACCCTTAACGTTTGCGATTACACTGCTTTTCTTTGCCTGGATGTTTCCGCGGAATACAGGAATTCCATACTCTTCAAAGAATCGAATATCGGTTGCCTGTCCGATTGCGGAAATAACAATATCGCAAGGAATCTTTTCTTCCGGCTCGGAAGAATCCATAGGCTTCGGTCTTCCCGAATTATCCGCTTTCCCGGCAATCTGCGGCTTCACCCAAAGAGCCTCAACTTCACCGCGCTTATTGGTTTCTATTCTCGAAGGTGTCTTGAGTTGCAAAAGGTTACAGCCTTCTGCAATTGCCCCGCCGATTTCGTCAGGAAGTGCGGTCATGTCATCTCTTCTTCTTCTGTAAACGATGCTTACATCCGTCGCTCCGAGGCGTTTTGCTGTTCTTGCCACATCCATTGCCACGTTGCCGCCGCCGATTACCACAACCACTTTGTCGCGGAAGTCCGGCATGGCATCGTCTCCGATGCCTCTGAGCATTTCAACTGCCGGAATTACGCCTTTTGCGTATTCTCCCGGTATGCCGATGCTCTTCGCATTATGGGAACCGATTGAAATATAGGCTGCATCGAAATTATTTCTGATTTCCGCCATGGCTTCCGGAGTCGAAACATCGTAATCGGTTTTTACTTCGATGCCGGTGGAAAGAATTGCATCGATATCCCACTGAAGTCTTTCTCTCGGCAAGCGGTAGTTCGGGATTCCGTAGCGCAGCATTCCGCCGAGCTGTGCCCTCTTTTCGTATACGGTTACTTTGTGGCCCATAATGGCAAGGAAAAATGCAGCACTCAGCCCTGACGGACCTCCGCCGATAACCGCAATCTTTTTGTTTGTGCTGTCCATTTTTTCCGGTACGGGAACCGTGCCGCAGTTGTCAACTGCATAGCGCTTGAGTCCTCTGATATTAACCGGTGCGTCGATAAGCGTTCTCCTGCATCTCTGTTCGCATGGATGTTCGCATATCAGTGCGCATACCGTTGGGAACGGATTGTCCTTTCGAATCAGTCTTACCGCATCCGAATATCTTTCGCTTCTGAGAAGCGCCACATAGCCCGGTACATCCACGCCTGCGGGACACATCGCCACGCAAGGAACCGGCTGTGCCTGGTTGCGTATTCTGTCGGTACAGGTATGGTTCAAAATATGGGACTCAAAGTCCTCCCTGTATCCTTTCAGCCCTCTGAGTACCATGTTTGCGGCTTCGGTACCGATGGCACAGTCCGCCGAAACACTGATGGCCTCCGCTGTTCTTTCCAAAAGTTTCAGCTTGTCCATTTCCGTTTCATTGTCAATATCAACGATATCGTCGATGATATGCTGCAGTTGGCCAAGTCCGACACGGCAAGGCACACATTTACCGCAGCTTTGCGAATGGCAAAGTCTCAGGAAAGAAGCCGTCAAGTCAACCGGGCACTGTCCCGGCGGGCTTGCGATGATTCTTCTCTCCAAATCTTTGTAAAGACCTTCCATGGTCTTTTGAGCAGTATCGTGTGATTTAATGTATAATCTATTCACTTGCTGCCTCCTTTTCTTCTTCTCCAATAACTTCTACATCTTTTGATTTTTTATTTCCAATGGTGCTGAAGTCGATTTCCATAATAAAAATACTCGCAACCATAAGAAAGGCACCTAAATATGATTTAAACGAAAGTATCTCGTGTGCAAATACCGCAGCGACTACGCCTGCAAATACCGGCTCAAGCGCAAAGATCACGCCTGTATGAGATGCCGTTGTGTATTGCTGCGCAACAGGCTGCACGATGAATGCCACACCCGTACAAAATACTGTAAGAAACAGTGCTGAAGCCCATACCGCCGCTGTCGTCGGAAAATGCGGAGTTTCAACAAGGAAGGACATAATGAGGTTCAATGTCCCGGTTACTCCCAGCTGGAATACCCCCATCTGATACGCATCCACTTCTTCATTCGACACTGCTTTCTCCGTAACAAGCAAATCAATGGCATAAGCGATGCCGCACATAATGCAAAGCAGGTCGCCCTTTAAATTATCTTTGTTGATCGAAAAATCATCATTCAATGTGAGAAGTGCAATGCCTACAAGACACATAAGCACGACAACGGTCAGCTTCTTGTTCGGCTTTTCTTTCAGAAAAATCCACGCAAAAAGCGGTGTAAAAATAACCGTAAGTGCGCAAAGGAAACCGGAATTCGAAAGGGTTGTGTATTTCACCCCGAAGGTGGCTCCTATGTACACGAACACCAATGCAATCCCAACGATTACACTGTACTTCAGTGTTGTTTTGTTTACGGTTTTAATCTTATTCCATGAGAAAACCGCTGCGATTAAGAACGCCCCCAGGAACCGGAATGCGTTCAGCGTAAACGGATCCATGTCCGCAAGGCACAAATCCATCAAATAATAGGAAATTCCCCAACATAATGTTACCAAGATGAGCATGAAGTCTGCCTTCATCTGTTTGTTGTGATTCAGTTGCTGCAATTTTTATATCCTCCCCACCAATAGCTCAAGCGCAAGATTTTGCTCCAAAACGCCTGTTTTGATATTTCTGTCTATTTCGTAAAGCTGTACCAGTATTTCTTTGAGTTTGGTTTTTGTAAACCGGTCAGCCGCCTGTATTGCTTTTTTTATCCGAAATTCGTGAATTTTCATTATCTTGACGATTTCCGGCATCGACATTGCGTCTTCTTTGAATTCTTTGACCTCAAGGATAAGTTCAAATTGATTTATGAGCATTCCCGTTACCGCAAACACATCGCTTCCGGCGTTCAGAATGTTATGCATAATCTTAAATGCCACATCCTTTTTCTTGCCGGCCGCAGCATCCAGAAAATTGAAGATAAAAGTATCCATGTCTCCGTTTAATGCTGCCGAAACATCCTCAAGCCGTATTTCCATGCCGTCGCTGTGTGCGATTATCTTCTTAATGTCATTCTCAAGATTGAGGATTCTGTACTCGCCCTCTTTATTGAAATATCCGCTTTCCTCAATCATATAGCGCAGAATGTCACGTTTGACCGCAATGCCCGCGGCTCGGAATCTTTTTTCCGCAAAAGCTGCAAGCTGTGCGTAATCCAATGCTGCAAAATCATACGATTGGCTTTTTTTCTTCAGTTCTTTGAAAAAATCGTTTTTTTCGCCGTCCGCGTCTGTCGAAAGAATCAGGATGGTCTGTTCGGACGGATTCTCCGCATAACCGAGAAGTGCTTCTTTGTCAGCCGTCGAAAAGCCTTTTGGGTTTATGGATTTCAGCAGCGAGTGATTCCTTACCCATACAACCCGCTTCTCTGAAAACATTGGAAAAGTCTCGCATGATGCAATGATCTCATCCACCGGCGTATTCTCATCGTCCGTTTTCACAAAGTCAAAAGAAAGTGCCGCCGGATTCACATATTTTTTTACCAAAGAAAGTGCCGCCCATTCGACCAGGTACTGTTCAATTCCGTACAAAAAAAGAACCGGTCCGAAATCATCACTTTTTAAGTCCGCACCGAACTTCTTGTATGCATGTTCCTGTTTGTCTTTTTTGTTTGCCATAATAAATCACCGATGTATATTATACCTTTTATTTCTATGCATTTCAATTGTTTTAAAATATATGCATTAGAAATTTGTGTGTATTCTGATTTTTTTCTTGTCAAAGCTTATGCCGACTGCTCCATCCGTGTCGTTTCTGAACATCACGCAGCCGAACGCATCCAAAGTTTTCAAGGTTTCTTCCGACGGATGTCCATAATTGTTCCTGCCAACCTGTATGACTGCCGCATCAGGAGATACCGCACTTAGAAATTCCGGAGATGTGCTTGTTCTGCTTCCATGGTGCCCGATTTTGAGAATATCGGCTTTCAGCGTATCGGTTCCCGCATAATGCTTGATTAATGCCCGCTCTCCTTCCTTGTCGAGATCCCCTGTAATAAGTACTTTATACCTGCCGTAATGAATTAAAAAAACGGAACAGTCCTTGTTCTCATCCTGCGTGCTGCCCTCGGGAAGTGTAAGCGGCCATACTGTTTCAATATACACATCTTCGGATATTCGCAAAGTCTTGCCTCTCGTCATTTCAGTGTAAATTTCACCTGTTTTCATGCATTCACTGAGTTCCGTAAGACCCTTGTAATGATCGGTGTGCCGATGCGTCGCGATTGCCGCATCCACCTTTGAAACCCCGTTTTTCAGGAGATAAGGTTTTAATTTATTTTTCCCGACATTATATTCCGCCGCTCCGCCGCCGTCTATCAGGATGTTTTTTCCTCCCGCTTTGATGTGAACACAGTCGCCCTGCCCCACATCCACAAAAATAATGTCATCATGCGTGAGCGGCGAATAGGCAAACCCTTCTCCCACCGCTGAAACAGCCAGAATGACCGCAAGAACACCTGCGATTTTCTTATATTCTTTCCTGCTTTTCATGATGCAGAAACTCTCTGACGCAGCGAAAAAAGTTGAAGTGATGAGAAACAGCACTGCAAAGAGCGGAGGCGATACCGCATTGGCCCCGAAAAGTCCGCCAAAGTTGACGACATGATTGACTTTTTCAAGCATCAGGGCAAAACCTTCCACAACCGGTCTTAAGAAATCATATCCGCACCCTGCCGTGAAGGCACAAAATCCGGCTAACGCAGCCGGCACGAAATATCCCGTCATATAAATAATGGGAATATTGACAATAATACTTATGAAAGAGAAGTAATTAAACGAATATATTTGATAAACGAGCAGCCCTATGTTTACCGCGATGGCTGTCGCAAGGCTCTCCGGTACTGCCTTCGGCATGACCGGTCTTAAGAAGGCTATTGATGTAATCGCAAGGAACGACATCTGAAAACCGCTGTCAAAAATCACATAAGGGTTCTTTGCAATCAAGATAAACGCGGAGGCACTCATTGCAGTAAGCATGTCATTGCGCCGGTCTGTATATCGTCCTGCGGTGCTGACTGCAATCATCAATATCGCTCTTGTTGAAGATGCGCTCCACATTGCAAGTGATCCGTACAGAAAAAGCATCGCAAGCAATGCCGCAAATGCCCCTGCACTTCTTCGTCTGCCTGCGAGTTTTTTGTAAATACCGTAAAGAATCCCCACATGCAGTCCGCTTACCGCCAGAATATGCGAGGTTCCGTTTTGGCGAAATTCTTCAGAGACGTCCTCTTCCATGAGGCTCGTGTCGCCGAAAAGAACACCCGAAATCATGCCCCTTGCATTGACGGAAACACTTTGCAGGAACTCACTCCTTGCCCGGTAAATTGCTCTTTCGTACAAATCTGCCGGGGTAAATTGCGTTTCCACAATTTTGAATGTCCGTATCGCTGCGATTTTGCCGATTCCTTTGCTTTTGAGATATTTTCGGTAGTTGAAGCAGTGTGGATTTCCTGCCTCCGGCGCATCGCGAAGCACGGCTCTGAACGAAATGATGCTGCGTGACAAGCTGCAGGCATTGAGATTTTCATAGACGGAAACCAGTACATTTTCGCTGAAATCCACTTTTTTATCACCGTATGTTAAGAGCTTTATCTGCATGTCGGTCCTTCCGTCTTTGGATTGAATGCGCAGAATCTTGCCCGTGCAAGTAATCGCTTCGGATTCTCCCGGCGGAAGCTGTGCCGGTTTCAGCGGAATCCCCAAAGCATCGATAAATGCAAGCAATGTAAGTACAAGAATAAGAATAAAAAAGCATCTTCGTCTCATTTTTCCTCCGCGTTTTTCTCGGAGCATTTTAATGAATCCCCTCCGTTAATCATATACTATTTTACATTATTTTACAACATTTAATTTAAACCGTTGGATAATATTGAAAATGTTTGTGTTTATTTGGATGATATGGTATAATTTTGGTGTACGTATCTAAATATTTTGGATGAGATTATGAAATTTAAAGAAAGCGGGTGATTTGATTGAGCGAAACGACGCACAAATCCAGGCGAGACAGACGTATGGAACTCGAAGCGGCCGAAGCTGCTGCAGCTGCGGGTTCGAGGTCGTCTTCAGGCAAGAAAAAATACAAATTAAACAAGAAGCAATTTATAAAATTTTTAATATGCATATTTTTGGCTATCGCACTTCTGATAACCGCATATGCAACCATCGTAATCATCAAGGCTCCGAAAATAGAGACGAACAATATCTACAGTCTCCTTTCGCAAAGCTCAATTCTATACGATGACAGCGGTCAGATTATCGACAATGTTTTTGCCGACGAAAACAGAACCATTGTGAGCATTGATCAGATTCCGGATCATGTTCAGAAAGCGTTTATCGCACTTGAAGATAAAACTTTCGAGAAACATCACGGTTTCAACATTATCCGTATCTTCGGCGCCATCAAAGATGCAATTTTTAACGGCGGAAGAATCAGCGGCACAAGCACGCTGACGCAGCAGCTTGCCAGAAACCTCTATCTCATGGACGAGATGCAGGAAAGAACGCTGAGCAGAAAGATTACGGAAGCTTACTACTCCGTAATTCTGGAAAGCAAACTCAGCAAGAGTGAAATCCTCGAAGCCTACCTCAACACGGTTAACTTCGGCTGCGGATACGGCGTACAAACGGCCGCGCAGGCATACTTTTCGAAGGATATTGAGGATGTAACCATTGCCGAGGCAGCTGCCCTTGCTGCAATGCCGCAGGCGCCTTCCTCCTACAGACTGGTTCTGCAGGTTTCTGCAGACGAAATAACAGAAGATACACCGAATCTCATCAAAAAGAGCGGCGATTACGCCTATGTATGGAACGATGCGGCAAAGAGCCGTATTCAGACATGTCTCATGCTCATGCACGACCAGGGATACATTACGGATGCTGAATATGAAGAAGCAAAAGCCGTTGAAATCAAGGACATCGTTAATCCGAATCTGGACGAGCTTAATGAAGTTTCCAATTACTTCGCGGATTATGTAATCACGCAGGTTATCAGTGACCTGCAGTCCGAATACGGATATGATTATACGAAAGCTGCCGGCATCGTATATAACGGCGGAATTCAGATTTATACGACGATGGACTCTCAAGCCCAGGAAGTGATCGAGAAAGAATATAAAAATGATGCAAACTTCCCTGAACCGATCGGATACAGAACCGATAAGCGCGGAAACATACTGAATTCAAACGGCGGCGGCATCATGCTTTACGCATATTCAAACTACATCGGCAAAGACGGTTCATTTAAGCTGAAATCCAGTGAATACAAGTGGAATGACGACGGTTCCCTGACCATATATTCCGGCAAGCGCCTCGCAATCTACGACACGACCGTTCAAGGCCAGACGGATTACAGCGTTGAGTTCAAGAGCATGTACACAATAGAGAATAAGAAGTTCTACTCCATTCCGGGTGGATACATCAACATTCCTCAACAGTACAAGAGCCGCGACTCCAAAAACAATTTGGTGGTAAGTGCACAGTTCTTCAAAGACTACCCTGATTTCTTTGTTAAGGACGGAGATAAGCTTTCCACAAAGGACTACAGTCTCAAACAGAAAATCATTCAGCCGCAGTCGGCTATGACAATCATTGACAACAAGACAGGTGCCATCAAGGCCATGATCGGCGGAAGAAAAATTTCGGGCCGCATGCTGTACAACCGTGCCACCGCACCGCGGCAACCGGGTTCTTCCATCAAACCGATTGCGGTCTATGCAGCTGCACTTCAAAAGAGTTATGAGCTGGAAAAAGAAGGCGAAACCTTCCCTCTCGTAGACACAGGCTTTGATAAACAAGGAACCAAACTTTGGGGTGACTACATCACTGCAGGCTCCATCGTTGTGGACGAACCTACGAAGATAAACGGCAGAATCTGGCCAAAGAACTCATACAATTCGTACCGCGGAGCTTACACATTCAGAACTGCGCTTCAGCAATCCGTAAACGTATGTGCCGTAAAGATTCTCGCACAGGTTGGAGTTGATTACTCCTACGACATTGCTGAGAAGTTTGGTCTTACAACGCTTGTTCATGACGGCGATGTAAACGATCTGAACCTTGCCGCTCTCGGTATGGGTGGTCTTACCAAAGGCGCATCAACGCTTGAGATGGCAAGTGCTTATACAACATTTGTCAATAACGGCATACACAAAAGCTACAGCTGCTATACAAAAGTAACCACAAAAACCGGTGATCTTCTCCTCGAGGGAAAGACCAAGGAAACCGAAGTTTTGGATCCCGGTGTTGCATGGATTATGCGGGATGTCCTTCAGTCAGTAGTATCCGAAGGTATCGGTTTCTATGCAAGAGTAGCCGGTGCGAAAGTCGGTGGTAAGACAGGTACAACATCCGACAGCTTCGATATTTGGTTCGACGGTTTCACCGCAAACTACTCTGCAGCACTTTGGATCGGAAACGACGTGAATATCAAGCTTTCGTCCATGTCACCAAAAGCCGCAACCTTGTGGGGCCGGATAATAAGCCAAGTGAATAATGCAAAAGGCGGAACATATTCCAAACGCCCTTCAAATGTCGTGACTGCAACGATTGACACCAAGACGGGTCAGCTTGTAACACCTTCGACCAAGAAGAAACGCACGGAATACTTCACAAAAGGCACGCAGCCTAAAAAAGCTGCAATTTCGGAAGTCAGCGTAACATTATGTTCGGAAAGCGGATATCTCGCAACGCCGGACTGCCCTGACACCTATGTCAAGACCGGATATGCAACCGAACCTCCGGTTGACGAGGAAGGAAACGAACTTCCGCATTATTACTGCAATCTGCATAACCCGGATGCGGAAACATATCCACCGGATCCGGATGTACCGTTTACCCCGATAAAACCTGATCCCGGAACAGATCCGACTCCGGGCGATGATGATATCATCGACGATCCGGATGATCCGAATTACAATCCGACCCCATCGGAATAACAACAAAAGGGACTGTGCTCTGATGCACGGTCCCCTTTCATTTTTTTGATGTTGGCAAGCCCTGTTTTCTTAATTCTTATACCATCTCTTCTTCAATACGAAATACAGCAGCGGTACCGCGTACATATAGATTGCATACGGCAGGCATTCCGGTCCGACTCCGAAGAAAGAAAGCGGTACCGAGCAGCCTATGCACCAAGGTACTAGACATGCAATAAGAATAACCGTATTCTCCATGTCGATTGCCATTTCCTCTTTTGTCCCTCCGCCTTCCAGATACGGCTTCTTCAAAAGATCTGCACAAATAAGCGTGGCAATGGTCTGGTTGCAGAAGATAGCCGCCGATGCCAGACTCATAAGGAACATGACTGTATATCTTCCGAATTTCGTGCACATGCTGCTGAGTTTTTCCTGCAAGCTGTCGAGCATGCCTGTTTCCGTAAAAATTCCGGAATAGCAGCTGGAAATAATCAGAATTCCGACAATCTCGAGCATGGAAACAAGTCCACCGCCGTTTAAGATTGCACCGAGCCCCTCTCCGTCTGCTTTGTATCCCATGATGCACACCTTGATGACTTCAAGCAGCGGTATTTTCTGTACAAGACAGGCAACCAGAATTCCGCTTACAATGCTTACGCACATTGAGGTAATGACTCCCACTTTAAGAAGCGGCAGCAAGATCATAAAGACTGCCGGCACAAAAGCCCACATGGAGAGATTAAACTCGCTTTCAAATGCCTTTACAAGTTCTGTATCGACATGGCTAATCGGATTTGTCACCGAAAGTATCGAATATGCAATAAGGGTAATCGCAAACGGCACGATTGCAACTTTCATCATCTGCTTTACATTATCGTAAATCTTAGTGTCCGTAATGCTTGCGACCATGTTTGCACTGGAAGATACCGGAGATCCTCTGTCGCCGAAATACACACCGCTCATCAAAACCCCTGCCGTAATCACGGGATCCACTCCTCCGCTTCTGGCCAGCGTCATAAAGATAACGCCCACTGTGCCCGCAACCCCGAACGATGTCCCGAGCGCATAGCTGAGAAGGCAGGAAAGCAAAAATGTAATGATCAAAAATAAAGAAGGCGTAATAATCCGCATTCCATAATAAACGAAAACAGTTATTGTTCCCGAAATTCTCCATGTGGCGGTTACAAAGCCGATAATGCACATGACTTCAAGAACAATAAGAGAGGTTTTTCCGCCTTCCATTCCCATTTTTGCCATGGATTTAAAAGAAAATCCACGATGTTTTCCTACCAGCATGAACGCAGCAAGACCAATGACAAGGGCGATTATCATCGTATAATCAAAGATAATCGCCGAAACCATAACCACTATAAAAACAAGAAACGCAATAAGTAAATCCATTTTAAACCTCTGCTTTATTAATTACGTCAATTAAATCTGCTTAAATCTCTCCGTCATTTCTGCAGGATCTTCGGTCTTAAATACCGCAGAACCCGCAACCGCAATTTCAACACCTGCATCTGCAAGCATTTTGATATTGTCAAGTGTAACCCCACCGTCAATTTCAATCGCAAAGGGATAGCCGTTTTCCCGTTTCAGGCGAACAAGTTCTTCCACTTTGGAAACCGCACCTGGTATGAACTTCTGTCCTCCGAATCCCGGATTTACGGACATGATCAGGATAAGGTCTGCATCCTCAAATACGCACGACAAGGTTGATACCGGCGTTGCCGGATTGATAGCTACACCTGCTTTGATTCCATGCGATTTAATCTTTTGAATCGTGCGATGAAGATGTCTTGAAGCTTCCTGATGAACAGTTATGTACTCTGTCTGCGGAGTGACAAAATCATCAATATAAAGATCCGGATTCTCAATCATTAGATGTACATCATACGGAACAGTCGTTTTGCCATTCAGGCATTTCATTACAGGTGCTCCGAAGCTTATATTCGGTACAAAATGCCCGTCCATAACATCCACATGAATGTAGTCCGCCCCTCCGGTTTCAATTTTTTTCACATCCGCAAGCAGATTTGAAAAATCTGCCGACAAAATCGATGGTGCAAGTTTCATTTCTTACCTCTTTCTCGACCGGCTGCTTAAACACAGTCAGTATTTCTTTCTTTTTCTTATTTCTTCCATGTTCGACACATAGGAATCATATCGCTTTGGGTGAATTCTGCCGTCCGAAACAGCCTTCTGCACCGTACAGCCGGGCTCCTTGATATGCCTGCAGTTGTCATATCTGCAGCTTCCCGCATACGGCTCAAATTCAGGATAATATGCCTGCAAGTTGTCTTCTTCCGCCTCCAAAATCTCAAAAGAAGTGAAGCCGGGCGTATCAAACACCTTTGCATCCTTATATGCGTCGAATATTTCAACATGGCGGGTGGTATGTTTTCCGCGCTGGGTTTTTTCGCTGATGGAACCGGTTTCCATGTTGGCATGTGGAATCATACTGTTGAGAATCGTTGATTTTCCGACGCCGGACGGCCCTGCAAGAGCCACACGTTTTCCTGAAATCTCATTCTCAAGCGCATTGATCCCCTTGCCTGTTTTGGCGCTTATTTCAAGCACCGGGTAGACCGGAGCATACATGGCCTTTATTTCGGCAATTTCGTCTTCACTTGCCAAGTCGCATTTGTTAATGCAGATAATCGCTTCTGCACCTTTCATCTTCGCCATAATAAGGAACTTATCGATCAAAGCAAAATTCGGCTTGGGTTTTCGCGGTGCAAACACGATTGCAAAGATATCCACATTCGCAATCGGCGGCCGGATAAATTGATTTTTTCGTGGAAGAATCGCTTCGATGATACCCTTCTTTTCGGGCTCGTCGATGATGCTGATTTCAACATTGTCTCCGACCATCAGCGTGATCCCGTCCTTTTTGAAAATGCCTCTTCCCTTTGCCTCAATCAGGCCCTTGTCAGTCTCTACATAATAGAATCCGCCGATTCCTTTTTTTATCAATCCAATCATAAGCAATTACTCGTCTGCGGATTCCGTGCCGTCACCGAAATCTTCACTGCCGCTTCCGCTTGGTTTTTCGCCTTTGCTTACCTTATAACTTACAGCTGTTCCCTTTTCAAGCTCTGTTCCTTCCGGATACTGCTGCCAGAAAATAAGGTTTTGTGCGGTAGTTGTGGTTTCTTCATAGGTTGCATCCCCAAGTTTGAGGCCCTCGGTGTCGATGATTGCGTTCGCTTCATCCGGGGTCTTGCCGATCAGATTCGGCATTTTGACTGTTTCTTTTCCTTTTCCGTCACTGACGGTAACATCAATCTTTGTGCCCTTTGATGCGGTACTGCCTTCTTCAACCGATTGTTCGATGATAACGTTTTCCGGTAGCGTGCTGCTCTCTGTCTTCACGATTCCAAGTTCAAATCCGAATGTCTTCAGATACTCACTCGCCTTTTTGTAATCCATCCCGACAATCTTAGGGACCACACCGTCCTTCTTGCCCTTACTTACATATACCGTTATTAATTTGCCCGGTGAAACAACAGAATCGGCGGTAGGATTCTGCGATGTAATCTTTCCTTCTTCCTGATCCGGACTGTATACATCTTCGCCACGTGCAATTTCAAGACCGGTTTCCTGAGCCAGTGCCTGTGCTGCTTCAAAAGTGCTTCCGACGAAATTCGGCACCTTAATTTCTTCGCTGTCGCCGCTAAACCAGCCAAGAAGTGCTCCAAGGCCGATAATGCCTGCGATAACCAGTACCGCTACAGCACCGATAATGAATCCCGTTGAGATTTTGTTCGCTCTTTCCAGTGTTTTATCCGATTCCTCGGTGTTTCCGGCAGGTTCGCTCTTGCGGTGCGTGCGCTCCCTTTCCGGACGCACAGATACAGCAGGCTGTTCTTTTTCCTCTTCGCCTGCAATGGTAAATGCTTTCTGCCCCATAACTTTGGTTATGAACTCTATATTGTCAAGATCTTCGATCATTTCGTCCGCAGTTCTGTAACGGTTCGTCTGATACTTATCCGTTGCTTTCATGATGATTTTTTCGAGCTGCGGAGGAATTCCCGGAACCTCGGCACTGACCGGAGGCATTGGGTCGTTTATGTGCATGAGTGCGATGGAAATCGGATTGTCTCCGTCAAACGGTACTTTGCCTGTGAGCATCTCATAAAGAACGATACCGAGAGAATAAATATCCGACCTCTCGTCCACATAGGCACCCCTTGCCTGTTCCGGCGAAAAGTAATGAACCGAGCCCATCACTTTGTTGTTTCCGCCTATGATCGTAGACGCACTTACAGCCTTCGCGATACCGAAATCCGCAAGCTTTGCGACGCCTGTATTGGTAATCAATATATTGTGCGGCTTAATATCCCTATGTACAATCTGATTCTTGTGTGCAAGGCTCAGTGCAGATGCAACCTGTCTTGTGATATTGATTGCTTCCTTATAGTCAAGTCTGCCCTTTTCTTCAATAAGTTCGCTCAAGGTCTTGCCTTCCACAAGCTCCATTACGATAAAATGAATATTGCCTTCCTGTCCGACATCGTAAACACTCACAATGTTCGGATGGGAAAGTCCTGCTGCCGCCTGAGACTCTCTTCTGAAATTCTCAACAAACTGCTCGTCCTTTGTGAATTCGGGACGCAAAATCTTAATTGCCACATATCTGTTCAGAAGACGGCACTTTGCCTTATATACAATTGCCATTCCGCCTTCGCCTATTTTTTCAATCAGTTCATACCTTCCGGCTAGTAATCTGCTGCTCATCGATATCCTCCTCCGTAACTTTTAAACAAATAACCGTTATGTTATCTCTGCCGCCATTTTTGTTTGCGCGATTAATCAGTTCTGTGCAAACATCAGACATCGACTGATTCTTATTTAAAACCTCTATCATCTCACCGTTTTCCACCTCATCGTAAAGTCCGTCGGTGCAAATGACGAAAATGTCATCTTTCATGATTTCCACCTGGAAAAAATCAGGTTCAACCGTCGGCTCCGCTCCGAGTGCTTTCGTGATCACATTCTTTCGTTCGTCGACCTCCGCCTGCTCCCTGGAAAGAATTCCTGCTTTTACGAGGGTATTCACATAAGTATGATCCTCTGTGAGCTGAATAAGTTTGCCGTGTCTGTAAAGATACGCTCTGCTGTCTCCTATGTTTGTTATATATGCCTTGTTGTCGATTGCATATACGATTACGACTGTCGTGGCCATTCCGCTGTTTTCTTCGTATGTATGCGATAATCGGAAAATCTCTTTGTTTGCCTCGTCAAGGCATTTTTGGAGATAGTTTACGATGGCATATTTATTCGTTGCTTCGGCAATCGGATGCTCCGTTATGTAGTTTGCGATTTCGTTTACTGCGGTTCGGCTTGCTATTTCCCCGGCATTGCTGCCGCCCACACCGTCAGCTACGACATAAACCTTATCGGGAAGCATCACAAAGCATGCGTCTTCATTGTTTGTTCTTCTTAATCCCTTATCGGATTTGAAACCGACATGCATATTTTACTCCTTCCACGGGTTATCCCCTAATCATTCTGCAAATAAAAAATCCGTCTGTACCCTCTGTCGGCAAAAGCTGAAGCTTCCTATCCACCCTGAAATCAGCGTGTTTCTTCAGGAAATTTTCGATCTGCCTTTCGTTTTCATTTCTGTTAATTGTGCAAGTACTGTATACGAGCGTTCCTCCAGATTTCACATAATGGGAAGCCTGCTCAAGTATTTTCGCTTGTTTTTGCGTAAGTTCTTCCAAATCGGGGTTTTCTCTGTACTTAATTTCGGGTTTTCTTCCCATTACCCCAAGTCCCGAGCACGGAACATCTGCAAGAACCCTGTCTGCCCTGCCGGCAAATTCGGAAATGCCTTCCGTACTATCATGGCACTTTGTTTCAATAATGTCAATACCGCAGCGCCTTGCCTGTTCCTCAATAAGCACAAGTTTATGCTCGTAAAAATCCATGGCAAGGATTCTTCCTTGGTTTTTCATTCTTTCCGCCGTTGCAATCGTCTTGCCGCCCGGAGCCGCACAGACATCGATGACTGTATCGCCCGGTTTTGCATCCAGGATGTCGGATGCCATCACGGACGCAATGTCCTGAACGGAAAAAAGTCCCTGTTTGTATGCATTGCTCTCAAGCAGCCTGCTTCCGCTTACAAACAATCCTCGGTCCGTTTTGCCGGAAATTTCAACGCAGAACCCTTCGCTCTGCAATTCACCGGCGAGCGTCTCCGCATCTGTCTTCATTAGGTTCACACGAACGGAGAGTTTCGGTGTCTTATTTACCGCTTTCAGAATTTCTTCTGTCTGCGTCCTGCCGTAGGTATCCAGCCAGAGCTTTACAATCCATTCGTTTACGGAATATGCGACGCTTAGATATTTCACGGGATCTTTTTCGGAATCCGGCAGGGAAATTTCCTCTTTGTTCTTGAGGTATCCGCGGAGAACTCCGTTTATGAATTTATCTTTTCCGCGTACAAAACGTCTCGCCAAATTCACTGTTTCGTTTACGGCGGCGTATGCGGGAACCGAGTCCATATACACAAGCTGATAAAGGCCCATGCGAAGGAGTGTCAGCTCCTGTTTTTTTACCTTCTTAACCCCGCTCGGTATCAATGCATCCAGATAGTAGTCGAGCAAAATTTTGTTCTCAAGAACGCCGTATACAAGCTCCCTCACAAATGCCTCTTTGTCCGGTTCATTCTTCTTAACAAAATGATTGATGGCAAAGTTTGAGTATGCATCGTTTTTCTCGACATCCAGAAGGATTTCGTAGGCAGTTTTTCTGTTTAAATCCATTAATCTCTTCCTCTGAGTGCAAGCATTCTGAGAAGGTTGCCAATTGCAACCGCAAGCGCTGCCACATAAGTGAGAGCTGCGGCTCTGAGCACCTTCTTTGCGCCCACTTCCTCGTCCTCATCGATAATCGCAAGTTCTTCCATCTGTTTCAACGCCCGGCTGCTTGCGTTAAATTCCACCGGAAGCGTAACGGTATGAAAAAGAATTACAATAACCATCATAATGACTCCGATATTGAAAACCGTATCTCCGATATAGTTGTTTGATGCAAGCAGGCCGATTCCGATCACAACCAGAATCCAGCTGAAATTCGATGCAAAGTTTACAAGCGGAACGATACTGTTTCTGATTTTGAGCGGTGCATAGCCGTTTGCATGCTGAAGTGCATGCCCTGCTTCGTGGCAGGCCACGCTTACTGCCGCAATGGAGTTCACATTGCATACCGATTCGGAAAGGCGAAGAACGCGCTTTCTCGGATCATAATGGTCGGTGAGGCTTCCTCTGACAGCCTCAATGTTTACATCGGTAAGCCCGTTGGCATCGAGAACCTTTCTCGCCGCCTGGGCACCCGTCAGGTTTCTGTCGTTTCTGATTCTTGAATAGCGGCTGAAGTTTGATTTAACCTTCATCTGTGCATAAAGCGTAAAAAGAATCGCAGGAATCAGCAGTATTCCTGTCGCGTAATACGAAAAATAACTATCCCACATAATACGTCCTCCCTGTTACTTTAAAATAATCCCTTCTTTAATCTGATTTCCCTTTAAATACTCCGAGACCGCAACGCGTTTCTTTCCCGGAATCTGAATCTCGCTTACCAGGAGTGCCCCGTCTCCGCAGGCAATTTTAATGCCCCGGGCGGAAACCTCGATAATGGTTCCCGGCTCTTTTCCGGTATTTTCGCAAAGCGGCTGTGCTTTCCAAAGTTTCATTACCATATCTTCATATTCGCAAAAAGCACCCGGCCACGGGTCAAAGCCTCTAATAAGACGTTCCACCGCCTCCGGCTGCCGCGTAAAGTCGATTTTTCCTTCTTGCTTAAATACCATCTCGGCATAGCTGGATTTGCTGTCATCCTGCGGCTCGGGACTGATTTTCCCCTCTTCTATCAGGTCAAGGGTATGAACCATGAGTCTTGCTCCGATTTCCGCAAGTGCATCGTGCAGCATGCTGTAATTCATCGTGCCGATCTTGATGCTTTCTTTGGCGAGCATATCTCCTGTGTCGAGCCCTTCCGACATCTGCATAATCGTAACGCCGGTCTCCTCATCGCCTTCGATGATTGCGCGCTGAATCGGTGCTGCGCCTCTGAGTCTCGGAAGCAGCGATGCATGTACATTTACACAGCCGTATTTCGGAAGTTCCAGGACTTCCTTCGGCAGAATCTGCCCGTACGCAGCAACCACAATGATGTCAGGCCTGTAGTCTTTGAGTTCTTCGAGGAATTCTTCGTTCCCTCTTACCTTTTCAGGCTGAAGAACTTTGATGTTATGTTCAAGAGCCTTTTCCTTCACAGGCGTATATTGAATTTTCTTTCCCCGGTTCTTTGCCTTATCCGGCTGCGTTGCGACAAGTCCCACTTCGTGTTTTGTATTAAGGAGACCCTCCAAAACCGTAACGGCAAATTCCGGTGTTCCCATAAATGCTATTTTCATTTGCTGCTCCTACTCTTCAAAATCCTCGATTTCCTGGTAATCTTCGTCCGCATTCCTTATATTCACTGCTTTATCGATATAGAGAATTCCGTCCAGATGATCATATTCATGGCACATAACTCTCGCATCGAAATCATGGAACTCGTAAGTCTGTTTGTCTCCGGAGAGATCCAGAGCCTCAATCTTAATATAATCAGGTCTTGTAACCGTGCCGATTTTGCCGGGAACGCTGAGACAGCCTTCATCTCCCGGATCTGCGCCGCTCTGCTCCAGAATCACCGGGTTAATCATGTAATAAACCCTTCCCGGTTCCGGCTCGGCAATGAACATTCTTCTCATAATCCCAACCTGAGGTGCTGCGATTCCGACTCCGTATTCACTTCGCATCGTCTCAAGCATATCCTCCATGGTCATCCGAATGCGGTCGGTAACCTCCGTAACCTCTCTGCATTTTTTTCTGAGTATTTCGTCGCCTTCCAGCACAACATTTCTTATTGCCATCTTCTGATTCTCCTTCCTGGTTTTAGAAAATACTGTACGGATTCACATCCACCGTTATGTTCACATTTGCTTTTTCATCCGTGAGCTTTCTTTGAAAGCTTTCCAGATAAAACATGTATCGATTTCTTTCGTTTCCGTCGTTGCCGAGGTTCTTCGGGCATTTTATGACGATATATTCCCGGAAACTGTCCCTGCCCTTGAACAAGGTGTCCGGTTTGTGCGAAAGAACATTTCCCTTGTTTTCCGATCCGAGTGCATTTTTCATGTATGCTTCGCACCGTGCCGCGGCCGAAACCGCATCTCGCTCGTCCGCGGAAGTAAAACTTACCATGATGATATCACCGAAAGGCGGATAGTTCATAAACTTCCTTAATTTAATTTCCTCTTTGAAAAAATCATCATAATCATTGTCCTTTGCAAAGCAGAACGTATAATTATCCGGCTCGTATGTCTGTACAACCACAAGTCCCTGTTTCGTGCCTCTGCCGGCTCTTCCTGCAGCCTGCGTAATAAGCTGAAAGGTTCTCTCCGCCGAACGAAAATCCGGAATATTGAGTGTTACGTCCGCAGCGATGATTCCGACAACACCCACATTATCGAAGTCAAGTCCCTTTGCAACCAGCTGGGTTCCGACGAGTATATCCGTTTTCTTCTTCGCAAAATCAGACAGTATCCGATCCATTTCGCAGCGTTTCTTTACGGTATCAAAGTCAAGACGCGCCGTCACGGCATCCGGAAAATATTTTGAGACAGCCTCTGTCACCTGTTCCGTTCCGATACCGAAATGCTTGAGATATCTGCCTCCGCATTCCGGGCATTTCTCCGGAAGCCGGTACTTCCTGCCGCAGTAATGACATTCCAATGATCCGCTGCTCTTGTGATAGACCAGCGAGATTCCGCATTCCGGGCATTTCATGACGGCCCCGCATTCTCTGCAGGATACGAAGTTCGAATAACCTCTCCTGTTCTGCATAAGGATAACTTGCTCGCCTTCCCGAAGTGCATCCGATACGGCATCAAACAGCCTGCGGCTGAAAATCGTCATATTCCCGCTTCGCAGTTCCTCCCGCATGTCGACAATCTCAATATGCGGCAGTGGAGTTTTGTTGTATCTTTCTTTCAATGTGAGAAGGTGATAAATCCCCTCCCGGCACCGCTCGTAGGAGATGACGGAGGGTGTTGCGCTTCCGAGCACCAGAACTCCGCCCCACGCTGCCGTACGCTTCAGTGCAATTTCCACGGTGTCATACTTCGGGGTCATATCGGACTTATAACTGGCTTCGTGCTCTTCGTCCATTATGATTGCTCCGATGTTTGCAAGCGGTGCAAAGACGCCCATCCTGGCGCCGATTACAATTTTTGCCTTTCCGCTGCGAATTCTCTGCCATTCGTCATATCTTTCCCGCTGCGTAAGCCTGCTATGCATGACGGCAATCGCTTCCTTGCCGAACCTTCCGACAAATCTTTCAATAAGCTGTCCCGTAAGCGATATTTCCGGTACAAGCACAATCGCGGTTCTGCCTCTGTCGAGGCATTCCGAAATCACCTCCATATATACCTGGGTTTTCCCGCTTGCGGTTACTCCATGAATCAGGAAGTTCTCCTGCCTGCCTTCGTCAATCGCACTTTTTATCGCATCTGCGGCAATCCGCTGTTCGCCGGTCAATGCGTCCGGCTGCGTGTAATTTCCCTCAATATCCTTGTAAGGTTCTTTTTGTTTTCCCTCTGCTGCGGGTTTTCCCGGCGGCAGAAAGCAGTTTATGGCATCGGAATAGGTAATGGCATATCGCTGTTTCATCCATGCTGCTGTCTTAATGATCTCTTCGCTGAGGCAGAGGTTTGGATCAATGCCCTGTATGTCTTTGATTTTCTCTTCGGGGCAGTCGGCAGCATCCGTAATGCCGAAAACAAAGCCGCGTTTGGTCTTATTCCCTCTGCCGAAAGGAATCAGAACGCAGTCACCGGTTTTGGCACCGGAATCACAAGCCCTGTATGTAAAAATCATATCCGTATGTTTGCTTTTGTTTTCGACTACTACATTTACGTATTTCATTTCTGATTCTTCCCGACTTCGGATTATTTAAGTAATTAAAGCAGATAAATGTTGTTCTCCGCACATTTGTCTATCATTGCCTGCGGCCATACGGACGCCTGCACTTCACCGATGTGTGCCTTGCGGAGGAAGAACATGCAGAGTCTGCTCTGTCCGATACCGCCACCGATTGTGTACGGCAATTCATCGTTTAAAATTGCTTTCTGGAACGGAAGTTCTGCTCTTTCCGGGCATCCTGCCAATTCGAGCTGGCGTCCCATTGCTTCCGCATCGACACGGATACCCATGGAAGAAATCTCGAATGCGCGGTCGAGCACCTCGTTCCAAAGGATAATGTCACCGTTTAATTCCCAGTCATCATAGTCCGGGGATCTTCCGTCATGTTTCTGTCCGGAAGCCAGCTGTCCGCCGATTTTCATGATGAACACCGCGCCGTGCTCCTTGGTTATCGCATCTTCTCTTTCCTTCGGTGTTTTGTCCGGATACATATCTTCCAGTTCCTGCGTCGTGATGAAAAAGATTTCGTTCGGAATTTCCGTCTGAATGTTTCTGTAAAGTCTGTTTACATAGTCGCCGAGGTTCTTAATCGCATTGTAAATGGTCGTAACCGTTTCTTTCAGATATTCTTCGGTTCTCTGTTCCTTTGTGATAACTTTTTCCCAGTCCCACTGGTCAACATAAACGGAATGAAGGTTATCGAGGTCTTCGTCTCTTCTGATGGCGTTCATATCGGTGTAGATGCCGTGTCCCGGCTCGATTCCGTATTTGCCGAGTGCCATTCTCTTCCACTTTGCAAGGGACTGTACGACTTCCACTTCCAGTTCGTCAATATCCTTAAGTGTAAAGCTTACTCTTCTTTCCGTGCCGTTCAGGTTGTCGTTGAGACCGGTCTTCGGGTCAACAAAAAGCGGTGCCGATACACGGCGAAGCTGCAGTCCGTATGCTAATTCCTGCTGGAAAAAGTCTTTGATTTTTTTGATTGCTCTCTGGCTTTCCATAAGATCTATGGCTGATTCATAGTTTTCAGGTAAAATTAATGGCAACATTATTCTGTCCTCCTCTTGTGTGAATTTATTTGAATTTTTTTGTTTCTAATACCATTTCGAGTATTCGCACCCGCAGTAGTTCTGCCTGTAAAGCCCGTATTCCTTGGAGAGTTCTATGCTCCTTTGGAATCCGTTTTTCTTCTTAAAATCCACGTCGAGAAACTCAATGCCGTAAAGTGCGGCAATTTCCGTTCCCAGTGCTGAAATAAGCGGATAATTCTTGTGAGGGCTTACCGTCAGTGTGGTGCCGAAAATCGGATTTCCGGTCCTTGCTGCCACCTGTGCCGTTCGTTCCATTCTCAAGCGGAAGCATTCGGTACAGCGCAGTCCTCCTTCGGGCTCATTGCTGTAGCCGGCACATACTTTATAAAAGTCCTCCGGCAAATACTCTCCTTCCATGAATGAAATCTTGTCTTCATCCGTAACGCGCCGGTTGAACGAATTGATAAACTGAATTTGAGCTTCTTTGCGTTTTTCGTACTCTTCGGAGTCTGTGATATTCGGATTGTAAAAGAATACGGTTATCTTGTAGTCCGGCAAAAGTCTTTCGATACATGCCGTGCTGCACGGTCCGCAGCAGGAATGGAGCAGCACATGCTTCTTGTCAACCTTGGTTTCAGGTTCCTGAGGATAGTATCCGTGGTTGGCAAACTCACTGCAGATTCTGCATTCCGCAGGGCTCATCTTTTTTTCTGCGTTCATCTCCTGCGCCTCCTTTCTTGACAAGTGTGGGTTTTTATTTTAAATTTATTATATGACATTAAATTATACCACAAAATTGAACGAATATAAAGAGGAAAATCCCTATGAATACGGCATTAAATGAAGATTTACAAAAACTTTTCGGAGATAAAAGATATCATTCTATAAGCACCTGGCTGAAACGAACTTTCGGCGAAAAAACCATCAAGCTTGCCATCGACGGCGGCTTTACCTGCCCCAACCGCGACGGCTCAAAAGGCGTGGATGGATGTATATTTTGTTCCGACAGCGGTTCCGGAGAATTTGCTTCCGATATCGACGATCAAATCCGCCTGCTTTCGGACAAATGGCCGCATGCACGCTATCTCGGCTACTTTCAGAATCACACAAACACTTACGCCCCGGTATCCGAACTCGCAGCAAAATACAACGAAGTCTTGAAAAACCCAAAGATTGAAGGACTCGTGATCGGCACAAGGCCCGACTGTCTTTCCGAAGAAATTCTAGACCTTCTGTCCGAAATCAACAAAACCCATTTTCTCTGGGTCGAACTCGGACTTCAGACAATACACGAAGACAGTGCAAATTTGATAAACAGATGTTACGATTTGAGCGTTTTTGATCAAGCAATGGTGCAGCTGTCGGCACGCGGGATAAAAACCGTCGTGCACCTTATTTTGGGACTTCCGGGCGAATCTCACGACGATATGCTGGATTCTGTAAGATATGTTTCTTCTATCCCGGGGCTGTTCGGCATGAAGCTCCACCTTCTGAATATAGTAAAAGGCTCGCAGATGGAATATCTCTATCCCGACTACCAGCCTTTCGCTTCCATTGAAAAATATGTTAATTTGGTTGTGGAATGCCTCGAAATCATACCGCCCGAGGTCACAATCCATCGCCTTACCGGCGATGCGCCCCGTTCCATTTTAATCAATCCGCCGTGGAGCTTCAATAAACGCACGATTTTAAACGGTATCGATGACCGGATGCATCTGCTTGATACCTGGCAGGGCAAATATGCCGAATCAAGATAGCTCTTCCACATAATGCACGCCGTCAATTGCCTTGATGTCGTGCATTATCATTTTGTGATTTTCCCGTTTGCCTAAGTCGATTCTGATTCTGAGCACCATGTCACCCTCAACAAGCGGCTGCTCTTTTCTGCGTTCGATGGAATTTACTTCATATTCCTCGGACTTCATAAAATCTAAAAGGACTTCAACGGCTTTTTGCTCCAGTTCGATGTACATTTCCGTGGTTCTCGTATGATTTTCCACATGTCTTGTCATGTAATACATGAAATACGTCGTTATAATTATCAGCACGAAACATACCAGTGCCGCCCATATGAACCCTGCGCCGATTGCAATTCCCATCGCTGCGGTGACCCAAAGTCCCGCAGCGGTCGTAAGGCCTCTGACCTGCCGCCTGTCCGTAACGATAATCGTACCCGCACCGAGGAATCCGATTCCGCACAAAAGCTGTGCCGGGATTCTGCCGATGTCCGCAGGGTATGCGGATATTTCCGATAGATACAGTCCCGTTATCGTTGCAAGTGCAGATCCCATGCACACAAGTGCGAAGGTTCTTATTCCTGCGGCATATCTCTTGTTGGCTCTCTCCACGCCCACCAGACTTCCCAGGAGCATTGCAAGCAAAAGACGCAAAGCAATGGAAAATGCATTCATATCACTGAAAAAATACAGAATGTCTTTCATAAACATCACCTTTTCGTTTTGACATTAATTTTGGTGAACGGCGTATAAAGCATCTTGCCGCATACCGTTCTCACTCCTCTTACTTTATACCAGTAACTCGTATTTGGTGACAAACCCTTTGTATTTATGTAATAGCAGCTCTTCGGATTTGAAGATGTGAATATCTTGGAATATCCCGAAGATTTTTTAACCGAACGCCAAATCTGATAGGTGTCTACAGCATAGCCCGATGCGGATTTTTTCCAGGTGAGTTTAACTTTCTTTCTTCCTGCCTCCGCCTTCAGATTGATAACTTCAGTCTTAGCAAGTCCGTCTTTGTACTGTTGAATCTTAGCCTGATTTGCAGCCTCTTCCTCCGGCTTGTCCGGTGTGTCCGGGGTATCCGGTTTTTCCGGCTCCGTCGGTTCAATAATTTCCTCCTCGCCGTCCGCAGGCAGTACCGCGGCCTTTGAAGGTAGGTTGTCATATACCGGAATCAGGAAAGTCATCGAAGTATCAAGCACCGAAGCATATCCGTTTCTGAGTGCCGCAGCTTCGCTCTCCGCACCCTGCACGTTGGTCATGTACTGCCCCTGCGCCACCTGAGCGATACCGTTCATTACATTCCATTTTTTAAAATACAATGTATTTTTGCTGCTCTGAACATAGTTCTCGCTGTAGAACTCGGCACCGCCTTCGATTGCCTTTCGTATGCTGTTCCACGGTCTCGAATAACTGCCGTCCTGCGATGCATACCACAGGCCTCGCTCAACGGCATCCATGCTTCCGCTGCGATATGCGCCCACATTGAAGTAATTGTAATATCCCTCATATCCGGATACGCTGCCTGAGATGGATTTACCCCTGCCGCTTGAACCCTGTTCTACGAGAATCATGGAAGCAAGTACATACGGATTGACATTCGCTCTCGCCCCGGCTTCCATTAAGACACTTGTGTAAGCTGCCGACGGCTCATCAGCCAGATAGGAATCCATGAATGTGCCGGAAAGCAAGGTGCGAAGACCTGCTGCCGTCTGCGTTTCGCCATCATATGCATGGGTCAGGAATTGGAATATCCCCACTTCATTCATAAAATTTCTCGGATCCATGTAATATTTTATGATTCCCCGCGATGCACAGACCCATCCGCCGCTGTCAAAAACAATGTACTTGCCGGTTTCCGCGTTATATGCTCCCGCGGCTTTTGATTTCCAGGAAGCCGGGGAACCTGAGGCAACCAAAGACTTGCCCAAGGCACTTTCTTTTTCGATTACGTCGTTCCACGAAAGTCCGGTATGTGCCGCTTTAAAGGTCCATTCGGGATGATTTGCGTGTATTTTTCTCAAATATGTCTTGTATGTCTCCGGAAAACCTTCAGTATCCAGCTTATTCTCGAATTTCTCATCATACACATACTCATTGCCGCTTTCAACCGTGATATAGTCCGCAGATGCGTAACCCGTCTTTGTCGTCTTATATTTTATGTGATACCATTTGCTGCCGTTGCGGTCATATGTCTCATCCAAGATCGTCACCTTGTCATACAGAGCCAAAAAACCTGTAGGCTTATATTCAATGCCCGCTCCGCTTCTTACATTGAGTGAGGTCGTTGCGACAACACCGGTTCTTAGCTGTGCCGCAAAAGCATGATCTGCACACAAGAAGCCGCAGATGCTTATCGTCAAAACAACTGCCATAATCAGCACTTTTCTCACATTTCTCATTCCAAAATTCATAATCTTCCCGCCTTGTTCTTATCTGTCCGGTCCCAAACGGCCGTCGTTATAATGCTTGCGGCAAAGAGAAACATACATATCATTGCCGCCGACCACAATCTGCTCGCCCTGTTTTACAAACTGTCCGTCCACAATTCTTGCTACCATCGTCGCCTTGCGTCCGCACCAGCAGATTGTCTTGATTTCTTCGATTTTATCCGCATAAATCAGCATATAATAAGAACCCTCGAAAAGCTCATTCCTGAAGTCGTTTTTCAGCCCGTAAGCAAGCACCGGAACATCGAAGCTGTCCACAATTTCAACCAGTTCCTGAACATGGTGCTTTTTGAGGAACTGGCACTCGTCAATCAGTACGCAGTCAATTTTCTGCTTTTCATTTTCGCGCATAAACAATTCCAAAATATTCGTGTCATCTCCCACAATCGTCGCTTCTCTCTGTATTCCGATTCTGGAGGTCACAACCCCTGTCCCGTATCGGTTGTCGATTGACGGAATCAGCGTCAGAACATGTTTTCCTCTTTCCTCGTAATTGTATGCAACTTTAATCAGTTCAATGGACTTTCCGGCGTTCATTGTGCTGTATCTATAGTATAACTGTGCCATCGGCGCTCCTTTCTAAGGTCCGGCGCGGCAGATCCGCGCGGAATGTATACATCTATTTTAATAGAAAATCGCAAGAAAAGCAAATATATAATGCAAAAACACCCGAATCGATGTGTTTTATCCCACCGATTCGGGTATAAAAATAAGTAATTCTAAAGTAAAAGTTCTTCGTCCGTAACAACACCTTCCGCAACGATGTTGGTAGGTCCGGTAAGAAAAATATCCTTCACACTGCCGTTTTTGAAATCTTTTTTGATTGTGATAAACAATTCTCCCCCGGGCACACTTACATGCACATCATTTCCGCTTACAAGATTTTTTTCCGTAAGAACCGCTGCAACGCTTCCGGTGCCTGTGCCGCAGGCCATGGTAAAGTCCTCAACGCCTCGCTCGTATGTGAGTTCTGTGAGAGTGTCCCTTCCGGTTATCTCGTAAAAATTCACATTGGCACCCTTTGGAAACTTTTTATTGTATCGGAGTTCCTTGCCGAGATGTCTCAGTTCCTCTTTATCCATGGTTGACAGTCCCGGAATTTCCATTACGACATGCGGCAGACCCGGATTTCCGAGTTCAACGTACGAATAGGTTCTTTCGATTCCGTCAACGGTAATTTTCTCGTCGATATTGATTTTGCTGATGTCGTTTAATCTTATCCGATACTGTAGTATAAATCCTGTCTGAACCTCCCCTGCCGCACTTCCTCTTCAAGATTTCTGTTCGTTGCAGTGATTACCCGCACATTGACATCAATCGGCTTCGAGGAACCGACACGGTAGATTCTTTTATTTTGGAGCACATGCAGCAACTTGACCTGAATATCCGGTGGAATCTCCCCGATTTCATCCAGAAAAATGGTTCCCCCGTTCGCCTCTTCGAAGAACCCTGCCTTGCCTCCCGTCGCCGCACCTGTGAACGCCCCCGGTGCATAGCCGAAAAGTTCACTCTCAAACAAGCTAGGCGCGATTGCATTGCAGTTTACCTCCACAAACGGAGCACCCGGATTCCCCATGTTATGTATATTCTTCGCAAGCCTTGACTTTCCCGTTCCACTTTCCCCCGTTATGATTACATTGAACATCGTCTGCGATGCTTTATATGCCAGCCTCTTGACCTCTGCCATCGACGGGTTTCTTCCGATAAAATCATTCAGCCCCGCAATTTCAAATTCCCGGTTCTTGTTCTCATTATGTGATTTCTTCTTCTGCCGTTCTTCCAAAAGCTGTATGATTGCGTTTCTTTCCTTTCGCATCTCTTCAAGCAGCGACGCGTCCTGAATGATCACATAGACTCCGTCCTGCTTCTGCAAACTCCTGACCCTTACAAAAATACAAAAAATCGGTCGTCTGTGAATTTCGTAAATACCTTTTTCAACACAGCCGTTTGTCTTTTTCATCATGTCTTCTATTTTCGTGATGAATGCCTCGCCGTGTATAACATTCTGAATTTCGAGCCCCTCAATCGCAGGTGTATCCTCCTGATTCTCGTCGGCACTCGCCTTTGCCATATAGCCTCTGCCTGAAAAAAGTTTTCCTATCTCCTCTCCGCGGAATCCGTACCCACGGCTCTCAAAAAATTTTATTTCACCCGTAATTCCGTCAATGACAACCATGTGCCCCACAGCTTCAAAATACCTCATTGTATAGGTTTCGTTATTCACTGTAATGTCTGCGCTGTTATTTGCAAAGTCAATTCGGCTTACAATCTCAAACCCGAGATAGTTTGTTTTCAGTTCAAACTTCCCATTTGGGCTATAGCTCTTGATGTATTTATACTGCGGCTTGATTTTTTTATTGTGGTAAACGCCCACGGCAACGATGGCATCGCCCTTTGCGATGTTTTTATCGTTTATGTTAATATGCAGCAAATCGGCCGGTGACAAGGCATCATCATTTCCGATTTCGTTATCGCAGATAATCACAATGTCACCTTCTTTGATGCTGCCTGCGGCATGGCATCGCCCATCCTCGGAAATAATTCCGGTTATTTCCTTCGCACGCTTGCTATATGAGCCGATTCTGTTTTGTTCGTCAATATAAATCAGCCCTTTATATTCACTTTCAAGAAGTTCTTCCAAAATGTTCGTAGTGTGTTTCATTGTACCTTCTCCACCGCTTTCGCATGACTCTGTCATAAAGTTTATCACACAGAGAAAAAAAAGTCCACTATCTGCACAAAGGCTGTTCCATATTGCGGCAAAATGTGTTATAATCAGCAGGTAGATGAAATTTCTGAAAGGATACTTATGGAAGCATTCGTTATATTGATATTAAAGTGCCTGCTCCTCGGCGTCATATGGGCTGCACTGCTCATCCCTGTTATTTTTGACCGTGGGGGCTGGCTCAAATACATCATTACGGTTTTGGTCATTGCGATCATCTGCTATTTCTGTCGCGGATGGGCTGCAATCATAAACCGGATGACTTTAATTGCACTAATCACCTTGGTCGTATCCTGGATTACATCCATGGCAGTCTTCGACAAGGAATCCAAAGTCAAATCTAAAGTCATCTCCTTCACATGTGTGATGGCCGCAGTTGCCTATCTGATTTCAAATTTCATATCATTTGGAATTCTTTGATAGCATGGGCGATTAGCTCAGCTGGGAGAGCACTGCGTTCGCAACGCAGAGGTCGAGAGTTCGAGCCTCTTATCGTCCACCAGTATAGTCCTGCAGTTGTAATGATTGCAGGGCTTTTTTATTTTCTTGCTTCAAAATCCTCTTCGATTGCTTCCTTCCAGTCCGCTCTCAAAGGTTTTATTGTCAGCCCTATAGTCAACCGCGTGTGCAGCATCGATTCGTAAATGGTAAACCACATACGTGGTCTAAAAAAAGTGCCGCCCTTGCAGGCGGCGATTGC